>Ga0116156_10002795_pt1 | contig 15627 bp, 10 predicted proteins | sample AD_UKC045_MetaG_FD_89891 | JGI IMG/M metagenome (GOLD analysis project Ga0116156, IMG submission 89891) | Active sludge microbial communities of municipal wastewater-treating anaerobic digesters from USA - AD_UKC045_MetaG | ecosystem: Engineered > Bioreactor > Anaerobic > Digestate | place: USA... | reverse complement strand
TGTCGGGCATTCCACCGATGCCGTTCATCACCTTCGCGGCGGATGACCTCGGTGTAGAAACGCACGCGCCGCTGCTTGTATTTCTTCTCCTCGTCGGCCGGGAAGGTGATGAACGGCATCGGTGGAATGCCCGACAACTCGGCCGGCACGCCGCTGCGCGCAATGATCTCCTCGACGTCGGCCAGCCATGCCTCGCCGCGTTCCCAGATGTTTTCCAGCGCCCGCTCGCGTTCGAGAATCTCGATCGTCTTGAGCGCCGCGGCCATCTCCAGCGAGTTGGGGAAGAAGGTGCTGGAGATGAACACCTTGCCGTCGACCACGTCCATGAACTCGTGTTTGCCGACCACGGCGCTGATCGGATACCCGTTGGCCATCGCCTTGCCGATCGTCGCCAGATCCGGCGTCACGCCGTAGCGCGCCATCGCGCCGCCCAGCGCCACGCGGAAGCCGCTGCGGATTTCGTCGAACACCAGCACCGCGCCCAACTGCGTCGCGCGCTCGCGCACGCCGGCCAGAAATCCCGGCGCCGGCGCCATCACCGGATGCCCCAGCGGATGCCCCACCGGGGTGACGATGATCGCCGCGATGTCGTCTTTGTATTGCGCAATCAACGCGTCCAGGCTGTCCAGATCGTTGTAGTGCCACTCGTGCGTATCTTCCCACAACTTGGCCGGCACGCCGCCTTTGACTTCGACGCACCAATCGTGCCAGCCGTGATAACCGCAGCGCAAGATCTTCAACTTGCCGGTATAGCCGCGCGCGATGCGAATCGCCGAGGTCGTCGCATCCGAGCCCGTTTTGACCATCACCACTTTTTCCGCGCAGGGAATCAGCTCGCACAATTTCGCCGCCAGCTCGTTCTGCAGCGGCTGAGCGAGGTTCATGCAAAAGCCCTTTTCCATCTGTGCGATCACCGCGTCGTCGATTTCCTTCTCGCGATGGCCCAGAATGATCGGCCCGTAGGCGGCGAGCATGTCGACGTACTCGTTGCCGTCCACGTCCCAGATCCGGCCGCCGGCGGCGCGGTCGAGGAAAATCGGGTATTCGCCGGGCACGAAGTTGTACGGCCGGCGGATGCCCAGAATACCGCCGGGAACCAGTCGGCGCGCCTGGGCGTACATTTCTTCGCTGCGGGTCAAGATCAGCTTGTCCATGGGTGAGCCTCCGCTGGATGCGACGCGGGTCGCGTCAATCCTTGATTTTCAGTTTCAACGCGCCGGGGCAGACGATGAAGGTCGCCGGCAGCTTGCCGGGCTGTTCGCCGTCGACGTCCAGCAGCACGCGTTCGTCCGACAGCGCCGTCACCTTCTTGGCGCGGTATTGTTCCACTTTTTCGCAGGCGAAATGTCCGGCGGTATAGATCTTGGGCATCTGGCGCAAGGTATCGACCTTGGTCAGGTCGCCGATGACGATGACGTCGAACAGACCGTCGCTTAGATTCGCGTGCGGCGCAATGTGCATGCCGCCGCCGAAGAACTGCCCGTTGGCCACGGCCACCGCGAAAATTTTCCGCTCGCCCAGATCGCGCTCGTCGTCGAGGATCAACCGCACGCGCTTGTTTTTATACGTCGCCACCGCCGTCAGGCTGGCCCAGGCGAAACTGACGAAACCGCCCAGCGCCTTGGAGGTGTTGTTCACGCGCTCGTCGACCTCGCCGCCGATGCCCAACGAGGTGATGTTGCCGAAAAAGCGCACGACCCGGCGGCCTTGGTGATCGGTCATCTCCATGCGACCCACGTCGATCCGCGTTGTTTTTTCGCCCGGCAGCCAGTCCGCCGCCTCGCGAAAGTTTTTGGGGATCAGCGCCGTCTTGCGGAAATCGCCGCCGGTGCCCATGCAGATCAGCCCGTAAGCGAGATCCGGATTGACCGGCGTGCCGTCATCGTTCATCAAGCCGTTGATGATTTCGTTGTTCGTGCCGTCGCCGCCGACGCAGATCAGCAGTTCGTATCCCTGCTCCGCACCTTTGCGCGCCAGTTCCATGCCGTGGCCCATGCGCTCGGTCCACCACGTGTCGAAGGAGCCGATTTTGCGTTTGATCGCGCTTTCGATGACCGGCCAGATTTTCCGCGTGTTGCCGTTCGCGCTGTTGGGATTGACGATGATCAACGTTTTGCCCATGAACTTTCCTCTAGAACATCAGAGCGGTTAAGAAGTAATTGGCCACCATCACCGTCACCGAACTCAAAACCACGCTTTGCGTCGTCGCCTTACCCACGCCTTCCGCGCCGCGCGTGGTGTAGTAGCCCTGATAGCAACCAATAACCGCCATGATCAGCCCGAAAACGGCGGCCTTGAGAATGCCGATGTAAAAATCGTCGAAATCCACGTAGTAAATCACTTCGTCGATGAACTCTGTGCTGGGCACGTTCAGCAGCTTGGTCGTCACGCCCCACGAACCCAGGGCGCCGATCGCTTCGAAGACCGTGGTCAGCATCGGCATCATGATCACCGAGGCGACCACCCGCGGCACGATCAAATAATGAACCGGATTGACCGCCAGCACTTCCAGCGCGTCGATCTGCTCGGTCACGCGCATCGTGCCGATCTCCGCGGCCATGCTCGACCCCACGCGCCCGATGACCATCAACGCGGTAAGCACCGGCCCCAACTCGCGCGTCAGCGCCAGCATGACCGTCGGCCCGACCATCGAGTTGGCTTCGAACAGGCTGAACGCATAGGAGCTTTGCAGCGAAAAAACCGCGCCGGTGAAAAAACCGGTCAGCAGCACGATGAACGCCGATTCCACGCCGACGAAATTGAATTGATATAGCAACAAACGCAAGCGGTACGGACGGCGCGGCAGCCAGACGAACATCCGCCCCATGATGGTCATCACCCGCCCGACTTCCTCGGTGAAGCCCAGCAGACTGTTGCCGATGCGCTCGAAGGGGCGAAGCAGCACGCTAATCCCCCTTCTTCCTATAGATGCGGCTGACGCGACGGTTGATGTTGCAGAAAATCTCGTACGAGATCGTGCCGCAGATTTCCGCAACCTCCTCGGCGGTGATGCGCTCGTCGCCCTGCTCGCCGATGAACACCACCTCGTCGCCGATCGCGGCGCCCGGAATGTCGGTGACGTCGAGCATCGTCATGTCCATGCACACCACGCCGACGATCGGCGCGCGTTTACCGTGCACCAGCGCGTGGCCGCGATTGCTCAGTCGCCGGTTCAGCCCGTCGGCATAACCCACCGGCAAGGTGGCGATGACGCTCTCGCGTTGTGTGACAAAGGTGCCGCCGTAGCTGACCGGCGTGCCCGCCGGCACCCGCTTGAGGTGGAAAATTTCCGTCGTGAAGCGGAACACCGGCTTGAGGTTGAGTATGTTTTCGAAGCCCGGCCCCGGGTACGAGCCATACAGCAGAATGCCAGGGCGCACCAGGTTGAACGGCGGTTTGGGCGCGCCCAGCACGGCTGAGGAATTGGCCAGATGCTTGATCGGCGGATCGATTCCCAGCGCGTTCAGATCGTCCAGCAGCGCGCGGAAGCTGGCCAACTGATCCCAATAGTCACTGCCCAGATCGGGGCTGACCGTGGCGAAGTGGCTGATCAATCCCTGGATGTTCAGCGTCTCTTCACGCGCCAGCCGCGCGATCGCCGCGGCCGCTTCCTTCACCGGCAGGCCGATGCGGGTCATGCCCGTGTCGATCTTCACGTGCACGTTGAAGGTCAGCTTCAATTCCGCGGCTTCGCGCGCGAGATCCAACCCGTTTTCCAGGCTGATGATCACCGGCGTCAGGCCGTATTTGTAGGCCTTGAGCGCCTCGCCGTGGTAGATGCCGCCCAGAATGTAGATCGGCCGCGTGATGCCGCCCTCGCGCAGTAAAATGCCTTCCTCGGCGAAGGCGACGCCAAAACTATCGGCGCCCAGTCGTTCCAGGTTGGTCGCTACCGGCACGCCGCCGTGCCCGTAGGCGTCGGCCTTGACCACGGCCATGATGCCGATGTCCGCGCCCAGGCGTCGGCGCAGGGTTAGGAAATTGTGCTCGAGCGCATCCAGATCGATCCAGGCGAATGTCGGTCGGTTGGTATACATCGCTGCGATTTATAACCTATTTATGCGGTGTTGTAACCCGGGCTTTAGCCCGCTGAAAGAATCGTACTTTCTGCGACCGCGCACGGTCGAAAAAGTTGCGCCTATTCGCGTTCCTCGCCGATTTGCTTGATCATCGCGGCCAGGCGGCGATGTTCGTCGCAGCCAAGCACGCTCAGATCGCCCTTGCCCGGCGGCGGGAAACGAAACGCGGCCGTCTCGATCCGCTTGCGCATTTCATTCAACCGCAACGGCGGCAGCGCGCCCGAACGATGCGCGTCGTACAGCGCGCGCACCGCCGCTTCCTGCCGCTCCCACTGGCGGCAGACCAGCAGCAGATCGCAGCCGGCCCGCGCGGCCAGCAGCGCCGCCTCGCCCGGCGCGTAATGCGCCGCCACGGCCTTCATCTCCAGATCGTCGCTGACAATCATCCCGTTGAAACGCAGTTGCCTGCGCAGCAGCGTCAGCACGCGCGGCGACAGCGTGGCCGGCAACGCCTCGTCCGCATAGGTCAGCACGATGTGCGCGGTCATCACCGCCGCCACGTCCGCGGCCGCCGCCGCGGCAAACGGCGGCAGATCGACCGCCCGCCACTGAGCTTCATCGATTTCAATCACGGGCAGTTCGTGATGACTGTCCTTGTCGGTGTTGCCGTGCCCGGGGAAATGTTTGGCGCAGGCGAGCACGCCGCCGCTCTGCAATCCCTTGATTAACGCCGCGCCCATCCGTGCCACCAGTTGCGGATCGCGGCCGAAACTGCGATCGCCGATCACCGGATTGTCCGGATTGGCGTCGACGTCGACCACCGGCGCGAAATTCAAGTCGAAGCCCAGGGCGCGCATTTCCGCGGCCAGCGCCGTGCCCAGCCAAAAAGCCAGTTCCTCGTCGCCGGTTTGTCCCAGCACGCGCATTTTGGGCCAGACGGTGCACGGCGGGCCCAGGCGCGTCACCCGGCCGCCTTCCTGGTCGACCGCAAAGAGCAAACGGCGGTCGGGCGCCAGCGCACGGATCTCGGCGATCAATTCGCCGACCTGCGCCGGTTCCTGGATGTTGCGCGTAAAAAGGATGAAGCCGCCGACGCCCAGCGCCAGCGCCTCGCGCACGTGATCGTTGACCACGGCGCCGTCGAAGCCGACCATGAGCACCCGGCCGGCGTCCTGCACCCGCATGCCCGCCTCCGTACGGTGAATCGATACGTTCAGGTGTCGCCTAAAGCCCTTTGACAGTCAAGGGGCGCGCGGCTACGATCCGCGCCATGGAACGATGGAACATCATCATTGTCGGCGGCGGAGCGGCCGGCCTAGTGGCGGCGGGTGCGGCCGGCGAAGCCGGCGCGACGGTGCTCGTCTGCGAAAAGATGGGCAAAGCCGCGCGCAAGGTCGGCATCTCCGGCAAGGGGCGCGGCAACGTGACCAACGACAAACCGCCCGAGTTGTTCGCCGACGGTTATCGCCACGGCGGCGACTTTCTACGCTCGGCCTTCGCCCGCTTCTTTGTCGCCGACACCATCGCCTTGCTGGAAAAACGCGGCGTACCCTGTGTGACCGAACGCGGCGGGCGCGTGTTTCCGGCCTCGGGCAAGGCGCCGGACGTGGTCAAGGCGCTGTATCGCTACGCCCGCGCGCACGGGGCCGCCGTGCGCACCGATGCGCCCATCGCCGAGATCGTCCACGAAGATGATGGTTTTTTCCTGCGCCTCGGCGAGCAACGGCTCGGCGCGGACCGCGTCATTCTGGCCACCGGCGGCATGAGTTATCCGGCCACCGGCTCGACCGGCGACGGGTATCGCTTTGCGGCAGCATTGGGACACACCATCGTCGAGCCGCGCCCCGCGTTGACGCCGCTGAAATTGACCGGTCTGCCGCCGGAACTGCACATCCATTTGAAGAATGTGGGCGTCGCGCTGCTGGACGATAAAACGCCCATCGCCGCCGGCTTCGGCGAAGCGCAGCTGGAAAACGGCGAAGCGGGCGGTCCCGTGCCGCTCAACCTCGCGCGCGACGTCGCCGGATGCAAAAAGCCCCTGTTGGCGCTCGATCTGAAGCCGGCGCTCGACGAGGCCAAACTCGACGCTCGTTTGCGCCGCGACCTGGAAGCCGACGGCAAGGCCCCGCTGGCCGACGTGCTACGCGGTTTGTTGCCGCAGGCGCTGCTGCCGCTGATCGTCGAGCGCGCGGAACTTCATCCCGAGCAACGCTGCGCGGAGATCAGCAAGAAGACGCGCACCCGCTTGTTGCACACGCTCAAGCATCTGACGTTTCCCGTTGCCGGCATCGGCGATTGGCGACAGGCGCTGGTTACCGCCGGCGGCGTGCTGCTGGACGAAGTCGATCCGCGCACGATGGAAAGCCGGCTCGTGCCCGGGCTGTTTTTCGCCGGCGAGGTGCTCGACATCGACGGCGTGAGCGGCGGATACAATTTGCAGGCCGCCTTCTCCACCGGTTACCTGGCCGGGCGGGCGGCGGCACAGGCGTTGTCGTGAGCAAGACCTGCATTAAAAGCCTGACGCTCAAGCAATTGGCTGGCGAACTGCAAGCGCTCGGCGAAAAGCCCTACCGCGCCAAGCAGATCTTCCCCTGGCTTTACCGTCGCGACGTCGCCTCGTTCCATGAAATGACTGACATCAGCCAGGCGTTGCGCGAAACGCTGGACAAGCATTTCTCCTTGCTGCGCCTGGCGGTCGCCGAAACGCTGACCAGCGAGGACGGCACGCGCAAACTGGCGTTGCGCACCGCCGACGGCCACCTGATCGAAAGCGTGCTCATCCCCGAACCGCGCCGGCTGACGGTCTGTCTGAGCACGCAGATCGGCTGCCGTTTCGGGTGCCGTTTCTGCCGCACGGGCACGATGGGCCTGATCCGCAACCTGACCACCGGCGAGATCGTCGAGCAATTTCAGGCCGTGCAGCGTCTCGCCGGCGAGCGGCGCATCAGCAACCTGGTGTTGATGGGCATGGGCGAACCGCTGGACAACTACGACAATGTCATGGGCGCGATCTCGATTTGGCGCGACGACTACGGCCCCAACCTCAGCCCGCGCAAGGTCACGCTCTCGACCGTGGGCCTCGTGCCGCAACTGGATCGCCTGGGACAGGAGATCGAAATCAGTCTGGCGATCAGCCTGCACGCGGCGGACGACGAAACGCGCAATCAACTGGTGCCGATCAACCGCAAGTATCCGCTCCAAGAATTGCTGGACGCCTGCCGCCGCTACCCGCTGTCGCCGCGCCGGCGCATCACCTTCGAGTACGCCCTGGTCAAGGGCGTCAACGACAGCGAAGCCGACGCGCTCAAGCTGGTCAACCTGGTCAAACCGCTGCGGCCCAAGATCAACCTCATCGCGTGCAATCCCTTCGCCGGTTCGGGGTACGAACCACCCGACGACGCGACGGTCGATCATTTCCTGCAGATTCTCCTCGACCACAACCTGACCGCAATCGTGCGCAAGCCGCGCGGCCGCGACATCCTCGCCGCCTGCGGGCAACTGGCCGTCAAGCGCGACTAATTTCTACGCTGGCTGAATTTTTTCTGGTCCGGATAGGCGATGCGGTTGTGGCGCATGCCGATGATCACCTCGGTCAGCGCCTGCGAAATACGCGGCAGATCGCCGATGCGCAACGGGCATTCGTTCAGTTCGCCTTCGTCGACCAGGCGTTGGATCATCTCGTCGATCATCGCGCGCACCTTGGACTCGTCGCGATCGGTAATCGTTCGGCTGCGCGCCTCGACCACGTCACAAATCATCAAAATGGCCGTTTCGCGGGTCTGCGGTTTCGGTCCCGGATAGCGGTAGTCGGCTTCGACGACCGGCTCCCCGCCGGCGGCCGCCGCCTTTTGCGCACGATCGAGGAAATAGGCGATCGTCCGTGTGCCGTGATGCTGCTCGATGAAATCGACGATCCGCTGCGGCAGTTTGTTTTCGCGCGCCAGCTTTGCTCCCTCGATCACGTGCGCTTTGATAATCTGTGCCGAATCGCGGGGCGATTTTTCCCGGTCGTGCGGATTGTCGCCCAGTTGATTTTCGACGAAATAGCGCGGATTGATGCTCTTGCCCAGATCGTGATACAGCGCGCCCACGCGCACCAGCAGCGCATTGGCGCTGATCGCCTCGGCCGCCGCCTCGGCCAGCGAGCTGATCGCGATCGAGTGATGGAAGGTGCCCGACGCGTAATGCGAGATGCGCCGCAACAGCGGATTCTCGTAGTTGGCCAGTTCCAGCAGCGAGATGTCGGTCATGTAGCCCATCACGTTTTCAAAAAGCGGCGCCAGACCCAGCACCAGCACGCCTGCCAGCACGCCGCCGATGAACCCGGCGAGCGGCGTGAAAATGAAGTCGGCGTTCGTTTCCTGCGGCACCAGCATCATCAACACGTACGCCGAGGTCATCGCGACCAGTCCGACGATCAAACCGCCGCGTAATACCTGCGAGCGTCGTTTGACATCACGCATCACGTGCGCCCCGACCAGCGAAATGACGAACGCGAGCGCGAAATAATGCAGAGGCGCCTGAATGGCCAGCGCGGCAAAAGCGGCGACGACCACCGCGAAGATCGCCGCGATCTCGAAGCGCAGCAAAAAGCGCACCAGCATCGTCGGCGTGGCCAGCGGGAACAGGAAGACCAGCAGGTACGTCGGCATCGTCGGGAACTGCGCGGTAAGTTTGTCGCCGAACCAGCCGGTCAACCGCAGACCCAGCAACGTGCACACCAGCAGGATGCCCAGCATAAAGGTGTCGCGTTCGGAAATGACGAACCGACGCATGTTCGCGTCGGTGATCCGGAAGGAAAGCGTCAGCGTCAGCAGCGACAGGAGCATCAGCCCGAACATGGTTTTAATCCAGCCCTTGGGCGCCGATTGCTGTCGCAGGTAATCGAGCACGACCTTCTGTTGCTGCTCGACCGCCTGCCCGTCGCCGATGATGAGCTGGTTCTTCTTAAATGTGTAAGCGACCGGCAGCACCGCTTCGACCGCCCGCCGGCGCGCCTCTTCGGTGGCTTTGTTGTCGCGGACCAGATTCGGCTTGATCTGGTTGACGGCGATCTTGGCCAGTAATTCCTTCATGGCCTTGGTTTGCGCTTGCCACTGCTTTTCGGCGAGCTCCAGCACGATCAACTCAGCTTGTTTGGGGTTGATTACCCGCGCCATGTCCTTAAGCGTCTGCTCCGACGATTGTCCCCGCTCCCGAATGCGGATGGCCGTCGGACCGTCCTTTTCCGGATTGATCAGAATGGCGCTGATTTCATCGAAATCGAAGGTAATGTAATGGCTGTAGACTTTGCTCAGCGCCGCGTTGATCCGCTCGGCCAGCACGGGCGCAAACCGTGCCGCGATAAGCAGGTCGTATTCATCGTCGCTCAACTCGGTGGCCATCTGCTTCTGAAATTCGCCGCGCGCGTCGACCAGTTGGATCTTCAATTCCCGGTCCAACTCCGCCTGCCGTTGCGCTTTTTTCTTGCTGGCCAGATTGAGTCGTTCGACCTCCGCCAGAGGCATAAATAGCTTGTGCATCGTCTTGAACGCGCTTTGCACCCGCTCCTGAGACGAGCCCCGCGCCGACGTATCGTATTCATAAATCGGCTCCAGCCGGGTCAGCGCCTTGGTGCGGGCTTCCTCGGTCGCCAGCGGATCGGCCACCGAAATATCGAAGGGGGCGCGGATATTGCCGATCACGAAATCGCCCAAGCGGTAGCGCGGAGTGCGGCCAATCAGGCTGGGCGAAAGAATGACGGAGATGATCGCCGAAAGCAGAACGATCAACAGCAGATGGCGGGCGCGAAAACGGGCGACGATCGACTTGGCCGCCACCAGGCGCGGTATGGATTTACCGGTCGTCGCGTCGTTGCGGTCTTCGCTCAAAATATCTCCCTTTTTGCCCGAATGTCCGCCGCTCGCCGCCCCATCGCCGCCGACCGTCGTCCCGGCGATCGTCTCTCCGGTTAACAGACGGTAACGATTGAACATATCAATTTCATTGGTAGCAGGCATAGGGCCGCAAAACAAGGGGTTGGTCAATTGACAGTAACCATGCGCAAATGGTAGTGCTATTTCGATCCGAAAACACAAAGCGGGATGTCCATGCATACGATTGCGATTGCTAACCAAAAAGGCGGCGTCGGGAAAACCACGGTTGCGGTCAACCTGGGCGCCGGATTGGCGCGGTTGGGACGTAAAGTGCTCCTGGTCGACCTGGACGCGCAATGCAACGCCACGCAAATTCTGCATCGCTCCCTGGAGGAAGACGAGCGCGGCGTCTGCGAGGTTCTGCTCGACGAAGGCGATTTGCAGTCGATCGTGGTTCCCGCCAAGCAGGAAAACCTGTTCATCGCCCCGGCCGGCGAATCGCTGGCCAACGCCGACCTCAACCTGGCCGCGACAATGGGCCGCGAAATGTTCCTGCGCAACCTGATCCGCGGGATGAAAAAGCACAAGTACGATTACGTGCTGATCGACACCGGTCCGTACCTCGGCCTGCTGACGGTCAATGCGTTGGTCGCCGCCGATTATGTGCTGGTGCCCGTCTCCTGCGAGTACCTGCCGTTGGTCGGTTTGAAGTTCCTGTTGCAGACAGTCGAGAAAATCCAAGAGAAATTGCATGATGACTTGAAAATTCTCGGTTATATTATCACTATGTACGATCGGCGCGAGTCGATCACCTTCAAGGTGGAAAACACGCTGCTGGAAAAATTCGGCTCGGCCGTGTTCAAGACGCGCATCCGCGTCAACACCAAGCACAAGGGGGCGCCCAGTCGCTCCCAGACGATATTCGATTACGAAGACAGTGCCCAAGGAAAAGGCACACAGGATTTCGACGAGTTGACGGCCGAAGTCATCGCCCGCATCGAAGGAGGAAACTGATGGCCAATCAGAAAAATGGATTCGACACCATTTTCGAATCGACCGCCGGCAAGAAAACCAAAAAGAGCGCTCCGGTGAAAAAGGTTGAGAAAAAGCCGGCCGCGTCACCCGCGCCCAAGACGGTCGAGGCTCCAGTGGCCAACGGCAGCATCGAATGCGCTCCGGCCGACATCCTCAAGACCGCGTGGAAAACCCACGAAAACGAAATTCTCTACCGCAAGAGCAAGGAAGATCGCGTGCTCGTTTTCTCGACCAGCGTGTTGGTCGCCTTGGTGCTGGGCGCGGCGTTGGTGTTGGGGCAGGCGCTCGAATGGCACTGGATCAGTCGTTTCATCTTCCGCCTCTTCTTCTGCGGCGCGGCCTTCGGCGCGGCCCTGGCGGGCAACGCTTTGGTGGAGTTGAATCGTCGGCGCATGCAGGACCTGCTGGCGATGACGATAAAAATTCAGGAATCGCTCGGTTTGTACGAGGAAGGCCGCATCCCCGGCGCGGACGGCGCTTACTTCCCGAACACCTACAAATTCGTCGGCAGCATGAATGACGACGAAACCAATTACACACAAATGATCCTCAAGGTCGCCGGCGCCGCGGCGATTTTCGTCATTTTGTTGCTGGCGTAATTTAATAAGGATTCGATACGGTCGATGGCCAAAATTCTGATCGCTCAATACCATACCGAGGTGCGGGGGCTGATGACGCTCCTGCTCCGTCAGCAAGGGTATGAAGTCGCCGCCACGACCGACCTGGACGAAATCAAACGCAAAACCCGCCAACACGAAATCGACCTGTTGATTCTGGACATCATGACCCCCGGCGTGGACATCGACATCCCTACCGCCGCTTTTCGCCAGACGACCGGCCAGCGCGCCCATTCGTTTCCCATCCTGCTGACCGACGTCAACGGCCTGCTCGAAACGCTGGAACCCGGCAGCTTGCGCGGCGCCGACGGTCTGTTCGCCCCGCGTACCGGCCGCAGCGAAAGCTTTCTCAAGGAAGTGACCAAGCTGCTCACGCCCCCGGGCCGACACCCGCACGTGCATTCCTGGCGCCTGGATAAACAGGAACTGCCGTCCTTCCTGTTCGCCTGTTTTCTGTTCGGCATTTCCGGCTATCTGACCCTGCGCGACCAACACGTGCATAAAAGCCTGCATTTCGTCGACGGCTGGATCCGCTCCGCCTCGTCGAGCCTGGAGAACGACTGGCTGGGCAAGATGCTGCTCGCGCGCCACATGGTCACGCCCGAAGCGCTCAACGAGGTCGAGCGCGCCCTGTCCAGTTCGCAGCGTAAAATCGGCGAGGAGTTCATCGCCCACGGCTACCTGACCGAGCACAAGCTGCAGGAAGCGCTCAACCAGCAATACGCTTCAATCGTCATGTCGGTTTTTGAATGGGACCAGACTGAAATCACGCTCGACGAGGGTAGTCCCAATCCGGCGCCGCATCTGGTCATCCATCCGTTCCGGCTGGTACTCAGCGGCCTGAACGTCGGTTTCACCGACGAGGAAATCGACGAACTGCTGCCCGATCTTACCTTCTTCCTCTCGCCGACGGTCTGGACGGCCTTCCGTTTCACCGATGTGCACCTGAGCCCCGAGGAAAAGCAACTGCTGCTGCTCATCGACGGGCAGCGCGACGTCGAAATGCTCATCGCCGAATCGCCCTTCACGCCCGAAGCGACGAAAAAATTTTTGCTGACGTTGTTCATCATGCGCGCGGTCATTTCCTCGCCGCAGCCCGAAAGCATTCCCATCACCTTCAGCCGGCAGATCGAAAGCGACAACATGGCGCTGATCGAGGACGAATTTTTCTCCGCCGAAGACGAGGTGATGACCTTCGACGATTTAAAACATTTCGCCGACGAAATCGATCCGACAAAAAAGCTGACCTGGCGCGAGCGCTTCGAACTGCTCGAACACTTGGCCGCCGCGCGCTATCTGGTCGCGGTCATCGCCATTCTGCTGGGCTTCGGCATCATCTTCGCCGTGCTGCTCAGCCGCGACATGACCCTTGAATACGGCCGCCGACAGCACGAAATGGAAACCACGCGCACCGAGATGGTCTTCATCCGCAAGCCGCATTTCGAAAAAGCCGAAAAGCTGCTGACCGAAGCGCTGATCATTCTCCAGACGGAGCGCTGGCGCGGGCTGGATGAGGTGCGTTCGCTGATCGGCGCGTCGCTGGACATCGATCCGGATTACAACGAAGCGATCAACTTCCGCACCTCGCTGGAACTGACGATCAACGCCAACGAACTGCTGCGCCAGCAGAATTATCAGACGGCTTATGACATTCTCGGCCAGGCCATCACGCTCTTCCCGGAAAACCTGCTGGCCGACGAGTTGATGGAAAAGATCCCCGCTTCGATCAAGCGCCGCGCTCCGCAGGCGCCTTGATATGGATCGCTCCGCCGCCGCTTTTCTGTCCTTGTTCCGCACGCGTTTGTTTTGGGTTCCCGCCGTTCTTTACCTGATTGTCGGCGCAATCCTGGCCGGACTGCCGTTGACCGATTACCTCGGCCTCGAATTTTCACTGGTGATCGGCATCTTCGCCGGCCTGCTGGGCGGACCGTTGGCGGTGCGCGTTTATCAGCGCCGCCTCGCCCAGGCGCCGCCGGCCGAGCGCATCGCCGCGGCGGTCGAACACGGCGCCATTCACTTCTGGCTGGAAGCCTGGTTGTTGCACACCGTGGCGATTCTCTTCTCGTTGGCGGGTTTGATCGTGGCCGCGCTACTCACCCCACCGTGCGCGCCGTTGGCCGGCGCCGGTTTTTTCATCCTGCTGCCTTGGGTCAGCGCCGCCTACAGCGCCGCCTGGGGTTTGGCCTTCGCCGGTGTTTTGCAGCGCCCGCGACCGGCGCAGGTGTTGGTGATCCTCTTCGCGTTGTCGACATTGGCCTTGTCGGGCCTGCAGTTCGTCGCCCAGCCGACGGTCTGGTTCTACAACCCCTTCTTCGGCCACTTCCCCGGCCCGATTTACGACGCAGCCGCGCAGCCGACCCTCGCCCTGCTGGCCTACCGCGTGGGCAACCTCGCCGCCGCACTGTTGATCGTCTTTCTGCTTTCGGCTTTTTGGGGTTGGCGTTTGCGGCGTAGCGGCCGACCAATCCAGCCGCGCCTGATGACCGTGGCGATGGTCGTGTTTCTGCTGGCCACGATCATCGGCATCGACCGCGGCCGCTTCGCGCTGGGCTTCGACATGGACGAGGCGCACCTGCTGAAAAAGCTCGACGGCTACGTGCGCACCGAACATTTCGATATCCACTACCCGCGCCGCGACGATATCGAGCGCCAGATCGAGATGATCGCGCTGGACCACGAATTTCGCTTCGACCAGATCGAGCGCGAATTCGGCATCGAGTACCCGCACCGCATCACCAGCTTCATTTACGCCGACGAGGAAATGAAGAAAAAGCTGATCGGCGCGGGCGGCACCGAATACGCCGACTGCGCCAAGCACTACATGCACCTGAATTTCGAACGCCTGCCGATCGAAATCCTGCACCACGAGATGATCCACGTCATGCTCAGCGACCACGGCCTGCCGGTGTTCGGCTTTTCCGCCAAGGTGGTCATCACCGAGGGCATGGCCGTGGCCGTGGGCGGTCCGTTGCACTGGGATATGGATCTGGACGTCTGGGCGGCGGGGATGAAAGCCATCGACCGCCTGCCGCGCATCAAAAAAATCATGGGGCTGCAATTCTGGCGCGAATCCGGCGGGCGCGCCTACACCGCCGCCGGCAGCTTCATTCGCTTCCTCATGCGCCAGCCCAGTGGCACCGCGCGGCTGCTGGCCGCCTACGCCAAGGGCGATCTGGCCAAACAGTTCGGCCGGCCGCTTGCCGAGTTGGAAAAGGAATGGCGCGACTACCTGACCACCATCGAAGCGCGCCTGACCGAGCAGCAAATCGAACGCGCGCGCTACCGCTTCGGCTTCCAGTCGATCTTCGAAATGCGCTGCCCGCGCGAGGTCGGCCGCTTGCTGAACCTGGCCGACGAACGCACGCGCAAGCGTTATTACCTGCAGGCCGACAGCCTCTTCGAACGCGCCGCCGAACTCGACCGCGACAACGTGCGCCTCGCCCGCAACCGGCTGGAGCCGTTGCTGCTTGCCGGCCGCCACGAATCGGCCGCGCAGATGGCCGAGTTGATCGCCAAAGCGCAGGGCACGCCCGACAATCCGGCCCTCGATCGTCGCGGCAACATCGTCGGCAGTCAGGTGATCGCCCAGCGCGCGCAAAGCATCCTTGCCGCCCTCGCCTGGGCGCGCGGCGACGACGAAACCGCCGCGGCGAGCTATCGCGCCATCCGCGACGGCGAGCTGTCCAATCCGCTTACCCGCGAAGCCGCCTGCGCGCTCTATGCGATGGAGCGCCCGGAACTGGCGCCCGCCGTGCGCTCGCTGCTGACCGACTTCCGCAATCCGCGCGCCGGCGAGTGGGCGCTGGCCGAAGGGCTGCGCGCGCACCCGGACGATCCGGTTTTGCTGTACCTGACCGCGCGGGTGATGTTCGGCGACCAAGCGTACGCGTCGGCGATCGCTACGATGCAACGCGCGCTTGCGCTCGGCTTGCCGCATGAGCGCATCACGATTAAAGCGTGGGAGACGCTCGGCTGCGCCGCCTTCATGGTCGGCGACCTGGCATTGGCGCGCGACGCTTACGAGCACGCGCGCGAACTGCTGCTTCCGTTCGGCGAACAGGCTGAGGTGGAAGACTGGTTGGCGCGCATCGAAGCCTGGCC
>Ga0116156_10002794_pt1 | contig 15629 bp, 12 predicted proteins | sample AD_UKC045_MetaG_FD_89891 | JGI IMG/M metagenome (GOLD analysis project Ga0116156, IMG submission 89891) | Active sludge microbial communities of municipal wastewater-treating anaerobic digesters from USA - AD_UKC045_MetaG | ecosystem: Engineered > Bioreactor > Anaerobic > Digestate | place: USA... | reverse complement strand
TGGTTTCGGCCCGGTCGTGAGAGGGGGTTTATGACGGCAAGCCGCTGGGGACATTGCTGTACGGGCTCGCGGCGACGCTCTGGCGCATCAACCTGGGCTGGCGGAGGCGATATTGAGGAGCGGAATAATTACAACGGGTATGCTTTGTCATTCAGTGTAGGTTCGCTGGAGCCGGATGCCGCCCGGATTGGAGGACATATCAGTATCGAGGGTGAACGGAAAAAAGAAGCCACTATCCAGTTTAGTTTTCCCGGACAATTTGCCGCATAAAATTGAAAAGCCCCATCAAGGGGCTTTTCCGTAGGTTCCATCACAGGTTAATTATTTACATTCATTATACCGTGCAATGATCTTTTCCAGATCAGTAAACTGTAGCTGACCGGCCTTTGCACTATCCATTAATGAAGTGCAATCCCCGAAAAGATTCACGGCAACCGTATTAAGATTGTCTTTTGATACGAGCGTAAGCCCGGATTGACCGTTAGTTTTAATAAACAGGTCGTTGATCCGGCCTTCCGTACCAGAACTGATGCCGGCTGCTTCATTCCCATTATAGATCACTTTACCGGTTGCATCAGATACTTTCTGCAGGAGACTGGCCCTGGTTCCGGCAGTTACTACCTTGAAGAAATCATTGGCATAACTGATATAGGCGACACCGCCCACATTCACTTCATTCACCGCATTTCCGCCATAAGTGACTTTTTTGCCGCCGGTCTGCTGAAATACAAAGGAGGCTTTCCCTTTGAAATTTTCTTTAATGAATCCTTCCAGCCGGCTGCCATCCGCCGTAACGATATACCCGGCCGTAAATCCGGCAGGGGCCTGGGCGAGGAGCGGGGTAAACGGGGTGAGGGAGAAGAGGAGTGCGGTAAGGGCGATTAACTTTTTCATACTTGCTTTTTTTTTATAGTGTTAAATGGTTGATTACTTACTGATAAGTAAGTCATAGGGGTAAAAAATTTTTAACCGGTCAGCTGTTTCATCAGGCTGTTGCAGATGGCAGTATAATCCTGCTGGCCGGTAATTCTTGCCAGTTGTACTCCTGCTGCCAGGTTAGTCATGATCAGTATCGATTTAACCCGGGCGGTTTCACTGAAGGTCAGTTCTCCCTTTTTCTTACCTTCCCGCAGTACTTTTTCCACCAATCCCAGCACCAGTTTCACGAGTTCGGTCAGCTTCACCTTTGCTTTTTCAGGCAAGGTATTGTAGTCCGAACCTACCGAACCGATCAGGCAAATCTTTCCGTGCTCACAAAGGGCCGTATAGCGGTTGATAAAAGCCTGAATTTTCTGACGGGACGAAATACCGGGCTTTTCCAGCGAACGGGCCAGTTCATGATAGCGTTGAATATACTGTTCAACGATTTCAGCAAGCAGATCTTCTTTTCCAGGGAAATGATAATGGACAGCCGCGTTTTTTATTTTCAGTTCTTTGGCTATATCCGCATAACTGAATGAATGATACCCGTAGGTCTGAATGAATTCCATCCCTAATCGCAGGATCGATTCCTTGGTATCGGTAGGACGGGCTGCCATGGATCAAATATACTGAAAACTTACTAAGTAGTAAGTTATTTGACCGGCATAAAAAAACCCGCCGGTTGGCGGGTTTTCGCTGTATGTGAAAAATGATTAATAACGGTAAAGTTCAGATTTAAACGGACCTGCTTTCGTGATACCAAGGTACTCGGCCTGGGCATCGGTCAGTTCATCCAGAACCACCCCGATTTTGGCAAGGTGAAGACGGGCCACTTTCTCATCCAGGTGCTTGGGAAGCACATATACTTTATTCTCGTAATTCTTGTGATTATTCCAGAGTTCGATCTGGGCCAGCGTCTGGTTGGAGAATGAATTACTCATTACAAAGGACGGGTGACCGGTAGCGCAACCGAGGTTCACCAGGCGGCCTTCGGCCAGGATGATCACATCATGTCCGTCCACATTGTAAATATCCACCTGGGGCTTAACGGTGTCTTTGGTATGACCGTAGTTGGTATTCAGCCAGGCAATGTCGATTTCGATATCGAAGTGCCCGATATTACAAACAATAGCTTTATCTTTCATCAGCTTGAAATGCGCACCCGTGATCAGGTCGCGGCATCCGGAAGCGGTAACCACGATATCGGCTTCTTTCACTGCATCGATCATTTTTTTCACTTCAAAACCGTCCATGGCTGCCTGCAGGGCACAGATCGGATCGATCTCGGTAACAATCACGCGGCAACCGGCACCTGCCAGGGAAGCAGCAGAACCTTTACCCACGTCACCATAACCACCGACAACAGCTACTTTACCGGCCAGCATCACGTCGGTAGCCCGGCGGATAGAGTCCACTAATGATTCTTTACAACCGTATTTATTGTCAAATTTGGATTTAGTAACAGAGTCGTTTACATTAATGGCTGGCATCGGAAGGGTACCTTTGGCTACTCTTTCATAGAGGCGGTGTACGCCGGTAGTGGTTTCTTCAGAAATACCTTTTACATGCTGTACCAGCTCAGGGTAAGTATCCAGTACCATATTGGTCAGGTCACCCCCGTCATCCAGGATCATATTCAACGGGCGGTCAGCGGCACCGAAAAACAGGGTTTGCTCAATACACCAGTCTGCTTCTTCCTGGGTTTGTCCTTTCCAGGCAAATACACCAATACCGGCGGCGGCAATCGCAGCAGCGGCATGATCCTGTGTTGAGAAGATATTGCAGGAGCTCCATTTTACTTCTGCTCCCAGGGCTGTCAGGGTTTCAATCAGCACAGCGGTCTGAATGGTCATATGCAGACAACCGGCAACGCGGGCACCTTTCAGGGGCTGGGAAGGTCCGTATTCAGAACGGATGGCCATCAGTCCGGGCATTTCTGCTTCGGCCAGGCGGATTTCTTTACGGCCCCATTCTGCCAGTGAAATATCTGCCACTTTATAGGGCAGGCTGAAGTCGATGGATTTTGATACAGTTGACATTTTTGCGTATATTTTTATGGCGGCAAAGGTACTATTATTTACTGTAAAACCCTTGCTGAATAACGGTTTCAGCCTATTTATTTTAGGTCTGTGTTCAATACCTGCTCAGGCCTAACCGCTTATTGTTCAACAGGTACGGTATTTCCGGCCGTAAAAGTAAAAGTCCCGCCGCTGATCTGTTGGGCATCCGGGAGATGTATCAGCATCCTGAAGACCATAAATGGCATAATTCAGTACCCGGCTGCATGAAGAAATTAATTTTTGCGGTCAAAAAGCCGTTTAAGCAAACCTTTCTTTTTTTTAGGATCTTCCTGGGCCGATCCAATGGGCTTAGTTTCCGTTTCTTTTTTTACCGGCGTGTTTACAATACTGTCTCTTTTGGCTGGCATATTATCTTCCTTTACCGGGGTGGATTCCGGGCTGATATACTCATTATTATTCAGCTGGTAATCTTCTTCGGTACCGGTACCCTGGTCTACGCCCTCGGCACCCGGAACCGGATCCTGTTCACTAATGATGATATCGGCATTATTGGGACCTTCTTCCAAATCAGCGGGTTTGATAAATTTTGCGTCCTTTTCAATTCCCAGTTTTTTGTCGGCAAGTACTTTCTGGAAAAAATATTCGGCAATGGGTCGGGCAATGCGGCTGCCATCGCCCTGGTTGTGCATAAAGGTATATTCGAAACCCACCCAGGATCCAGCCAGTAACTGTGGGGTGTACCCGATAAACCAGGCATCCGCATTGTCATCCGTGGTACCTGTTTTGCCCCCCATTTCTGCAGCACCAACCCGCGTACGCATGCCTTTAGCTGTTCCTTTATCCACGGTTCCCTGCATCATCCGGGCCATGGTATAGGCGGTGGCTTCACTGATTACTTCTTTCCGGTTTACACTAAAATCAAAGCGTTTGATCACATTCCCATTCCGGTCCTCGATCCGGCTGATGGCATAGGGTTTGGTGGAGAATCCACGGCCGGCAAACATGGTATACGACCAGAGCATTTCATACATCGACAGATCACAGGTGCCCAGGGCGATGGATGGATAAGGTTTTACAGGAGTCGGTATGTTGATCCGGGCCAGAAACTCGGAAAACTGTTTGGGTTGTACCTGCTTCATGATATAAGCGGTGGCACAGTTTTTAGAAAATGCCAGCGCATCAGCCATGGTCATAGACCCACCTCCACATTGTTTTCCGGAAGGCACCCATCCACTGCCCTGGAAGAACTGGGCCACATTTTCACATTCAGTGGTAGGCGTAAAGCCCCTTTCTTCCATTGCCTGAGTATAGAGTAATGGTTTAATCGTGGAGCCGACCTGTCTTTTCGTTTTCAGGTTGACGTGGTCATTTTTATAGGTCTTGAAATGAATACCCCCCACCCAGGCCCTGATCTCACCGGTCACCGGGTCCATCGCAATAAAACCGGCCTGTTCCATCTGCAAATGATATTTGATGGAATCCAGCGGGGTCATGACGGTGTCTTTTTCCCGTTTGTTATTCCAGGAAAAAATCTTCATAGGTACTTTAACATTAAACGAAGCTTTTATCTCTTTATCACTCAGCCCGTCTTCTTCCAGGTTTTTCCAGCGGTCGGATTCTTTGATTGCTTTCTCCAGCAGTTTTTCACGTCCTTTCCAGACCGTTCCGTTTTTCATATCCGTACGCTGGTTGATCCCCTTTTGCAGCATGGCCATGTGCTGCGCCATGCCTTCTTCGGCATATTGCTGCATTTGTACATTAATCGTGGTATAGATCTTCAGCCCGTCATTATAAATACTGTATTTGCCGCCATCCGGTTTCTCTACATCCTTGAGGGCTTCCTTAATTTCATCTTTCAGTACTTCCCGGAAATAAGGCGCATAACCGGTATTTTCATCCAGTTTACGGTAATTGAGTTTAATATGAAGCGCTTTTGCCTTTTTGGCTTCAGCTGCCGTGATCTTCCCGTTTTTTTCCATCTGACTCAATACGGTGTTTCGTCTGTCCAGGGCCAGTTTGGGATAACGTTGCGGATTGTAAATACTATTACCCTTCAGCATACCCACCAGCAATGCAGCTTCTTCCACCGTTAACCGGTCCGGCTCTTTCTGGAAAAAAGTCCGGGATGCATTCCGGATTCCGTATACATTATTCCCGAAAGGCACCGCATTCAGGTATAAAGTGATGATCTCTTCTTTGGTGAAATTCCGCTCCAGTTTAACGGCAATGATCCATTCTTTTAATTTCTGAATCACCCGTAACGCTTTATTCGTTGCCCGTTCATTAAAGAGGTTCAGGGCCAGCTGTTGGGTGATCGTACTGCCCCCGCCTTCGGATCCCAGGGTGAAAACAGCCCGCATAGTGGAACGGAAGTCGATCCCGCTATGACTGTAAAAGCGCTCATCTTCCGTGGCTACCAGTGCATCAATGACATAGGGGGAAATATCCCGGTATTTCACATTGCTGCGGTTACCTCTTTCTGTATAATATTTACCCATCAGGGTTCCGTCTTCTGCATAAACTTCGGAAGCCTGCAGAATGGAGGGATTTTGTAATTCATTAATAGAGGGCATGGCACCAAAGACGCCAAAATTGGCCAGCACAATGACCAGTATAAAAGCCGCAAGGCCGCCAAAAAAAATACGCCAGAAAATCCGTACCGCTTTTTTCATATGATGATGAATGGTTGAGGTTTGTCGATCTTATAGATTTTATCGGAGAACCGAAAATAAGAAATTACCGGAGGGGTGGGGGAAACCAGTATTTAATTTTTTGCGAAAGTGTGCCTGAAAGGGAGGTTTTACCCGTATCTCCCGCTTTTTCATCAGAATTTACCCGGCAAATGCTGTTCCAGGAAACGTTTGTATGCTTCAAGGTCCTTACCCGCTTTGAGTAATTGCAGGTTACTTTCTGAGATAATCGTAAAGTAATATTTACCTCCTTTTAACCAGGGAATAATATCTGACGCAGTTTTAGGGCGTGTTTTTTCCACGTAAGCAACTGCTTCATCGGTATTTTGGAAGAAACTCATCAGCAACAGGCGGTTTTCCTCATCAAGCTGATACAGGTCGGCCGTATACGTTTTGTTATAATAGGTTTCCCTGTTATACCGGAAGAAGGCATTTTTAGCCTCATTTATAAACACAGGATCCACTTTATTCAGCACCAGGACCACAAAATATTTGTCAGCCGGTTTAAAAACAAAAGGGGTGGAAGTAACAACAGGTGGTGGTGCTACAGGCTGTGTTTTCACCGTATCCTGTACAGGTTGCTTAACGGTCGGGGGCATGACTGTTGCCGGAGGCTTAACGGAACCCGTGTCAGTTTTGGTTACGGGTGGAGCGGGAATCACTGTCACCGGCGCCACTGTTCCGGAATCCGGATAACGGGTTATCTGGAGATTAGTCAGTTCTTCTTCAATCTGGGCCCTCCGGCTGAGCACATCAATCAGGTCAATCGATTTTTCATTCAGCGGGGATTTAGGAAAGCGGGATATGATCGAATTCAAAATATCCTTCGCTTCATTATCATCCCGTTGCTTAATATAATAGACCGCTTCAATGTAGAGCAGTTGTGGGGTCCAGTAATTATTCCCATACAGACTGTCAGCGGTTCTTTTCATGGCTATTGCAGCGGCGAAATCGCCTTCAATGAAAAGATCATAGATCTGTTCATAGGTTTTTTTAGCTGCACTGTTTCCTGTTTCATCTGCCGGATTTTTACCGGTAAGTACAATCGTGGTAAGGTTACTGGCGGCAAATTTACCCTCCATCAGTTTTTTAATCTCAGCGGCTTTACCAGTTTCCCCGTTTTTATTGTAACAATAAAACAGGTTAAACAGCACTTCATCCATTGGCATGAAATCGGGATATGTTGCCCGCAGTTCCTCAAGTGTTGCGGTACCGGCACTGCAATCCTCAATACCCTGAATATATGTTTTACCCAGGTTGAACAAGGCTTTCTGTATAGAATCATTGGATTGCGCCAGTTGGGCTTCTGTTAACGGAAGACGGGCATACAAATCGTCAAAACTGATTCCGTTACTCATGTCGCCGCCACTGTTGCTCCCGGGATCCTGTGGATTACTACCCCCCGGGGAGGCATTCATCCGGTTATTCAGGATCGCAGCGCCTCTTCTCCAATTGTCTGTATTGGGCCGGTTGCCCCATTTGGCCCTGAATTCATTTTGTCCTCTTGAACGGGCATTGGTATTATAAAAGTACCATTCGCCCTTGGTGTCACCGGTTGGGAAAAGGGTAACCGGTGGTTGATTACCGGTTGTTTGTATTCCAGTTGTCAGGATGGGCTGTTCATCCTTTAGTCCCTGTTGTTTACGCAGGTATTTAACGAGTTTTTTTACATAGTCACGACGCTCATCCTCTGGTAGAGCCGCGATCCGCTGCAGACTGTCTTGTCTTTCCCTGATTTCAATATTGACCACGATCTCCCGTAAAGCTGTTTTCCTGGAAGAAATTGCATCCGGATTGGTAATGGAAGGATCGTCCAGCTTGATGCTGTCATAATAGGCATACGCGTTTTTATATGCTTTTTGCAAAAAGGACAGATCACCCATTTGCAGAAATGCTTTATTCTTTTGTCCGGGATTATTATTAGGTGCCTGTGTGCTGAGGAGCAGCAACTGAAGAGCCTCCTCCACTTTATTTCCTTCCAACTGCATCTGGGCCGCCATGTAGTAAATTATATCCTGGTAATCGGCATATTTATCACGTCGGGCCATTTTTACCAGTTCAGCCACATTTTTCTGTATATCAGCCTCTCCATCATCCTTATTGGTGCGGATTGTTGCCAGGCGGGCGTATATCTCCATCACCAGGTCGGTGGTACGGCTAATTGAACGATCATAATTTTTCCGGGCCTCTTTAAAATTGCCGGCCATTTCATAAAGCTGACCAGCCAGGTATTCCCAACGGGCTCTTTCCTGTTGGTTGCCGGCATTGCTCAGGGCCTCAACCAGGTGAAAGGCGGCACTATCCCAGTTGTTTTGTTTGTAAAACGAATAAGCCTGCACTTCATGCAGGTCATTCATCAAACGGGATGGAAAGGCCGGGTCATCTCGAAGGGTAACGATCAGACTGGAGGCTTCGGCAAACTGGTCCTGGGCCAGGAAATTCCGGATTTGCCAGATAAATGCATCGTTTCGACTCGGGGGTTCTGTGAACATTTTTTTCGCCAGTCCTCTTTTTTCCCGGGTAGAAATGCTCAGGGCTGAATTTCCGTCACGGGCACTGCCGATTGTTTTATAGTAGCCATCTTTTTCTTTAGGGGCAAAAGCGTAATTGATAAACTGAAACATCTGATAAGCCGAGTCAAAATCCTTTTGCAGGTAGTAGGAAGCTCCCCAGAGGAGGTAGAGATTGTCCACCCAGTCATTCCTGAGGTCATGTAAGGCAATACCCGAGGATGCTTTTAAGGTGATTGAGTCCAGTTGTAATGAATCGGCTGCCGTAACATCCAGCGAGTAATTGTAAAAAGGCAATAGTTTGGAATAGTCGTCTTTAAACGCCTGTTTGGCCCTGGCCAATACATCATTCAGTTTGTTATTGGCATTAAACGTGTAATTGTAGTGCGTTACGGTATTTTGCACAAAACGGCGGGGAACAGTGAATTTTTTATCGGTTTTTTCCGAACGGAGTACCCGCTCCTCGTATTCCTTTGGTTTTTTAATATTCAGGTCAAAGCCCAGCTGACCAATAGCAGGTAGACCGGCCTGTAAAAGGATAAGGGAGAAAAGGAAAAAAATGATATGTCGTTTTGCTCGCATTTGCCGGCGCAATCTAAAGTCTTAATAACTGAATTTCAAATAATTTAGTATAAAAATAGGCCAAATTATTTTGACCTGAATTCGCCGGAAAAGCAGGGTTCATTTACTATCTTTAAACACCAAAAATCCTTTTATGGCCAAATTAGAAGCCGGCTCCACCCTGCAAAGGCTGAGAAACCGATACCGCCTGGTGGTGATGAATGACGATACTTACGAGGAAGTGGTCACGTTTAAATTGTCCCGGCTGAGCGTTTATGTCATGTTGAGCACAATATTTGTAGTATTGGTCGGACTTACAGTCGCCCTCATCGTTTTCACACCTTTGAAGTACTATATACCAGGTACAAGTAATGATTATAAGTCAGTTATGGAGCTAAAACGGCTTCAGTACCGGGTCGATTCCGTGGAAAGACAGGATGCCTATAAGACCCAGTATATACTGGGTCTGAAAAAAGCCCTGGGAAGTACGGAAACCGCTAAACTGGATACCACGGCCATCGTGGTGCCCAAACCGGATATTTCTAATGACTAATGATAAAACCAATGTTCAACAACAAAAACAAAACCGACATGCAGCAACCAGTATCCAATGGTAATGGCGGGGGCGCAACCCTGATCAGTGCAGGCACTGTATTAAAAGGCGATATCAGCAGCAGCAGCGATCTGCGGATCGATGGCACCGTAATCGGCAATATCAAAAGCGGCTCCAAGATTATTGTGGGCAGCAGCGGGGTGGTGGAAGGGGATATCACCGGCAACCAGGCCGATATTACCGGAAAAGTAAACGGCAATATCAGGGCCAAGGAGCTTCTTCAGTTAAGAGGAGAGTGTCTTGTATCCGGAAATATCTATGCCGGCAAACTGCAGGTAGAACCCTCTGCTACTTTCAACGGTCAATGCCATATGGGGGCCAATATTGTAGAGATGCCAAACAATGAATCAGCCGTCACCGTCGCCGCAGCGAAATAACAACAAAGAACTACTCCGGTATGCAGGCCTTGGCACTCAGCTGCTGGCAGCTATCGGAATCGCTGTATTTGCCGGAATCAAAGCGGATAAATGGCTGCATACCTTTCCATTGCTGTCTTGTGTCTTACCTTTGGTCGTCCTGTCGGCACTGTTTTATAAACTGTTCCGGGAAACCAGCAGGTCCGATAAAAAATGAACAGATCACTGTTGCAACCTATTCGTCCTTTGTTTTTGGTATTTATCCTTGTCAATGCACTGGCCCTGACCGCCAAATCCCTGCTGGAGAAATACCATTTCAACCAGGAACTGCTGATCCTCGGTAACCTGCTCCTGTTTGTGGTGATCCTGGTTTCCTACCTGATCACCTATCGTTCACTCCATTCGTCCAATTCTCAGGCTTTTATACGCGCCATGTACGGCAGTTTCCTGATTAAGTTTTTTATCCTGGCTATTGCGGCTTTTACATACATAATGATCGCCAAAAAGGAGGTGAATAAACCCGGACTGGCCGTGTGTGCACTGTTGTATATCATCTATACGGCCATCGAGATCAGGGCCCTGATGTCAACACTTAAAAGAATGAAGCAGCAGTCGCATGGCTAAAAAAGAAGTCCCTGTCAATCACCTCGAACAATTTCTTCCACCGGGTACGGGGGAAGCAGTGCTGCATTACCTCCATGAATACAAAGTTCACCTGACCATTGCCCGTGAACGAAAGAGTATTTTAGGGGATTACCGCCACCGGACGCATCAGCAGAATCACCGCATCAGCGTAAACGGCAACCTCAATCCCTATGCCTTCCTCGTCACACTGCTGCATGAAATTGCCCATCTCCTAACGTTTGAACAATATGGCAACCGGGTGAATGCACATGGCCGGGAGTGGAAATCAGTTTTCGGAAAATTATTGCATCAGTTTGTACAAAACCAGGTGTTCCCCCCGGATATCCAGCAAGAACTGACTGAATCCCTCAAGAATCCAGCTGCCAGCAGTTGTGCGGAAGACGGACTGCTACGGGTCTTAAGACGCTATGATGCAAAGAAGGATAATCATCACCTGATCGAAGAATTCCCAATGGGTAGTTTATTCCGCATTAAAGATGGACGGGTATTCAGAAAAGGAGAGAAGCTTCGCAAACGCTATAAATGCACTGAACTGCCCTCGGGAAAAGTGTATTTGTTCAGTCCGGTATATGAGGCGGTGCTTGTGACAGTTAGTAGTTAGCAGATAGTAGTTAGAAGTCCGATGCTTCGGACAACAGCCCCTGCTGAAGGGTGTTGGTTGAATATTTTTTAGAAAAACATCTTTGGAAACTGGTGCTTTTCATTTAGATTACGTTTCTTAGCAGGCCCTTCTCGCTTCTAGCTTCTCGCTTCTAGCTCTTTCATCATCCACAACGGGCAACCAAAATGCCCGCTATTACCCATCGGTCCGCTGAGGTAGGAAAAGCCTAAGCGTTCATATACTTTCAACGCAGCTTTCAGTTCGTTCATGGTCTCGAGATAAACCTTACTGAAACCATTGGCCGCTGCCTGTTCCAGACAACGGTTAATCAGTTGTGTGCCTAAACCCGTGCCCCTGGCTTCAGGAAGCAGGTACATTTTTACGAGTTCACAGGTATCTGCCGGTAAACCAGCCGTCGGGAAAATGCCACCGCCGCCAACGATCTTTCCATCTATTTCAGCAATATTATACACCGATTTTTCCTGTTGGAATAATTCAAACAGTGTGTCGGTCGTGGGATCGTAGTACACAGTGCCCGGGTGATTGGCGCCAAATTCTGTCAGCGTATCGCGGATGATTTTGGCGATGACCGCGTTGTCGGCGGGTTGGATGGGGCGAATGGTGGGGGGCATGGCGCAAAGCTAGGGAGAAAAGGTGAGTGGTGAGTGGTGAGTAGTGAGTGGTGAGTGGTGAATAGTGAGTAGTGAGTGGTGAGTGGTGAGTAGGATTTCTAAGAGTGATTGTCATCCCAACCGAAGGGAGGGAACTAAATAACCCCATCCCGGAAACGGGACGGGGTTCACCATCTATGAAACCAAAACCAACTGTTAGTCGAGCTGCAAGACTTTATCGCGGGGATATTTCACTTCGTATTTGAAGCCCAGTTTATTTTCTTTTTTCGGATCTACCGTCAGTTGCCAGGTCAGTTTCTGGGTGTCATCATCCAGTTTGGCTCCGTCATATTTACGATCCTGGATCTCAATCTCCTTCATCGTGCTGATGGGAAACTGGTCATCGATTGTGATACTGATGGGTTGCTGTTTATTATTGCGGACCACGATTTCATATTGACGGGTATCGGTTTTGTTGCTGCCCATGAATTTGCGGGAACTGTATTCTTTCAGCAATGTTCTTTTTACCACCACGCCTTTGTCACGGCCGAGGGAGAGATTCAGCGTATCACCGGCATTCATCACATCCAAGGTGGATTTACCGAGGAAAGTACCTTCGAAAAACAGGTTGGCTTCCCCGGGCAGCAGGTTGAGTTCCTGCCAGTCGGCAATACGGGCGGTTAAGAATGCATCGGGTTCAAATTTGGGGGCAGCATAATATTCAAATTGAGCTTTCAGTTCATAGCCGTCAATATCCACGGTATAGGTTTTGCCGTCATTCAGTACGGTGTAGGGATCGTCAATTTCATAGATCGTGGTGGTAGGCTGATAACTGGTGGTGGTATTGATCGCAGTCAGTTCTTTTTTCTTCCGGTAATTAGGGGATGCTCCGGGTTGGTAATCGTCATAGCCGCTGCCACCACTATAGCCAATAACAACCACTTCTGAAAGTGCATTACTGCTGGGTTGAAGGGTGATGTTCATGAAGCCTGAGTTGGCATAATATTCCGCCCGTTCCATTCCCACCGCGCTGATCTCAAGGACCGGATTGCCAGTGCCGGTCCGGATGGAAAAATTCCCATTGGCATCTGCTGCAGCCCCCGTTTTAGTTCCCTTGATCAGGATACTTGCCCCGGGCACCGGGTTGCCCTGCTGATCTGTAATCCTGCCGGAAACCATGCCCGGTGTATTCAGACTCAGCCCGGGTACCCGTCCCTGTAATGGGTTGACCGATGCCGTCGGATAATAGTATTTCAGGAACCAGGGATTGATCACTGGTTTGGTTCCGTCTTCATTGGGATTGCCGGTAGATAAATACAGTTTTACGTCTTTCCAATCCTCACCACTCTGCTGCGATACATTGGCTTTATACTGCAGGTTGATCGGACTGCTGATGTCTTTTACGCGGATATCATAGGTCGGATACCATCCCGATTTGCGGACCAGGTAGGTGAGGGTGAACTGGCTGTTGGTGGTTTCTTTGGCATTCACGGTAACATGGATCTCGCTGGTGGATATATCCGCTTTCTGATTTAGTTCGGCCAACTGTTTATTGAGTTTGGCCATTTCCGCATCCTGTTTTTTGATCACGCGGTCCGTTTCCATTTGTTTCTGGTATACTTCGGTCAGCCGGTTCCGCTGGAAATCGGCCGCCTCTTTCAGGTCCGCAGCTTTCAGCCCGGTATTGGCGCCGCCGATCTGCTGGTTTTTCAGCAGCATAGCTTCTTCCTGTTTGAATACATTGAGGATATTCCGTTGCAGGGCGATCTTTTCCAGTAAGGCTTCTTTCTGGGTTTCCAGTTCTCTGATCTCTTCCTGCTTTTGCTGCTCCTTCATGAAATTCTGCTGGTGAATCACCGATAGAACCGTGATCGCTCCATCTGCTTTTACCTGGATGCTCTGGGCGTCAATGGAAGGGGAGATGGATTGGAATACCAGTTCATATTTGCCTGGTGTAAGGCTCACTTTTGCACCCCGCTGGGTCTGGGCTCCCTGCAGAAAGACGGTGACCTTTTCAATTTTACTGTCCACTGTTTTTTTGGTCTGTGCATTGACCTGCAGAATACATAAGCAGGCCAGTGACATGATCAACTGTCTCATAATAGATGGTTTTGAGACAGGATGCGAAGGGTGTCCGGATTACATACTTAATTTTCCCGGTCATTAATATTATACCGGATGTCTGTTAATCTGAATTTTCCGTATACAAATTTTCCATCCGGGTAATCCCAGACGGCATCGGCTTCTGATACCAGATTAAAACCCCTGACTGGCCGGTATTCGTGAATGGGCGTGGAGAATGGTATTCTTTTATGGTCCGCGATAGCCATCCGGTCGTTGGAGCTGAAATTGATCAGCTGACCAGCTTTATTAAAGTAAAGGGTGGCACTGATGCTGATCCCCCGATTGATAAAAACAGCCCGGACCGTGAGTGAATCGATAGGTTCCCAACTGATCCGGGAGTCGATCAGGGAGGCCGGTGCCAGCAAACACATATCATTGAATAGGGTGACGGTTTCCGTAGTGTCCATATCCGGTCCTGATTGGTGAATCACCGGTATTTTTCCAAAAAGGCGGATATCCATTGTGGCGGAAGCATCCACATACCGGTGATAGCCGGGTACAGTGATCCCATACATGGCCGCCTTCATAAAGAATAACCTGGCGGGGTTTTCAAAAAAATTATACTGTTCAGACCGGAATGAAAAAAAATCCTTCCCTTTTTCCCGCATTTGTCCTTCAAACATCACCTGCATATTCAGCAACTTTGGCTGATTCAATACACCGTAATCAATCAGGTAGCGTTGTACCGGAACCGGTAAGTGCCCGATATCTGCACTGGTCAGAAGTGGTATGGCATTCAGGGAGTTCTTTTTCACTAATTCAGCGGCTTCTTTTTTATACGACTGTTCAAACAAACGGGTGGTCAGGCTCAGCAAGGCAATCAGTAAAAGAATACCATTGGCAATCGTACCATATTTAGCATCCTTCCAGCTCAGCACAATAATAACCTGTGAGAGGAGGCAGGCTATGATACAGGTATACATCCACGAACCATACTTTAACAGGTAAAGTGTGGCCGATATTAAAAACAGCAAAGCAGTCAACAGCCATAAGAGCCCGATAGGTTTTGATATAGAGATACTCAGCTGTTTCATGTCAGCCAGCCCAAAAGCTTTACTAAAGCCCATAAAATGAATGAGGCCATGAATCAGGATCAGGGCAACAAATAAGTAGCGCATAGGAAAGAGTTGAATCTTGTAAGGTAGATTAAAAGGACACAGGATTCAATGACCTGTGTCAACGGGTTCGAAGATCAGGGATGTAAATTCAGTAAGAAGTTGAATGTGAAGCGGGGCGATGCTGTAGGTTGATTATTGTGCGAGGAGGGGAGATTCCGTTGAGTGGTTTATTTGCGAAGCGGAGATGGTTCGGCAGGTAGGCTTCTCTATTCGAAGAGGGGAGATTCCGTAGAGTGGTTTATATGCGAAGCGGAGATGGTTCGGTAGGTAGGCTTCTCTATTCGGGGAGGGGAGATTCCGTAGAGTGGTTTATATGCGAAGCGGAGATGGTTCGGTAGGTAGGCTTCTCTATTCGAGGAGGGGAGATTCCGTAGAGTGGTTTATATGCGAAGCGGAGATGGTTCGGCAGGTAGGCTTCTCTATTCGAGGAGGGGAGATTCCGTAGAGTGGTTTATATGCGAAGCGGGACGCTTCGCATAGCGTTTCGCCGGCTATTTTTTTAAGTCGCCACAGGCGACATAATACAACCCGGGAACTGGAAGTTCCCAGGCCCCTAAAAAAACAAAAAGTCCCGGTCAAACAACCGGGACTCCTTACTTATAACTTACAACTTATAACTTACAACATTCTCAAGCTACTGCTTTCTTCACCAATTCAGCCGCTTCACTCAGCAAAATAGCAGATTGAACTTCCAGTCCGCTTTCGTCGATCAGCTTTTTGGCTTCTACGGCGTTGGTGCCCTGGAGACGAACGATGATCGGAATATGAATGTTGCCGAGATTTTTGTAGGCATCAATGACACCCTGGGCCACCCGGTCGCAACGAACGATACCGCCGAAGATATTGATGAGGATCGCT
>Ga0116156_10002790_pt1 | contig 15640 bp, 24 predicted proteins | sample AD_UKC045_MetaG_FD_89891 | JGI IMG/M metagenome (GOLD analysis project Ga0116156, IMG submission 89891) | Active sludge microbial communities of municipal wastewater-treating anaerobic digesters from USA - AD_UKC045_MetaG | ecosystem: Engineered > Bioreactor > Anaerobic > Digestate | place: USA... | reverse complement strand
GGGCAAGCCCCGTGGCTTCAAACGAAGGTTGATTACTCATTTGCAATCCTTATTCGTTTAGGGAACGCCACAATGCCCTTTAATGAGTTAGCGATTTCTCGCATTCCCGTTACTTTTGATTTACGGGCTATATTGATAGCACCATTTACATCTGAATTTATCAATATTCCGTCTTTGGATTTAAACAAACCTCTTTTTACTCTTTTCCCTACATACTCATCATGGTGTTTAATTTCTTCATTATCAATTGCTGAACATTTAGAAGTATGAGATTCTTGTATCTCAAGATATCTTAATCCATATTCTTGACACTTGGATTCCAACATTGACATCAAATATCCAAAAGGAACTTGTACAAAATTCTGATTGTTCCTTTTACCTATATTTATTTCCTGCTTCCATCCCTTGTTGTGTCCTACTACGATTGTTCCAATATTATTTTCAACGCAGTAATCAAGAATATATTTAGCTGTTTTTTTCATTACATCTTTAATACGATTCTCTCTTTTTCTCTTCAACAGGAATTGCTGTTTTGTGTAACCCTTGATATTTTGTTTGTCCTTAATACTTTGCAACTTTGCGTTCTTTTTGTTCCAGTAATAGTTAATTGATTTGAGCTTTCTCCCGTCCATTATGAACGCCCTATTATTTGAAACATCGTAGCAAGTAGCAAGATTGGATAAACCAATATCAATACTTAAAACATTATCCTGATTAAGATTTAAATTTTGTTCTTCTACTTCATATACTACCTCCATTTTAAAAAATGTTGCTTTCTGTTGTGGAATTATTCTTATTTCCTGAACACTTTCTTTTTCTATCTGTGTTGGAAAATCTAAAACGATATGCTTCAACCCAGTTTCTTCTTTTAATTGTCTTGAAATGCCTATATGAATTTTATCTCCTTTAATTTGAAAACCATTTTTAGGGATTACCAACTGAAAATACCCCTCTTTTGGTAGATACTTTGGGATTGAAATTCTGTTTTGATATTTACCTTTTTTCTTTGCTTTTAACAACCCAAAAAACGATTTAAAACTTCTATCGACAACTTTAAGGGTTTGTTGTCCAATTACAGAAGGTAATATTTGATAATTTTCATTTGTCTTGCAATAATGATAGTTTTGTGGATAAGGTAGATATGTTTTGGTTTCAAAAAAGTTTTGACGAACACTATACAAACCAAAATTGTAAAGACGAGCAGAATGCCAACACATCTTTCTTAAAAGATTGTATTGATCTTTACTCAATTGTCTTATTTGGTTTGATTGCGTCTTATACAATTTATTCACTCCATTTATTAGTATCTTACCTGTAAGATACTATCATATTTAGAATTTGTCAAGTGATTTTGAATTTATTTTTCCAATTCATCCTCGCCGCAAGCGGACGAGGTTTTCTTGGAAATTCCCTATAACATTTTTCATAAATTGGACAGCCATAATTGATGTATCATATTTTTTATAATCATCACTCACATAAAGATAAAAAAGTTCAGCAAAACCTTCTCCTTCATTCTTAGAAGCATATGTGGAAATTTTTTGTAACAAGATTCGATCTTGATAAATAATTCCATTTCCTGATGTTAGAATAGTATTAATAAAGAATTGTATATTTTGATCTATATTATTATATAATTCTGGGAAATAATCAAAACGTCTTTCATTAAGTAAAGTATCTAATAAAATGTATTCTGTTGTTTCTGAACTAATTTGAGATAACAGAAAACTTAAAGCTAATTGAGAATATTGATACTTATCTATCTTTTTATTTTTTCTTAATTCAATTATTTCTTTGAACTTAGTATTGTTTAAAGATTTTCGAATTAAAGATGCAATGTTATCTTTTATTTCTTTACTTACATTTTTTGTACCAAGTCCATAATAAAAAGTTTCCCATTCTTTCTTTAAATTTTTATTAATGACTACATATTCTATATAATGGCCGAGTTCATGTAAAATAGTTATTACAGCTTCATTTACAGATTGTAAACTACTTCTTTTCAGTATAATTCTATTTTTTCCTGCATATTCACCAGATCTATCTATTCCAAGATCAGATAATTGAACAATAAAATAAACATTTTTTAATATGTACAAAATTCCTTTTAATTGAGTTTTCTTTAAAGATACATCTAATGCTTTTAAGAATATTTCTTTTTTTACTTGTAGTGTTTGTGGATCTTGAATTTCAGAATAAACAAAAGTTATTCTTACGCCTTTAAAGTTATAATCTTCTTCTATAGCTTTATCAGGTATAATTTGATCACCTATTACCCTATACAATTCTTCAAAAGCTTCTCTTCCAAATTTTGTAAATTTAGCATATATCTTATTTCTTCTTTTATCGAATTCATCATACAATTGATCATAAACTTCTTTATAGTACTTATTTGTATAATCAGGAAACTTTTCTTCTAAATAATGTTCATTTAAACCTAATGAATATGCACTAAATAAGTTATATAGTCCTACACAAGCATTCCATGAGTTAGTAAAGTTTTCGCTATCTAAAAAACCAGTACTATCTTTAGGGCCTTTAATTCTTTCAAAAACAAGTTTTTGAAATTGATCTATCCATTTTTTTAATGCTTGAAGAACAACAAAAAAATCTTCACCATTAGAAATTTTTCTAATGTCTTTTGAGAAAGTTCTAAAATCTTTTTCCCAACTTGTAATATCTACTTTAGTTATTGATTCTTTTAATCGTTCTTTAATTAAATACATTTTATGCAGCTACACCATAAATTCTGATATCAACTAAAATATCTGTTGTACTAGAAGTTGAAATTGATACTGAATTAATGCTATCTCTAAAAGTAGTGGTTGGATCTAACCGAAAAGCTCCAGTTACTTCTATAGGTAGTATAGTACTACCTACTGTCAGAGTTATTTTATAAGTACCAGTGGAATAGAGATAGATTGTTTTAACAGTATCAATGAAAGAATAATCAAGTATTACTTCTCCATCTGTACTTTTTATCATACGAGATGCTTCTAATTTTTCTGAAAGAATAAAAGAAGTAGACTGATCAAGTGAAGTTATTTTGTCACCTTGTATAATTGTTCTAATTGAAGGGTTTTGTGTAATAGCCATTAAAATTTCCTCTTGTTATAATAGTTAACTTTTTGTTATAATTCGACCGATAACATGACTAACTGCTAAAACGTCTTCTTTAGTAAAAGATGCTGCATTATTTATACAGTAAAAATCTCCATACCCAGGCTTAAAACCTTCAGTATAAACCTTATTGACCAGATCTGATACAGAAGTTCTATGAAACACAGTAGCCATATTTCCGTAAATTTTTTCTTTAATAATGTACATGTTAAGCTCCTGCTTATAAAATTTTCTTTAACTTTTTAATGAGATCATCAAAACGCTTATCTTGTTCATCTAACTTTGGCGCAATAATAGTCGTAATTGACTTAATAATTTTGTAACTATACCAAATGCTAACCAGAGATAGTATCAAAGCAATTATGGAAATTAGTAAACTAATCATTTGTACTCCTTAAAAATTTTCAAGTATCTTGAAAGTAAATCAAAATCTTTAATAGGACAATCTTCTAAATGCCATTCTGTATCATATAAAAGTAAGCTAAACTCTTCTCCTTCTTCATCAACCCAATAGAGATACAGAAAGTCAGAATCTCTGTCATATTCAAACATATAGTCATCTTTATATATAGTTAGTGTGTTTTTGTATTCGATATTAATCATTCTAGTATACCTTTTTGAATAAGAACATCGAGTAACCGGAGGATGTGTTTGGGAAAAAACGGTCTAGCATAATCAACGTCTTCGGTGTACCAATTACGGCCATAAAGATGGCCATACCTTTGTAAAACAGGATGAACTTTTGTGTAAGCATCACCATTAATTCCTAGCACACGGGAGTTCCAATCAGAAACATTTAAATATTTTGCATGAGCTCTATGATTTGCTATCATCTGTCTATATTCATCTTGTGCTGCTTTAATAGCTAATGAACGTTGATGTCGATCTCTTATTGTTCTTTTTGCTGTAGCAATATCTCTGTCTCTCTTTGCTTTCCATTTTGCTCTTGTTTCAGAGTAGATTTGTTTAATTTGCTTTTGAGGTGGTTTATAATTCCATTTTTTTTGGCTACCAAGTCTCATTGCCCACACTGTAGAATCTAAAGAAGCTTTTCCAAATTCATTTACTCTTATAGAAAGAAAAGTATCATATTCATGATGAATCTTTCTTTGCCTTGCGTGAGGGGAAGAAGGTTTTAAATAAGGATAGTACTGTGGCCATGATTTTGTTTCTATTTCAATGGTCTTGTTTGTTTCAGAAGGACGATCAGGATTAAGCTCAATAGAATTTTTTATTATTATTTTTTTGATAACGTCTCTTCTCATATATGTAAACCTGTTTGGTTTGTTTCTATGAGTAAGTAATATTAATTGTCTAAGAGTAAATGTTCCTTCTGAAATTCTCAATTATATTTTCCAACCTTCATCCATCATATCTTTAAAAGAATCAAAAGATAATCTTGTCTGTGCATATGTCTTTATACCACCACCACTCATAACTTCACTCACTGTAGTTACTACAAAAGTAATACTTCCAGTTGGAGACTTATAAAAATCCGAAATTTCTATTTCCGTACCTTTTGACAAAAAATTAAATGACTTAGCTTTTTCTTTAGTAACCAATGTTTTTGTTCTTTCACCTTTAGAATTCACTGAGACATAAAAATCAATTATGATTGGATATGGGGTAAATATATGTTTTGATTCTTTTAAAATTTTCATTGCTGTTTCTCCTGTTTATCTTTAATAATATCTTTAAAATTTTTCCAAAGTTCTGCCATATCTTCTGGACCAAAATTATCTTGTTCTTTGCCTTTTGTTGTCTTATTTCTTGCTATAGATAACAAAGCTTTTACTTGCTTTTTGTTATCTAAACCATGTTTTTTAGCATATCCTAAAAAAGGAATATCTTTCTTGTCTTCTTCAGCTTCTTTAAGAATATACATTTATTACTTCCTTGCGAATAACTTTTATTTAATAAAGATTGGATAAGCAAACTGCTTCCACTTGGTCATTACATCTTCCTCTAGAGTAGCTGCCCTTTCTATCAATTTATCTGATTGAAGAGTAACTGGCGCGCCATCAACTTCATCTTGGCTTCTAAGTTCACCAAAAAATCTTAATATATAAGCTTGTGCGAGTTTAATCACGTCCCGTTCTTGAGAAAAAGCCACATATTGCCAATCATCAGACCAAGAAGCCCACGTAATTTCCATAGTTGCTAACGTATTGCTAAAACCTTTTATTTTTCGTAAATTTTCTATTACTCTCCACTTAAATGCTTTATTAGATTCAAGAAAAGATTGTTTTTCAAACCGATTTATAATTTTCGCAGCAGTCATCCCATAGTCATTACGAGTTCCATACATTGCTCTGCCATATTGAGTACTTGAACGTATAAATCGTTCGTCTACTAAAGCATTCCCATATGCTCTGTAGTTCATCCTCATAGTATTGATACGAACATCTTTTACAGAGAACACATGAGACTCAGGAAATGGAATTTCAAATGGACCTGAAACATCTTGAGACGAATAAGTCTCTATGGGAAACCATCGGTAGTACTCTTTCATTGCTTGAATTATAATAGTGTTTTTTATATCATCGTTTGATATTTCTAGGTCACCTTCTTCTAAAAAGGAGCCACCCATACAAGTCATAATCTGAGAAAATATGTTGTCAGGAATTATAATTGAATTTTCCATAATTATATAGTTACTTTATAGCAAATAAGTCTTTAATTTTTATATTCAAAAATAAAATTTCTACATAAAGTCTTCCAGGATCTATCATATATGGCAAAATCATTTTTTATATTCAGCCCTCGGTGGTCTAATCTAACATTCGCCTAAGTCATATTGAAGCAGTTGTTAGGTTTCTTACTTTTTCTTGTCTTCTTTCAGAACTGTTACTTTATGTTCTGGATCAACAGAATCAGTAAGCCACTTTGTTTTCAATTCTGTTGTGGGTTGTGGATCTGGTTTTTTCTCTTTTCTTTCATCGCTTGTTTTTTCGTTGTCTGCCATTGCAGTCTCCTCCATTAGATTAGATATGTCATTACTAGGACAACAAATATTACAACAATTATTATTGCATTAATGACACATAGTAGGTTTACAAAAGAAAGTCTTTTAACAAATATTGCATTTTTCTCTTCATAATACTTTATTATTTTAATTAATTCATTTTTTATTAATTCAGTTGACTCATCATCATCTTTTATAATTAATGTATCCCAATTTTCAATCGGATCAAATTCTGGTCGAATTTTAGGCTTGTAATTATTGTGTAGTTTTATTATAGCTATTAAAAATATAATGATATATGATATTATTAAGAAGTAATTTATTATTGCTAATACTTCAGTTAGAGAGAATTTAACTAGTATATTTCTAGAGAAGAGTAATGGCTCTATTACTAGAAAAGCAGCAAAAAAAATCACAATTATTGTATAATAACCTATTGATTTGCTTTCTATACGATCTTTCCTTGCAATTTCCATTTGATACTTATCGTATAATTTCTCAAGAAGTTCTTTTTTATCCACTAATAGTCTCCTTTAATCGTAGTAATATTACTGATTTCTCCGCCCGAAGGCGTCCGCCCAACATTTGCTTAACCTGCAATTCCGGCCCGAAGGGCTTGGCGCACTTTTTGCAGAGCGTAGTGATAGCAAAAAGTGTGACAACAGGAATTGTCAGATTAAAGCAGCTGTTCTGCGTAATTTATGCTTTATAGATATTTAAGATTCTCTCTTTGCCGGGTAATCTATAAATATCGAAATCTGAATCTAAACTTATAATTTTTCTTATTCCCGTTGAGATATTGTCAATTCCTGTGGATGAGAAAAGCACACCTTCTCCAATATCATGCTGCCGTCTCATCTGACAGCTCTCCGTTGATAAAGACCTTGTCAGCTTCAATGAGTTGAAGCAAACGATGACCGGATAATTTGTACCAAGACTTCTCAGCTTCCATGCACAGCTTCCAGACCATAGTCAATGCGGCGATTCTTGAACCAGATCCCTTCGTTCGTTTCGTCCGAAGACGCACCGTTGCAAACGTCGACTCAATTGGGTTTGTCGTCCGGATATGTTTCCAGTGCTGAGCGGGGAAAGAATAGAACGAAAATAGATCACCCTCGTCTTTGGTAAGGCATTCGACCGCCTTCGGATACTTGGCCTCAAAGGTTTCAATGAACAGGTGGTATGCTTTTTCCGCGTCCGCTTTGGTCGGAGCCAGATAGATGTCATGGATCATGGATTTTGCCTTCCCTTGTACCGACCGCGGCATCTTGTCGAGTATGTTAGCCGTCTTATGAACCCAGCAGCGCTGCCGCTTCGTAGTGGGGAACACCTCGGATAGGGCTGCCCAGAATCCCAGCGCCCCATCGCCAACAGCGAGCTTGGGTGGCAGATCAAGGCCTCGGCTCTTGCAGTCCAGGAGCAGTTCCTTCCATGATTGCTTGCTTTCCCGATACCCGTCGCTTACCGCGACTAATTCTTTATCACCAGAAGAGGTAGCCCCCATAATCACCAACAGGCAACTGCGTTCGTCCTCAAGGCGGACATTCACATAGATGCCGTCAGCCCAGAAATATATGTACCGTTTTTCCTTAAGGTCGCGCTTCGTCCAAGACAAATATTCTTCTTCCCATACCCTCTTCAGCCGCACGATGGTATTCGCGGACAACCCTTTAGCTCCTTCTCCAAGAATAGCGGCCAAAGCTTCGGGGAAATCATCAGTGGATACTCCATGCAGGTACAAGGATGGTATCAGATTTTCCAGACTGGGAACTCTTCTCATGAATGGTGGGAGGATCTTACTGGTGAAACGCTCCATCCCGATTTTCGTCAATTTACGGTCATCAACTCGAGGTTGCCGTATACGCAGAGGACCAGCTCCGGTCAGGATAGCCCGCTCCTCCTTGTGTCCGTTTCGAACCACAAGCTGCCTTCCTTCTTCGTCTCTCCTGCCCTTATGCCGTTCCACATATTCCGACACTTCCTCTTCCAGGGCAGCCTGGAGCATCTTCCTGGCACCTTCACGAACAAGTGCGTCTATGAGACTGACAACCTCGTCCCTTGCGTTTTCCTGTTCCTGTATGCTATTGTTCTTCATAGGCATGTTCTCCTTTTGGTATTTTTATTCGCAACTAAATAATACCGGAGAATGTGCCTTTTCTCTACACCATCCACAGCTTTTGACTATAGCTCCTGAAAATTCATTAAAAACCTGTTTCTTACACTTGAAGATAAAGCTTTCACATATAAAGGTTCATCAGCCTTATCTCTATCTACCGCTCTTGATGCCTTTACTTCGATTTTTATATTTCCATTTGGGGATGGTAAAAATAAGTCATATTCCCCTTTATAAGTTGGATCTGTCTTTTTGCTAGGCCTTTTTAATTCTGGTTCAACCGATAATAAATGACTAAAAGCCCAAGTATCACCAAAACCCCGAGGAGCAGATATCTCAAATACATAAAGGAATAGATTTCTATTAATGTAGCTATCTCTTAATTCAAGATATTCCTCATAAGATAAAATATCTTTAGATAGGAGAGTAGAAATAATATATTCATATCTACTAAAGGGGTATACTGACTTCACATTATCTAAATCATTTCTAAAATTAGCTGAGTGTTCAAGTTTATCAATCAGCTTGTCAAGTTCTTCATTAAGTTGTTCCATTGATGCTATCCTTTATATAGTTGTATTCTTCGTTTAATATTCCGAAATATTTGCATATTTCTAAATCAATATCATCTTGCTTAATAGTTCCATTACATATATCTCTATGCAAACCCATGAATCTCAAATGGTCTTCCTTTGAATATTTGGGAAGTGGCATACTTTGTATGTGAGACTTTAAGACCTTAGTTGAATGGTATCTTTTCCTATAAATGAAAGAGTAGATGCTACTATTAAATAAACAGACGATAGTTTCCATTGGGTAATTATAAGGTATAAAAAGATTAGCGCTATTTAACACTAAATTATTGTTATCATCTAAGACGCAAATTATTTTATCACAAATAAAACGGTAAACTATTTTTTTTGTTCTAAAATACTTAAGTGGCGCAACTTGTTGATAGATTTCAGGTTTAAACTCTATAAAGCAATGCGGTTCTAAATAACTATAGGGAATAATATCCTTCCCACGATAAATGGGTTCCGACTGATCTGTCCTTTTTTCTAGGACATGTTCTTTATTATTACCAGTCACTATACCGAGAGCAAAGTCCGCATTTCCCAAAAGCGTATAATGCTCTGAACTGAATAACTTGTTCAGAATATCTTCATCGATATTTGATGATGTCGCAGTTACAATATAGTCTGGCGCAACAATATTTTCTTTGTTTATGCTGTATATCTTTCCTCTTTTATCTTCTACTTCTATTACATGATTTGTATTTCCATGTCTCTTTAGTCTCAATAAAATTGCTTCTGAAAGAACTCCTTTAAATGCATTACCAAGGAGTTTGATTTCTATTTGTGATCTTGAATTTAAAATATGCTTTCGAATATTCTTATGCGTTGACACATTTAAAAAAGAATGAGGAAGGAAAAAGAGCAATTCTCCTTCCTCTGATATCATTTTTGATGCTCTATATAGTGCAACACTAAAAGCTTCAGTAGTAGAAATTTCCGGGTACAGAGATACTAATAAGTCTTTTTGTTTTTTTGAAAACTTACTACCCCATGGCGGATTTGTGACAATGTAATCAAATAATTCTTTATTTGATTCGAAAAAAAGGTTATCGTCTTCACCAAAAATAAAATCTTGGTTACTAATATTTGCAGCCATGTTTGGATCGTTAAAAAACAAAACAAGGTTGACTGTGCAAATCTGTAATGCAATGGAGTCAATATCTCTTGCATAGACAAGGCTTGGATTGTGATTCTTACTAAGTATTTTTAATAATATTCCACCACTACCACAACAAGGGTCGATAATACTTTTATTATTCTCAACCTGTATTGTTGTAAGTAGTTCGGATGGAGTGTAATATGAACCAGTTACTGATTTAGCAGAAATACTCTGAATTGACTGATAGAATGCTCCAATAAAATCGTCATCCATATTTACGATCATGAAATCCGAAAATATTAAAAGCTTAGACAAGCTGCTATTTATGTCTTCAATCCAAGTCAACACCATTTTATAGGCTTTTGTATTTTCAATAAACAAGTTATTAGATTTAAGCATTGATATTGCAAGAGCGAGGACTCCTTCATGAGTAGACAGTCTTGATTCCTCAAATCTTTCAACAACCTGCTCTAGTAGTTGTTTTCTTTTTTTATCTTTGATTCCTAAGTATGTTAAATATTTAGTATCTATTTGGGACCTATTTGCTCTTCCATTTAGCTTAATTGTACCCTTTTTTATTTTCTCTACTATTTCATTATATGTATTTTCCGTATACCTATCACCGTAGTCTGGTGCTGGGATAATGGAAGTTTTTATCCAATTATTTACTGTAGCTAAAGATATACCAAGTGAATCGCGTATATCTTCTTTTCTTAAAAGCACTTGCATAATGCTGAACTCCTAGTGATTACCCACAACCAAGGATAACATTTTTTGAAATATTTTTGAAGTCTTCGCGCGCCGAAGGCGTCCGCCCAACATTTCAAATCTCCAGAGACATGGGATAAATCACCAAAAACATAGGATACATCACCATAGATACTAGGTGGTGCGCCTTCTTGTTCTTCACCATTAGAATCAACCCAATAAGATCTCTTCTTAAACCGTTCTAAAACTGCTTTCATCTTTGTTACTCCTAATTATAGAATAAATATGTGACACTCCACGGGGCAAGCCCCGTGGCTTCTGCTTAGTTTTCTAAGCATTCTTTTTCTTGTTTCAACGACAGCTCTAACGAACTATCTCCACAAGCGTTAATTCCGCTGTGCCCCAGCGTATTTATTCCTATATTTCTAATATTTAGAGATGCATTTAAATCTCTATCTATAGAGATGCCGCAATTTGGACAATCAAAAATTCTTTTACTTAAAGGCATTTCTTGAACATATCCGCAGTTTGAGCATGTTTTGCTTGATGGAAAAAATCTGTCAATCTTAAGGTAATACTTAAAACTCCATTTGCATTTGTATTCAAGTTGTCTATTGAACTCCGACCATGAAACATCGCCGATTGACTTAGCTAAACAATGATTTTTCATCATCCCTTTGATGTTTAAATCTTCTACAAAAATCCCATCATAATTCTTGGCTATCGAATTAGAGGTTTTGTGCAGAAAATCCTTACGTATATCTCTTATTTTGTTGTGAATCTTTCTAACTTTAAGCCTTTGTTTAAACCTGTTTTTACTCCCCTTTTGTTTCTTGCTAAGTTTCCTTTGTTCTTTTGCCAACTTATTTTCATATTTTTTAGTATGTCTGGGGTTGCTTATGACAGTTCCATCAGACAATATTGCAAACTCTTTTAAACCAACGTCACAACCAACAATATTATCACATTCTTTTGCTTTATCTGGTATAGTATATTCACATAAAACGGAACAATACCACTTATCACCATCTTGTAAAATCGTGATTGATTTAGGTTTGCCTTTCATGGCTCTGTGTTTTATCCACTTTACTTCTCCAATTTTAGGTATGAAAACAAAACCTTTTTCCAATCGCCATTTCTGAGGGCATGTAAAACTATCGTTCAACAACATTTTCTTTTTAAAAGACGGGAATCCTTTTTTTTCTTAAAAGAATCTTTCAAGGCTTTATCAAATTGTCGTAATACCATTTGCAAAGATTGTGAAAACGATTCTTTAAGAAAAGGGTATTCTTCTTTAAGTTTTGGTAACGAAACAGCTAATTCGTGATAAAATTTAAATTTACCAGTTTCTTTATAATAGTCTTGATTTGTTTTGAGGGCATAGTTCCATAAGAATCTGGCATTACCGCTGCATTGAAGTAAGGATTCTTCTTGTTCTTTAGTTGGCAAAATCCTATATTTATATCCTTGTTGTATTAACATATCTTATTTCCCTTTTTGGTCTGCAATATATTTCTTGATTGTTTCGGCAGAAACATTACCAACAGTGGATATGAATTTACCTACTGACCAAAGAGAACCACATCTACCATAAAAAGATTTTAACTTCGGGTATTTCTTAAATAATTCAATAGCTGTGATACTTTTGAAAATCCTAACTATGTCCATTGGAGCAACAGTTGGTTTGGCACCAACAAATATATGAATATGGTCTGGCATCACTTCCATCTGTATTATTTCGTATTCATACCTATTTGCCACACCTATCAATATTTCTTTCAAACTGGTTTCTATATCTCCCTTTAAAACAGAGTATCGAAATTTTGGGCAGAAAATAATGTGATATTGGCATAGATACTTGCAATGTGATGTTGACTTATATTCACTCATTTTTCTATTTCTTCTAATCCATATTTTTCTTTAATTGCCCGTCTAATTAAATCAAGATACGTTAGTGTATTTTCTTCTTCAACAGAAAAAACTCTTGCAAGTCTCTCTAACTCTTCTTTCCATTCTTTAGGCAAAGCTATGTTTATTTGAGTATTCATTGTCTACCTCCTGTTTACATATACAATATACTATCATATTTAGAATTTGTCAAGTGATTTTGAATTTATTTTTCCAATTCATCCTCGCCGCAAGCGGACGAGGTTTTCTTGGAAATTCCCTATAACTCAAAAAAGTCAAATAAAAAAAAAGCCTTCCTATTTCTAGGAAGGCTTTACAAACTCAATTAAAAATTAAGCAAGGCCATTAAGAACTACGCGGGTTAGATACTTAGGTTCTTGTAAGCGCATATCCCCAAAAAACGCGAGTGCGGATTCCTTGTGGAATGAGCTATACTCTAAGGTCTGAGTTCGATAGAGGGGTACGAAGGTTCCAGTCACAAGCGCAGAGTCGTTCGAGTCCTGGCGATTATTTTTATACACACACATAATTTCATTAGTTGGTATAATATTGCTTGGAGCCTGATAAACGGGAATACCGTTAAGAGTACCAGCTTTATAACCACCAACTGCAACTGGAGCATTCTCAGGTACATAGAGTTTATGATTAGTAAGATAAGTAACTGCCTTAGGACCAGCAACATAAGAAGTAGCTTCGCCACCACGCATGATAGCATCATAAGTTTTTTGTGAAGCATTTCTTAAAGCTTTTACAACAGATTGCGTATTTGCATAGTCACTATCTGCACCAGCAGCCGCCCAGTCAGTATCGAACGCTACTGGAGTCGTCCAATAAGATCCTCTATAAGCCATTCGAAGAGCCTGGAAGTCTAGGTCCTTTTTAAGTTCATCAGCACCAGCAGTAATTAGAACTTCTTCCGCATCAGAACTTAAAGCAGAATCCATTAATAGCTCAGTCATTTTTGACCAGCTAAAACCAATTGGAAATGGATGAGCACGGAAGTCATAACCCACGAGGTTAATATTGACCTGGCCCTGCTGATCATAAAGGGTTGAAACTTCAGAGTTAAATGAATATCGAATAGTAAATACATCGCTTGTGGTTCTAGCAGAAGCAAACACAATACTATAAGCACCAGTTGTATAATCAATGGTAGAAGGAGTACTATTTGAAAGAAGAGACCCAACGAATAATCCTGCTCCATTATCATTAGCAATAGGAGCACCATTTAACAGAATTTGAAGCATATAAGGTCTAACTGGAACACAAGCAAGAGTACCAGTAAAGGTAGTAGTCGCTGTGCAGTTAACAGATTCTTCTTCAATTTCTGATGCATAGCGGTCAGATGTACTTTCATACATAACATTATTAGCAACAGCACCACGAGCAGTCTTATCATACGTAGTTTCAATTTTGTAGAAAGTGTCTTTCATAGTGGTCATTGCCCACTCAGTGAAAACTTCACCACGAATTGAGTTTGGATACCCAAGTCTAATAACTTTAACTACAGTCTGAGGGGTTGATTGGAAAGCATTACTGATCTGAGTTTCTGTAAGAGTCTTAAGATGTCGTTCCTGATTTTCAAGAACAATAGCTAAGTTTCTTGCAGTTCTAGCATTAGCTTCATAAATTTTTTCAAATCCACCATTATCTAGACCAAGGCCACGCTTATGTGACCATTTTTCGATGAGGCGGTCAGCTATTGCATTTCTAGTAGCGGTTTCCTCTTCAATTCTTCTTGAGGCCTGAGCGGCCTTTTCACGCATAATTGTCTTCATTATTTTTTTCTCCGTATAATTTTTAACTTATTTTTGAACTTCAATTTAATCTGTTCTTATTAAGTCCTTTTTGTAAGTCATTCATATAATATACTTACGATATAAAATCATTTAATAAATAGATTAAACATGGCAACTCTTTTCGAATTGCCTAGTTTAATGTATTTACCTTCTTTTCATAGAACTAAATTTACGAGATTCTTTCTTTTTTTCATCTTTATCATCTTCTGCATCATCTTTATCTTCTGCGTCATCTTCAGACTCTTTAACTTCATCCTCATCATTTTCGTCATCTTCATCAGCTTCATCATCAGCTTCAAAAATTGTCCAACGACCTTTTGAAGTTTCAACCAAGGTATCACCTTTTGAAAGAAATACTCTTGGAGCAATTTCCACGTCTTCTTTAATAACAATTACATGTTTCTTCATAATTATATTCTCCCTATTTTAATCGATTTAATTATATTGTTTAAAAAACATCTGGTTTTTAAACTTTTTTTCCACTGTGTTTAATTCTCTTAAGAGATTCTGACTGAATAGTAACTACATCACCAGCTCCAACTAGTACAACAGAACCATCAGCATCTACTAATTTCGATGGCTCAGCTAATACCATTTCAATTTCAGCCTTCTCATCATCTATGATAGGCTCATCCGTAAATTCATCCTCCATAGAATAATCATCAGCAAATTCATCATCTATAGTAGGATCTTCAATAAATTCATCGTCCGTAATTGGATTATCTGAATTTAAAAATGAATCATCTTCAAAATCTTCGTTAAAAAATTTCATTTATTACTCCACACTAGTATCAGCTCTTTGAGCTACAATGTAAACAATGTCATCTTCTGCTAGCTTGAAATTAGAACCATCAGCTAGCTTTACTTGACCCTTAGCAGGATATGTAATTACAGCATCGGTAAGAGGCTGGAATACATTTGAACTATTTACTACTGTGAAAGAAGCAGCAACGTCATAGTCTACAGGATTATCTGTTTGACTTGAGCAAAAATCGAAAGTTACAGAACCATCAGCCGCAGTTACACCAGGAGTTTTAACTGCGACAGCAGCCTCAACGCCAGTATCACCAGCAACAAAAGTATTTGCACCTGTCTTAGCACCAGCAGCAGAAGCAGTAAAGGTTACTACAGCACCGACAGCGGCTTGGGTCCAACCAGTAAAGGTTCCTGTGGCAATAAGTGTAGCTACGTCAGCAGGTGTGGCAGCGGCAGTTGTTACTGCAATATCAACTGCGGTAGCACCCCGAAGAGAAATTGAAATATTCCCGTCAGCGGTGGCGCCAGCAGTTACAGTAAGTTCAAGAACTTCAGCAACACCAACTACTCCAATATCATCAGCAGTTACTGTATATT
>Ga0116156_10002788_pt1 | contig 15645 bp, 9 predicted proteins | sample AD_UKC045_MetaG_FD_89891 | JGI IMG/M metagenome (GOLD analysis project Ga0116156, IMG submission 89891) | Active sludge microbial communities of municipal wastewater-treating anaerobic digesters from USA - AD_UKC045_MetaG | ecosystem: Engineered > Bioreactor > Anaerobic > Digestate | place: USA... | reverse complement strand
TTCATGGAAGATTATACCTATCACTTTGATCCATCCAATCCAATAGTACTCGGTTCGCACATGTTAGAAATCTGCGAGTCTATTGCGGATGGAAAACCTTCATGCGAAATTCATCCACTCGGTATTGGCGGCAAAGCCGATCCTGTAAGATTAGTATTCAACAGTGCAGCAGGTCCGGCATTGAATGCTTCGGTTATTGATATGGGCAATCGCTTTCGATTATTAGTAAATGAAGTTGAAGCAGTGAAACCTCAACACGATCTTCCTAAACTACCTGTAGCTCGCGTACTTTGGAAACCCTATCCAGATATGCAAACAGGATGTGCCGCCTGGATTTATGCTGGTGGTGCTCATCATACTGGTTACAGTCAGAATTTAACATCAGAGCATTTAGTTGACTTTGCTGAGATGGCCAACATTGAATGTGTATTGATCAACAAGAAAACAGACCTTCATCAATTCAGAAATGAATTGCGTTGGAGCGAAATGTATTATCGCTAGTATGAACCAATAAAACCAATTACCTTAAACATCTAAATTTTACCTGACTTACTATGGAAAGATTTGCAACGCTTGATTGGGTAGTAATTGCCATATACTTTGTGGTAATTGCCGCACTCGCCATCTGGGTAATGACCCGGAAACAACAAACCACGGAGGACTATTTTCTGGCTGGAAGAAACATGGGCTGGTTTGTAGTAGGCGCCTCTATCTTCGCTTCAAACATTGGCTCGGAACACGTGGTGGGTCTGGCTGGTGCAGGAGCTGGTGGAAAAATCCCCATGCTTATTTATGAACTGCATGCTTGGCTCGTAATTACCTTAGGCTGGGTCTTCCTTCCCTTTTACATTCGAAGTGGCGTGTTTACCATGCCTGAATTTTTAGAAAGACGTTTTGATTCAAGTACCAGATGGTTCTTAAGTGTGTTCTCGTTGATAGCGTATGTGCTCACCAAAATTTCAGTTACCGTTTATGCGGGTGGTATTGTTATTTCCTCAATACTTCATATTGACTTTTGGACTGGTGCGTTGGCAACAGTAGTACTTACCGGAATTTACACTGTTCTCGGAGGTATGCGTGCTGTTGTTTATACTGAAACATTACAAACTGTTGTACTTGTTTTAGGTGCGGGAACACTTACCTATGTTGGATTGGACTCTGTTGGCGGATGGAGCGGAATGCGGGATGCGCTTGAGCCCGGGTATCTCAATATGTGGCGACCCGCAACTGATCCGGATTTTCCATGGCCGAGTTTAGTAATCACAAGTTCTATTGTTGGAATGTGGTATTGGTGTACTGATCAATATATTGTTCAACGCGTGCTCGCTGCAAAAAATATTAAAGAAGGGAGAAGAGGAACCATCTTTGGTGGATTGCTAAAATTACTTCCGGTTTTTCTTTTCTTGATTCCGGGTGTTATTGCGCTGGCTTTAAAAAATAAAGGAGAATTGCATTGGGATTCTCCAGATGAAGCTTTTGCTACTTTACTAATGAACAAAATGCCAGCAGGTTTAAGAGGACTCGTTGCTGCCGGATTACTCGCTGCTTTAATGAGTTCACTCGCTTCCGTTTTTAATTCATGCTCTACTTTATTCACCGTTGATATTTACAAGAAACTTCGTCCAGATACTCCTGAAAACAAATTGGTGAACATCGGTAGATTTGCAACCATCATTGTAGTGATCCTCGGTATTCTTTGGATTCCAATCATGCAAAATATTTCGGGCGTACTGTATCAATACCTTCAATCGGTTCAATCTTACATTGCGCCACCCATCACTGCAGTATTTTTACTTGGTCTTTTTTACAAACGCATTAATAGTAAGGGTGCCCTCACAACCTTGGTCGTTGGTTTAATCGTTGCCTTTATTCGCATCGGTTTAGAACTGGCGAGCGATTCATTAAATCCAGAAGGTATTTTGTTCATTATTGCTAAAGTAAACTTCCTCACCTTTGCAGCATGGTTCTTTTTGTTCTCTGTTATTGTTTGCTTAGGAGTGAGCTTTATGTTTCCACCACCATTGCCCGAACAAATTCAGGGGCTTACTTATGGTTCATTAACTGAAGAACAGAAAGCTGCTAATCGCGCTAGTTACAATGTGTGGGATATTGTATTCTCCTTGTTGGTAATTGCTATTGTAGCATATGTTATGGTCAGCTTTACCGGATAAGGAATTTTTGCTCATTTAAAATTAGAAGCTCATCCAGGTTTGGGTGAGCTTTTTTAACGGTTTCCATTAATTGAAAACATATCTTGCTCTCTGGAATTTTGATTGTACTTTAGAAAGCTCAATTCAACACGAAGAAAGAACCAATGGATATTAACAAATACAAAAGCAGTGAAGGAATATTAGTTGCCGTTGACTGTATCATTTTTGGTTTCGATGGACGGCAGCTCCAAGCGCTTTTGATTAAGCGAGGGTTCGAACCCGAAAAAGGTAAATGGTCGCTTATGGGTGGATTCGTTGATCCTAATGAAAGTACTGATGATGCGGCCATCCGCGTTCTTAATCAACTTACAGGAATGAAGAACATTTACATGGAACAACTTTATTGTTTCAGCGATGTTAATCGCGATGCAGCAGGTCGCGTAATTTCTGTTGCCTATTTCGCCCTTATTAATATAGCGGAATATAGTGATCAGCTTCAGCAGGATCACGAAGCATGCTGGTTCCCTATGGACAAAATTCCAAGTCTGATATTCGATCATAAAGAAATGGTAGCTAAAGCAAAGGATCGGCTCCAACAAAAAGTGGCTAATCATCCCATTGGATTTGAATTACTTCCTGAAAAATTTACACTTCCTCAATTACAGAATTTGTATGAAGCGATCTACGAGCAACCGCTCGACAAGCGAAACTTCACCCGCAAAATTTTGGCCCTCGGAATTCTGAATAAACTAAATGAAAAGGAGAAAGAATCATCCCGCAAAGGAGCCTTCTATTATGTCTTTGATAAAAATAAGTACAGCAAACTCCAACACGAAGGACTGAAGTTTTTATAGCCTTTCTCTACACGTCAGACCATCCATGCTATCTCCAGTATAGCTACTGAAATCTCCATTGAAAAACGAAAAAGCTCAAAAAAGTAAAAGCGTGTTGTTCATTTAAAATAAATAAGTGTAAATTGTACTCTTATTAATGTAATCGATTTAGTGCTTTAAAAATGTACTTTTTTAGATGAAGATTCAATTAGGCACCCTTCAAAATCTATTTCGAAGACACACAAATTAGTATTTTGGGTTATGCTGATTTGAATATGCATGGGCTCGGAAGTGCCTAAGCTTTTTTCCAATTTTAATCAAAAAAAAACAAATGAGATCACTCGCTTTAACAGCTTTCACGCTTCTATTCGCTCTGGTCATTGGCCACGCTCAACAAGCAACTATTTCTCTTCATGCCAACGAAGCAGAACTAACCATTAACAAAAACATTTATGGCCATTTTGCTGAACACTTAGGCCACTGCGTCTACGATGGGTTTTATGTGGGCGAAGGCAATACAAAAATTCCGAATACTGAAGGGGTGCGCAATGATATTATTGCTGCTCTCAAAACATTAAAAGTACCTAACCTTCGGTGGCCAGGTGGATGCTTTGCAGATACCTATCATTGGCAGGATGGTATAGGTCCAAAAGCCAACCGACCAAAAATGGTAAATGTTTGGTGGGGTGGTGTAACAGAAGATAATAGTTTTGGCACGCACGATTTTTTAAACATGTGCGAAGCAATTGGAGCCGATCCCTATTTGGCAGGTAATGTAGGAAGTGGAACAGTGAAAGAATTATCGGACTGGGTTACGTATGTAAACTTCGATGGAGTCAGTCCAATGTCCAATCTCCGAAGACAAAACGGCCGCGAGAAACCATGGAACGTTTCCTTGTGGGGGGTTGGTAACGAGACATGGGGATGCGGAGGAAATATGACTGTTGAATATTATGCTAACATCTACCGTCAATACGCAACCTTCATGACAAGTTGGAGCAACTCCAGTAAATTATATCGAATTGCCTCTGGCGCGAATGGATCTGACTATCATTGGACAGAAGTATTGATGCGAGATATTCCACATAATATGTTAGAAGGTGTTGCGCTACATCACTACTCGGTGATAAACTGGAGTGCAAAAGGACCGGCTGTTGATTTTAGCGAAGAGCAGTATTTTGCTACAATGAAATCTGCATTGTTAATGGAAGAACTGGTAACTCGCCACTCTACCATCATGGACAAATATGATCCGAAGAAAAAAATTGCATTAGTGGTGGACGAATGGGGTGGCTGGTATAACGTAGAAGAAGGAACCAATCCCGGATTTTTATTTCAACAAAATACCATGCGCGATGCGATGATTGCAGGAACAACACTAAACATTTTCAACAACCATGCTGATCGTATACGCGTTGCCAATCTTGCTCAAACGGTTAATGTGTTGCAGGCTGTTATCTTAACAAAGGAAGAGAAGATGATCCTCACTCCTACCTATCATGTAATGGAGATGTACAACGTTCATCAGGACGCGAAGCTTATTCCTCTATCATTAAAAACAAGTGATTATGTTTTCGGAAAAGAAAAATTACCTGCCATATCCGCTTCTGCATCCATCGATAAAAACGGAGTTACACACATTACATTGGTAAACATCGATTCTAAAACAGCTCAGGATGTTAGTATTTCATTAGATTCAAAATATAAAACTGTAGCAGGTCGCATTCTTGCCTCTGCCAAACTTCAAGATCATAATTCATTTGATGCTCCTGAAAAGATAAAGCCAGTACCTTTCAAAGGTGCGTCTTTAAAAGACAACACTTTAAATGTAAAGATACCTCCATTCGCGGTAGTAGTGTTGGAATTGAAATAAGGTAATGACAATCTATTCAATAGAAGTTTTTTTTATGAAAAAAATGCAGCCGATACTCTTTGCTTTTTGTTTACTCCTTGTAACATTTAAAGTTGGCGCACAATCAACATCATTAGTTATAAATACAGATAAGCCAATAGCAGAAGTCCAATCCACTATGTGGGGGATATTTTTTGAAGACATTAATTATGGTGCCGATGGTGGCCTCTACGCTGAACTTGTAAAGAATCGATCGTTCGAATTCTTCCAACCTTTAATGGGATGGACTCAATACAAGAATAATAAGTACGCAGTAAGTAATGCTGGTGATGCATTAATTATTAGCCGTGGAGAAGAATCTGTAAATCCACGCTTTGCGCGCATTAATGTATTGGAAGAAAAAGGTTATGGTTTGTCGAATGAAGGGTTCTTCGGAATGGGTATTAAAAAGGATATGACCTATACCTTCTCCATAATGGTGAGTCAGCAAGTAGGTAAAACAGTACTTCGTGTTGAACTAGTTGATGGTAATGGAAGATCTTTAGGAGAAGCAAGTGTATCACCTTCTGGTAAAGACTGGAAAAAATATACCATCACCTTAAAAGCAAACGCAACAGAAAAGAAAGCTAAACTAAATCTGTGGTTTGATGGAAAGGGTATTTTAGATATTGATATGGTTTCTCTCTTTCCTTCTGATACCTGGAAACAACGCCCGGGCGGTTTGCGAAATGATTTAATTCAATTGCTTGCCGATATGAAGCCCGGTTTTCTTCGTTTCCCTGGTGGATGTATTGTTGAAGGTCGCGAGTTAGCAACACGTTACCAGTGGAAGAAAACAGTTGGTAAGGTAGATGATCGCGAACTAATGGTAAATCGTTGGAACACCGAATTCAAACATCGCCCTGCACCAGATTATTTCCAAAGTTTTGGTTTAGGATTCTATGAGTACTTTCAATTGTCTGAGGATATCGGAGCTGAACCACTTCCGATTCTAAGTTGTGGAATGGCCTGTCAGTTTAACACCGCTGAACTTGTTCCAATGGATGAACTCGATCCTTACATACAAGATGCATTGGATCTCATTGAATTTGCCAATGGTGCTGTTACAAGTGATTGGGGGAAATTGCGCGCCAGTATGGGACATCCCGCACCGTTCAATCTAAAATTTATCGGAGTAGGTAATGAGCAGTGGGGTCCACAATACATTGAACGTTATAAGGTATTTGCAAGTGCGATCAAAGCTAAGTATCCTGCAATTAAAATTATATCCGGTGCCGGGCCATTTGCCGAAGGAGAACTTTTTGATTACGCATCGAAAGAGCTTCAGGAACTGAATGCTGATATTGTAGATGAACATTATTATAAGAAGCCGGAATGGTTTTTACAAAACGCAAAGCGATATGATAACTATGACCGCAAAGGTCCAAAAATATTTGCTGGTGAATATGCAGCACAAAGCAAAGAAACTGTAAGCCCTGATAATAAAAACAATTGGCTCTGTGCCTTATCAGAAGCCGCCTTCATGACAGGACTGGAACGCAATGCTGATGTAGTACACCTATCCTCTTATGCTCCCCTCTTCGCACATGCAGAAGGGTGGCAATGGACACCCGATCTGATTTGGTTTGATAACCTGAACTCTTATGGTACACCTAATTATTATGTACAAAAACTCTTCGCTAATTATAAGGGAACAAATGTGCTTTCAATTTTATCAGGAACTGAAAAAGTTACCGGTCAAAATGGTTTGTACGCATCTTCTGTTTGGGATAAAAATACAAAGGAGATTATTATCAAGCTGGTTAATACATCAGACAAAGAACAAACTATTGATCTTAAATTTGATGGTAGTAAAAAATTACAAACTAAAGGAAGTGTACTTGTATTGAAGAGCAATCAGTTGGATGATGTTAACTCATTCGAGAACCCAAAACAGATTAGTCCGGTTGAAAGCAGCATTACTGGAAAAAGTAAAAACTATAAAGTAACGCTTTCCGCAAACTCATTTTCCGTAGTGCGTCTTAAAGCGCAATAGAAACACAAAACAAATTTGTACATTATCAGTCATACCTATTCAAAATCATTATGAAACGAATTACCTTATTAAGCTTAATCAGTTTTGTTCTTTTGGTTTCTTGTAAAAAAGATCAAAAGGCAGCAGAAGAAATTCAGGCACCAGCGCCAAAGCATAGCATAACAACATCATCGTTCGGAGTTCTTCCCGATGGCAAAGCGGTTACACGTTACACGCTTCGCAATGCAAATGGCACTGAGATGAGTGTCATTAATTACGGAGGAATTATTACTTCGCTTAAATCAATTGATAAGCAAGGGCAGTTTGCGGACATCGTCCTCGGATATGATTCATTATCTTCTTATTTAAAAAGTAGTCCATTCTTTGGTGCGTTAATTGGTCGCTACGGAAATCGAATCGCGAAAGGAAAATTTACTCTAGATGGAACGTCATACAAACTAGTTACAAACAATAATGAGAATCATTTACACGGTGGCACACAGGGTTTCGACAAGGTATTCTGGAACATTGAAGTATTACCTGACTCCGCATCATTAAAACTTACCTACACCAGTGCAGATGGTGAAGAAGGTTATCCTGGTACTCTAAACAGCGAAGTGATTTATACCTTGACTGACGCTAATGAATTAAAAATTCAATACAGCGCAACAACTGACAAGAAGACGGTGGTTAATCTTACGCAGCACACTTACTTCAATTTAACAGGAGATGCAAATCAGGATATACTGAATCATCAACTAATGTTGGATGCTCTACAATATTTACCGGTGGATAAAACCCTTATTCCTACAACTGAATTAAAATCAGTAACCGGAACTCCTTTTGATTTCAGCACCTCTACATCGATCGGTTCACGCATTGGTCAGGATGATGAACAGTTGAAGTTTGGAATGGGCTACGATCATTGCTGGATCTTAAAACCCTCTGATGGAAAAACATTACGCAAGGTAGCAGAGCTCTATGAACCAACCAGCGGACGAGTAGTAGAAGTAAGCACAACCGAACCAGGTATTCAATTCTATTCTGGTAACTTTTTAGATGGAACATTGGTTGGAAAAGGTGGCGTGGTGTATACGCATCGCAGCGGACTTTGTCTTGAAACACAACACTATCCTGATTCTCCAAATCAATCTACATTCCCTACCACAATATTGAATCCGGGAGAAACATACTCCACGGCAACAGTTTATACTTTTTTAACAAAAAAATAGGATACTGAAACTATTCAGTATCCCGTGAAGCTGTAGTTGGATTTTATGATCCGGCTGCAGCTTTAAAATTTAACAACTTCCCAATAAGCCTTCTTCGGTTTCAAGTCTTTATCAAAGAGCAGCGGATAATCTTTCCGACCTCTAACCGGAAAATTATCTAACCAACTTCCACGATCAGAAATATTCCAGAAGGTAACACTCGTTATTGATTTTTGATGTTTCCTAAAAAGTTCAAAACACATTTTGTAAACCTCAAGCTGCTTCTGTTCTTTCTCTGAGGTAAATGTTGTATTGGTATCCTCTGGCTTGGCTTGTCTTGCACCATGCTCCTTCGAGTACACAGAGATATCAAGTTCAGTGATTTGAATTTTTAGACCAAGTTCAGCAAAACGTGTAAGTGTGCTGTCGAGCTGTTGACGAGAAGGTTCGTTCACGGCCCAATGTCCTTGCAACCCCACACCATGAATGGGAACACCGGCATCCTTCAATCCCTTTACAAGCTTGAAAATTTTCTCACGCTTCACAGCGCTGATTTCATTGTAGTCATTGTAAAAAAGTAAAGCGTCAGGATCCGCTTCATGTGCCCATTGAAAAGCTTTGGCAATGTATTCTTCACCACAGATCTCCAACCATTTGGACTTGCGCAAATATTCGTCTTTGCCGTCAGATATTGCTTCATTCACAACATCCCAAGCGTACACTTTTCCTTTGTATCGGGAAGCTACTGTAGTGATGTGCTCTTTTAATCGCTGAAGCAAAATTTCTTTACTCACATCTTTTCCTTCCGCATCAACAAACATCCACTTAGGCGCTTGACTGTGCCAGCATAAAGTATGACCCCGAAGTTTTACTTTATTCCGTTGAGCAAAAGCGGTAATGGAATCCGCACCTGCCCAGAAGTATTCATTTTCTTTTGGATGAATCGGCCCCATCTTCATGGCATTCTCAGGAGTAAGACTGTTGAATTGCTGAAGGATGAGTTTGGCTTCATCCGTCTTCAGAGCCTGTGGCGATACGGCAACACCAATGGTGAAATAATCTTTATAATAATCCTTTAATCCTTTATCGTTTGTTTGACTTTGCGCACTTAGTGCAATGCAAAGCGCGAAGAACAGTATGGTGATAGTTTTCATCTTTTTACTTTATTTACTTATGCTACGAAAATAATGAATATGCTCGAACTTACCTTTGTGAAACCTCGTGACCTTGTCATTTCTTTGTGGCCTTTTTTGCCACAAAGTATCCAAGGCACAAAGGAGCCACTAAGGTGTATTACCTTAAATGCCACTTCGTTTTTTACTTTTCTTTTCTATAAAAACTTTCTGGTGGCCCAAGATAACTTGCCTTTACCTCTCCGGATGCTAAAACAATTTTTTGAAGTACCACCCCTGAATCTATCATCCAGAATTTAAGTATGTGATGCCCTGTGCTTAAAGTATGCTTTGAAGCTGTGATGTTAATATTATCAGCCACCATTTTTTCCCAGGCGCGTGGTGAGGTGTCCGCATGAAGGTTGATGACTTGTACTGGTTGATCATCAATTGAAACTCCATAGCGAAGTCCTTCTGTATTGTGAAAGTTTAAGGTAGGTGAAATATAAACCATGAGATTAAATTCTCCACCACTAAATACGTTGAATGTATATTCAAGATGAGGACTGGTGCCCCCAGGTGTTTGACTATTTGACGTAACGGGAAATGTAGTAACACCAGAAAGCGTACGGCCAATTTCAGGAATTACTTTCCACTGAATTGAATTTGTATTGACGGCCTTGGTATAATGTTCTGCTTCCATTGAAATATATCTATTGTTTTCAACAAAACCGGTTATCTCATCTCTCTTTGGTGAGACTGGGTTAATGATTGCAACAACGACAACAGAACTTTTTCCATTAGCATCACGAATAATAATAGAAGCATCTTGTTTCCCAACGGGTGCCTTTGCCCAATCAATACTAATCTCAACGCGCGTTTGTTTTTCAATCGTTCCTTTATCTTGACTCAATTTAACCCAATCAGAATTTGATTCTATGTTAAAATCAAAAGGTGTTTGTCCACGATTAAAAATTTCAATGTATTGACTTTGCTGATTGAAGCAATCATAGCGTAGCAGAGGAAATTCGATTTTGTCATTTGATCCGATTTTGGAAGTTGGCGTTTCCCAATGTACAAAACCCTCAATAGCAACTCCCATCTCAGCAGGTACTGGTAAGGTAATTGTTTTTACTTCAGGAAGAACATCCTTTGCGGGTTGTTGCCAATAGGTATAACTGATATGCGTCTGATCCATCATGTGATTCCATTTTCCATTGGCCATTACCGTATTGTAGTAATGGGAAAGCAGAGAGTCTTTCTTGAAGAGTTGTCTGGCTTCTTCGGCTAGCGAATTGGTTTCCGCTCTACCTTGCGTGGCATACAATCTGTTTTTCGCAACAGCAAAATAAAGTGCATACAGATTGGCACTTGCTTTTGTAGGATGTAAGACCAGTTGATAGTAAGCATCTTTATACTCCGCAGGCATTAATGCATAAATTCTTTCTGCTTCAATGGTAAGTTGCTGATAGTCCTTCGTTACCGTTTCTGCCTCACGATAATTGATAAGGCTATAAGTTTCAGGTGATAATAATTCATGCTTCCTTCTCGCATTATAGGTTGTGTACTTCGTTAAGATATTTGCAATCTCAGCTGCGTGCTCACCTCCAAATTGTTCTTCAGCCCACATGCGGGTGTAGTCACCAAGGTTATCTACCGTCCAGCGTTTTGGATTCCAGGCGTAATCAAGAAAAAATTCAATGGGGAATTCCATCGGCTTTAGATCTCCGACATTTACGATCCAGATGCGATCAGCACCGTATTCATAGGCAAGATGCATCTGCTCCCACGTGCGAGAAATCTGATTGGTATTTAACCATTTATAATTTCTAGGACCACCTACATAATCGAAGTGATAATAAATTCCATAACCGCCACTGCGCTTAGGATCCTCAAGCTTTGGAAGCTTACGATTGTTTCCCCAGTTGTCGTCACACAATAATAAAGTTACATCATCAGGAGCACGCATTCCTTTATCGTAATAATCCTGTACCTCTTTGTAGAGTGCCCACAGTTGAGGTGTTTGATTCAATGGCTTCTTCGTTACATCAGTGATTATCTCACGTTGATCTTTTACAATTCTTTCCAGCAGCGAAATATTGGTATCTTCTTCCATCGCCATGTCCCCATCTCCACGCATACCCATAGAAATAATACTTTCGTAATTTCCCATGCGTTCAATTCCTTCCCTCCAGAATTTCTTTAACGTTTCTTGGTTCTTGTCGTAGTTCCATTCACCAGCCGATCCTTTGAATGCTTTCCAGTCCGCATGAGCGCGCATCATCGGTTCATGATGTGTAGTGCTCATCACGATTCCATATTCATCGGCTAGTTTTTGATTCAACGGATCATCGGTATTGAAACTGGCCCACCACATGGCTGGCCATAGGTAATTACCTTTCATTCGTAAGATCAATTCAAAAATGGTTTCGTAACATTCGTGATTGAACCCACCATATTTTTCTACAGCCCATCTCCCCAACGCGGGCTCTTCATCGTTCAGAAAAATTCCACGATACTTTACCGCTGGTTCACCTAAGGTATGTTGCCCGGGCAAAACAAAGAGACTTGTACTTTTCTTAGCCGGTACATCAGCCCACCAATGCCAGGGAGAAACTCCGATTTGTTTGGAGAGTTCATAAATTCCATAGATCGTTCCGCGTTTGTCGCTCCCAACAATCACCAATGCGCGATCAACACCTTTCATCGGTTTCTCAACAATCTGTGTAATCGATGTTTCCCATTTACCTTGTATGGATGTTACATTGATTTTTTTATTCTTAATGAGTTCATCAATCAATTCACTTTTTCCAATTGTTCCAATGATGACGGCTTCACGTCCTTCAGATTTACCTGTTAGCAATACAGGTTTAGCACCTGTTACTTTAGCAATATCTTCCTGAAGATCTTTTGCAGCGCGAACCACACCAGGAAATTCTGTTGCGCTAATCCACATCGATGTTGATTTACCCGAAGAGGAAAGATTAAAGAATCCCTTTCCCCCAATTTTGGAAACGTAATTTTCTTGTCCTAAAAGAACAGTAGAAACGAAAATCAGACAAAAAAGAAATGACATTTTTTGAATTGTCCCAGTGCAATTTGTTGATGGTACATTACTATGCATGTTGTCGTTATTTATTGAATAAAATAATTCCTTAGTCACTAATTACTTTTAATATTTACCTGACAATTTTTCATACCCGTTGATTTAGCTGTCAAAGTGATGTTCCCCCTTTTTCCTTTTACCGAACGTACAATCACCAAACAAAGTCCGTTGAATGCTTCGCGATTGTGAGAAGAGAAAGAATGCATGTTTGTTGGATCACCATTGTCGGTCGCTACAATTTCACCAGGACCTTCAATGCTAAACACAATGTTGTTGTTAGAACGAGGTACCATGAGTCCATCTTTATCTGCAATCTGCACGGTAATAAAAACTAAATCATTTCCATCGGCCTGAATACTTTCGCGATCTGCTGAAACAATTAGCTTCGTTGGTTGATCCGTTGTCTTGACAATATCCTCAGCCCACAATTTTCTTTTTTTGTATGCAACTACTTTCACTTCACCGGGTTCATACTTCACACTATCCCAGCGCAGACGATATTCATATTGCGCTATCTTTTTCCTACCTAATGATTTACCGTTGAGAAATAGTTCTGCTTCATCACCTGAAGTAAAAACATGTATGGGCGTAATCTCTCCAACTCGTTCAGCCCAATTCCAGTGTGGAAGAATATGTGCCATAGGAAACTCTGGTCGCCAGTGTGATTGATATAGGTAGAAGCGATCTTTCTTAAAACCTGCTAAATCAATAATACCACAATACGCACTACGTGAATCGTAGTAAGGCGTTGGTTCACCTAAATGATCCCAACCCGTCCAGACAAATTCTCCTGCAACAAAAGGATGTCGCTCTACTGAAGCAAAAACTTTTTCAGCGGATGAACCGAAATCAACAGCATGAAGTTCGTATGAACTTACCTGATGAATCTTTGAGTTACCACCTCGTCCATCGCGCACTGGTGCACTTACTTCTTTCGAAACTGGAAATAAGTAAATACCTCTGCTACTAAATGCTGATGCTGTTTCACTGCTGAGAATTACCTTATCGGGAAATTGTTTATGAAACGCATCGTATTGTGGTGGAGTCCGAATGCGTTCGGTTCCTTCAAACTCTGGTGTTTGGCGAATACCTTCGCCTTGATAATTTAATCCGATAACATCAACAACCTGAGGTAACGGCATATCCGGTTTTGCAAAGTTCATCGCTGTTGTGGTGGGACGGGTGGGATCTTCTTCATTAAAAAAGTTATGCAAACGTCTTGCGACAGCAGCACCTTCTTCACCATTGTATTGTTCGCCTACTTCATTACCAATACTCCACATGATCACAGAAGCACTGTTCCTATCCCTTCGAATAAATGCACGAGCATCAGGTTCCGACCACTCTGGAAATATCAAATGAAAATCGTGTGGTGTTTTCTTTCGTTCCCAGGAATCAAATATTTCATCAACTACTAAGAAGCCCATACGATCCGTTAATTCGAGCAACTCGGGTGCAGGAGGATTATGAGACATGCGAATAGCATTGCATCCCATCTCACGAAGCATTTCCAATTGACGTTCGGCAGCGCGTGTGTTGAAAGCTGCACCCAACGCACCTAAATCATGATGTTGGTTAACACCTTTTACTTGAATGCGTTCCCCGTTAACCAATATTCCTTTATCCGGATTAAATTCTAGCGAGCGAATACCAAAACGTGTTTCGTAAGTATCGATGGGTTTTCCATTTTGCATCAAGGTTGTTTGAGCTACATAAAGATTCGGTTGTTGTGTTGGAGGCGGACCCCATAGTTTAGGATTTTTAATTGTTAGAGAACTTTGAAGCTTCACGCTTCCTTCCGATTCAATACCTGTTGTTAAGCTTGCAAAACTTCCGATCACTTTTTCGGATTTGTTGCCTCTGGCATCAAGTTCATAAATGCGCGTTACAGCTTCAATGGTTGCTTTTGTCTTCGAATCATTATCAATCATTACTTCAAGATCAATTGTTGCAGATGCTTTCGAAATATTTTTTGTGGTTATATAGGTACCCCATTGCCCAACATGAATAGGATTGGTTTTTGTTAACCACACATTACGGTAAATACCACCACCCGAATACCAGCGAGATGAGTTATTAGGATTATCCAGTCGAATGGCCAATTGATTATCACCACCAGGCACAATGTAAGGAGTAAGATCAAGCCTCCACGAACCGTAACCAAAAGGCCAACCACCCACCAGATTTCCATTCAACCATACCATTGCATAGGACATTGCACCATCAACATCCAAAAAAATAGATTTGCCTTTATCGCTTGCAGGGATTTCTATTTTTTTTCTGTACCAGGCTATGCCATTGCTGGGTAGTCTTCCCATCCCTCCACCCACTTCAGGATTTTGGCCTGACATAAATGGTCCATTGATAGACCAGTCGTGTGGTAAATTTATTTTCTTCCAGTGATTATCGGCAAAATCATTTTTTACAAATTGAAAGTCGCCTCCCGGATTTCCTCTTGGTCGCACATGTTTATTGTCAGCATCCTTTATAAAGCGATTTCCTGAAGGTAATATCCACGGCTTCAATACGTCACTCACCGATTCAACTTTTACGGCCTCAGTGGGTTTTGCATCCGCAACCTTATTTTCAACATTGTTAATAATTGCAGGACGAACATCGTAAATCAAGTTGTCGGCTTTTGTTATTGAGTCGTATTTATAAAAATACCAACCTTCGTTAATAGAAATGCGCTGACGACTATTGGTACTTCCAGAACTTTGTGCCAGCACCATAGTATTTGTAAACGCTACCAGATATAGTAACCCGCAATACTTAAATCCACTTAAAATAATTCTTGTCATTTATGGAGTATGATTTTTCTTGAACGCTTAGAATCCAGCTACGTGATCAATTTGAGTTAGTTAAAATACACAAACTAATACACAGTTCCTGCAACGAAAATTAAAAGTATCAATCCGTTTTTGAAACCGGTTCCACTAAGGGATAATAGGTCGAAATCAGAGAGCTTCTTGAAATTAAACTAAAGCCTTCACCCTCTCAGGAAGCTTTGTTAAAAGTTTACATTAAAAAGATGAGTGCCTAGAAAATGTGCTTTACAAAATTGAATGGTTTATAAAGAAAAAGAAGAGGGGATTTACATCCACCTCTCCTTCGTTCTCTAAACCCAAATAATTTTCAAGAATTAATAATAAATCTGAATTTGGTTTTTTAATAGCCAGGGTTTTGTGTTAACACAGCTCCTCTGTTTCTTTCTATTTGTGCCTGTGGAATTGCTATCAAATTATTGTGAGCCTGAACGGCACTTCCACCATTGGCACCATCATAGTATGGATTACACTTCTTGATCCTGTCAAAAACCTTACCTAACCTGGTAAGTGTTAGTAGTCTCTTTTCTTCAACACCAAGT
>Ga0116156_10002787_pt1 | contig 15656 bp, 13 predicted proteins | sample AD_UKC045_MetaG_FD_89891 | JGI IMG/M metagenome (GOLD analysis project Ga0116156, IMG submission 89891) | Active sludge microbial communities of municipal wastewater-treating anaerobic digesters from USA - AD_UKC045_MetaG | ecosystem: Engineered > Bioreactor > Anaerobic > Digestate | place: USA... | reverse complement strand
TGCCCGCGGGCAAGAGCGGTACGCACTGGGCTGGCTTCACCAACTGGTCGCTTGGCTATTATCGCGATGGCGCATGGGAGCAGATCACACCACGCGAAGGCTGGATCGCGTATGCGCGCGATACGGACCGGCTTCTGACATATGGGGGTTCTGGCTGGAGTGACCTTGCTGCCAGCCTGCATTTCAGCGCGACGGATCGCCTGCTTGGCCGCGCTTCGTCCGGCGCGGGCGTGGCGGAGGAGATCGCGTGCAGCGCCGCTGGCCGGGCGCTGATCGCCGCCGATGATGCGCAGGCACAATGCGCGGCGTTGGGCACCTGGCGCGTGCTGGCTGCGTCCGCTGTTGCTGCATCGGTAACTGGAGCCACGTCCAAGACGGCGCTTGCGACGATCAACGTGCCTGCAGGCGCAATGGGCGCCAATGGCCGGCTGCGCGTGACGACGCACATGTCGATGACCGCGAGCACCAATCTCAAGACGCTATCAATCGAGCTGGGCGGGACGGCCTTCTATTCCCGCACAGAGGCGGGCGCGAGCATCGCCACCTATCGCGACCAGCGCGAGATCGCCAACCGCAATAGCGCTTCGTCACAGGTTGCGTGGCGCGCAACATCAATCGGCGGATTTGGCGGCGGCACGGCGGCGACAACGACTGGCGCTGTCAACACCGCGAGCGCGCAGCAGCTGATCATCTACGGACAGCTGGGCAATGCCGGCGAGACGATTGCGCTGGAGAACTACATCGTCGAGCTTCTGTATCGGGTGTGAGGGGGGCCAGATGCAGTGCTGATGCCGGGCGAACTCGATCAATCGCAGCCGTCGCGCTCGCCCTCGAAGGTTCGGATCTGGGCGCCGAGACGGATCGTGAGCGATAGCTGGTCGTTACCGCCAGAGATCGAAAGGCTGCCCTTCTGGCCGGGTGTAACCGACCTGAACTCAAGGCCATTTCCGGTGGACGCGCTTGGTGTGAACTCGATTTCTTCGCCGCTTCGTATGACGGTCGCGCGTGTTCCATCGCGGGTGATGGACACATGCAGCATCGGGATCATGTCGTTGCCGCGTACGTCGTGCAGATAGCCTTGATAGACCTTGCCCTCCGCGCCGTCCTTGAGCAGGCGCAGGAAGCCGTTGATGTGGCCGCCGGGGCCATCCTTGGCGACCCAGCAGCCCCACGCGAAGCTGGCGTCGCCGGGGGTAGCGGGATTGGGCGCGGCGGTCGGCGCGGCCGGAGCAGACTGGCATGCGGCAAGCGCCAGCCCGAACGCCGCTGCAATGATTTTCCCGCCGATCTGCATGGGTGAACCTTTTGTACCGATGGCGGAGTTTACATCGGGCGCGACAACTCTGTTAGTCTGCCTGCTCAGCGGGAGACGATCCATGGCCGTATCCGAAGCCTTCATTCGCGGCATTCCCAAGGCAGAGCTGCATCTTCACATCGAAGGGTCGCTGGAGCCCGAGCTGATGTTCGCACTCGGCAAGCGCAACAAGGTCGATATTCCATTCAAGAGCGTCGAAGAGGTGAGGGCCGCCTACGCCTTCTCCAACCTGCAGGATTTTCTCGACATCTATTATCAGGGCGCGAACGTGTTGCAGACGGAAGAGGACTTCCGCGATCTGGCGCTGGCGTATTTCGAGCGGCTGAAAGCGGATGGCGGCGTACATGCCGAGATATTCTTTGATCCAGAAACGCATACGGATCGTGGGTTGCCGTTCTCGGTGGCGATCGAGGGCCTGCAGGCGGGCATGAAGGAAGCAGAAGCGAAGTTCGGCATCACATCGAAACTGATCATGTGCTTCCTGCGGCATCTGGATGAGGCGTCATCGTTCCGTACGTTGAAATCCGCCGAGCCTTACCTGCATCTGATCACCGGCGTGGGCCTGGACAGTTCGGAGAAGGGGCATCCGCCCTCCAAGTTCGCGCGTGTGTTCAGGGCGGCGAAGGAGCGTGGGCTCAAGATCGTGGCGCACGCAGGCGAAGAGGGGCCGCCGGACTATGTGTACGAGGCGCTGGATGTTCTGCATGTCGACCGGATCGATCACGGCAATCGCGCGCTGGAAGATGCGGCGCTGATACAGAGGCTGGTGAAGCAGGGGATGACGCTGACGGTGTGCCCGCTGTCGAACCTGAAGCTGTGCGTGGTGCATGATCTCAAGGATCATCCGATGAAGCGGATGCTGGAGCTTGGCCTGAAGGCGACCTGCAATTCGGATGATCCCGCCTATTTCGGCGGCTATATCGGCGACAATTATGTTCGCACCGCTGAAGCGGTTGGGCTAACGCATGATGAGGTTGTCACGCTGGCGAAGAACTCGTTCACCGGGTCGTTCCTGGATGAAGCGTCGATCAGGCGGCATGTGGCGGCGATCGATGACTTTGCGGCAGCGGGCTGAGCCGCAATTACGTCCGGGGTACTTGTCCGCACCCTGCACGTGACGCATGCCTGTGTGCATGAGCGAACAGATCCGCAAGCATATCCCCTTCGCCGCCGTTCTCGATATTGAGGTCGTCTCCGCAACGAAAGAGCGGATCGAGGCTCGCATGCTGGTGAGGCCGGAGCTATGTAACCCGATGGCGGGTCTGCATGGCGGAGCCGCCATGTCGCTGGCGGATACGCTGGGCGCCATGGGCGCGTCGATGAACCTGCCGGAGGGCGCAAACGGCACGACAACGCTGGAAAGCAAGACGAACTTCATCGGCGCCGCGAGGTCCGGCGAAACCGTGATCGCTGTCTGCACGCCGCTGCATATCGGGCGTCGGACATCGATCTGGCAGACCAGAATCTCCACGGAAGCGGGCAAAACCGTCGCACTGGTGACGCAGACCCAGATGGTGCTCTAGTCTCTCCCGACTCAGCGCGTTTGGAGCGCGAAGCGGGAGACGAGCCATGTCGCTCGAACGTAAGGCCCGGGCTTATGTCGCCGCCGTCGAAGGCGGAGCGGTCGGCGACGACCTGGCGGGCTTTTATCACCCCGATGTCGTGCAGGTGGAGTTCCCGAACCGGCTGTTGCCTAACGGCGCTCAGCGCGAGCTGGCTGAAATCCTGCGCGGCGCTGAATCCGGCGTCCGGCTGATGGAGCGCCAGATCTACGACATCCACACCGTCACCGAGCTCGGTGACCGGGTGATTCTCGAATACACTTGGACAGGCTATCCGCTTACCCCTGTGGGCACGGTGCGGCCCGGTGAAGCCATGCGGGCGCGCATCTGCCAGGTGATTGAATACGAGGACGGGCTCATCATCCGTCAGCGCAATTACGATTGTTTCGAGCCTTTCTGAGGATGTTCATGCGCCTGAACCTGCTGACGCCTTTGCCGATCGCTCTTGCGCTTTCAGCGTGCGGCCCATCGCCGGCGCCCGAGTCCGAACCCGCGGAGCGCGCATCGGTTGAGCCTGCGCCGCTTGATCCGGAAGCGCCTGCGGCCGAACAGGCGGCGCTTGCCTCATGCGGCCCGGTGACCGCACAGGGCTATTGCGGCGTAACCTTCGGCATGGCCCCGAACCAGGCGAGCGCGAAGTTCCCGGGCGGGCTGGAGAGCTATGACGGCGCGGACCCCAGCGGACAGTCGGACCCCAACCACTGTTTCGAGATGTTCGGCGTCGAGCCGGTGCAGGGCGTGAGCTTCCTGATCGAAGGCCAGAAAGTCGGGCGCGTGGATTTTCTGACGGAAGCTGCGAAGACCGCTGACGGATTCGGCGTCGGCGCCGAAGCGCTGGCGATCCGCAACAAGTTTGGTGCGGCGGCGATGAATGCGCCCAACAAATACGAGCCGGAAGTCACCGATCTGACGGTGACCGACGGCGCGGCGAAGTATGTGTTCGAGATTCAGGATGGCAAGGTGCGTGGCTGGCGCGCAGGCGTTGCGCCGACCATCGACTACACCGAGCACTGCGGCTGAGGTCTAGCCCCTAGACCTTCTTCAGCGTGGCTTCGAGAACCGCACGCGCTTTCGCGCCAAGTTCCGGATGCGACAGCGCCATGGCTGCGAAGGCTTCGAGATAGAGAAGCTTGTCGCCGCAGTCATAATCCTGACCGGCATATTTGAAGGCGTGGAAATCCTGGCTACCCATCAGGCGCTGCATCGCGTCGGTCAGCTGGATTTCGCCGCCTGCGCCCGGCGTCTGTGTCGCGAGCAGGTCGAACACCTGCGGCTGGAGAATGTAGCGGCCAGTGATCTTGAGGCGCGAGGGCGCTTTCTCGATCGGGGGCTTCTCAACCATGCCCTTCATTTTCACGAGCGGACCCTGATCGCCGGCGGTCACCGGGTCGATCACGCCATACTGGTTGACGCGTTCCTGCGGAACTTCGTCCACCGCGATGATGTTGCCGCCAACTTCGCTGTAGGCGTCGACCATCTGCTTCAGGCACGAGCCGCCTTTGCCCGCCACGATCACGTCGGGCAGCAGCACAGCGAAGGGTTCATCGCCAATGATGTCGCGCGCACAGAGCACAGCGTGACCAAGGCCAAGCGCAGCCTGTTGGCGGGTGAAGCTCGCAGCGCCAGCGGGCAGGGAAGCCGCGCGGACTTCGGCTAGGATCGCGTCTTTCTTCTTGGCTTCGAGCGTGTGTTCGAGTTCGAACGCCTTGTCGAAATAGTCCTCGATCACGTGCTTGTTGCGGCCCGTCACGAACACGAAGTGCTCGATGCCTGCTTCGCGCGCTTCATCGACGACATACTGGATCGACGGGCGGTCAAAGACCGTCAGCATTTCCTTCGGCACAGCCTTGGTGGCGGGCAGGACGCGCGTGCCGAAACCGGCGACGGGCAGCACGGCCTTCCGTACAGGCTTGTTGGCAGGCTTCATGGTAAATTCCCAACTTCTGGCTCAAGACGCGACACTATACCGGCCGCGCCGGTAATTCGCCTGTAAGTTGCAAACCCTCTGCCAGACCCGGACTACTCGACCGTTACCGATTTCGCGAGGTTTCGCGGCTGGTCCACGTCCGTGCCCTTCTCGACAGCCACATGGTAGGCCAGCAGCTGCAACGGGATCGTGCTCACGATCGGCTGGATAGCGCGCAGGCAGTCCGGGATCTGGATCGAGCCGAATGGGGCGGAGCCAGCCTGCTTGATGCCAGCCGCGTCCGATACGAGGAACACCTTACCGCGACGCGCCGCGACTTCCTGCAGGTTGGAGAGCGACTTCTCAAGCAGGTGATCGTGAGGGGCCGCCATGATCACGGGCGTATGCTCATCGATCAGGGCGATAGGGCCATGCTTCAGCTCGCCAGCCGCATAGCCTTCGGCGTGGATGTAAGAGATTTCCTTGAGTTTGAGCGCGCCTTCGAGCGCGATCGGATAGTGGGCGCCGCGGCCGAGGTAGAGAACATCGCGCGCCTTGGCGATCTCGATGGCTAGCTTCTGAACCTGCGTTTCGATTTTCAGCGCTTCTGAAATCAGGCGCGGCAGTTCCAGCATCGCCGCGACATGTTCCTTCTCCGCTTCGCGCGACAGGAAGTTGCGGGCTCGACCTGCTGCGATGGCGGTAGCGAGCAGGGCGCAGAGCTGCGCGGTAAAGGCCTTGGTGGAGGCAACGCCGATTTCAACACCGGCGAGCGTCGGAAGGATGGCGTCGCACTCGCGCGCGATGGACGAGGTCGGAACGTTGACGACTGCCGCCGTCATCACGCCCTTGCCTTTGCAGTACTCCATCGCGGCTTTGGTGTCCGCCGTCTCGCCCGATTGGGTGACAACGATAGCCAGCGTCTTCGGTCCCAGCACCGGATCGCGATAGCGGAATTCCGACGCGACATCGACATCCGTGACGATGCCAGCGAGTTGCTCGAACCAGTATTTCGCGACGAAGCCAGCATAATAAGCCGTGCCGCACGCGACGATCTGGATGCGGTCGAACTGCGTGAAGTCGAGCGTCTTCTTGCCCGGGCGCGTCGGCAGGACGGCCTTCAGGTCGAATGCTTCGACATAGGCGGAGATCGTGCGGCCCGTGAAGTCGGGCTGCTCATAGATCTCTTTCTGCATGAAATGGCGGTAGTTGCCTTTTTCGGCCGCAGCGCCAGCGGCAGGCACGAACGTTTCCGCCCGCTCGACCTTCTTGCCAGACGCGTCAAACACTTCGAACGAGGTGCGGGTGAGCATGCACCAGTCGCCCTCTTCGAGATAGATAACGCGTGACGTAAACGGACCGACAGCAAGCGCGTCGGAACCGAGGAACATCTCCTTCTCGCCAACGCCGATCACCAGCGGCGATCCGCGGCGACCGCCGAGGATCAGGTTCTCTTCGCCTTCGATGATGGCGGCGATAGCGAACGCGCCGCGCAGCTGATCGAGCGTCGCCTTGAAGGCGTCCTTTGGCGACAGGCCCTTGCCCAGACCTTCATCGATCAGGTGCGCAATTGTTTCCGAGTCGGTTTCGGTTTCGAACTTGCGGCCACGCGCTTCCATGGCTTCGCGCAGTTCGCGGAAATTCTCGATGATGCCGTTGTGCACGATTGCCACACGGCCCGAGGCATGCGGGTGGGCATTCGTTTCGTTCGGCTGGCCGTGGGTGGCCCAACGGGTGTGGCCGATGCCGACGCCGGCTTTCAACGGCAGCTCGCGAACTTTCTCATCGAGATTGTTGAGCTTCCCCGGCGCGCGGAGACGCTTCAGTTTCCCTGCTTCCAGCAGGGCTACGCCGGCCGAATCATAGCCGCGGTATTCCAGGCGTTTGAGCGCCTCCACCAGGCGCGGCGCGGCCGGCTTGTCGCTCAGAATGCCAATGATTCCGCACATAGTATCAGGCTCCGCGTCGATCTGTTCGAGGGTGATCTAGAAGAAGGCCGGGTTTAAAGTACTGCAAAACTTCGCCTAGCTCCGTCATGAAGATCACGACTTCATAGCAAGTTATGGAGTTTGGGTTAGGCCCGTGCCCCATATCGCCGCCCGGACGTCCTGACCGGGTGTGTTTGAGTGAGAGACGATGGCTGCGCGTAAGATTTTCGGTACGGATGGTATTCGCGGCACGGCGAACCAGGGCAATGTCACGCCGGAGATGGCCATGCGCCTCGGCATGGCGGCTGCCACCTACTTCCGCCGGTCCGATCCGCGCCGCCATCTCGTCGTGATCGGCAAGGATACGCGCCTGTCCGGCTACATGCTCGAACCCGCGCTGACGGCGGGTTTTACCGCCATGGGTATGGACGTGCGCCTGTTCGGCCCGCTGCCGACGCCGGGCGTCGCCATGCTGACGCGCTCTCTGCGCGCTGATCTCGGCGTCATGATCTCCGCCTCGCACAACGCCTATCAGGACAACGGCATCAAGCTGTTCGGGCCGGACGGTTACAAGCTTTCCGACGAAGCAGAGATTGCCATCGAGGGCCTGATGGCGCGTCCGCTGGATCAGAACCTTGCCGCATCGCCTGACCTTGGCCGCGCCGAGCGCGTGGACGATGCGCAGTCGCGCTACATCGAGATCGTCAAATCGACCTTCCCGCGCAAGCTGCGCCTGTCCGGCCTGCGTATCGTGATCGATTGCGCCAACGGCGCGGCGTACAAGGTTGCGCCGAAAGCGCTTTACGAGCTCGGCGCTGAAATCTTCCCGATCGGCGATGAACCCAACGGCTTCAACATCAACCGCGAGATCGGTTCTACCGATACGCGGGCCATGGTCGAAGCCGTGCATCGCTATCGCGCCGACATCGGTATCGCGCTCGATGGTGATGCGGATCGAGTCGCCATGTGTGATGAGAATGGCCGCATCATCGATGGCGACCAGCTGCTGGGCATGGTGGCTTCCTACTGGAAGCAACAGGGCAGGCTGGCAAAGAACACGGTCGTCGCGACCGTCATGTCCAATCTGGGCCTTGAGACACATCTGCGCGGCATCGGCGTAAAGATGGAACGCACGCAGGTGGGTGACCGCTATGTGGTCGCGCGCATGATGGAGAAGGGGCTCAATGTCGGCGGCGAGCAGTCCGGCCACATCGTGATGTCTGATTTCTCGACCACGGGCGATGGCTTGCTCGCTGCGCTGCAGGTGCTGGCCGTGATGGTGGAGACGGGCAAGAAGCTGTCCGAAGTCGCCCACGTGTTCGATCCGGCGCCGCAGAAGCTGGTGAACCGCAAGTTCGAAGGCGCAGACCCGCTGAGCCGCAAGAACGTGCAGGACGCTATTACAGCTGCCGAAAAGGCGCTGGGAACCCGTGGCCGTCTTCTGGTCCGCAAATCCGGCACCGAGCCGCTCATCCGCGTGATGGCGCAGGCTGAAACCGACGACCTCGTCAAAGAGGCCGTCGATGGCGTGCTAGCCGCTCTCGACAAAGGTTGAGCCAGTACCGGGGCTGATCCAGAAAACTGGCGCGTGACTTGCGATGCGTCTCCCGTGATTGCGGGAGCTTGCGGTTATGCAGGTTGGTGGATTCAGCAGTTCTGCTGCGGCTTTGCTCAGTTCTCTGGGCAAAACCGCTGAGACGGGTGCGATCGAGGCGTTCAGGGCGCCGACCGAGCTTGAGGGCGCTAGGCAGAAAGAGCAGGCAAAGTCTGCCGCCTCCAATGCAAGTTTTCCCACCATCGCGCCCGTCGCCATGGATGCGGCAACGCTGCTGGCGCTGCAGGGCGACGACGCCGGCAAGACGGGTCAGGCAGAAAACGCCGCGCTCGATGGCGCAGACAAGGATAGCGATTCGGGAGCCGTGAAAGACTTCCTCGATTACATGAAGAAGACCCCGGAAGAGCGCCTGCGCGACAAGATCCTCAAGGCGATGGGGCTGACCGAGGAAGACCTTCAGAACATGTCGCCTGACGAACGTCTCGGCATCGAAAACAAGATCCGCGACATCATCAAGGAAACGATCGTGAACGCCGAAGGTCAGGGCGGGGCGGAACGTGAGAAAGCCAAGACGGCCATCTCCATGCAGCAGATGATGCTGGACGCGATGTAATCCCGGCAGCCGGGCTCCCGACCATCCCTTGCGTCATGCGAGCCACTATGTGCGGCCAACCTGTGCGGCAATGTGATTCTGGAATCATTCCAGCTCCCCTCTGGCGTGACCCGGCCAAACACGCCATATGGGCCTCACGCATAGGAGAGCGACATGGCTGACGGCCAGACCCTCACCCCCAACCGTATTGTCGAGATCCCGGCCCCGCGCGGCACGGTTCGCATCGGCCAGGAGCTGCCGGTGGCGTTCATCGCCGGCCCCTGCCAGTTGGAGAGCCGCGCTCACGCCCTCGAAATGTCCGCCGCCCTCCGCGAGATCGGCGACCGGCTCGGTGCGCAGATCATCTACAAGACGTCCTTCGACAAGGCGAACCGCTCGTCGATCAGCACGGCGCGCGGCCTGGGCCTCGACGCCTCGCTCGATATCTTCAACGAGATTCGCGAAACATCCGGCCTGCCGGTTCTCACGGACGTTCACCTGCCGGATCAGTGCGCCGAAGTCGCCAAGGCGGTCGACGTCCTGCAGATTCCCGCCTTCCTCTCGCGCCAGACCGACCTTCTCGTCGCCGCCGCCCAGACGGGCCGCGCGGTGAATGTGAAGAAGGGCCAGTTCATGGCCCCGTGGGACATGAAGAACGTCGTCAACAAGCTGGTCCAGTCCGGCTGCCGCGACGTGCTCGTCTGCGAGCGCGGTGTTTCCTTCGGCTACAACACGCTCGTTTCGGACATGCGCGCTCTGCCCGAACTCGCCGCCACCGGCGCGCCGGTCGTGTTCGACGCGACCCACTCCGTGCAGCAGCCCGGCGGGCAGGGCACGACGTCTGGCGGTCAACGCCAGTACGTCCCTATCCTCGCGCGCGCAGCAGCCGCCGTCGGTATCGCCGCTGTCTTCATTGAGACGCACGAGAACCCGGACAAGGCCCCGTCCGATGGCCCGAACATGGTCCCGCTCAGCCAGCTCGAAGAGCTGATGCGCCAGATTATGGCCGTCGATAAGCTGGCCAAGTCCTTCAACTAGAAGTCCTTCAACCCACTGACACAAATCTCCCGTCGGTTTTGGCGCTGGTTGGTCTTGCCACCGCGCCTAACCGCGTGATTGGCTAAGCAAAATGGCTGCCCGCTGCGCGCGCAAGCCTGAATGCTGGGAGAGACGTCATGATTCGCCGCACCTGTTCCGTCGCCGTATTGGCGGCGGCTCTGCTGTCCGCCTGCGCTACGCCGCTGGAGGCGCAACAGCCGACCACCATGGCGCAGGCGCACGCCAGCGCACATGCCGGTCACGTCGCCAAGGATGCAGGTCCGCGCGATTTGTCGGTGAAAGTTACCCCGGAAGAAGTCGGTTTCGACAGCGCGCGCCTGAAACTGTTCGACGACTACATGGCCAACGCGGTGGCTTCGGGCCGCGTCGCAGGGATGACCACCTACCTCGCTCGCCACGGCAAGGTCGTCTCGTTCAAGACCTACGGCAAGGCGAGCCTGGATGCCGGCACGCCGATCAAGGAAGACACAATCTTCCGCATCTATTCGATGACCAAGCCGATCACCGGCGTCGCCATGATGATCCTGTTCGAGCAGGGCAAGTGGCGCCTGGATGATCCGGTCACCCGCTACATCCCCGAGTTCAAGAATCTCCGCGTCGTGAAGTCCATCAGCAAGGACGGCGTGATGGAGCTGGAGGACATGACGCGCCCGCCGACGATGCGCGAAATCATGAGCCATACGGCGGGCTTCGGTTATGGCCTCGCCGATCAACACCCGGTCGACAAGCTGTTCCGCTCGAAGGAAGTCCTGTCCTCGCAAAGCCTGCAACAGATGGTCGATCGCATTGCGACCATCCCGCTGATGTTCCAGCCGGGGAAGAACTGGTCGTATTCGGCCTCCGTCGATATCCAGGGCTACATCGTCGAGAAGTTGTCGGGCCAGAAGTTCTCGACCTTCATGGACCAGCACATCTTCAAGCCGCTGAAGATGCCGGACACCGCCTTCTACACCGGGCCGGAGAAGGCGAGTCGCCTGTCGGCGGTCTATGTCTTCGACAAGGACCAGAACAAGATCGTCGAGGCCAAGGAATTGTTCGGCATCGCGATGCCTGACTACAGCAAGCCCCCGGTTACGGAGAGCGGCGGCGGCGGTCTCGTCTCGACAACATCGGATTACGCCCGCTTCAGCCAGATGGTTCTGAACGGCGGCGAGCTTGATGGCGTCCGCATCCTCTCGCCCGCCTCGGTCGAGCTGATGGGTACGAACGTCATTCCGAAATCCGTGCTTGTCTCCAACAACGGAACCGGCGTCGCGGCCTTCAACGAAGCGGTCGGCTTCGGTCTCGACTTCCAGGTCGTGAACGACGCCCGCGCCGCCGGCACGCTGCAGGGCGACGGCACGATCAGCTGGGGCGGCGCAGCCGGCACCTGGTTCTGGATCGATCCCACCAACGACGTCGTCGCTGTCGGCATGATCCAGCGCATGGGCGGCTCGGGCGGGGATGATCTTGGCACGATGGCGCGCACGCTCACCTATCAGGCGCTCACCCACCCCGAAAAATAGCACGAACGCACTTCCCGCTTTACAGGCCCCGTCGCACGCGAGAGCTTGCGGCGGGGTCTATTGCTTCTACGCGGGGTACGCGCATGAAGGCTTTGGCCCTCATCCTTCCAACAATCGTGCTGTGTGCGGCGTGCGCCGGGTTTCCGGCCGTGGCGGCTGTTGGGCGGCACCAGCCCTGTGTCGGGCCACCCATGGCCTCCCCGGCGAGCTATGACCGCGCCGAAACCGGCCCGGAATCGACATTAATCGAGAAACTTCTGCTGTGACGCGCGGCGCTACGGCGGCGGAATTCACTTGTTGGAAACGGGTCTCGCCACTACCTTGTGTCCTGGCGGTTAGCTGCAGCGTTCGAACAGCAACACATTCCGTCGACCGTACATTTCTGTTCGGGAGCTGGCTCTGGCGGGGACCCTGGTCCCCATCACCTGGCGCCCACCTAGCTTGCTGGGTCGAACGGGAATGACAAGCTTGTACGGCGCACGTGGCCCCGCCAACCTATTTCCCCACTCAACGCCAAGAGTGTCGCGCTCCCTGTGGCGACAACCGGAGAACGCGTGACCGAAGCATCCGAAATCGCCGAGCAGAAAGCCATTCTCCGCGGCCATATGCAGGAAATCCGCGCCGAAGCCACGGCGCGAGATCCCGATGCCGCTGACAAGCTCGCCGCCCGCTTCCCGATCAAGCTGTTCGAACGCTATGGCCCGGTCGTCGCTGGCACGCTCGCTATCGGCGACGAGCTGGATGCCGCCCCGCTGCTGTCACGCCTTGCGGGCAAGGGCGCGCGCATCGTGCTCCCGCGCGTCGAAGCCAATGGCGAAATGACTTTCCGGGATGCTTCCCCTGCGACATTGGAAAAAGGCCCGATGGGGCTCACACAACCTTCGGCTGTTGCGGAAATTGTCAGGCCAAATCTGGTGCTTGCGCCGTTGCTGGCGTTCGATGCGCGAGGCCGTCGCCTCGGTTACGGCAAAGGCTATTACGATCGCGCCGTAACTCAGCTGCGCGCGACGGGCCGCATTTTCTACCTCGGCCTCGCCTTTGCCCAGCAGCAGGTGGATGCCGTTCCGGTCGATCGCCACGATCTCCTGCTCGACTGGGTGGAGACGCCGCTGAACTCCATCCCACTTTTCTTGGGGCGAGCTGTCGCGCGCTGAACCTGGGTAATCCCGCTCCGCACTAACGTCATGGTAGTGACTGCTGATTGATCTTGCCGCCAGGCGCGATCCGGCATCACTGGACGCGGCGCTGGGTGAGTTGCGAGGGGATTCCGCACGGATGTCCGACGACCGTATTCCGTCTGTGGTCAAGGCTGTGCGTGCCGCGCTTCTCGTTTCGCTGGCAGCTTCAACCATAGCCTGCAGTGGCGGCGGGGGTAGCAGCGGAAGCAGCCTGCCGCCTTCACCTATCCTGCCCCCGGTATCCCCGCCTGTCGCGCCGCCGGTGTCGCCACCCACGGTTCCGCCGTCTTCATTTGAGACGCGCGAATACCTCGGCTCCAATTTCAGTAGCGGCAACCGCAGCGGTCTTGCCCAGATCCATGCCTCGTCCGCCTATGCGCTCGGTGCAACCGGCAAGGGCATTACCGTCGCCATCATCGACTCGAACGTCGATACGTCGATCAGCGAACTGCAGGGCCAGATCGCTGGCTCGCACGACGTCAACGCCGCCGAACGCAAAGCGTCCGACATTGATGGCGATGGCCACGGCACCATGGTCAGCAGCATTGTCGTGGCGCGGAAGGATGGGGCGGGCGTTCATGGCGTTGCCTACGACGCCAGAATTCTGGCGATCCGCGCTGACACGCGCGAATCCTGCCAGACGACCGGCGAGGATGGCGGTTGCAAATTCAACGACACGTCGCTGATCAACGCGATCAATTACGCGGTCTCGAATGGCGCGAAGATCATCAACATGTCGCTGGGCGGCGAGGGCGCGATCTCGATGCGTCTGAAGAGCGCCATTGTCAGCGCAACGAATGCCGGTGTGGTGTTCGCGATTTCGGCTGGCAATGAAGGCGCTCCCCCGACCGGAACCGATCCGGCAAAAGGCGTCAATCCCGACGAGCCTGCGATTGTCGCGGGCGATGCCGCCGTGCGCGGCCGCGTCATCGCGGTGGGCGCCGTTGGTCCGAACGGCACGATGCCGACCTATTCCAACCGCGCCGGCTCGACGGCGAGCTACTATCTGTTGGCTCCCGGCGGTGCGTCTGCCTCAGGGCAGAACCTCGTCGTGGCCGGCCCCGGCGGCGGTTATTATGGTGTCGCGGGCACATCGTTTGCCGCGCCACATGTGGCGGGCGCGCTCGCCCTGATGCTCGAACTGTTCCCCAACATCACGCCAGAGAACGCCGTGCTGGCGTTGCTGGAATCCGCCGACGATTATGTCACCACAACGCCCGACGCTGTGGCCGGCATCAATGCCGGCGCCGGTGTCGACGCCGTCGGTGGTCGCGGCATCATGAATCTCGAGCGCGCCTTCGCGCCGATCGGCACAACCAGCTTCACCTTCGATGGCCAGCAGGTCCAGATCGCAACGACCCTTAGCCCGGCACGCGGCGCAATGGGCGACTGGGCCGAGAAGTCCGGCGCTTTCAACGGCCTCGTCTTCCAGGACAAATTCGAACGCGCCTTCCGCATCGACGATACGCGCATGACCGCCCCGCGTTCGACCTTCAACGATTTTTCGGCGCGCGCCGATTATGCCCGCGGGCACGCTCGCGCCGTCGCCATCGGCGATATGCAGTTGTCGTGGTTCAACGCACCCCAGCCGACCTACGATCCGCGCACGCCATGGATGGAAGCGCCCGAGCCTACTTTCGAACTCAGCTACAGCTTCGCCAATGCGGACGTTTCTGTTGGCCGTGGCGGCGGCCCGCAACGCCTCACGCCGGGCATGACGCTGATCGACGATCCCTCCGGTCCCGCCACTCTGGGCTCAGGCGACAGCTGGACCAGTTATGCCCAGTCGTTCGGTCCGATGACGCTAGACGTCCGCACCTCCAGCGGCCTCACGCGCAGTTCCAGCAGCTTCGGCATCGGTGCAGGGGACGACGACTGGGCCATGCGCCTCGGCTACGCCTCGCTCGCCGACAATCAGGCCACGCTCGGCGGCACATTCCAGAGCCGCTTCGGCGGCGAAGACGAGACGCGTCTGTCCGCGCTCAGCCTCGAAGGTCGCCGCTATCTTGGCGACTGGACGCTCTCCGGTGCGTTCGAGGCCGCCAGCGCGCGCGTCAACGCCATGGACGTTACCGGCCTGTGGACGAGCGCCTGGTCGCTCAGCGCCGAACATCCGCTGGTCGGCGGCTGGATGCGCTTCACCGCCGGCCAGCCGCGCCGCGCGGAAGCCGGCAATCTAACTTTCAACGCGCCCGTTCAGGTGACGCGCGATGGCGTGATCCTCTACGACCGCCGCGTCGCGGGCCTCACGCCGTCAGGCCGGGAACTCGACCTCGAAGCGGCCTGGAGCACGAACCTGAGCGATCTCACGACGTTCCAGGCCGCTGCAGCTCTGTCGAGCCAGCCCAATCACATCGAAAGTGCGGAAACTCAGGCCGCCCTGTGGCTCAGTCTGCGTCACGCCTGGTGATCGCGCCCGGCTGCTGAGGCCGGCGCACACGGCGCATCGCGCGTCGCACCACAACGCCAACGCGTTGCATCGACCGGTTCCGCCGCACCGGCGGCGGCGCGAGCGTACGCACCTCCTGCGTGCCGCGCTGGGCGAGCTGTTCCGCTGCGCGCACGATATCGGGTGCGTTCAAATCCTCCGGCGTCGCAAACAGCCGCCAGGAGATCGATCCGCGCCGCGCCACGCCTGAAACCTGACGCGCGATCAGCGGCGCAAACAGCATAACCATCGCCATCGGCAGGTTCTGTAGCATGAAGGTCGGCGAGATCGCGAACGAAGCCACGAGCAGGCACATGCCGAAGATCATGTGCTGAATGTAGTGCCGCACCAGATCGCTCCACGCGAAGCCATTTCGGTCGCGCACCTGCGGCCGCCATCCGCCATCGACGCCCATCAGCGTCGAGAGGATCGAGCCGGCATGGTTCATCATGATGATCGGCGCCATCAATGCCGTGAGGCCAAGGTCGCAAATGACTGCGATGAGGAAGCGCGGAGATCTGTTCCAGCCCGGCAGCTTGCCGACGGCCCACAATATGATCGCCAGCCATTTCGGCGATGTCAGCATCACCGCCGAAATTATCAGCAGCCTAAGCCCCGCTGAAGGATC
>Ga0116156_10002785_pt1 | contig 15664 bp, 10 predicted proteins | sample AD_UKC045_MetaG_FD_89891 | JGI IMG/M metagenome (GOLD analysis project Ga0116156, IMG submission 89891) | Active sludge microbial communities of municipal wastewater-treating anaerobic digesters from USA - AD_UKC045_MetaG | ecosystem: Engineered > Bioreactor > Anaerobic > Digestate | place: USA... | reverse complement strand
GAAAAAATTATGTCGTGCATTCCTGAAGAGTTGGTTAAACACTCAGCTTTTAAAGTGTTAATATTAATTTTATATAAATGTCGTTCAAGAGGAGTTTTTTCAGTAGATATATAAAATAAATTTTTATTTTTCTCATCAAAACCAATAATTTCAGTTATTTCGTATTGACCTTTGGTTAATTGGTTTATTAAATTGCCGTCTGTATCATATATATATAGATGATTCCAACCATCTCTTTTTGACGACCATATAAATTTATTATTGTTTCCTGATAAAAAGTAGAGGGGATGTTCGGGTTCAACAAATTTATTATCATCTTCGCTAAATAATGTTTTAATTTTTTTACCTGAGATAGCATCAAATTTGCATAAATCCATATGATTTTGGTCACGGTTTAGTATTGCCACAAAAATAAATTGATTATCTGGACTCCAAGTTACGCATGTTAAATATTGTTCTTTTTGCGGACCGGTTTCCAAATAAACAATATTTTTAGTTAACGAATTATATACTCCAATGGTAACTTCATGACTTTTTCCGCCAGCCATTGGGTATTTAACCGATCGAACTTGTGCGGGTAAACTATCTATATCCAAAATAGGGTAATCTGTTACCATTGTCTGGTCCATTCTGTAAAAGGCGACAAGTTTTGCGTTCGGTGATAGAAAGATACCTTTTTCAATTCCAAATTCGTTTCTGTGAACCGAATGCCCATAGATAATATTTTGGTTCTTTTCATTACTGAGTTGTGCAATATTTCCGTTTAATGAAAAATAAACATTATTATCCAGTGTAAAAACAGCCGTTGAATAATCTTCAGACATTTCTATATTTTCAGCTTCCGAAGGAAGAGAATATAGCTTTGATAATGAATCTGTTTCCGTATTGTAGCTGAAATATGTGTTATTATTAGAAAAAACAAATGTGTTTAAACTTAAAAAATCAATTTTAGGAAAATTTTTAATTGTCGAAAAATTTTGGATTTTGAATAAATTGTTTAATTTATCTAAAGTTATTAAAGTATTTATTTCGGATTTATCATTATTTAAAATTAGCGTATTATTTTCAATATAATAAAAATAATTAGTACCTTTAATAAAATTTATCTGAGATAAATTTGTTGGAGCAAGTGATGAATTTGAATAGAAAATTATATCTTCAATCGTAAGATTTTTGGATTGAGAGTGAAGTAAAGTAAAATTAAATACTAAAATTAATAACACAAATTTTTTCATCATATTTTCCACTAAAATTATTAATTGATTGCTATAATTTAAAACAAAAAAGAGATTCTACAAAGAATCTCTTTTTATATATAATGTAATATAAAAAAACTATTGATCTTTTTTAGTTACAGGAGTTATACGCTTTTCTAAAATATTATCAATAAGTTTATATTCCTTAGCTTCTTCAGCAGTTAAATAATAATCTCTATCGCAATCTTTAGCTATTTGTTCAATAGATTTGCCTGTATGGTTTGATAGTATTGAATAAAGAGTATTTCGAGTTTTAACCATTTCTTTGGCATGAATTTCAATATCTGTTGTTTGACCTTGCAATCCACCAATCCAAGGCTGATGAATCATTATTTTGGAATTTGGTAAAGAAGTACGTTTTTTATCGGCACCGCCTGCTAAAAGAACGGCTCCCATACTTGCTGCAAGTCCTACGCAAATAGTGGCAACATCACATTTAATAAATTTCATTGTATCATAAATTGCAAGACCCGCAGAAACACTACCACCGGGGGAATTAATATATAAACTAATATCTTTATCAGGATCTTCTGCTTCCAGCAATATTAATTGAGCAATAATTATACTTGCAACATGATCATCAATGGCTGAGCCCAGAAAAATAATTCTTTCACGCAATAAACGCGAAAAAATATCCATTCCGCGTTCGCCACGTCCGGTTTGCTCAATAACATAAGGAACTAATTGATTATAAATTTCAGGTTTCAATTTTATTCTCCTTTTAAAGGAACATCAACTGTTTTAAAATTATTGTTTTCTTTAACAAATTGTAATACTTTTTGTTCTACTTCGTTTTCATGACGTTTTGATTCTTTATAATATGACCTTAATTTCTCAATATCAATACCGGTCTTTTCATGTCTTTCTTTTAAGAAATTTTCAAATTCCTCTTCACTAAATCCAATATTTTCAATTCTTTGTATATTTTTAGAAATTATATGCCATTGAACACTTTCTACGGCTTTAGGATATAAATAATTATATAAGAAATCATCATTAATTGCTTTATTTTGTTCTTTAGTTAAATTCTTTCTTTCTTGTTGAACTAACATATTTAATGAATCAAAAACAAAACGTTGAGGTACTTCAAATGGATTATTATTGATAATAGCTTTATATAAATTATTATTTGCATCTGTTTCAGAAATATTTGAATAATAGTTTTTATAATCTGTTTCTATTAAGTCTCTCAATTCATTTTCTGTCGAACATTTATTTTTTGTAATTTCTTTAATTTGTTCTTCTGTTAAATCTTTATAATTTACCTTAAACACATTGATAATCTTTACATTAACATTATAGCTATGTGTATGCGCATGTTCGCCTTCACCGTGTACGTGCTCATCGGTTAGTTCAACAATATCACCAATTGTTCTATTTACAAAAGCATCGGAATACTTTTTAAGCAATTTAGCTGAATTTAAATCGATATTATTTGGTTCTAAATCTTGATTTGGAAAAGCAGAATCGGCTAAGTTATTTAAAATGTCGTTAGAGTGAGAAGTTTCAATATCAGAATCCGAAATTTCATAAGTTAAAACGTAATCTTTATCTTCTGCTTTCTCGGAAGCAACAAGTTCTGCAAACGGTTTTTTGAAATCTTTTATAATCAAATCAATATAAGAAGGTTCAATAATATAATTTTTCTTTTCAATTTCCAAACCTTTGTAATCTTTAAGTTCTAATTCCGGAACTAATTCAATATCAACAAAATATTGTACGTTTTCATCAAAATTAACTTTAAGATCTTTAAGAATTTGTTTGTTTAGTAACTTGTAACCGCCATCTTTTAATGCGGAATCAATAAATCGGTCTGAAACGTTTTTAGCCGCATATTCCTCAATTTCTTTTTTATACATTCTTTTAATTAAAGAAATAGGAGCTTTCCCTTTTCTAAATCCGGGATAAGTTAATTCTTTACTTTCTTTTTTATATGCTTCCTCAAAGTCGTTTGCAAATTCACTATATGGGACTGAAATTACTAGTTCATAGTTACATTCATTAATCTTATTAATTGTGGTTTCCAATTTTACCTCTATAATAATTAAAAAAGGGATTAAAGTTGAGTGCGAAGAGGGGGACTCGAACCCCCACATCTTGCGATACTAGATCCTAAGTCTAGCGCGTCTACCAATTTCGCCATCCTCGCAAAAAGAGAATAGTAAATTTACTATTAAAAACAGAATTTAGCAAGAACAATTTATTTCAATTACAAAAATATTGATTTTTCCATAAAAACACAAAAAATAAAACTAAATAATTTGTTATATTTGAAATTATTAAATTATTACAATAAACTTTCTTTCTATGGAAAATTATATAGGTAAAAACATTGAAAGCTATAAAATAGTTTCGCTTTTAGGTAAAGGCGGAATGGGTGTAGTATATAAAGCCTATGATACAAAACTTGATCGCTATGTTGCAATTAAGATGTTAAATTCGCAGAATAATGATAACGAACGTTTTATTGAGAGATTTAAGAAGGAAGCAAGAAATCAAGCAAAGTTACTTCATCAAAATATTGCTACAGTTTATGGTTTTATTGAATTTGAAGGAAACTTAGGAATTGTAATGGAATATATTGACGGTGAAAGTTTAGAAAAAATTATTTATCGTCGTAAAAGATTAAACTCGTTAGATGCAATTTTTATTATTAAAAATGTGTTACAAGGGTTATCTTTTGCTCATTCAAAAGGGTTTATTCATAGAGATATTAAACCATCTAATATTATTTTAACAAAAGATAATTCAGTAAAAATTATGGACTTTGGAATTTCAAAGTCAATTCATGAAAAGGGGATGACTAAAACCGGAGCAAAAGTAGGCACTTTGTATTATATGAGTCCGGAACAAGTTAAAGGCGGAGATTTAACCATACAAAGTGATATTTACTCGGTCGGATGTACTTTTTATGAAATGCTTGTAGGACAACCTCCTTTTTTTAGCGATTCCGACTTTGATGTTATGGAGGGGCATTTAAAAAAGGAAGAGCCGAAAGTTTCAAAAATGGTTTTCGGGTTACCTGAGCAACTTGATAAAATCATTTCAATTTCAATGAAAAAGAATGCTAACGAGCGTTACTTAAATTGTAACGATTTTATTTATGCTTTAGAAGAATTAGAAAAAGGCATCGCAAAATATCATTCATCAAAACCGGTTAACCTTAAAAAAGATCCTAAAAAAATAAAAATTTATTCTACAATCGGCTTTTCTGTTTTTATTGTAATTCTTCTTTCATTATCTTACTTTATTTATAGCCAAGTTCATGAGTTACTAAATAGCAATAAACTTGAAGAGCTTGATAAATATAATATTCAAACTTTGTTTACCGAAGATCTTAAATTTGATTTTAATAAAGTAAAAAAAATAGATTTGGGAACTTCTAAAAATATTAATTTTGTCAATTTTTTTGGTAGCACGGCAATTGTTGGCGCTGATTCCGGATTAATATTTTTAAGTTATAATAATGGAGAAAGTTGGATTCCGAAAAACATTGACAGTTCTTTAAACTTTTTTGATGGGTGCATATTAAAAGACGGAACTGCTTTTTTAATTGGTAATAAATCTGAAATTATTTCCAGCAATAATTATTTTGATAGTATTACAAGGGTTACTTTCTCATCCGATTTTTCTCTATTTAGGGTTTACTTTATTGATCAAAATACAGGATTTGTTCTTGGAAGTAAAGGTACGTTAATGATTACCAAAGATAAAGGAGTTTCTTGGCAAAAAATTAATGTTCCGACTCAAGATATATTGTATGATATTTCGTTCTCAGATTCCATTAACGGTACAATTGTTGGTTGGAACGGCTTAATACTAAAAACGGAAAACGGAGGATACGATTGGAAAAAAATATCGTCAAATACTTCAAAATATCTACGTTCAATTGATTATTATGAGGATTATGGTATTATTGCCGGAGGAAGCGGTGAAGTACTTAAAAGTGTTGATGGCGGAAGTAATTGGCAAGTGATAAAGAGTGGAATTATGGGATCTATATCTAGCATTATGTATCTTGATGATAAAAATATAATGGCAGTGGGATCTAAAGGGAGTTTTATTTTTTCTAATAATAGCGGAAAAAATTTTAATGTTTACTCTACTAAAACTTATATAAATTTTACCCGAGTATGCAAAAATAAAAATGGTTCGGTTTTCGTTTCGGGTAATAACGGTACTTTATTAAAATTAAACTAATTATTGGGTATTATGGATAAATTTGTAATTAAAGGTGGTAAAAAATTAGAAGGAAGAGTTAAGGTAAGCGGAGCAAAAAATTCATCCTTGGCTTTAATTCCGGCAGCTTTGTTGAATAGAGGAGTAAATGTTTTTCATAATACTCCTGAGGTAAATGATATATTTACAATGAATAAATTACTGATGAATTTGGGAGCTGAAATAACATTCAAGGATTATACGTTAAAAATTGATACGAGCGGTATTAATAACCAAGTTGCCCCTTACGAACAAGTTAAAAAAATGCGTGCTTCGGTCTATGTATTAGGTCCATTATTATCTAAATACGGATATGCAAAAGTGTCTTTACCGGGAGGGTGTGCTTGGGGTCCACGCCCAATTAATTTACACTTGGAAGCAATGAAAAAGTTAGGTGCACAAATTGAATTGGAAGAAGGATATATTATTGCAAAAGCCAATAAATTACACGGTGCAAAAATTAATTTTGATATCTCTTCGGTCGGTGCCACTGGCAATGCATTAATGGCTGCGGTAATGGCAAAGGGGAGCTCGTTAATTACAAATGCTGCAACAGAACCCGAAATTACTTTATTGGCAAATTACCTTGCAAAAATGGGTGCAAAAATTTATGGAATTGGATCGAATACGTTAGAAATTGATGGAGTTGATGAACTTGAAGCTTCCGAAATTGCAAATATAGGTGATAGAATTGAAGCAGGAACATTACTTATTGCAGGAGCAATTACTAAGGGTAAAATTGAAATTGCTTATGACGAACCTAATAATTTATTAAGTGTTACAGATAAATTATTACAGACTGGTTGCGATATTGTTTTTAATAATGGTGTTATTTCTTTAAATGCCGAAAATATTAATTTGAATAGCGTTGATATTATTACAAATATTTTCCCCGGATTTCCTACAGATATGCAGGCTCAGTGGACTGCATTAATGACTGTTGCTAACGGAACTTCGACAATAACCGATAATATATATTTTGACCGATTTAAACATGTTGACGAACTTAATCGTTTAGGTGCAAATATAGAAGTAATAAAAAATTCGGCTGTTGTTAAAGGAGTAAAAAGTTTAAAAGGGGCTAAAGTTATGTCAACAGACCTACGTGCCAGTGCCAGTTTAGTTTTAGCAGGATTGGCAGCAGAAGGTTTGACTGAGGTTTTAAGAATCTATCACCTTGATAGAGGCTATCAAAAAATTGAAGAAAAATTATGTAGTTTAGGTGCGGATATTAAAAGAGTAGCTACTACTGAATATTAATTTGTTACAGCTATTTATAAAGTTTAAGATATTTTTTGTATTAGTTGTTTTCATTGCTTTTAATATATTCTTGCAATTTATACCTATTACAAATAAAATGGGTTATGAATTTTCTGTTATTAATTCATTTCTTCAATATTTTATTTGGTTTTTTTTATTTAATTCTGAAAAATTAAATTTAAAAATTCGTAATAAACTTAAATTACTTATTATATTGTTTTTTATTCCAATATTTATTTCATTAATAAGTGAAACAATTTTTGGTTATTGCTCTTTTATTTTTGGTCTAAAATTTTATGTAATGTTTGTGTTGCCTTCAAGTTTTTTAGGGTATTCATTATATGAATTTATTAGAACGTTAAAAATAAAATATCAAAAAAGCACCTTCATTTTATTTACGTTTTTTATATTGTCTGATATTCTTGTCGAATTAATTTGTTATCCACAGATATATTTTTATAACCACATTTTAGGTTTTTTCCCGGGAACTATATATGATGAGTTAATAAAAATTGACTTATATTTAGCTTTAAGCCGATTATTAACAATTACTGTTGGAATTTTTTTAATAATTGCAGGAATATTTATTAACAATAGAATAGTTAAAATTTGCTTAGGTTTAACTTTATTTGGCATTTTGTTTGTATTGAAACCATATCTGGGGTTAGGTACAAATTATGTAAGATTGGAGAGTGAATTAAATAATATTGAAAATACTAATCACTTCACTATTTATTTTGACAAAACTGTTAGTAAAGAAGATAAAAATAGAATAGGTTTATTACATGAGTATTATTATGAAAGGGTTAAGGAGGAATTAGGGTTTTCACCTATAAAACAGATTAAATCCTTTATTTATAGCAACAATTATAATAAAGGTAAATTATTTGGGTCATTTGCTGCCGATGTTACAAAGCCATGGTTGTATCAAATCCATATCGGTATTAATTCAATTGAAAGGAACTTGTTACATGAAATAATACATATATTTTCTGCCGAAATAGGTATTACACCATTAAAATTAGCTTACGGTTTTAGTCCGGCATTAATTGAAGGTTTTGCAATGGCTATAGAAGAACAAATTGAGCCTAAAAGAAATTTAGATATGTTTGCTTTTCATTCAATTAAATATTTTGATATCAACCCAAAACATATTTTTAAAGGATTAAATTTTTTTAATTATAATTCTTCTGTAGGGTATATTTTATCCGGATCTTTCCTGAAATACATTAAAAATACATACGGAAACAAAAAATTATTTGAATATTATAAGTACGGCTCAATTGCAAAAACAAATATAAAATATAATGATAATGTATTTAAAAGTTATTTAAAGTATATCAACAATTTACAATTTAATTATAATAAACATAAGGCAATATACTATTTTGGTTATCCACCTTTTGTTAATAAAAAATGTGCACGATATGTAGCATATAAATTAGAATATATTGCCAATATCTATAATAGCGGGAAATATTTTTTAGCAGAGAGGGAATATAAAAAGCTTTTTAAAGAAAGTAACAATTATAATGCTTTCTATGGTTTTATTCTTTCACTTTTTAAAGAGAAAAAATTTTACAACGCAAATAGAGTGCTAAGTAAAGTAATAATGAAAACGGATAATACAAATATTTATTATCCGTTGTTATTTTTAATTGGAAAAACTGAGGTTTTTACAAATAATAAACAAAGTAAGTGTTTTGAAAACTTACTTCATTATAACGTTAGTGAAACTTTTAATTTAGAAGTTTATAAATTAAAAGAGTTAACAAAAACTAATACGGAATTATCCAAAGAATACATTGTTAATGAAACTATCTTTAATTTTAATAAATTAGCATCGGACACTCTAAAAATTTTATTTATGAATAGTAATAATGTTGAAACTAAAAATTTTATTAATAAAATTATTGATGATGACTTAAAACAAAATAAATATATGATAACAAAGCTGGAAATACTTGCAGAAGAGTATTTTATTAAAGGCGACTATGAATTTTCTAAAAAAATAATAAATATATGTAAATATTTGAACGTTGAAAAAGATAAAGAGAGTTTATATTTTAGTAAATTACAAAAAATTAATTGGTTTATAAAAAAGGATATAAAAAGGAAGTAAATTGAAAATTGATATTGTTATAAAAAATGAATTGTTTATTAATATTAAAGAAGTTGCCGAAGCTGAAAATACTGAAGTTTATTTAATTGGCGGATATGTAAGGGATATTATTTTAGAAAGACCCTTAAAAAATGATATAGATATAATGGTTGTGGGTGATGGCGTTGCTTTTGCCTCAAAAGTTGCAGAGAAATTAGGGATTGAGCATATCAATTTGTTCAAAAACTTTGGAACAGCTCATTTTATTTATAAAGGAATGAATCTGGAGTTTGTTGGAGCCAGAAAAGAATCTTATGATTTTTTAAGCAGAAAACCTCAAGTAAAGGTTGGAACATTTATTGATGACATAATGAGGCGAGATTTTACAATTAATACATTGGCAGTTTCGCTCAACCAAAAAACAATAGGGGAATTAATTGATACTCTTGATGGTATTAAAGATATTGAAGAAAGAATTATCAGAACCCCGCTAAATCCCGAAGAAACATTTAGTGACGATCCATTACGAATATTAAGAGCTTTTCGATTTGCTACTCAATTAAACTTTGATGTAGATGAAAAGATATTAGAAGCTGCGGAAAAAATGGCAGAACGCTTAAAGATTGTATCCCAAGAACGAATTACCGACGAATTTTTAAAGATTATTAATTCGCAAACACCTTCAATAGGTTTAATTTACCTCTACAAAACCGGAGTAATGAAAGAAATATTTCCTGAAGTACATAATTTAGGGGGGGTAGAACAAAGGCAAGATTATCATCATAAAGATGTTTTTTATCATACATGTAAAGTTATTGATAATATTTCGAAAGTTACAGATAATACATGGTTACGAATTGCAGCCTTACTACATGACATTGCAAAACCTGCAACAAAAAGATTTTATGAAGGAATAGGTTGGACTTTTCACGGGCATGAAGAATTAGGAGCCAGAATGGTAAAGGGGATATTTAAAAAAATGAGGTTTCCTTTTATACAAATAGACTATGTAACAAAACTAATACGCCTGCATCTTCGTCCCATGGCATTAGTTGACGAAACTGTTACAGATTCGGCAATAAGGCGGTTAATTGTTCAGGCAGGAGAATCATTAGATGATTTGATTACGTTGTGTAGAGCTGATATTACAAGTCATAACCCTAATAAAGTTGATAAATTTTTAGAAAATTATGAGATAGTTGTAATAAAAATTAAAGAGGTGGAAGAAAAAGATAGACTTAGGTTGTTTAAGTGCCCCGTAGATGGTAAAATTATTATGGATGTTTGTAAATTGAAGCCTTCTGAGAAGGTTGGAAAAATTAAAGAGGCAATTGAAGATGCTATATTAGAGGGAAAAATTCCCAATGATTATGATGCAGCATATAATTATCTTTTAGAAATAAAAGATTTATACATAAATTTGTAAAAAATTGTAAAGACATTAAACTTTTTTAAATTTATTCCGTCCTAATAAATAGAAAATAATTTTTTTTGCACATAAGGAGAAAAAATGAATATCAGGTCAGTTTTATTATTAATTTTTATTTTTAACATAGCAATTTTGGCTCAATCTAAATTAACATTGGATGAATCAATAAAAATTGCCCTTCAAAAGAACAGTACGGTAATTAAATCGGTAAATAGTATTGAAGCCGATAAAAGTAATATTAAAAGTTCTTACGGCAATTTTTTACCAAACTTTGGATTAAGAGGAAGTTGGAATTGGCAAAAAGTACAAGATAAAGGGACAACCCAATTAAATGAATTTGGTGATTATGTTGGCAGGCCGGAAACAACTATTGATAGTAGAAGTTATGGTTTAAGTGCCGGAGGTAGTTGGACTTTATTTGACGGACTATCTTCATTTGCAACGTTGGATAGAAGCAAAAACAATTATTATGCCGCAAAATTAAGTTTAGAAAAACTAAAACAAGACATTGTTTATCAAACAACGGAGTTATACTATACTGTTTTAAACATGCAAAAAATGTTAAGTGTTAGAGATGAAAATTTAAAGTACAATAAAAGACTATTAGAGACCATTCAAGAAAGAAATAAATTAGGTGCTGCATCTTTAGCCGATTTATATGCACAACAAGTTCAATATGGTAATGCAGAATTACAACATATTCAAACAGCAAACGAATATGAGACTTCTAAAAGTAATTTATTAAATTTTTTGTCGCTTGATGTTTTAAAGGAATATGAATTTGAAATTCCATTTGATGAAAGTAAAATAGATACAAAATCGTTAACATCTGAGTTTGATTCAATTGAACAAATGGTAAATGATGCATTAACAAACAGAGCAGATTACAAAGGTCAGAAGCTTTTATTGGAAACTGCTTATAATAATATTACGATCGCAAAAAGTAATTTGTACCCTAACCTTTCAGGAAACTATTCTTTTTCTACAAATTCAATTGAAGTTGGTGATTTATTTGATAGAAAAATATGGTCTGTTGGATTATCGTTAAACATTCCTGTTTTTAGCGGATGGGCAACAGAAAGTGCAATAGAACAAGCAGAAATTCAGGCAAAAAATAGTAATGAAGATTTACTTTCGTTGGAGAGGAAAATTAAAATAGAAATAAAACAGAGTTATCAAGATCTAATTGCAGCAAAAAAACAGTTGGAAGTTAGTTCAAAAAATGTAATATCAGCCGAAGAAAACAGAAAATTGTATAATGAAAAATATACTTTAGGTGGTGGTACAATATTAGATGTTATGCAAGCGGATAAAAACTACGTTGACGCTCAAAGAGCTTATATTGATTCTGAATTTTTATTCTTTAAGATGAAAGATAAATTAGTTAATGCATTAGGAAAATTAGATTATAAAAAATACGAATAAATTTTAATAGGAGATTTATATAATGGGAAAAGCTCAATCAAAGAAAAATAGAAAAAAACTGTTTATATTTGGCGGTTTAGGATTATTGTTATTAATTATAATATTAATTGTTGCATTTAGCGGTGATAAAGAACAAATTGTATCGGTACAAACTGAAAAAGTTAAAAAAAGAACAATAACACAAATGGTTTCTGCTACCGGTAAAATTAATCCTGTATATCAAGTAGTATTAACACCGGAAGTAACTGGAGAAATAGTAGAATTACCGATTAAAGAAGGTGATAAAGTTAAAAAAGGTCAATTATTAATTAAAATTAAACCTGATATTTATGTCGCCCAAAGAAATAGAGCCTTGGCAAGTTTAGAAGCAGCAAAAGCCGGACTTGATGTTCAAAAAGCAAATTTGGAAAGAGTTGAGAAAGAATATAAACGAATTCAAGGTTTGCATGAAAAAAAGCTTGCTAGCGATTCGGATTTGGAAACTGCCAAATCTAACTATTACCAAAGTTTAGGGCAATTCCAGTCACAAAAATCTGCAATATTGCAGTCTGAAGAATCGTTAAAAGAGCAACAAGAACAATTAGCAAAAACTACAATATATTCTCCAATTGACGGTACAATTAGCGCATTAAATGTTGAGCTAAGTGAACGTGTATTAGGAAGTAGTTTTAGTCAGGGTACCAACTTAATGACTGTTGCAAATTTAAACTTGATGGAAGCTACAGTAGATGTAGATGAAAATGACGTAGTATTAATTAGTATTGGTGATACGGCTAAAGTTAAAATAGATGCTTTTGGAGATAGAGAGTTTATTGGAACAGTAACTCAGATCGGAAATAGTGCAAAATCTTCAGGTTTGGGAACGCAGGACGAAATAGTGAACTTTGAAATTAAAATAATATTAAATACCGAAGGCGAAAATATTAGACCGGGTATGTCGTGCGATGCTGAAATTGAAACCGAAACCAAGTATAATGTTTGGTCGGTGCCTATTCAAAGTGTTACTGCAAGAACGCAGCAAGGTAAAATAATTAATACTAACGGCAGTGTTTCGGAAGATGACGATAACAAAGAAAAAGTTACCAAAAAACAATCTAAACCCGATGAAGTTGTTTTTTCTATAATTGATAATAAAGCAAAATTAGTAAAAGTTAAGACCGGTATAAGTGATGATACTTATATTGAAATTAAAGAAGGACTTGACGGTAATGAAGAAATTGTTAACGGACCTTACAGAGCCATTTCAAAAGAACTTGAAGATAACTTAAAAGTGATGGTGCAAAAAAAAGGTAAAGACAACACTTCAAAAAAATAACGGATCTTAAAATGAACATAATAACAATTGAGCATATAGCTAAAATCTATCAAGTCGGAAGCGAAGAGGTCTTTGCTTTACGAGACGTTTCATTAAAAATTGATAAAAACGAATATGTGGCAATAATGGGACCCAGTGGTTCCGGTAAAACTACATTAATGAACATTTTAGGATGTTTGGATACACCGACTAAAGGGTTATATAACTTTAACGGATTAAATGTAAGCGATATGAATGACAACGAACTGGCTCAGATAAGAAATAGAGAAATAGGTTTTGTTTTTCAAACTTTCAACTTGCTACCTCGTTCAAATGCTTTACATAATGTTGAACTTCCGCTAATATATGCCGGAATTAAAGCAACCGAAAGAAGAGAAAGGGCAATTGAAGCAATTACCCACGTTGGTTTGCTTGATAGAATGACACATAAACCGAATGAATTATCCGGTGGTCAGAGACAACGTGTTGCAATTGCACGAGCATTAGTTACAAGACCTTCAATTATTTTAGCAGACGAGCCAACGGGTAACTTAGATTCCAAAACAGGCGAAGATATAATGTATTTATTTAATGAATTACATCAAGCCGGAAATACTATTATTTTGGTTACTCATGAGGAATCTGTTGCCGAACATGCTGCACGAATTATAAGAGTACGTGATGGTTTAGTTGAAAAAGATGAACAAGTTTTAAACAGAGTAATTCCCGTAAAAAGGGCAGCTAACATTTAAAAAGGTAAAAAATGAAAAATTTTCTGTTTGAATTAAAAGAAGGATTGTTTATTTCGTTAAGAGCAATAAAAGCAAATAAAGTACGCTCGGTACTAACTACTTTGGGTATAGTTATTGGTGTAGCGAGTGTTGTATTGATGTCAACAGCAATTAAAGGAATAAACCAATCATTTCAAAAAGGTGTAAGTTCTTTAGGTTCTGATAATTTATATATAGATAAATGGGAATGGTTTAATAATGACGTTCCGTGGTGGAAAATACGAAACCGTAAGAACTTAAAAATGGAAGATTATGAAAAATACAAAGAAAGAGCTAAACTTCCTTTAGCTAGTGCACCTACAGTATGGACTTCTCAAACTGTTAAATATAATCAGGAGAGTGTTGAGTTTGTGTTTATTCAAGGTACAACACACGATTATATTAATACAACAAATCTTTCCTTTACTTATGGTCGTTTTTTTAATGAACTTGAAAGTAACGGATCGAGAAATGTTTGTGTTGTTGGAAGCGAGATTAACAAAAAACTTTTTCCAAGAGATGACGGATTTGAAAAAACTGTAGAAATAAAAGGAATAAAATTTAAAATTATCGGTATTCTTGAAGAACAAGGAAGTTATATTATGGGTAATTTTAATCCTGATAATCAAGTATTTGTTCCAATTAATAATATATTTAAATATTATCAAAGTGCCGATAGTAGAAGTATTACAATAAATGTAAGGGCACGCAATAGTCAAACGGTAGAAGATGTTAAAGAAGAAGCAATTGGTATTATGAGACAAGTTAGAGGATTAAAATTTGATCAACCTGATGATTTTTCGATAAATCAACAAGAGGGATTATTAACTACAATTAACAATACTGTTGGTGTAATTGAAGTTGCCGGATTATTGATTACGGGGTTATCGCTTTTTGTTGGTGCTATTGGAATTATGAATATAATGTTTGTTTCTGTTAAAGAAAGAACAAAGGAAATTGGTATAAGAAAAGCAATTGGCGCCAAACGTAGAACAATACTAGGTCAGTTTATTACCGAATCTGCAATAATATGTTTAATTGGAGGATTGATTGGTTTAATTGTTGCAATAATAGGTGTTAAGATAATAGAGCAATACGATTTTCCAGTTAGTTTGGAGTTTGATGCTTTTATCTTAGCAGTAACCATTTCATTATTAACAGGTGTTATTTCGGGTTTTGCCCCTGCATTTACTGCTGCAAAATTGGACCCTGTTGAAGCATTGAGGTACGAATAATGAGAACACTTGAAATTTTACGTATGGCTTTAAATTCATTAAGGACTAATAAATTAAGGTCATCTTTAACAATATTGGGTATTGTTGTTGGAATATTTTCTATAATTGCCATTAGCACTGTTATTGCGATGCTGCAAAAAAGTATTGAAGAAGGTGTTTCTGAATTAAGTAAGAATACTTTTCAAATTCAAAAATGGCCGGCAGTGAGAACAGGCGGTCATGCAGAATGGGCAAAAATACGAAATAGAAAAGATATTTCAATAGAAGAATTTTTTGAATTAAAAGATAAACTAACCGAAACCCAAAATATTGGAGCAGAGCAGTGGGGCGGCGGAAAAATAATTAAATATTACGGAGAAGAAACTAACCCTAATGTTAATTTAGGTGGTTGTACTCCGGAAGCTTTTGGCAATAACGATTGGTTTGTTCAAGATGGTAGAGATTTTAATTACAACGATTATCACCATTCGGAAAGAATAATAGTATTAGGAGCAGATGTTGCATCAAAATTATTTAAATCTATACATCCTATTGGGCAACATGTTAAAGTAGATGGACACAAATTACTTGTTGTTGGTGTTTTGGAAAGAAAAGGTGAGTTTTTTGGGCAGAGTCAAGACAATTTTGCCTTAATACCGCTTTCAACTTTTCAAAATTTTTACGGACGACATAGCGG
>Ga0116156_10002784_pt1 | contig 15665 bp, 10 predicted proteins | sample AD_UKC045_MetaG_FD_89891 | JGI IMG/M metagenome (GOLD analysis project Ga0116156, IMG submission 89891) | Active sludge microbial communities of municipal wastewater-treating anaerobic digesters from USA - AD_UKC045_MetaG | ecosystem: Engineered > Bioreactor > Anaerobic > Digestate | place: USA... | reverse complement strand
TTTGATATTTGTAATAATGCTTTCTTTTCAAGTTTTTTTATTCCGTAGGAATTAAATATTCAATAGCTTTTTTATATATAATCCCTACGGGATAAGCACAGTCAAGGATTATTTTTGTTACAAATATATAATTCCTACGGAATAAATATCAAAGACATTAAAATTATTTCTACTACCTACTATAAAAGTTAAGACTTTTGTATAATCGTTAACTTGAGAGGTATAGGTCTGATACTTTCTTTGAATCCACATTTCTTATTCCCCTCTTGAGAGCTGACAAAGGGGTGTGTTCTTTATTTCTTTTTATATCAGAATTCAATATAATTAAAATAAATAGATTTTTCAAACTTTTTTTTGGGATAAAAAGATAAAAGAGATAATAATATAAAGTGTAACTATTTTAAATCAATTTTGTTTTACGTTAAACGTCATTAACGAAAAATAAATAGGTTAAGTCAATGAAAATAACTAAATTTTTCTTTCTGATAATAATAGTATCATTAATAATCCCGGGCAAGATTTTTGGCCAGTTTGGCAAAAATAAAGTTCAGTACCAGAATTTTAGCTGGAAATATTTAGAAACAAAGCACTTCGATATTTATTTCCACAATGATGCCCAATATCTGGCTGAATTTACTGCAGTAGAAGCTGAAAAATCTTTGAAATCAATAGAAAATACATTGAATTTCAAAGTTCAAAAAAGAAATGCTTTAATTGTCTATAACAGCCATAATGAATTTGAACAGACCAACGTTGTAGATGCTTTTATGTCGGAAGGAATTGGCGGATTTACAGAATCTCTGAAAAATCGTGTTGTAGTTCCTTTTCAAGGTGATTATGCTCAACTAAGGCATGTAATCCATCACGAACTCGTTCATGCTGTTTTAAACGAAATGCTTTATGGCGGAACATTCCAAACTTCGCTTTATACTGGTAGAAACATTCAGTTCCCGATTTGGATGAACGAAGGACTTGCTGAATATGAAAGCATCGGCGGATTAGATACTCAGACTGATATGTATATGCGAGATGTTTCGCTTAGCGAAGGAATGATTGATTTAGAGTATTTTGACGGATTTTTGGCTTATCGTGGTGGACAGACTTTTTACTGGTATGTAGCTGAAAAATATGGAGAGCGAATGGTCGGTGATTTGGTTAATAGAATTAGGGTCTTCGGGAATTTAGATGCAGCTTTTAAAAGTTCTTTTAAATTGGATTTAAAAGAATTTTCGAAAGAATGGAAAAAGGATATGAAAAAATACTACTGGCCTGATATTGAAAAATTTACTGATGCAGACGATTATGCTGAAAGAATTACAGATATTTCAAAAGAGAGGAACTTTTACAATACTTCTCCATCTATTTCACCAGATGGAAGCAAAATTGCTTTTATTTCTGACAGAGATAATATTTTTTCAGTTTTTATTCTTGACTTAAATGAAAAGAAAGAAGTAAGGAAAATAATTAGCAGCTATCGTATGCAAGATTTTGAAGATTTAAACCTGCTTACTCCGGGTATCTCATGGAATCCGGACGGAACGAAACTCGCTATTTCAGCTAAAGCCGGAGGCAACGACGCTATCTTTATTGTTGATGCAAAAGATGGCAATTATGAAAAACTTGACATAAAAATGAATTCACTTACTTCTGTTGCATGGAGCCGAAATGGTGAATATCTTTCTTTTGTTGCGACTGTTCTCGAAAAAAGTGATATTTATCTCTACAATTTAAATTCAAAAAAACTTTCTAATCTTACCGAGGACTTGTTTTCAGATTCAAATCCAGTTTGGGGACCAAATCCTGATTTAATCTACTTTATTTCAGACAGAGGAGATAATCTTGATAAAGAAAGAAGGACAACTTCACAGAAAATGTGGAAATATGATGTCAGCCAAACCGATATTTATTCTATAAATATAAAAACATTAGAAATAAAAAGAATTACAAAAAATTCAGAATTTTTTAAGTCTTCATTGGCAATTTCTTCTGATGGAACAAAGATACTATACGTTTCAGATGATAATGGAATTGGAAATATTTACGAACTGAATTTAACAACTAACAAAGTTTATCCCAAAACAAATTCGTTAACAGGAATTTCACAAATTTCTATTTCAAACGATGGCACTAAACTCGTTTTTTCTACTTTAATGAACGGCGGATACGATATTTTTCTTATTAAAAATCCTTTTGACTTGCGATTGCAGTCAGATACCTTGCCTTTGACAAAACTAAGAGAAAAATACTATGAGCGAAAAAAACTTCTTAATAATATAGACAATATAGCTAAAAGTGATTCAACTTCTAAAAGAAATGAATTAGTCGGCTATGGTAACTTTGAAATTGAGTTAAACAGACAACAGGTGATAAAACCAAATTCAGATGTTCAGCAAAGAGTTAATCAAGATGAAGAAACTGCAGAAGAAGATTATAGTTTTGTTCCTAAAGACTATAAAGTAAAGTTTGGTCTGGACGCTGTTCTTGGTAATCCGGGCTACAGCACTTTATATGGTTTCCAGGGTGTAACCCAGGCATTATTTACCGATATAATGGGGGACCACCAAATTTACATTCAGGCAAATTTACTCTATGATTTGAAAAATAGCAGTTTTTATGCAGCTTATACTTACCTTCCGGAGTTAATTGACTATCAGGTTGGGATTTATCATAATCCGGCATTTTTTTATAAAACAGTTTATAATGCCAATAATACAAGCAGTGATGATTTGTTCAGGTTCCGGCTTTACGGCTTGAATGTTACTGCCTCCTATCCTTTTAGCCACTTTGAAAGATTGGAGTGGGGTATAAATTTCCTTAATTCTTCAAAAGATAATTTAACCCATCCGAACAACTCATATCCTTCAAAATTTTTAATGATACCAGAAGCTAAATTTGTTTATGACGACGTACTTTACGGTTATTCTTTTGGACCTGTTAATGGGACACGTTATTATATCGGTATGAAAGGCACCCCTAAATTTGGTTCTTCAAGTCTTGGCTTTATGTCTTTTAAAACAGATTACAGAAGATATATTTTTTTCAATGATTTTCTTAGTTTTGCTGCCCGTTTCTCAGCTGGTGTTAGCGTAGGACCAAATCCACATCTTTACTATCTCGGTGGCACAGAAAATTGGATTAATCGTACTTTCCGCAATAGTGAGCTGCCTTTTGAAAATCCAGAAGACTATGCATTATCAGAATTTATTATGCCCTTACGTGGTACAATGGTTAACGAGATTTCTGGTACAAAATTCTTTTTAACAAATTTTGAATTGCGTTTTCCTCTTTTCAGAGCTTTGGTTGCTGGTCCCGTTCCTATATTATTCCAACACATACTCGGAGCTTTCTTTTTCGATATGGGAGGCGCTTGGTCGGGTAATTTCGCAGATTTTAAATCTACAAAAATTGATGATAATGGCAAAGTTGTTCCTAATAATCTTTTAATGAGTACTGGCGTTGGTATAAGAACAATTTTGTTAGGTATGCCAGTAAAATTGGATATTGCATGGGAAAACCTTTATCATACCTGGTCAATACCGCAATATATGTTTTCGCTGGGCTTAGATTTTTAGATTTAAAATTAAAAAATTTCTATAGCTATTATGAAAATTATTAAATATAAAGAAAGTCCTTTATTTAAATGGAGATGACATAAGGACTTATGAAAAATAGAAAGTCAAAATCCCCCCTACCCCCCTTTTTCAAAGGGGGGGGAGAAGAATTTTCTTTTTAATTCCCCCCTTTGAAAAAGGGGGGTAGTGGGGATTTCTTAGTGCTGTTCTGTATTTCATCGTATTCGTAAAAAAGATGTCATTGGTAACCCCCTGATAAAAGTCTTCTTTTATCAGGGGGTAACCAATGACACTCTAATAAATCATAATTTTGTCGTTAAGAAGTTAAACACAAATAATTTACTCTATTCAAGTGCCATTACTCTCAAGAGGTGAATAAGAAAAGTGGTTTAAAAATATTTGTCAACACTACACTTTTTCATTTCTCAAAAGAGAAATTGCATAAGCTGAGTTCCTAATAATTATTTAAATATTTTTAATGGTATTTTCATAAATAAATTCACATATAAAAAAAATGATTTCATAATTTCACGAATTTTCAATATATTGCAAGTTTTGTAAAATAGCAAAATAATTAAATGTGAAATATATAATTAATAATAATTTAAAGAATCCACTTGGAGTAATTTATGAAAGTGTATGAAACACAAAAGATAAGAAATATTGCGTTATTAGGACACGCTGGCGCTGGTAAAACAACTATAGCAGAATCAATTCTCTTTATATCTGGTGCAATTAACAGAAAAGGTAGTGTAGAAGAGCATAATAGCGTATCAGATTATAATGAAATTGAACAGGAAAGAAATGGTTCCTTATTTGCAACCCCACTTTATACCGAATGGAATGACTTTAAAATCAATATAATAGATACTCCCGGCTATAATGATTATATCGGCGAATTAATTGCAGCCGTAAACGTTGTTGATACTGGAATTATTGCAATAAATGCACAAAACGCAATTGAAGTAGGTACTGAAAATGCTTGGCTTTATTCTGAAAAACGTAATTTACCGGTTATGTTTTTAATTAATAAATTAGATTTTGACCAGGCAAATTTCGAAAAAGCTAGTGAAGAAGTTATTTCCCGATATGGTCGTTCTGCCACTGTATTTCAATATCCACTTCAAGTTGGAGCAAATTTTCACTCAATAGTAGATGTTCTTTCAATGAAGCTAATCGAATTTGCTGATGGAAAAGCAGCTATTAAAGATTTACCCGCTTCAGAAAAAGATAAAGTAGAAAAATTAAGAAATGAATTAGTCGAATCTATTGCCGAAACTAATGAAGAATTAATGGAAAAATATTTGGATAGTGGCTCACTCGAAGAAAGCGAATTGCTCGGAGCATTATCTTCAGCAATTGCTCAAAGAATGATTTTCCCAATTCTTTGCTGTTCTTCAAAACTTAATATCGGTATTTCTTCTTTACTTGATTTCATTCAAAATTATTTACCAAACCCATCGCAATTACCAATCAGAAATGAAACTGAAACAGAAGTAAAATGTGATACAATCAGCCAAACTTCACTTTTTATATTCAAATTAGTATCTGAAGCACACCTCGGTGATATGATATTCTTCCGCGTAAATTCAGGGAAAGTTGCCTCTGGCTTGGATTTAATTAATGAGCAAAGGTCAAGCTCGGAAAGATTAAACCAGTTATTCGTTGTATGCGGTAAAAAGCGGGCAGAAGTTCCTCAGTTAAATGCCGGCGATATTGGTGCAACAGTGAAATTAAAGAATTCCGGTATTTCCGATACCCTCCATGATAAAGGATTTGATGTTTCATTCCCCAAATTAACATATCCTGAACCAATAGTCCGTATTGCAGTTGTTCCAAAGACAAAGGGCGAAGAAGAAAAAGTCGGTATGAGCTTGCATAGTTTAGAATTTGAAGACCCATCATACAGAGTAGAACATTCTCAGGAACTTCGCCAAATTATTCTTCACGCTCAGGGCGAACTTCATCAAAGTGCTGCCAAATGGAGATTAGAGCATCGCTACAAAGTTGAAACTGAATTTATTGAGCCAAGAGTGCCATACAGAGAAACTATTCAAAAGCAGGTAAAGGGCAGCTATCGCCATAAGAAACAATCCGGTGGCGCAGGTCAATTTGCTGAAGTGCATATGATGATTGACCCGTGGTATGAAAATATGCCGAACCCTGAGGGTTTATCTGTTCGCGGAAAAGATTTGATTAAATTGGAATGGGGCGGAAACCTAGAATATGTGAACTGTATCGTTGGTGGTGTGATTGACCAACGCTTCCTTCCAGCTATTTTGAAAGGCGTTATGGACAAAATGACTTTCGGTCCTTTAACCGGCTGCTATGTCCGCGATATTCGTGTTACGATTTACGATGGTAAAATGCACCCAGTTGATTCAAACGAAGCTGCTTTTAAAACCGCCGGTATGATGGTATTTAAGGAAAACTTCGTTAAAGCAGACCCGAAAATCCTTGAACCGATTTATAATATTGAAATCAGAGTGCCTGAAGATTTCGTTGGTGATGTTATGAGCGATTTGCCTACCCGCCGCGGGCTTATACTCGGTATTGAATCAGAAGGCAGATACCAGATTATCAAAGCAAGAATGCCTCTTGCCGAATTAGATAAATACTCAACTGCGTTGCGCTCAATGACCCAAGCAAAAGCAACATATAAACAGGAATTTGCCGAATATCAAACTGTTCCTCCGAACGTTCAAATCAAGTTAATCGAAGAATATAAGAAGAAACAAGAAGAAGAATAGTATTTATTTAAATAAAGAAATTAATTTTACAAACCTCTTATTTAGCAAAATAAGAGGTTTTTTATTATACTACTCCTTTCCAAGATCAACTTGGGAAGGAGAACAAACGTAGCGAGGAATTACAAATTAATTTTTTCATCTCCATTATAATAAAGCATTTGATTAATCAGGGGGGCGGAATGTCAAGACAAATTGAATTTTTTACAACTCCCCTATATTTTTTGACAATAAAAAAGGAATTATCATAAGTCCTAAGACAACTAAAGATAATTCCTAAAAAAGTTAAAATAAGCAATTAAATGCGAATATCTAATGGCTTGCCATTCTTAATTTGCTCCTGAGCATTTTGCTGTGCTTGCTGTGGTTGACTGCTAACGAGCATTTGCAATAATTGCTTTTGAGGACTGTCCGGATTTGTTCCCATAGTTTGTTGCAAAACTTCTTTTTGAATTTCATTTTGAACGCTAATTGGGGTCTTTTCCATCTCTTTTAGTGTTTGATTTTGTATGTTGTCTACCGTCATTATTTTCTCCTTTATAAAATAACTCAAATACAATATAATAAAAGAATACTAATAATCCAAAATATTTTAATATTTTTGTAATTAAATGTATTTAACAAAAAATAAACAAGTTATCCACATTTATTTAAGTTATTAACACAGTTATTAACATTTAAGGTTAAAAATGAGCAAATTCTTTGAAAAAATAAAGAGTTCCATTGAAGATAGCATAAAAACAAAAGAAGTATTATTAAAAGAATCAGCCGAAAAAATAGAAGAGATTGGATTGGAATTAGCAAATATAGTTAAAAATGGCGGAAAAATTCTGATATGCGGAAACGGTGGCAGCGCTGCTGACAGCCAGCATATAGCAGCAGAACTCGTTATTAGGTACAGAAGCAGTTTTTCACGTCCAGCTATTCCAGCTATTGCTTTGACAGTTGACCCATCAATAATGACAGCCGGCGGGAACGATATTGGCTTTGAGAACGTATTTGCCCGCGAGGTTGAAGCATTAGGACGAAAAGGAGACGCTCTGCTTGGAATATCAACCAGTGGTAATTCAGAAAACGTTCTTCGTGCGGTAGAACAGGCAAAGAAGCAGGAAATTTATACAATTGGGCTTCTTGGTTGCGGTGGAGGTCGCATTTCTTCTTTGTGTGATAATTACATTAATGTACCAAGCTCGGTTACAGCACGCATTCAGGAATCACATATTTTGATAGCGCATTTATGGTGTGAAATTATTGAAGAAGCATTGTTTTAAAAAAAAATTGGAAAAGAAAAAAAACAATAGTATTTTTGTTATTTTGAATTTTATATAGAAAATAATTATTATTAAAATTAGGTAAAATATCAATGGGAACTTTAGAAAGAATCAGGTCGGTTTCACCTTACTTTTTAGCATTATTTGCCATTCTCTTTGTCGGCTTTATGGTAATATCGGACTTAGACTTCGGCACCTTGATGCGTCAAGGCGATAATTATCAAACAGCAGTACTGGCAACTATTAATGGCGATGAAATTCTTTACAAGGATTTCGAGGAAAAAGTGAGAGAACAAGTTGAGCAAAAAAGAGCACAAATGGGTGAAAACGAAACGGAAATTAACGAAGAGCAAATACGTCAGCAGGTCTGGGACCAAATGATTAATGAAATTTTAGTTAAACAGGAAGCTGAAAAAATAGGACTTCATGTTTCTAATGCCGAGCTACTTGATGTAATGCTCGAAAATCCTCCGGATTATCTTCAAAACGCTTTTAAAGATAGCGCTGGTAATTTCCAAAGACAATTCTATTTAGATGTTGTTACAAATCCCGATGGAATATACTCACGTTTGCCTCAATCAATGTCTGAACAGGAAAAAAGAGATTATATTAACAACTGGAAAAAAGATTTACTCAGAATTCAAAATGAAATTTTGAAACAAAAATTATACGAATCATTAGCAGCAGTCGTGAATACTTCAAATGGTTTTGTTTCTCCGAATTTTGCGGAGCAGAAATTTGTTGACGAAAAAGGAGCTGCTTCTGCAAATTATATTTTAATTGATATAAAAAGAATTCCTGATAGTATAGTTGCCGTTTCTGACCAGGAAATACAAACATATTATGAAAAGGTAAAAAAATTCTTTGAGCAAAAGCCAAAACGAAAAATGAAATATGCTCAATTTCAATTGAAAGCATCTGACAAAGATTCTGCAAATGCAATGAAATCCATTAAAAAAATATCAGATGATTTACTAAGCGTAAGCAGTACTCAGGCAAAAGATAGTATGTTTACAATGAGAATGAGGGATTTTGAAAGTGCTATAAATGATTTTAAACCAATGATTGAAATTGACCAAAAATTAGCTCCCTATATTTCTACTATCCCAGACAGCAGTGTAGTTGGTCCTATAACATTACCAGACGCTACTTATTTTATCCGTGTCGATGGAAAACGTTCCGGCGAAAACCAAGTCGTTCGCGCAAGCCATATTTTAATTAATTTCGACAATAATAAAGATAGCGCCAAAGCAGAAGCAATGAAGATTTTAGCCCGTGCTAAAGGTAATGAAGATTTTGCTACTTTAGCCCGTCAATATTCTAAAGACCAGGGGTCTGGAATGCAAGGTGGCGATTTAGGTTTCTTTGGTAAAGGAAAAATGGTTAAACCATTCGAAGATGCTGCTTTCGCTGCAACGGTTGGCTCTATTGTTGGTCCGATTGAATCTCAGTTCGGCTATCATATAATTAAAGTTGTTGATAAAAATGCTGATGAATTAAAATACAGCCAAATTAAAATTAAACCAGCGATGTCTAAAGCTACTGAAAAATCAATTAAAAGAATTGCTTACGAATTTAAAAAAGAATTAGAAAAAGGCACAGTTAATTTTGATACTTTAGCCAAAAAATATGAAATTCAAGCAAAAGAAACTACTCTTTTCGAACAAGGAAAACCTATTCTCGGCTCAAATTTCCTTACTGCTAAAGCATTTGAAGGAAAATTAAATGATATTTTCGACCCAATGGAGATTAAAAATCAAGGTATTATCGTTGCTCAAATTACTGAAGTCAGAGAAGCCGGCTATTCTACTTTAGAAGACTTAAAGCAGATGATTACACGTAGATTACAAAAGGCAAAGAAATTAGATATGGTAAAAGCTAAAGCTGAAGAAGCATTCAACAAAGTTAAAGGACTTGATTCCTTAACTGCTGCCACATCAATTGATACTGCTTTAAAAGTAAATAAAGTTGATAAAATCAATAATACCGGAAATATGCAAGCAGCTGGATATGACTATGTTTTCACTACAAACTGCTTTGAATTGCCGATTGGAAAAATTTCTGGTCCAATCAGAGGCGAACTCGGATACTTCATTATTCAGGTTACCGGACGCGAACTACCTTCACCTGAAACAAATAAAACTGATTTCGATACTTACGTTACTGAACTAAAAAAGAATCCTTCGCGCCAGCCACTATATTATCAATGGTATAATAAAATCAAGGCAGATGCAAAAATTGAAGATTTCAGAAGTAAATTTTACAGAGAATATTAAGATTAATATAATTTAAATTAAAAGGGATTGCTAAGTAAATTTAGTAATCCCTTTTTTTTATAGCTTTAATGCCAAGCCGAAAACAAGTAGTGCAAAATCATAATGTCATTAGGAGCGCAGCGAAGAATCTCACAAATCCTTTTTACCGAAGAACTTTAGATTCTTCGTTACGCTCCTAATGAACCACTTCTGCTTTTTTAGCACATAAATATTAATATCGCAATTAATTATATAAAAGTCATACGATAAACAAGTTTATAGTATGACTTTTATATCAATCTTTATTTTTCTCATTCACAAGTTGAACTTGGGAAGTAGGATTTGTAACTTCAGAACTCCTTACCCATCGTAGTTTAATATTTCGCATTCTTGTCATTCCGAACCCCCTGATAAAGCAAATGCTTTATTTAAATGGAGATGACAAAATGTGTCATTCTGACGAATGTCAGAATCTATCTTAAAAATTAGTTTTTATTGGTCATTAGTCATTTGTTATTAGTCATTAGTATTTTTACTAATAACTAATGAACTATAAAAACTATTTTAAAGATGTATTTTGACATTCGTCAGAAAGACACTTTTACTTATGTCATCTCTATTTAAATAAATCACTTGCTTTATATTAGGGGTCGGAACGATAAGCATGCGAAATATCAAACTACGAGGGGGCAGGAGTTCTGACTTTACGCAATTTCTATTTTGAGCAATGAAAAAGTGTAGTTTAGATTAATTTTTTTTGTTAAAAATCCTTTTTTCTTATTCCCCTCTTGAGAGGGGACAAAGGGGTGTGTTCTTCCTTACTTGTTCCATCTAAAGCATTATCCAGGAGATAAACTATTTTAAGCATATATTTTCTCTTTATTCAGAAAGTACTTTTTAGATAAGGGAAAAAGAACACACCCCTTTAATCCCCTCTCAAGAGGGGAATAAGACAAGTGGATTTAAAAGAACGTATTAGCCCTGCCCCCTATCCCCCTTTTTCAAAGGGGGGAATCAAAAAGAAAATTCTTCTCCCCCCTTTGAAAAAGGGGGGTAGGGGGGGATTTTTGCAATTCTATTTTCATAAGACCTTTTTAGTAATGTTATCTCCATTTAAATAACGGTCTTGCTTTATCTGTGGATTCTGAATAACAACAGAGTAAAAATATTTTTTATTTACCAAAAATAGCATCAATATCATCTTGAGAAAACTGTTCAATATCTTCGGGAATATTTAAAACTTTTTCATTAATTTCTTCAGGAATTTCGTTATTGGTATCAATAACCTCGTTTTGGGTCTCATCTTCTATTTTATCATTATTGGTTATTTCGTCAATATTTTCTCCGCTAAGATGCATTTTAATTAAATCGTCAACATCATTTTGTCTTGTTTCTTTAGAAGTAATAGAATCAATTGCATCAGGGTCAAAGGCAATATTTCTGTGCATTTTAGCAACATTAGTTTTTTCTTTAATCACCGGAGCTTTAATAACAAGTTGATTTATGTCAGATGACTGGAATTTTTTAAGAATTTTTTCTAATTTAGTTTGAATAGTCTCTAATAGATGATTAACAGCAGCAATTTGTTGTGAAGTAATATCCTGAACCTGCAAGGAAATCATAATTGACATTGAATCATCTTTAATGCTTTGTAAAATACCTTCAGTGTGTTCTATTATATCCTGAGAGTTTTTATCTGGCATAACAGGATTTTTATCACCTTTTAATTCTTCTATGGTATTGGAAATTTCAGGAAGAATATCTTGAACATCAACATCATCTTGAATAGCTTTGTAAATTAGTTCAAGAATTCTAAAATGATTAGCAACCTTAGTAGGGGAACTGCCAATTTTTTTAATATTAGAAGAAATAATATCAACTTTATAAGAAAGTCCGTCAACAATGTCCATAATTTCGGTAGTAGCAGTTTCAGTAGCTTCAGAAACTTTAGTAAGCTGTTTTGAAGCATTAGGCATTTTTTTCAGGTTTTCCTCAATAGAAATATTTATTTCGTCAAGTAATGGCTTGATTTCACTTACGAACATAAAAATTTCTTCAAGGAACGGTATAACTCGCTGACCAAGAATAAATAGAGCTCTTAATTCTTCAGCTTTTTTTAAAACATCACTAATATCCATTTCTTTCATAAAAACTCCAAAATAAGTGAAAAATTAAGCACCCTGCACTGCTTTTAAAATAGCATCAATTTTTTCTTTAAGCACTTGCGGGGTAAATGGTTTAACAACATAATTATTAACCTTGGCTTTGAGTGCTTCAACAATATCTTCTTTTAAACCACGGGTAGTAACCATAAGGATGGGCAAATGCTTAAGTGAATCAGTTGTTCGAATAGCTTTAGTCAGTTCTAATCCAGTCATAACGGGCATATTCCAATCAGTAATCACGAAATCAAATTTACTTGAATTCAATTTAGCAAATCCATCTTGGCCATCTTCAGCTTCGACTATATCACTAATACCAAATGTTTTAAGTGCATTTATGACAATGCGGCGCATTGTCGGTGAGTCATCAACTACTAGATATCGCATATTCCTATCCTATTTATTAGTTTATTTATTTTCAATTTAAATATTTTGATACTTCGTATTGTATCCGTTTTGTATTAAATGGCTTAATTAAATATGAATTGGCTCCGGCTGCCAACCCCCTTGAAATATCTTCATCTTTTGAAAGTGATGATAAAATTATTATAGGTAGCTCCCTGTAATCCGGTTGGGACCTTACTGTTTTTATTAATGTAAAACCGTCAATATTGGGCATATTTAAATCAGTTATCAGCAAATCTACTTTTTCATTAGGTAATTTTTCCAAAGCTTCCATACCATCTTCAGCAGTAATTATTCTATGTCCCAATATTTTTAAAGATATTGTTATAAACTTCCTTATTGAGTGCGAATCCTCAGCTACTAATATTGTTTTTGACATTTATTTATTTTATTTATTTTTAAAATAACAATAATTTACAAATTTTTTATATTTCACACAATTTAATTTCTCTATTTAGCTATTTATTGAAAAAATTATTCTTTTTTGTATGCCATTGCTTTTGGTAAATGGATTAATTTAAATGCTTTCGATACTCCGTGTAAAGATTCAGAATAGCCAATAAATAAGTAACCATCTTTGTTTAATGAATCATAAAGTGAAGAAATTACTTTTTGTTTTGAATTTAAATCGAAGTATATCAATACATTACAACAAAATACAACATCGCATCCGGTAATAGTCCTCATTTGTTGGGTATCAAACAGATTAATATTCATAAATCTGACTAATTTTTTTACTTCATCGTTAATTCTATAGTTTATACCTTCTTTTTTGAAGTATTTATTTAAATAATAAGCAGGTACGTTTCTTATTGCATAATCCTTATATAGTCCTTGCCGTGCAGCATCAAGGACGGCATTATTAATGTCGGTGCCAAGGATTTGGAAATGGACGTTTGGGTTATTCGGTTTTAGCTTTTCTAAAACCAGTAGAGCAATTGTATATGCCTCTTCTCCGGTTGAACTTGCAGCGCTCCATATTCTAAAAATTGGATTGCTTACGCTTTGCTTAAGCTTTATTAACTCTGGAGCAATAACTCTTTCGAATACCTCAAATTGCTGTTCGGCACGGAAAAAATATGTTTCGTTAATGGTTATAACCTGAAATAAGCTGTTTAATTCTACTCTATTGTTAAAAGAAAGTAATATTTTTATATAATCATGATAATTGGTTAAATTATTTGCAACAAGTCGCTTTGCAATTCTACTTTCTAATAAATATTTTTTACTTTCTGAATAATAAATTCCACTTTGTTGATAAATAATATCTCTAATCTGCTGAAAATCTTCATCAGTCATTTGGATTTGATAATCAGCAGTCTTTGTCTGAAAAGGGATCCTTACTGTTTCTTCCTGTTTAGAAAATGGAAATTTAAATAAATCGCTCATATATTAAAATTTTAATTAATCATAAAAGTTCATTTAAAAAAAGACGCTCTGCAATTTCGCGTATCTCCTGCTTTTCTTCTTCTGAACCATTTAAAGAGTAAGTAATTAGTTCTTCAATTGTTTTACTATAATTTATGCTAAGTAGTATTTCTAATATACTATCAGAGTTTCCTTTTCCAAGTATGACAATTAAACGAACCATAGTTTTTATTAATCGGTCAATGTTTTCCTGACGGGCATAATCAACAAATAGTGGTAATAATGATAAGAATTCAATATAGGAAACTATTGGTTTCTTCTGGTAAAACAAACTGATAAAAAACTTATCAACCACAGTAGCATCAGAATTTGCCAGTATATTAAATAGAATTTGTTTTTGAGAATCAACTCTGTCATACCTGATTTCGTTCAATAGAGCAGTTATATCTTCAATAAAAAATGAATCACCTAAAGCAATTAACCCTGCTGCTCTTGTGTCAGCATCTTCGTCAAATAATGCTTTTCTTGCTATACTTCTGTATTCTAAAGGAAGCTCCGGTTTTATATTATTACGAAAACTAATAGCAAAAATTGTTTTTAAAATTATTGGTTGGATTTCTTCTGGAAATGAAGTTATTTCCTGCATTAATTTATCAACGATAAATATTCTGTCAGATATTTGAGCAAGAGCTTCCAAGCAGGCGGTCTGAATAAAAAAATCTTCTTCAGAAAAAAATTTGCTAATTATAAAATCCTGAGCTTCATCGCCTCCAATTTTACCTAATGCTTCGATTATTATTGGCTTAAAATCTTCATTCTTTTCATATAAAGGTAAAAAGTATTTTACACTTTCAATGGCTTTCAATTTACCTAATCCATCAATAGCTGATGCAACAATATTTGGATTATTTTCCTGTAATAAATTTATAAAAGCAGTTATTGATTTTTCTGTTCCTATGGCCCCTATAATGTCAGCAGCAAATTGTTTTACATCATCGTTATCGAATTGTAAATATGTTAATAATGGAATTTCAGATGCTTTTCCAATTTTTAATAAAATATCACCGGCTAAATTCCTAAGCTCTATTTCGTTACTGGTAATAAAATATGCAATGTGTTCAGCAATTTGTTCTGCAAATTCAAGTGGAGGGTTTGATAAAGCGCGATAGCAAATATCTTTTAATCCGTAATCTTTATCTAAAATACCCTGGATAAATGCATTAATTATATCTGAATTATAAATGCCGGTTTCAATCAAACTGATAGCAGCACCCCGCCTTAACTCACTATCACTGTCGTATTTTAATATATTTATATATTCTTTTATATCCATATTTATTTATGCTATATTTTATAATAGAATTTATCTAATCTTTTTAATTTTAGAAAATATTTTTAAAAAAAATTAAAATTTAATATTTTTTATATAAAAAAACAACAATTATAAAATTAATTTTAAAAAAAAGAAAATAATAAAATAAATAATCAAATACAAGAATAAAAATGATTAATCGGAAGGATTATTATGATATATTTTTTCCACTAATATTAATACCTAATTGTTCAATCCTGTATCTTAGCTTAGCTCTTGAAATTGCTAATAATTTTGCTGCCTTAATCTGATTACCATTAGTAATATTCAAAGTTTGAATTATTAAATCCTTTAATACATTTCCCATTTGAACTCCTTTATTTGATATTTGAAGTATATGCTGATTTTCCTTCAGGTCAATCGGTGCTTTGGCTGTTATTGCCATTGGCGAACTCGGTTGAAGTGAAGTATCTAAAAAATTCAATGATTCTTTTGTAACAATATCATTTGTTTCAAGAAGGACTAATCTTTCTATAACATTTCTCAATTCTCTTATATTTCCTTTCCAATGAT
>Ga0116156_10002780_pt1 | contig 15674 bp, 16 predicted proteins | sample AD_UKC045_MetaG_FD_89891 | JGI IMG/M metagenome (GOLD analysis project Ga0116156, IMG submission 89891) | Active sludge microbial communities of municipal wastewater-treating anaerobic digesters from USA - AD_UKC045_MetaG | ecosystem: Engineered > Bioreactor > Anaerobic > Digestate | place: USA... | reverse complement strand
TGCCTTGATGCCAAAAAGTAGCAAAAAAAATCAAGGCTGAATTTTTTTCTTAACGCTCCCTCACTCCAAAAATACTATGCAAAAAAAACTCACTTTTGGCTTTTCTTCATTGTTTTTTGCAGCATCTGCACCAATTCATTGGTTTGTGGTCACTTATAGTTCGAACAGTTTTTTGCACTTAACGTATTTTTGAAGTTCGGTAGCTAAAAAAAATAAGGCCGATACAAAACTATATACTTTGCCATAAGGTCTCGGAAGTTACAGTCGTTCTATTTTTACTGTTTGCGGCATTTAAAACCATTTCAACAAATTCTGGATTGTAAGGGCTTTCATCACCTGATTCCGATGTTTTTACATTTTCTTCAATAATTTCATTACTTTCAACTCCAACTAAAAAACCTTCCAACACGGCTAATAATGCTTTGTCTGACTTTTTGCGTTCGTTTATTTTATTGGTTATTGTTGCCATGATATTCAAATATAAATTTCTATTCAAAATATGACTTATCGAACGAGATCAAAAGATATTTAGCTCAAGATTAATCAAATTTCTCCATAAATCCAGTAACCTCTTTCAACAAAAAAGCTGGGGCTTTTTCCATAAAAATCTCGATCCAATTGGGTGCAAATGGAGTAATTCCAGCGATCAAACTTTCCGTTTCTGCAAAGGTCAATTTGGTCTTTTTACGTCCAGCTTTTGTTTTTGCTTCATACTTTGCCATGTCAATCAGATGATTGAGTTCAGCAAAGGAGAAAAATTTAGTTGCTGTTGCCAATTGACCAATTTCAAGCGCTGAAAACTGATGTTGATTTTTGATACTTTCAAAATATTTGACCCTTTCCTTGAAGGCTGGAGGTCCCACAAACCTATTCCACCCAAATTTTCCAGGAGAAAACAAGACCTGCTCAATTTGCCAAGGGCGGTTGGTTGCAGAAACGATGAATTGTTCGCTATTTTTGTATCTCACACCGTCCAATTCTTCAACCAATTTACCAATGACTTGCATGTTCTCAAAAGAATTGAAAATTTCTTGAGAAGTGCCAAATCGCTCTAATTCGTCTATGATCAGAATGCAAGGTTTATTGAGCCTCATTTTTGCAAAGTAATACTGGATGCGACCTTCAGCCTTGTACATAAACATATCGTTGACCCGATCCATTTCTACCGGCAATACGCTTGCATCAAATCTATTGGCAAGAGCTGCAGCAAAATAGGTTTTACCGCAACCGGGAGGCCCATATAAAAGCAAATTGAATTTATTGTTTTGCCCTTGCTTTGACAGCTCAGGTGTAAGGATGTAGGATTTGTATTCGACCAATTTTTTGATCTCCTCCATGCCAATGATCTTATTCCATTGCACGGCATTGGAATCTAGAAATAGATATGAATCATCCGTAAAAAATGGATTGTCAAAAATGTCATCCATTTCGTCTTCATCATAATCAAACTCATCCTCGCCATCTCCAAATTCCTCATCGTGAAGGTATTCATCCTGATCTTCCAATACAGAATCGAGTTCTTCGTCAAAGTAAAAAGGATTGTTTTTGATGATGCGTTCGTAAATTTCTTGAGCTTCGGCAATGCTATTTTGCCTGAGCAATGCTTTGGCATACAATTCCATCATTTTTTCACTCGCAGCACCAATTTTGACCAATTCTTCAGCTATAACAATTACAGCAGAGTAGTTTCCTTTGGCAAAATAGAGTTCCACAAGGCCTTGTTTGGCTTTGGTATTAGCAGGATCACTTTTCAGTACAACCTGATAATTTTTTTCGCTCAGATCAAACTCGCGTAACTTAAAAAGTTTCAATGCGTATGTAAGTCTCAGTGCTATGTTGTTGGGAGACTTCTTGAGCGCCTCCTCGATCATTTTCAGGTCCTTCTTGTTCATTGGCTATTATTAAATTGAATAAACAATGCCGACTTTTTAAGGTCTTCGTTTGTAAATGTATTGAGATTCTCATTAAGAAGCACTCTTGTGAGGCTTATATTTTGTTTTGTCATCTCAAAAATAGTCTGTGACCATTCACTTCTAGAACGATCCACCAGGTTGTTTTTAGTCTCTATGTAATCAATAAATTCAGAAAATGTTCGATGAGTTTTTGCCTTATTTGATTTTGCCAAGCTGATCAAAAAACTGTTGCCGTTTATAAAGGCCAGATCTTCAAAGACATCAGTGACATCATCATTCACTTCTGTGATCAAATCAAACCATCTCCATTCTGATAAAGAAAATAATTTCTTCAAACTCGGAAAGCTTTCAAAAATGAGACGTCTCATCAATTTGACGTCGCAAGATTTATAAAAATAAAAATATTCCATCGAATACTTTTGAGGCATGATTCCTTTGCGCAATTGTTTTTCATGCTTCTCGTATCTTTTGATGTGACCACAATAACCTTCGGCCCTTGACTCATTAATGCCAAACGGTGCTAAAGTTTGATAGATTTTTAGCCATCGTGCATTCAGCACTGCTTCATCCAGAAACCAATTCTCTTCCAAATGAGCATCCAAATGATAAATGGCTGTCTGTAAATTCTTGAGCTTTTGGTGAAAGTCCAAACGCTCTTCTTGTTTCACCCCAGCAATGTCATATAATTCTGAAAATCTTCTGTATGAAAATAATTCTTCTATTTTCTGATCTAGGCTTACATCAACTGTGTGCATAAACTACGCTTATATTCTGGAAAAGATAAAAGTCTGCAATTTATACTTTTTTGAGAAAATCCTTTTGATATGCTGGGCTTTATATACTAATGACCAGCAGACACCGACAGATTGAGGGTGGAAGGAAGTAGTTCTGAATAAAATTCTTAAAAATGATTGCGACATCAAGCAACATTCATTATAAAACATGAATGACCAATCAAAGAAAGAAGTACCTGCCTTTCAAGAAAGGGGTTGCAGTCAACGGCAGGCACTTCGTTTCACAATAATTCTTCATGGAGTCAGCTTCAAGGGATTATAAACTGGGGCTACATTCAAAAAAAGTCTTTGTCTGTGTTTTTTGTAATTATGCTTTCATAGTGTAAAAAGGGGTCGTTTCACAGACAAAGACCGTGCTGATAAAAAGTTTAGTGGTTTTATGCAGTGGCACTGCGTCCTTACAATATTAATGGAGACGTAAAACTTTGTTTTTGGTCTCAAAAACCAAATACTGTTTGTTTTCCATTTATATATTGTTGCCTTACAAAAATAGATTGGATATGCCTAGAGCAAACAGGTTATTCAACTCATAATCGACTGGTAAACAACCCAAAAGAATACCGTTGATCAACGGTCTAGTCTGAAAAAGGTAGGCTACAAAACACTCATTTTTATTTAATAAATAAGTCATTTTTTTATCAATCTCAAGTCCTACGCTATTTAAACGTGGATTTCTACCGTCAAAGAACGGTACATCCATAGTGGAAAAGACCCATTTTTTCGAATTCATTGATAATCAGCTAATTTAGCTGCATCCTCCTCATGAATGCAATAAAATTATACTGTAAATTTATTTGATCAATACAGTGATTGAGTCGAGGTGATCAGGCAGGGGATCCGGATACTTCCCTTTGCCTCACCCGACGATTTAGCAGTGGTATAAATACAGAATTTTCATACCAAATAGAAAATACACTAGCTTCTTTTATAAATGCAAAAAATCTAAAACAATGAAAAAAACGCTGATCAGTACCCTTATGTTATTTACGACTTTGATGTTGATATCCTGCAAAGAGGAAAATCCCGACGACATCATTCTCAATTACAAAGACCAAAAATTGAAGGCTATCTCTGAAAGGACTGCCATGGACATGGCTAATGGATATCGTGAACTACATTTACCTGTGATCAATAGAAATTTAAATCTGGACGACACTAGATCTATGTGGTATGACCTGGAATCTTTTAAAAATTTGATTTGGCAAATGGAAATTGCTGCAAAAAAGGTTTACAAAGATGGCGACAAACCAGTACTTGGGATTAGAGTTTATTATGGCACTTTCCCAGAAAACATTGATGATTATAAAGATTTGGAAGGTCTTGGACCAGATTATGCGAGGACCCATGGACTCATGTTTGTTCCCACGTTTGATGATGAGGGCATTAATAGAAATTTCAACCCAATCCAAAATCAAAAAGATTTTGACGCAGATCCAAACAAAAAAGCTTTTGAACCAGCTAAAATGGTGTTCCAGCTTCCAAGCCCAACTTTCAAAATGTCTGATACCTTAGAGAATACTCCTAATACGGCATTGTATAATCAACCAATTGGCCAGTATTATATTTTAGATCATGGGATAAAATGTCCAGAAGCATGTCCTGGCGGTGAATGATTTTAAAAAATTAATGTAATTAATTATACAATTATAAATGGTTTACTGCTTGATTGATTAAATTGTGTTACTATTTGTTTTTCGCATAATTCATTGTTATGAAATGATGGATGTTTAATCTTATTTTTTTTACCAAACCCCAACTTAATTAAATGTTATATTGGTACTATAATTTTATTGCCATTTATATCCTCATTGCAGGGTTGCTTGGAGCGTGGAAATGGAATACGTTGGAAAAATCACATTGGAAACATTTTTCCATTTATCTCATCATCATTGGACTTGTCCAAACTTTGGGTATATTTTTAATCAAATATGATTTAAACAATGTCAATAATTTGATAGTAGATTATGGCGTCATTCCTTTTGAATTTTTTTTTATATATTATTTATACTACAAAGAAGCCGAAACAACATTTGCCAAAAATTTATCCATCATTAGTGCAATTGGTTATGTGCTTTCTTTTGCTATACAGTTGCTATTATTGAGATCAAAAAGTACCTACGCGTTTTTTTCTTTTTCTTATTTAATGGGTAACATTTTTCTCGCAAGTATTATTTTGACTTATTTTTGGAATCTCATACTTTCAAACAAAATATTGGATTTCAAAAAAGAAAGAATGTTTTGGGTGAGTTTTGGCATGTTGATTTTCTGGCTCGGCACCTTACCGTTTTTTGGACTTTACAACTACCTATTTTCAAATTTCCGCCCTATTTTTAGTTTCTATTACAAGATTATGTTTATATTGAATTACGTCATGTACTCATTTTTCATTTATAGTTTTATATGGATCAAAAAGAAGAACTCGTAATTTTCATCATTCTGATCTCTGTCGTATTGATGATATTGATCGGTGGTGTCATTGCTTTTCTTTACCAATATCGCAAAAGGCGGATCACACACATTGCTGAAATAACGGTACTTGATGAGCAACACAAACAAGCTTTGCTTACCGCACAAATCGACATTCAAAAAGAAACGATGATGGAAATTGGTAAGGAATTGCACGACAATGTTGGCCAAAAAGTGACCCTTGCTTCCATTTATTTGCAACAAATTCCTTACAAACACGAAGAGAATCCTGCATTGTCTAGCCAGATTACAGAAGTAAATGTGATGCTCAATGAATTGCTCACAGAATTAAGGCATTTATCAAAATCATTGGTAGAACAAGAAAATCTCACGGGTGATTTTTATAAAATTCTAAAAACTGAATTTACAAAAATAGAAAACCTTACACACCTAAAAATCAATTTTAAAAATGAATATAAAAAGATCGATCTTTGGACATTGAAGGAACGCAACGCCATTTTTCGGATTTTACAGGAATTCATTCAAAACAGTTTGAAGCATGGCAAAGCAAAATCCTTAGATATTGTGATTTCTGAGGAAGGTAAAAATGCAATCATCAAAGCCAAAGATGACGGCATCGGCTTTGATAAAGAGCAAGTGACAATGGGCATTGGCATTACCAACCTCAAAAGGAGAGCTCTGGATATTGGTGGTACTTTTTCTATAGATTCTACTCCGGGTATCGGGACCAATATAGAAGTAATGATTCCTCCAAAAGGAATTGAAATTTAATTCTTGAAAGTGAATTGTTTGCATCAAAAAACAAATTTTAAATAGATGAAGCATTCCATAGTTGTCGTTGATGATCACTTGCTGATAGCCAAAGCAATCAGCGCCATCATCAATCAATTTTCCAACTTTCATGTCATGTATGAAGTTGAAAACGGCAGCTTATTGGAGGAAAAATTTAAACTAAAGTCAAACATTCCAGAAATCATTCTCCTCGATATTTCCATGCCAGTTATGGACGGATTTGAAACAGCTATCTGGTTGCGTGAAAACTATCCGCAAGTTTTGGTCATGGCTTTATCTGTTCAGCATGACGAAACTTCTTTGCTCAGAATGGTTCGCAACGGTGCTAAGGGATACTTAGTCAAAAACACCCATCCGCGTCAATTGGAGGAAGCCCTAAATGCTTTGATTGAACATAAATTGTATTTTCCTGAATGGGCCAATAAAATGTTTCTCAACGCCATCAAAGGTGAAACCTCAGTCCATGATGAAGTCAAAATGAGCGAGCGAGAAACAGAATTTATGAAACATGTTTGTTCTGAAATGTCCTATAAGGAAATCTCAGAAATCATGTATTGTAGTCCTCGAACTGTAGAAGGATACCGAGATGCTTTGTTCGAAAAATTTGGGGTTCGCACTCGGGTTGGCCTTGCGGTTGTTGCCATTAAATTGGGAATTTGTAAAGTTTGAAAACCGGAAGACGGAAATCGGAAATCGGAGGACGGAAATCGGGGACCGGAATTTTGAAAAGCTGGTGGCTCAAAGCTCGCGGCAATTCACCAATGCTAAAAAAGACTACAAAAACCCATTTCTTATCTTTCTAATCAAAACATTGTACGTTTTCACTGCGCTGAAATACCTTTGACGAATATCAATCGAAAGAATATAAATCAACTTTTATGCAAAACATTGTTGTCTTTTGTGGTTCAAGCGCTGGAAATGATCCGCTATTTGAGAACCAAGCTAAACAATTGGGGCTAACTTTAGCTTTGAATGGCATCGGTTTGGTATACGGTGGGGCTAAGGTGGGCTTGATGGGAGCGGTGGCCAATGGAGCACTTGAAGGAGGTGGCAAGGTAATCGGAGTGCTTCCCAATTTCCTTCGCTCTAAAGAAATTGCACATCAAGGACTCACCCAACTCATTACTGTAGAAAGTATGCACGAACGCAAATTAAAAATGAGTGAGTTGTGCGATGGTGTGATTGCATTGCCTGGCGGTTTTGGCACACTAGAAGAATTTTTTGAAATGCTTACCTGGGCACAATTGGGTTTACACAAAAAACCAATGGGCATTTTGAATACTTCGGGTTACTTCGATCACCTCATAATTTTTCTCGACCACATGACGAGTTCGGGTCTTCTGAGATCGGAAAATCGCGCCATGATTTTGATTTCAGAAGATATCGACGACTTGCTTCTGCAAATGAAAAATTATCTTCCTCCAACGGTCGGTAAATGGATCGAAAAATCAAATACCTGATTAACAATATTTCTTCACTCAATCGCATTACAGACTTCGTCAGTTTTTCTATCTTCGCCCTATGAACATATTAGAAACATATATTATATCTAATGCAATTACTTTTGTAAAAAACGCTCATGCAGATGCTGAGGCTGGACATGACTGGCTGCACATTGAGCGGGTTTTGCATAATGCACTAAAAATTGGTGAACGGGAAAACGTCGATATGACAATCGTGATTTTGGCTGTTCTTTTACACGACATAGCCGATGCCAAATTCCACGATGGAGACGAGACAATAGGTCCAAGAAAAACCAGAGCTTATTTAGAATCTCAAAACATAGAACCAACAATCATTGATCACGTAGTGGCAATCGTTGAAAATATGTCCTATCGTAAAAGTCTGGGCCAATTGAGTTTTCAATCAAGGGAATTGGAAGTGGTGCAAGATGCGGATCGTTTGGATGCCATAGGTGCTATTGGTATTGCACGAGCATTTAGTTACGGTGGATTCAAAGGTCGACCATTTTATGATGAAGATCATGTCGCTTTGAGAAATATGACGCAAGAACAATATCAAAAATCTCAAGCAGCAACGATTAATCATTTCTATGAAAAGTTACTCCTTCTAAAGGATAAAATGAATACAGAAACCGGTCGTGAGATGGCACAAAATCGACACAACTTTATGCTGATGTATTTGGAACAATTCTATGAAGAAAGCGGTATTCAGCCATTAGGATAGACTCAAAACTATTGACTTGCACATTCCTCAAGATTTTAGAATGTCAATTTTAAAAGAATTTTCTAATTCTTGTTGTCTATATTTGAAATTCAAATTTTAAATCATGCCACAACCACAGCACAAATTTTACACTTCTGCTTGTCTATTTTTATGTTTGATAACCAGTTTATGGAACACCTCTCTTTATGGCCAAGTTCCTATTATACAAACAGATAAAGGTAAAGTTTCAGGATATACCGAAGATGGTTTGATGATTTTCAAAAGTATACCATTTGCAAAACCGCCGATGGGGTCATTGAGATGGAAAGCACCAGTGCCAGCAGAAGCTTGGACAGACACCTTAGAGTGTAAAGTTTTTGCAGCAAGTCCGATGCAAAACGACCCAAAACCATTTTATTGTTGGACTGAGGAATTCATTGCTCCGCCAGAACCTTTGAGCGAAGATTGTCTATACCTCAATGTTTGGACAAAAGATACTCAAAAGAAAAAACCTGTTGTCATGTGGATTTATGGTGGGGGCCTCAATTCCGGATCTGCCGCGTGTGATATTTATGATGGAGCAAATTATGCTAAAGAGGACGTCGTCTTTGTAAGTATCAATTATCGGGTGAATATTTTCGGTTTTTTTGCACACGAGGATTTAACCAAAGAGGGCAGTGGCAAAGGTGTTTGTAATTTTGGACTTTTGGATCAAGTTGCCGCACTTCAGTGGATAAAGCAAAACATTGCAGCTTTTGGCGGTGACCCTGGTAATGTTACCATCATCGGTCAATCAGCGGGCTCATTTTCTGTCCATGCATTGGTTGCATCGCCTTTAGCGAAAGGTTTATTCCACAAGGCCATAGGTCATAGTGGCGGACTTTTGGGAACTGGCAGAGGTACTCCACTCTCTGTTGCTGAGGCCAATGGTAAGAAATTGACAGACCAAGTGGGTATGAGTGTAAATCAAATGCGACAAATACATGGTTCTGACTTACTCAAGTTGGTAGGAAAATACAATCCACCTTATACTCCAGTTTTGGATGGATATATGTTGCCAGAAAACTTGGAAGATCATTTCAAAGCGGGTAAACACAATGATGTACCCATGTTGGCTGGTTGGGTAACAGGTGATGGAAGTTTGGGAAATGCCCCAAAAATTACTACAACTGAATACACTGCAAATAGTGTGAAAAATTATGGGGAAAAGTCAGCAGCACACCTCAAACTATTTCCAGGAAAAACAGACGAAGAAGCGCTTTCTTCGATGATCAAATTGAGGATGATTGGATTTGCAGTATTACCCGCCATTCTGGTCGCTGAAGCCAATGACAGTCCTGTTTTTATTTATGAATTTGATCATGTTCCAACTGACAAACCAGGATTTCCAAATTACGGAGCTTTCCACACTGCGGAGGTGCCTTTTGCTTTGCATACCTTACACACATGGGATCGACCATGGAAACAAACGGACTTTCAAATGCAGGATATCATGAGTACTTATTGGATCAATTTTATCAAATCCGGTGATCCCAATGGTAAAGGTCTTGCTAAGTGGAAGGCTTATGATTTGAAGAAGAAAAATGTCTTACAGCTCAACACCAAACCAAAGGGGATAGCAAAATTACATGCTGATAAAATCGACTTTTTGAGAAAGTAAATGATGGTGTTGAAATGCCTTGTGGACTGCGAACCTTAGTTCGCTGCAAGAAATTTCCAGCCAAATCAATTTTCCTATCTGCAAATTATTGCCATATCCCATCAATTCACACAGAGGAACAGACATTCATCAACCAGAATGCCCGGTGGACTGCGAACTTCAGTTCGCTGTAAGAAATAGGCAAGTTTACAGCCAAATCAAATTGGCTTTCAACAAAGCATTCTTTAGCGTTTAATTACCACATCCATCAGCAAGACACATTAACATTAACATTTATGGTGTTTAAAATGGATCGTTCCTATGGAACTCAACTTACTTGTTTCTTTATCACCCAGGATTGAAATCCTGGGCTAAGATATGTATCGAGGCGCTGCCTCTGATTATACAATTACCGGTGCACTGCGAACTTTAATTCATTTAAAAACATACAGTCATTTTCAAATTGCTTCAATTTACAGATAGCAGAATGCCAGGTGGACTGCGAACTTCAGTTCGCTGTAAGAATTTTTAAGCAAATAAATTTGGCACCATCAATTCTTTCTAATAAAGTAATTTGCCATAAAGAATCCATGAGACAATTATATTTCAAAAAAATCTTACTTCTGGTTAAAAAAAAATTGCAGATATTTGTAAAATCAAATTTTAATTGACATGAAAGAATACGCCACTGTTCTTTTGTACGCCATACCTTTTTTCATTGTCCTTATCGCCATTGAATTCCTGATAGGTCGGGCAAAAGGAGTACAAACCTACCGAGGTTTTGATACCATTTCTAGTCTCAGCTCTGGAATGACCAACACCTTGAAAGAAGTATTGGGCTTATCCATTGTCATCATTTCTTATCGTTGGATTTATGAACATGTGGCACTTTATGAGGTGGAGGCAAAGTGGTGGATTTATGTGATATGTTTTATTGGGCTTGACTTCGCGGGATATTGGGCCCATAGATTTGAACATGTCATCAATATTTTTTGGAATAGACACATTGTACACCACAGCAGTGAAGAGTTTAACTTGGCTTGCGCACTAAGGCAACCAATATCCAACGTGGTCGCGTTGTTTACTTTTTTATTGTTACCTACAGCACTTTTGGGTGTTCCGCCAAAAGTCATCGCAGTGATTGCCCCCTTACATTTATTTGCTCAATTTTGGTATCACACCCGGTTGATCAACAAACTTGGATTTTTAGAACACATCATTGTTACTCCTTCACATCATCGTGTGCATCACGCAATCAATGATGTTTATTTGGATAAAAACTATGGTCAAATTTTCATTGTTTGGGACAAATGGTTTGGTACTTTTCAGGAAGAGCTGTCAGAAGTTACTCCAGTTTATGGCGTGAAAAGAGCTGTAAAAACTTGGAACCCTATTTTGATCAATTATCAACATCTATGGCTTTTGATAAAAGATGCTTTCAGAACTCAACGATGGAAAGATAAATTGCAAATCTGGTTTAAACCAACGGGGTGGAGACCTGAGGATGTGTCAAAAAAGTACCCAGTAGAAAGTATTGCTGACCCATTTAGTTATGAGAAGTACCAAACTCCTTCAAGACCTATTCTAAGCATTTGGGCATGGTTGCAATTGACCATCAATTTGTTGTTGATGCTGCACATGATGTATATTATTGCAGACATTACGATCTACCAACTTTTCCAATACGGCTTGTTTTTGTTTGTTTCAATTTACGGTTACACCGCTTTGATGGATCATAGTAAGCAGGCAATTGTCGCTGAAATCTTCAAAATGGGCATTGTTATTTCGATCATTTATATGCAGGGTACTTGGTTTGGAATTGCAGCTTTTGTTATTATTTCATACTCTTTAATAAGTGTTTTATCGAGTTGTTATTTTCTTTTGTTTCAGAATAACCACGTATAAATGTTTACTAGAATAATGAAATTTAAATATGTTTAAATTGAAAAGAAATTATTCACTTATTTTTGTTTGAAATCTAGAAAATAATGAGATCCATAACCATTGATATTATTAATGAAAAGGCAATCAGGCTCTTAGAAGATCTTGAACTTATGCAACTTATTCGTTTGCATAAGGATGATTTAAAAAAGTCAAAAAAAGTAAATTGGTCTAAAGAATACAAAGGTATGATGACAAAAGAATCTAAAACCAAAGTAGACAATCAGTTGAGAAACTTGCGCAATGGATGAGATTAAATTATTTGCCAAAAACCTGAAAAAATATAATGTATTACTACCAGACGCAATAATAGCCCCTGCTACGGCACTTACATATAATATGGTATTGTTTCGAGAAACACTTCAGATTTCAGTAAGATAACTGCTATTGAAATTATTGATCCATTTATATTGGATCCATTATAATATAATTAACTAGTAATTCTAGTCACCATAATCTTATCTACCCTTTGCCCATCCTTATCAATCACTTCCAATTGAAAATTATCCAAAATAACTTTTGCTCCCACGTTTGGCAATTCGTTGTGAATGTGCATAAATAGGCCTGCAAGTGTATTGTATGATCCATCAATTTCCTCATCTACATTGATGGAAAAATATTTTATAAATTCCATAACTGGATACTGTCCGTCAACCAGCCAACTTTGAGGATCTCTTTGTACTATTTCGTATTCATCCTGATCACTTTCCGTTACATCTCCAATGAGTGCATCCACTACATCGTCCATAGTAACGATGCCGGTGGTACTTCCATATTCATCCACGATGATTCCATAATGCATTCTTTGTTCCTTAAATAATTCCAAAACTTTATAAGCACTGGTCGTTTCATTGAGGAATATCGGAGTTTTTAAATAGTTTTTTATTTGAAAATCAACCTCTATTTGGGGAACAAATAAATCCTTCAATAAAACGATTCCAACCACTTTATCCAAGTCATTATTTTTACATACTGGATAGGCAGAGTGTTTTTCCTCATTAATTTTTGCCCTAATATTTTCCCACGATTCTTTCAAATCAAAATAAACAATTTCACTTCGATGTGTAAAAAGTGAATTCACTTTTCGGTCTCCAAATTCAAAAACACGTTCTACGATGTTTTGCTCTATGTCTGCAATTTCACCGTCTTCAGCACTTTCCTTGATGATGGATTTAATTTCTTCCTCAGAAACTTTGCTTCCTCGTACTTTTTTGATGCCCAGAATACGCAACAACAAATCATTGGATTGTGTCAAAAGCCACACAAAGGGTGAGGTTATTTTTGAAAGTAGTCGCATGGGTTTCGCCAGAAAGATGGCTATGGTTTCTGGAAAAGTCATACCCAATCTTTTGGGAAGCAATTCTCCAAGAAGAATAGAGAGATAAGTTACAAAAACAACAATGATACCAACAGCCATATTTCCTGCATAAGGCCTCAACACCTCAAATTGGTTGAGAAAATCGGCAACATCCGATGTTAATTTTTCTCCACTATAAACACCCAGCAAAATACCTATCAAAGTAATACCTATCTGCACTGTTGATAGAAACTTAGTGGGGTTTTCTGATAATTCTAAGGCTGTTTTTGCCCCAGAAATACCTTTCTTTATGGCACTTTCCAATTTAAACTTTCGAGAAGAAACCAATGACATTTCTGCCATTGAAAAAATGCCATTGAGTAGGACCAAACCTATAATGATGAGTATTTCCATATGAAAATTGTAACGTTGTAAGTTTGCGCGTATGATTTAATCAAAGGTAAAGATAGTCGTTTTTTGGTTTCTGTCTGAAACAGCCGAATCCTTGATTGGTTTTTTTATCATAAAAGGTTCAATAATGGTACTTGTTTGATTGGACACTTTTGGAATATTATGATAAAAATAAAAAACCAAGTTCTTTAGCCCAATTCTAGGTTGAGCTACTTAATTTACATTTCAAAATTTAATAATTTAGACACCAGAATTTAACAATGCTATCATGTCTATAAGTCAAATAAATCCATAACTTTATCCCATTCACCAACCTCAAAAAACAAAACACCATGCCTTGGTACAACGACCTCAGACCCACAACCGACGACAATAGACAATCATTTGGTCAAACTTTTCCTTTCTTGGATAACACAGAGCGAGCTAAAATCATTCGTAATTTATTGCGCTTGAGAAAAGACTTGGCATCCATCACTGCAAATAAAAATGCAGATCAAAATGTTCTGATAGCTACTTGGAATCTCAAAGAGTTTGGCCACATCACCAAAAGACTACCAGAATCCTATTTTTACATCGCAGAGATTCTGAGTAAGTTTGATTTAATTGCCATTCAAGAAATTAAAACAAGTCTGAAAGATCTCCAGATTTTGATGAGATTACTAGGTGCCGATTGGAGCTACCTTGTCAACGATATCACTGGCGGGTCTGCCGGTAATTCAGAAAGTTTTGCATACATCTTCAACAATAAAAGAGTGCAACCTACTGGTCTTGCTGGTGAAATTGTGCTATGGGATGAAATATCGCAAAATCTGACCATCAAACAATTGATGCGAACTCCCTACATCACTGGTTTTAAAGCTGGGTGGAAATCTTTTGCAATCATCAATATACATCTCAAACCAAGCAATAATGCACCCAATGTTGCAATAAGAAAAGAAGAAATTACAGCTTTGACCGATATCATAGAAATGAGGCTGAAAAACAAAACCATGTGGACAGAAAACCTCATGCTGATGGGAGATTTCAATTTATATCATGACAATACAGACATTATTGACGTAATAACGAGTAAAGGATTTTTGGAATTGGCACATCTCAAAGGTCAACCAACCAATGTGAGTGGCACCGAAGCATATGACAAGGTTTTTTATCTCAAAAATAAATATTTTGACCTAGTTTCACCCACAGGTTTGAATACTGGCGGCATTTTCAAGTTTTTTGATTCTGTATTTCGATTGGATGAAGATTGGGACGCATACAAAGATCAAATGTTGGCTCACAAGGAAGACCCTTCCACTTTAGTTACAGACGATGACTTCAAGAAATATTTCAAAAACCATTGGCGGATCAGACAGATTTCTGACCATTTACCTGTTTGGTTATCTATGGCTATTGATTCTTCAGATGAATTCCTGGAGGAGAAGCTGGTGGAGAATTTAGTCTAGAGGGGAGAATTTTATTCGTTTTAAAATTATTTAATTTCCTTGTGCCATGGACTGGACAATTGGAAAGGGCAAAATGAAACTAATAGATAGAATCATGGTTATACATAAAGGATGCCTTCAAATTTGTTTTATGGTAATTTTGGGCAGAACTGAAAATCCATCATCAATAAAATGTTAGAAGGCATTATATTTTACGCCTCTACGATATAACTTTACATTTTTTCCGAATTTGACATAATATGACAAACGCAGATTTCAAACCCTTTGATTTACAATGTTACACCAAACTCTACGAAAAATTTCAATACCTTTTTGAGGAAGAATTGATCAACGAAATATGTATGTATGGCAAATCATCCCGATTTCCTGCAGATCAAATAATCATTGACATAGGAGATAAAATCAAACAAATGCCTTTGGTCATAACCGGTTCGGTGCGCATTATGACTGAGGACGAAGAAGGTAGGGAGTTGCTTTTGTATTATTTGGAATTGGGTGACACTTGTGCAATGACGCTCAATTGTTGCTCAAGGTCAGCTAAAAGTAACATCAGGGCTGTGACTGAAGAGCCTTGTGAAATGTTGATGGTCCCTATCGAATACATGGACGTTTGGATGGTCAAATACAAGTCCTGGAGAAATTTCGTTTTGGAAAGTTATAATACAAGGCTCAATGAAATGTTGGAAGCTATTGATTCACTTGCGTTCCACAATATGGAAGAAAGGATCATCAAATACCTAAAGGACAGGGCCATGGTTTTGGGTGATGACACCCTCAAAATCACTCATTATCAAATTGCAAGGGACCTCAATTCCTCAAGAGTGGTCATTTCTCGGATTATGAAAAAAT
>Ga0116156_10002765_pt1 | contig 15739 bp, 17 predicted proteins | sample AD_UKC045_MetaG_FD_89891 | JGI IMG/M metagenome (GOLD analysis project Ga0116156, IMG submission 89891) | Active sludge microbial communities of municipal wastewater-treating anaerobic digesters from USA - AD_UKC045_MetaG | ecosystem: Engineered > Bioreactor > Anaerobic > Digestate | place: USA... | reverse complement strand
ATCTGTATTCCAAAGAATTCGTTTAGAAGATTTAATGGAATGGACATTAGAATATGCATCGCAAGTATTAGCAAATAACTATACTGACATCATAGTTCCTGATAAATACATCCATTTGTTTAATTTAACGAAGTTTATCGAACTTCTGCATGGATGTCCATATAAAAAGATTGAAACAACTGGTGAGAAAGTTAAAACCGATGATGATTTTGTTGGTATTATAGATGGAGAAGATATTAAAGATATTTTAACTCTTCTTGAAATGAGTATAAGTGATTTAAATTTAACTACTGAAATGTTAGTTAAATTAAAAATGCTGAATAAAGAATATTATACGAAAGCTTCTACTGAAGAAACCGTTATTGCAGATTTAGAATATGAAACTGAAGAAAATTGAATGGCGTAATATAGGACCTTATGGAAATAAACTCCAAGAATTAGAATTTTCTGATAGCGGAGGTTTATGGATGGTTACTGGCAAAAATGGTAATGGTAAATCTTTTGTTGTTAATCTTCCAAAGATTCTTTATTATGGAAGATTAGATAAGTTTAAGAAAGATGACATTGCTAATCGATTAAATAAACACGGATGGATTCGTGGAGAAATTCAAGTAAATCCTACGACTACAGTACAAATTGAGAGATGGTTGTCTCCTCAAGATTTAATTGTTTATAAAGATGCAGGTGATGGTCCTGAAGATATTGGAAAGGCTGTTTCAAAGAACTATCAAGATTATATTGATATGGAAGTCACTGGCTTGCCTTACCACATTTTCTCGAACATTATATCATTAAGTGTTAATGATTTTAAATCTTTTATTTCAATGACCCCAGGTGATAAGCGAATCATAATAGATAAGCTTTTCGCAATGGAGGTTATAAACCAAATGAACAAACTGGTTAAAGAGGATCTTCGTAAAATTAAAACTGACATAACATTATTTGATAGAGAAATCCAATCCCTTAAAAATACTATCAAAACTGCATCTAAAGAACTTGAAGAATTAAAAACAAAAATCAATCAGGATAATACCGAACAAATAAAACAAGTAGTTCAAAAAATGGCTGAATACAAGCCCAAATTAGAGGATGCCTATAAAAAATTAGAAGAGTATACAAAGAAGGAAACAGATATTAAAAAAGCATATGACATTTTTAAGAATCAAAAATCTAATTTAAAGAATGATATTAAAAATCTAAAGAAACAAATAGATTTGTATGATCAAGATAAATGTCCAACGTGTGCAACACCATTCTCTGAACAAAGATTTGAATTATTAAAAGAAGATCTTCATTCCAAATTTACAGCTAAAAATGAAGAATTGGAATTATTGGTTAAAACAGAAGATCAGTATACTTCTTCTTTAGAAAAAGTTCAAGAAGGCTTAAGAAGAATCAATACGTTTATCATTCAAATAAAAACTGCTTTTCAAGCTCTTCAAAAAGAATTAGACAAACTAAAAAAAGAGAAACCAAAAGAATTTTCTTCAATTCAAAATATCATATCTAAAAATACTATTGAAGTACAAACTAAAGAAACCGAGAAAGTTACATTAGACGAGGATTTTAAATATCGTTCTGTGCTTGAACAATTGTACTCCGATGATGGTGTTAAAAAGAAAGTTCTTGAAAGTTATTTACCAACTCTAAATAAAGAGATTGAATATACTCTTCATGAATTACACTTTCCTTATAGACTTCGTTTCAATAATGATTTTAATCCATGCATTGAACATTTAGGAATTGAAATAAATGTTGAAACTTTATCAACCGGAGAAAAGAAAAGGGTTGACTTAGCTGTTTTAATTTCAATCATTAGAATGTTAAAACGTAAATACCCTTCTTTAAATATTTTCATGCTTGATGAGGTGTTGTCTTCAATAGATGGTGATGGCATTTATGATATAATTGGGCTGCTTCAGAAGACCTCCAAGGAGCTCCTAATGAATATTTTCATCATTAATCATGCTCCACTACCCATAGAGTATTTTGATTATAAAATTTCTATTGAAAAAAGAGATGGATTTAGTGATTTAACTGTTGAAACTTTATCAACAGACAATTAGAACCAGCCTTTATAATATTGGGTGCCTGGTTGCCAACTTTTGTATTTAGATAGGGATTTCATACCTTCGATATATCCTTCAATTGTTTCTTGGGCATCTTTGATACTTTTGTCCCATAATTCCAAATTATCCATTAATTTACTAAAAGCTTGAACAACATCAAAAAGTTTTTGTTCATCTTTACCTTCAAAGCTTACTTCTAAATCTTTTAATAATGGAGCATAAAAATTGTTAGTAACTAAAACATCTAATAATTTTTGTGCTTTTTCATCAAATTCCACATATATTTTTAAAATAGTTGTTTTAAACTTATTTCTAATTTCATCACCAGAAACAGGTTTTAAAATACTTTCTACAGATTCATTCGTAAACTTAGCTCTCATGTAATCTTTTATTTTATTTATCTGATAATATATAAAAAAATAAGGGATTTATATGCGTGCCAAACGTATAAATGAAAATGTTTTTAAACCAAAAAATGTTAGTGATATAATTCATAATCACATAATAGAAAAGGTTTATGATGATTTAAGAGAACCCCTTTATCAAATTTTTAAGCGCTTGGATGAGCAAAAACTTCTTTTTCCAAATATTAAAGAGGTTAAGAAAAAATTTGATGAAGCAGCAGATCTATTGTTTGAAATGGTCATAGACGATATATCAGTTGATAATGAGCAAGACGAACAAGAAGAATTACTAAGGCAATCTGAAGAATAAATAAATAAAAGGCTATGGGAAAATATTTAGAAGATTTTAAAAATCGTTTTAAAGATAAGGGCATGGATGAAGAAGAAATTCTTGATTTGATTGAAATCCACGGTCCTCATAAAGCTATTTCCATAATTCGTAAAAAATATCCGCAAGCTACTGATCAAGATATTGATGATCTTATCGGAAGATATGCAACAACCCCATATAAATTAAAAGAAAATCAAAAGATGAAAGCAAGATTCGTAAAAGAAAGTCTTGAACAGGATCAAGATATTTATGACGAAGAAAATGGTGAAGAAGTAGAAGTTACTGATTCTCCATTTGATAAAGTTGAAATGACAGAAGATCCTGAAGAAGATGATGATTTAGTCATTCAAGATGAATTTGAAGCAGCATTAAATAATGAATTAAAAGTTCCTGAATACGCAAGAAGAACTGTTTCCTTTAAGGTTAAAGGCGAAAGAGGAATTGTAGATGCTGTTCCTATGGCAAAAATGAAAGATGGAGCATTCCTTATGAAAGTCGGAAATTCATATCGTAAATTTAAAATGGATGACATTGTTGAAGAGTCATTTAAGGCTAAAACAATTTTTAATAAATGAAATTTGTTAACGAAGATTTAGAAGATGTTTTAAAACCTAAATCTGAAGAAGATTTAGAATCTGCATTTCAAGAGCGTCTTTGGGCATTTGAGGAAATGGATCCTAAAGAAATAGTTGATGCTATCGCTGATGAATTTGGTGTCGGAACTCTAGATGTTGCAGTTCATATTCTTAATAACATTGAACATGACGAACTTCATGAATCTGTTAAGTTAGTTTATAATGATTATTTAAGAGAAAATCGAAAAATTGATATGGGTCATTTGGGACTTCCAAAAGGAAAATTGACTTTCAAATAATGTTTGTTGCCGAATCTATAGAAGATGTTTTAAAACCTAAGGATCGAGATGTCATAAATCGAGAACTTGATCAAGCTACTGATTCATTTATTAATGAAGCTACTCTAAAGGATTTTCTTAAATCCTTTAATAATATCAAAGTGTGGCAAGGAGGATTGAATTTTAATAATGGATTTATGCGAAAATTAAAAAAGGGAGATCAATATTTCTTTCTAATGGATCGCGATTCTTTGTTTAATGTTGTAGATGATTTAGCAAGTTCATTTAAATTTGATGAACCTTTAATGTCCGATATAGATAAGGCTATGAATGATCATGACTATGATGCGTCCTATAAATTCCCTGAATTTAACCATTTTTGGACACATATCCTTCATACAAATCAAAATATAACTAGAGAAAATTATGATTATGTGGTTAATCGAGTATTAGAAAAAGTTGCCCAGAAATTTAATGTAGAATATTAAGCACCCTAAAAACTTGGGTGCTTTTAGTTTATACAAACAATATGGGAATGCTCGATATCTTAAAACCAAAATCCAAATCGGAATTAAATTCGGTTATTGATGATTATATAAAAGACTTTGAAGACACTTATATGCCTGCTGGATTTCAATGGCGTAAAGGTCAAAAAGAAGTTGTCGAGCAAATAGTTCAAACTTATTTAGAGAAAAAATATAAAGTAGTAATACTTGATGCCCCGGTTGGAAGTGGGAAATCACTTATCGCTATGGCGGTATCTCATATTTTAAACTCTACTAAAAAACGTGGATATATTTTAACATCCGAAATTTCTCTTCAAGACCAATATCAAGACGACATAAATAGATTTAAATTGCCATGGGGTTTGGTAAAGGGGGTTGATCATTATAAATGTACTGATAATGATGAAAAGCATTCATTAGGAACATGCAAGATTCGAAACAAAAATCCCCGAAAAATGTTATGTTATAATGAATGCCCTTATTTTTCCGCAAGAGATATGGCTGTTAACGCTGATACAGCAGTTTTAAATTATAATTATTGGCTTATCATGCAGAATTTTGTGAATTCTCATGAGAACGAGAACGGTACAATGTCGACACCATTATTTCCACCAAGAGATTTTACAATATGTGATGAAGGACATAAAGTTCTTGATATTGTTCAAAACCATTATTCACCCCGATTTACAAAAGGAACAACAGAAAAGTTAAAAAAACTTTCTGATTTCTTTTGGAATCATAAAGTTAAAGATCACACTTTAGATGTGGATGTTGTTGCAAGCGCAATAGAACAAATGTGGGAAGAAGAAGATCAGGATTACTTACATGGGCATTTATGTTCTATTGAAAAAGCTCTCAAATCTTTCTTAATGTCAATTGAAAAATTAAAAGATAGGGTTGAAGCTGAATACAAAAATAAAAAACCTCCGATAGAATGGAGAGAAGCTTTATTTCTTTCTGACTGGGTTAAGGATATTCATTGTAAAGTCGAGGATTATAATTACATTATTCGCCAAACTACAACAAGGAATTTAGTAAAAAATCCTACTGTTGATGAATTAGTATTTAACTGTTTGCAAGAAAGCTTTTTGATGAATAGATTTTTTCATCAATTTACTGGATTTACTGTTTTAATGAGTGCAACATTTGCAGATCCTTTAGAGTACATGAAAACTATAAACATTAAAGGAGCTAAGTACATTAAAATGGATAACTTATTTCCATTTGAAAAATCCCCAATTTATTATTATCCAAAAAGAAGAATGACATACAAGGAAATTGATAATAATAAAGAATGGCTTTACAAGAAAATAAATGAAATCATATCGAATCATGCTGGTGAAAGTGGAATTATTCACTCTGCTTCTTATGATTTGACAATGAAAATAAGAGATAATCTAACACCTGAAAATAGAAAAAGAGTTTACGTTTATGAAGGGACTGAAGAAAAACGAGCAATGCTCGACATGATGAAACTTCAAAAAGGCAAAATAATAATGGGACCTTCCATATTAGAGGGGTTAGATTTAAAAGATGACTTTTCTCGTTTTCAAATATTTGCCAAAGTCCCATATCTATCATTAAGTGATCGCTTTGTAAAAACGAAATTGGCAATAAATCCTGCCTGGTATAGATGGAAAGCCATTGTAAGTATACTTCAGGGAACAGGCCGTAGTGTTCGTAATGAAGATGACTGGGCAGTAACTTATATTCTTGATGGCTCATTAGGTGATTTGATTCATAACAATAGACGTTCATTTCCGGCTGAATTTTTACGGAGGATCGTCGTTGTCAATGAATAAATAAAATAAAATCATTTAAATGAGAGCCAAATCCGTAAATGAAGGATATGAAGACTTTGGTCTTTCTGCTGATGAAGCAAAAAAACTAAAGAAAACTGATAATCCATTTTATAAGTTAGAACAAATGGTTAGAGGATTTATGTCTGAAGACAAAATTTATTTTGATGACATGGTTCGATCATTTGATAAAACGAAACAACAATTTCTTTATAGTATTATTACTGATTATATAAGAAAAACATTAGATATTGATTTTCAAAATATAGGAAATCCTGAAGGCCAATATGATTGGCAAAATGCCTATAAAGCACAATATAAGATCTATGATTTATATTTAGAAAAGAGTCATTCAGGATATAGTTATTATGTAAAAATGTATAAAAGAGCAAGAGAAAGAAATGAGAGAAATTTAGTCGCCGAAAGTACGTATTCCAAATCTCTTCACAGCCTTGCAAAGAATATTCAAAAAATGCTTAAAGAACATGCCAAAGTTTGATAATGTAAATGTGTTGCTGGATTTGACTCCAGAGCAAATAGAAGCCATAGATTGGTTTATGAAAAACCCACCTAAGTATTATAAGTGGTTTTATCCAATTTATCAGAAATTTATTCGTTATGTTATTTTCCTTGCAATTGTTGCTGCAATTATTTTGGGAATTATACATACTGCATCAGAAAGAGTAGATCTTTTTGACACCATAAAATATATCTTTTTTGGAGATTTTATTTTAATGTTATGGCCACTTGGATCTTATCTTTTTAAACATTTTTATACAAAAAGATTTGCTAAAAAAATAGGTCTAACTATGGAGCAATGGAATTTAGCTACCTTAGGAATGGCTTGGGATATTTAATTATGAGAGCAAGATTTATAAATGAAGATATACGAGATGTTTTGAAGGGAAAATCTGAAGAAGATATAGCAAAATCTATGTCTAAAATAAGAAATGTTAATAGAATTTTTAGAGACGGCCAAACTAGATTACATATGGCCTCAAAACAAGGACAAACTAATATAGTCAAATCATTAATACAAAGTGGAGCAGATATTAATATTAAAGATGCTTATAGGGCAACCCCTATTATGTATGCAAAAACCCCGGAAATTATAGATATTTTTAAAGAAGCAGGAGATACAACACCATATGAAAATATATTTGAATTTATAATTAAAAGAGATATACATGACGAGGATGTTACTTTAAAATTAATAGATTATTTTCTAAAGAAGGGGGCAAAAATAAATCTTAATTACGCTTTGTATATGGCTAGTAGTTTTAGCCCTAAATTAATCAAATCGTTAGTTGATAAAGGAGCGAATATTAATTATATTGACAGACATGGTCAGAATCTTTTAATGCATGTTATATTAATGAGTTTTTATGGAGAAGATAATAAAAGGATTGAAATTATTAAAACATTAATAGATAATGGTATAAATGTAAATTATATAAATAAATCTCCGGATTTAAATTCATTTGGGCAAGATTTAAAACGCCATCCAACAGCAATGGATTACACTATTCGTTACATGAACAATTTATCTGAATCAGAAAAAATACAAATAGCAAAATTGCTTATGGATGCTGGATTTAAAGTTTCAAATGTTAAAAGTAAATATGATCAACAAGATATTAATAAATTTTTAAGAAAACATAAAATTATAAAATCAAAAGGCGATAATAAAAAACAAGAAATTATTGAAGCCTTAGATGATGAAAATAAAACTTTATTAAAAGATCTTTTACAAAATGGTTCAGGAGACATCGTATGGGAATCTGATTTTAATGATATGACAACAAAGGGTATCGATGAATCTTTAGTTTATGTTATTGGCGCAGATAGAAATAATTTGAAAGTAAAATCTGTTTTATCTGGAAAAACATTTAATGTAAGTTTTGATGATGTTATAGAATATGGACACTATCATATAATGGAAGATACCAAAAATATTAAAAGTTTTATAAAAGATATTGAAAAAGAAGTTGATGAATTGCAACAATCAATAAATGAATTGGATAAAGGCCTTAAAAAATTAAAATCATTTTTTAAAAAATTAAAATAAAATGAGTTTATACCACAAATATAATAATGAGAATATTCTAATACGTGCAGTTCTAGCTGGATTACTTGATATTTTGAACAATCAAATCAAGTATGAACAAGCATGGGCAGACGATGATATTGAAACTGTTCAAGTTCCTTGGTTCTATAATCAATCTGGCGATGAACGATTCAATCAAGATTTCTATACACACTACGCTGAGTGTATGCCACCAAGGCCAGTAGATGGAAATTTTGATGTAATTCCTCGTGGAGTTATAACATACACAGGATCAAGCATAGTAGCTCAACGTATAACTTCTCGTTATGTTCAAGGTCGTTATGTAAAAGAAGTTGATGGACAATTAGAATCATATGTATCTTATTTATATTCAATACCTTTGAGTGTAAGAATTGATTGCGAAATATGGTGTGATCGTCAAATAACCGCTCTTAAAATAGAACAAGCTATTAGAGAAGTATTCTATAAAACCGTTACTTATTATGTTTATTTTAGAGGATTAAGAATTGGAAGTACTGTTGGATTTCCTGAAGATATAACTCTTGAAAAAAATATCCAATATTCTTTTGAACCAAACAATCCAATCAAAGTAAATTTTCAATTAGAAATTGAAACATATCAGCCTGTATTTGATCCTACAACTGAAATGAAAACAACCTCTAGAATAAAAGGATTTTCATACAATTTATATCCAGTTCCAGAAAAAAATAATATCAATACAATTACTCCATCAAATAATTTATATTTAGGATCTCAATTTCAAATTGTGACACCGCGAGAAGGCGCCACTATTCCAAAAGGCACTCCTGTGTGGGTTGAATGGGTATTTAATGATAGAGGAAAAATAATTAACAAAGTAAATCTTCAATGGGCTTATTATGGGCAAAATGAATTTTATGATATTGAATTAGCCGTTCCAAATCACGAATATTATGTTTGGAACATTCCAGATACATTTACTGATTTTAAAGAGCCTCATATTATATGGGAAGAAACCAATGACATTAAGGTTACAAAAGTACCTATTGTCAAAATTATTCCGGATTTAGTTACGAGACAAATTTCATCTACTTCTTTTGAAATTATTGATGAAGGATATTTTACATCAGTTAATGGAGATACATCAATAAATTTACAATTGGAAATGAGAGATCGACATAATGAAATTTCATACAGTCCTGATGGAGCTATATGGGGCAATATCCAATACAATACATTAACATCAATTTCTGTAGACCCAAGTACATTAGTTTATTTCCCAGAACCTATAGATTTCAAACATATTGACATATACATAACCAATACTAATGATGGGACAACATTTGGAATAGCTAATAACATAAAAATTGTCTAAAACGAGGCAAAAATCATAAATATATAGAAAAAATACACCTATATTATATCAAATAAATTAATTGGCGATGATAGAAAAAATTAATCAATTAAAGAGCAAAACCAATTCAGACGAGGTAAAGAATCTTTGCGAAAGTGCTATTGCAGCAATTAGTTCAACCATTTACAATGGTGTTACACCAGAGGCAAGATTCGAAATTGAAAGGGTTGCTATTACTAACTTATTTGAAGGACTCTCCAAACATACAAAAGTTGAAGGAGTTAAAGAATGGTTAGATGTTCAAAAGAGACTTTTCACGATCAAAAATCTTGGAATTCGCGAAGCAGTTAATTCTTTGAATGAAAGCAAAGAATTAAAAACAGTTCTTGAACAATTTAAAGATGCTCTTGATAAAGGAGTTCACGAATCTCGTTTATATGAACAGTTCATTACTGCTTTAAGCCCATTTGGATATTTTCCAACTGTAGGCAATGCTATTAAAGCAGTTAAAGATCGTGTAGATCTTTACAAAAATGATGTTGATATTATCAAGATTCTTGAAACAATGAAAGAATCACGAAGTAATTATTTAGTTCCTCTCATTGCTGATGTAGTTGATAATTATCTATCAAATAAAAACATGCAGACTAGACATCAGTTATCTGAAACTTTAATGAAGTTCACATATGATCCATTTGTTCGTGATATCGCCAGCATAATTACAATGGATGCTACTGATCTTCAGTTAGAATATGCAAATGCACAATGTGATATAAACAAGGTGTACTCTCCAGTTCTTTATATCGGAGAAAACGAAGCTGTTTTTGCTGTCAATAAAGTGTACTATGTTAAAAAGGGAAATAACGTTAGCAGACTTTCAAATGTTGATGTTATGAAACTTGATGAAGAATTCAAAACACTTTGCGAAGCTTTAGCACAACCAAATGTTGTTGTTGAAAGAGATGGAGTTTCTGTTTATCTTGGAAAAGATAAAGCATTCATTACTGAAAATGGTGTTCATGTTAATGACAAACCAATGACTAATGAAGAATTCCAGAATGCAGCTTCAATATCTTCATGGGCAGGAAATACTGGTTTCTTCCAGTTAGTTGAATTCTTAAGAAGTAATTTCAGTGAGATTGCTGAAATAGATTTTGTTAAGAGAGTATTCTTAAAAGAAGATGTTAATCATTCAGCTGATATATTTAAGTTGAGAGATAATGTGTTCATTACAACTCATAATCCTGAATTAGGCAAATCTACATTCTATCGTAATGTAAATCCAATTCAAGCAAGAGGAATTATGATGGAACATTTAAGATTTGACGTTACTTCTCTTTATCAAGGATTACTTCCTGATGAAGAAAAAATCAATGAACAAATTAAGGAAACAAAGGAAGAATATAATACTTACATTGCTGAATTAACTCAGAAGATAAATGATTTCAATTCAAATCCTTATAAGAAAGATGTAACAATTAAAGTTGTTGAAGCTCTTGAAGAAGAACTCAAAGCAGTTAAAGACGAATATAAGGATTATTTAAATAGAATTGAGAAATATTTTAGACCAGAAGTTAATGAAGAAATATCTATAGATATTAATGTTGATGGAAAAAAATATACTGTTCCAATTCCACAAGAAGTAAATGGTGGTAAACCTAAAGAAGGCGAAGAAGAAACCGAAAAAACAGGAACAGAAGTTGGAGCAGAACATATGCCAGACCAACCAGCATCAGCTGTAACATTCGATCAAGAAGAAACCGAACTTATCGGTGATACTCCTACTATTCCAGAAGATGAAATTGATTTAGGTTCTGGAGAAACTGAAGAAGAAGCTGAAGAAGCTGAAAAAGAAAAAGAAGAGGAAGAAGCTGAAACCGAAGAAGAAGGTGATGACATCAAAGTTGAAGATGAAATAGATCTTGATGACGAAGAAAAAGATGAATTAAAAGCCGAAGACGATAAGGAAGAAGAGGACGAAAAGGAAGAAGAAGAAAAGAAAAAGAAGAAAGTTGAACCTCTTGAAAGTGCAGAAGGAGAAGGTTTAAAGAAAAAGAAATTCATCAAAGAAGCCGGTGAAGGTAGAAAGAAGAAAAAAGTATTTCTTAAGAGAAAAGTTCACGAAGGTGGAGAATATTCTACAACAGCAGAAGAACGTATGAAAAGAGAATTGGCTGCCAAAGAAAAAGAAAAAAAGGCAGTTAAAGAGCCTGTTAAAGAAGGTGTCAAAGTCGTAAAAAAAAAGTTAAATATCCTCTTAAATGAACAATACGAAGGGGCAGAAGAAATAGAACCCTTTGATGTATTTACACGTACATTTCGTTTAAGAGACGGAAGAATTGTTGATGTGCTTCCTGATGGTACTATAAGAGATTCTCAAGATCGCCCTCAGGGTCTCGGAGTTCAAGAAATTATAGGAAACCATGTTGAACATCAGAATATTGAATTAACAGATGAAGAGGCCGAAGGTGCAGAAAGAATTGGTAATGATGATGTATTTGCAAATACATTTCGTTTAAGAGATGGAAGAATTATTCGTGTTCAACCCGACGGAAGTTATCAATTAGTTGAATCAAAAAAATCTAAGAATATTAAAAAGTTAAATGAGGCCCAAATAGGTGATACAGTCCTTTTAGATAAACAGAAAGGATATATCATTGGTCAAATGGGTGATAAGGTTCTTGTTCAAGTACAAGGATCAACTAGTTGTGTAACTCCAAGCGATGTTAAAGTATTAAATGCAAAGGTTGAAACTCAAAAACCACCTTATGAATTTGATAAATTAACTCTTCAGAATTTAACTACCAAAGCTTTATTTGAACAATTTGTTCGTTGTGGTATCTATGTAGGTAACACCCCAGTTAAATTAAATAACTGCTATACTAAATATAGTGATTGGAAAGATTCCGAAAATGACAAACCAATCAATGTATTAGTTGAAGGATCATTGACACTTCTTCCTAAATCACAAGTAAGAATACTTGAAGATGTTAATGATTTTGCTAACTTAGATAATTACATCGAAGGTGTTGAAATAGATGAATCTACTGGAGAAGCTATTGCTAATGTTAAAATAAATGCAATTGATTATACTAACGCATTAGGAGATGCTGACTCAGTAAGAATTATTAGAGGAGGAAAATCTGAAGAACCTGCTGTTGACACAGTTCCAAAAGCCACATTAAGAACATTAGCTGTTTAACGGTAAAAATAAAATAAATCCTTCGGGATATATACCAAAAATTTTCTTAAAATGGCTTTACCTCTAGAAAAATTCAACTTAAATCGTTTCTGGGAAAAGACCCCGTTAGTTTTAAAGTATGTTCTTGTGTTTGCTGTTTTATTGGCAACGCTCTACTTTGTTATGTCTAAACAGATGGATGACAATCACGTAAAAGAAATTGAACAGATGAAAGTTGGTATAAATGCCACATATGAATTAATAGACAATTTCGAAGACTTTAGAATAGAACAAGACGCTTATAATAAAGAAGTTTTAACATATCTAAAAAATTTACACGCATTAGTTGAAGAATTAAATGAAACAACTAATCGTAAATTTGACATGATATTAAAATCGGGAAATAGAAATGCTGATGACATTATTGAAAAGATAATGTTATTAAATGAATCATTTGAAAAAATATCAAAAGCATATAATAATAGTGCTATAACAACTCCAACAATAGACCCTCAAATACAAGTAAAAAAGCTGGATAGCCCTCCAGTCATAAAATAAGCCGCATGAGCATGGAAACAAAAAAATGGAAATCTGCACAGGCATACATTATAGTTGCAATAATACTAACTATATTTGTATACATTGGTGTTGATGCTTTTTCTACAAAACCACAAATAAGAAAAGATTTAACTGAAGTAAAGGGGCAATATACTGATTTGTCCAAATTTTTGGAAATAAAGATTCCAGAAATTGATTCCACATTCAAACTACAAGCAGACCAAATTAAAGAGCAAAAGACTCAGATGTCAGAGCTTGAGCAGACTATCGACAAACTTTCAAAATAAATTCTACCACCTCTTAATGTGATGTACTTTTACTAATGGTGCGCCAAAACTTGGTGTGCCTTTTGTCATAAAATAATAGTAAGTGTGAATTTGAAGTGCGAGAGCTTGTAAAACCACTTCAAATTTAAATAAAAAAATCGACTATTAATGTTAAAAAATTGTTAAAATTTATGGGAACACACCACGTTAAAAATAAGGATTTAAGAGAGGCATTGATACTTTCCAAAGAAAAAGATGAATTGACAAAGGAAACATTGGACATGTTTATTTTAATGGCTAAGAAATTTTCAACCAACTTTACATACATATATGAAGAAGATAAAGAAGATTGCATCTCTTTTGCTATAATGGATTGTTATCAATATTGGAGAGGGTATGATCCCGAAAAATCTGCAAATGCATTCGCATATATCACGCAAATAATTAAAAATGGTTTCGCTAAAGGATGGCGAAAATTATATGGCAATATGCCAAAATCCAAAAAGGTTTCTGTTTCTCATAATAACATCTATAGTTTATAAATATATAAAATAAACCTATAGATATGAAATTCGTTAAAGAAAGTTTAAATGAATGGTTCGTTGAGGATCCTCAAGTTGATGGTGAACCTGAACCAAGATCCAAAAGTGGATTTCATAGTAATATTGAAGAAGATACTCTTGAAAATGAAGATTTTCGTCGTGTTTTATATACAGGAGAAAATATGCAGCTTGTAGTTATGACCCTACAAGAGGGCGAAGAAATTGGCGTAGAAACCCATGAAAACGACCAATTCTTTAGATTTGAAGAGGGAACTGGAAAGTGCATTGTCAGTAATGCAGAATATGAAGTAGAAGATGGAGATGCTGTAATTATTCCTGCCGGCTCAGAACATAATATTATGAACACAGGTCAAGGTCCACTTAAGATGTATACTCTATATGCCCCTCCTCACCATCAAGATGGTATCACTCACACGACTAAAGAAGAAGCTGAAAATAGTGATGAGGAATTTGATGGTGAAACAACCGAATAGCCCCTAACAATATTATCTAAATAAAATATTATATTTGTTTTGGTGACCTTCAGTGTCTACATGTAAAGATTCTTTGCATTGCAACGAAGCAAATATAATATTTTATTTAGATAATGTATGTTAAAAATGCGTTAAAAATTACCAGTTTTTATAAGGTTCATTAGAATATATAAATAAAACTAATGAAAGATTATAATTTTGTTTATGTAACAACTAATTTAGTTAATGGCAAACAATACATTGGCGATCATTCGACTAATGATCTAAATGATGGATATTTAGGAAGTGGCAAATATTTTATTAATGCTGTTAAAAAATATGGTAAACAAAATTTTAGTCGAAAAATTTTAGAACATTTTAAAACAAAAGAAGAAGCCTTTAATTGCCAATCAATATATATTGAAAGATATAATACCGTTGTACCTAATGGATATAACATTTCGATAGTTGGCGGAACAAATATAAAAAATAATCGTTTATCAGAACATCATAAAGAACAACTATCCATAGCAATTAAAAAATGGCATCAAGACATTGGTTTTTCACAAGAAACGAAGAAAAAAATAGGAGATAGTCAAAGAGGAAAAAAACGTTCAGAAAAATCAAAAGAAAATTATAAAAGAGGAAATGCCCTAAAGAACAAAGGGAGAAAAATGAATGAAGATTCTAAAAAAATAATGATACAAAAATTAAAAGGGCAAAAAAGATCTAATCAATTTAAAATTAATGTTAGTTTAGGATCTAAAAATTCTAGAAAGCAATGTGAAAAATGCAATAAAATAATACCTCTAAATGTTTATAATAGATGTCATGGAAAAAAATGTACTAAATGAGTTTCAATTCTTCATATAAGAGATGGCATAAGCCGAAAAGAGATGTTATCAATGATGATGGATCTTTAAAGAAAGGACAAACTCATCAAGGATATTACAGGGTTGCTAATAGAGACAAATATGTTGGCGATCCTAATCTAGTAATTTATCGAAGTTCATGGGAATTTGCATTCTGCAAATGGTGCGATGCTTCTCCTTCTATTAAAAGATGGTCGTCTGAGCCAATAAAGGTTCCATATTATGATAGGGTTTCAAAATTAGAAGAATGTCGTAAACTTGGTCTTGACCCTAATAATCCAAGAAATTGGGTTATAAAGAACTACAATACAGATTTTTGGGTAGAAATAGATAAAGGAGGAGAAAGACCTGAAAAATGGTTTATAGAAATAAAACCAAAGGACAAATTATCTAAACCAAAACAAATTGCAGCACATGCCCCGTTAAAGGAAATTCGTCGATATAATATGCTCATGAAAGAATATCTTATTAATGAAGCTAAATT
>Ga0116156_10002764_pt1 | contig 15749 bp, 9 predicted proteins | sample AD_UKC045_MetaG_FD_89891 | JGI IMG/M metagenome (GOLD analysis project Ga0116156, IMG submission 89891) | Active sludge microbial communities of municipal wastewater-treating anaerobic digesters from USA - AD_UKC045_MetaG | ecosystem: Engineered > Bioreactor > Anaerobic > Digestate | place: USA... | reverse complement strand
GTTGAAAAAGACATCTGCCTGGGTAATCGTGCAGCACTGGCAGCCACTCCAGGTCGTCCAGGTGATGGCCAGCTCGCCGTTCCACCCCTGACCGTAATTGTTGATCAGGTCTTGGCTGGAAGGATAGCCACCGAACTCATTCTGGCCGTTATTACCCCAGCTCCCGTCGTCGGGAACGTACCGGTAGATGTCCATGAAGGCGTTGTAAAGGGCCATCGCGTAGTTGTTCTCGCCCCACTCCCACCAACTGGTGGGGACCTGCTCCATGACCAGAAACAGGTTGAACGCCCCGCAATAGCACAACGCCGCACGCTCGTCGCCCGCCGGGGGCTCACCCGGCTGACCTTCAACGGATGCGTCTGCAGTCGCGTCGGGCAGCGCCCCTTTCGCCCTCCCCGACTCCCAGGGGCCCGGCGCAACCGTGTCATCTTGCGGCACGGGAACAAGCGCCGGCACAGGCGAGGTCCCCTTGGCCGCGTGCCCAACCGCCTCGTTCGGGTCGGTGTCCACGAGCACCTTGTTGGACGTCTGCCCCTGATTCGGCGTCGTTTCGATCGCGTTCCACACACCGCGGAGAACGGCGTCCGCCGGCGGCGGCTGTTGCAGTTCCGCCTCAATCTCACTGATGAACTGGTTCAGGCTGACGAGCGTAGTCGGTCCGGTGGAGCGTAGCGAATCCTCCACCGAGTCACCGGAGCCGGTCGCCGGCTGCCCCGGCGGAGCCATCACGAATTCCCCCGTCACAAGCGTGGCCACGCCGCCCTCGATACGCTCGACTTTGGTGGTGAACTCCAGTGCTGAATCGCGGACCGCGGCGATGCCCAGTCCGCCCGGCGTGAGGGGATAGGCCTCGCCCGTCGCCGCGTCCAGTGCGACTTTGAAAAGCCCCTGAGCGCCCCCGACCAGCGGATTCATGTACGATTGGCCATCCAGTCGCGAGAAGACCACGTAGGTCTGTCCCACCTCGAATTCAGGTACGCCGCTGACGGTGACGCCGCGGTCGCCGACCTGCCCGCCGGCAAAGGTCAAGACGACCTGCTCGGAAGCGTCGACCGCCACCGCGCTGCCAGCGTGGACCAGGGCCTCGACCTGAAAGGTGACATCGGTGACGATCACCCGGTCGTTAATCCCGAAGTGGGCGTCGGTGCTACTCACGGTCCCGACGAAGACGACATCGGCCGACTGCACCAATTCTGCAAAGTCTACGTGCGGATGGATCGCCCACGCCGGCGCTGCCAACAGCAGCAAGAGGAACGCGTGGAACAACCGAATCGCTGTGCGGCCCAAGGGGCCGCACTGCGGCGTCGTGGGTTTCAAGGAAAGAACGCTTCTGTACATGGGGGTCTCCTTCGGGTCGCACCAAGCGACCGACTATCAAGCCGCGACGCAAGTTCACCGGGCCCGCTGGGGGGTTGCCCACGAACCCTCTCGATTCACTGTTCCGGCGGGCTGGTGGCGTTCACGCAGCACCGCGAGCGGACCACCCCCGACGGCGCAGACGAACAACGTCGTTGCGCCCTCGAAGGATGCACGCGTCTGGATTTACAGCGATGTGCCATACGGTCGCTGGCAATCGCCCGCCGCTCCTCCTTTTGAGGTCGACGGGCGTATAGGATGACTTCGGTCCTATTTACCAGCTTAGCGTGGAGCGTGGGTTTGTCGAGGCTCGGCGGCCGAATTTCCCCCCAGAAGATTCCAATCGGAGCCTGGCGACGGGTGTCGTGCGCGCTGCCGCCGTTCCTGTCCATACTGAAAATGTCATCCGGCCTGGTCGGAGCGGTGTGCGGTGGGGCGGGTGAGTCGGAACACCAGGTTGGCGTTGCCGTTGAAGGGCTGGCCGCACGGCTTGAGCTGGTCCTGGTACGCGAACGGCGTGCCCAGTGGCGTCTGGGCTTGTGTCGGCACGCTCAGAATCGCCAGCAACGCGTTGGCGATGCACTAAACTCCAAACTTCCTCATCGCGGTCTTTCTCCTTTGGTTGTGCTCAGCGGGTCAATGAGATTTCTCGGTTAGCGTACAAGCTGGCTCGCCCGGCCCGGCGCGGGGTTACCTCAAATTGCCGGGGCGACCATGTCTCACTATTTTTGAATGGCAGGCACCAGAAGACCTATCAGGATTGCGATTATCGCGATGACCACTAGGCCCGGCGGACGGTCTTCCGCGTCCGCGAACCGCCCAGTGCTCGCGACGACGGTCCCATCGCTGAACTCGACGGAATCGCGCCAGGAGAATCGCAGCTCACTCGCCCGGTTGCCGTCCTGCTCGGCGGCGACGTCCCACGTTACGACCGCGACCAGCAGATCGCCTTCGGGCGTCTCGAACACGGCGACGCCCTCGCCGATCAACGTCCCTTCTGCCTCGCCGGCACGAAATGTGACCTCGCCGCGGGCGGTGTACTCTCCGATGTGCAGCTCTGTTCCCTGAAGAGTGAAGGACGAAGTCTTCTCCGTCGAGAAATCGACGGTCCCATCGAAGTTGTCCCGCTGCTCGGCTAGTTGTGGCTCGGACGGACCGAGGACGCACCCGGTGGGAACGATCTGAAAGAACATGGAAAGTGTGAAGAGCGCGTACCGAATCACCGTCCTGAAACTCCGCATGACGTTTCTCCTGGGGTCGCAGCCACGACTGAATGCAACGTCCCTCAGCCGCGCCGCCGACCAACCGACCCGCGCGCCAACGTGGCGCAACCATCACCTGGAACGATTCACGTGGCCCGAACACCCAATGCCTGACTTCAGCGCCTATAAACCTTCGGCCGCTCGTATTCTAGGCGGCCATCCGGGATCGGCAATCTCCCTGGTTCACCGGCCCCGCTGGCCGTTCCATGGCTGTGCCTATCGAAAACGTTGTCCGCGTTGCGCCGCGAGCACTTATGCACTTCGCCCATCGCTGCCCGATCGGCTACGATTTCGCCTCACAGAACCCAGACGGAGGCGCCGCCGTGAACGTGATCGGGCTCATGCTCGGCTTCCTTCGCGCTGTCCTCCTTGCGCGCGCGGCATTAGTCGCCGAGAACCTGGCGTTGCGCCGGCAGCTTGCCGTTTTCCAGGTGTCAATGAAGCGGGCCAAGCTCCGGAAGTGTGACCGGCTGTTCTGGGTTTGGCTGTCCCGGCTGTGGTCGGGTTGGCGTTCGTGCCTGATGATCGTGAAACCCGAGACGGTGATTCGCTGGCATCGCGCGGGCTTTTGGCTCCATTGGCGCTGGAAGTCGCGAGAAGCGCGCTCGGCCGAGGACCGAGGCGGAGATCCGCGCGCTCATTCGCCGGATGGCGCGGGAGAACCCGCTCTGGGGCGCGCCGCGGATCCAGTCCGAGTTGGCGCTGCTCGACTGCAACGGCGCCGAGTCGACCGTGGCGCGTTACATGGATCCAAGCGTTGGCCAACGATCGATTCGTCCTGGCCCCTATCTGGCGCCAAACAGGGCCGGGGGAATTCTCCCGTATGGACAGGGTGCGTCGAGACGGCCGGCGCTGGGCACGCTGGCCCGGCGCCGGCCGGAGTCGTAAAGCGCGATCGTCATCAGCCGCCGGTCAACAGCGCTACGAAGGGATTGATGTCCTGGAAGGACGGGTAAATCCCATCTTGGTCGATGTCGCCGTTCTGCGGCGGGCAGCCGGAATACGTCGCCTGCCAGGCCGAGTTGTTCGACAGGTAGAGCACGAAGGCGTTAATGTCCGTGAAGCTCACGGCGCCGTCGCAATCCAGGTCGCCAATCAGGATCGGCGCGGGGAGCGGCAGCGCCCAGAAGCCGCCGACTACCTGGTAGACGCCGCCGGTCATGACCGTGCCCGCGTCGGGTTGGCCGACCGTCCCGGAGACCGCATATGTCCCGCCGGCGGTCCAGAGCTCTCCGCCGCTATCAACCGTGTGCCAGTTGAGCTCCTGTGCAAATCCGCGGCCTGGTACGAGCACGATCGCCAGCACCGCGGCTATGAGGATCAGTTCGCGAGTGCGAGTTCTCATGAAAGATATCTCCTTGTCCACGGCTCAGACGCCAATGCGCACGCTGCCGCCGCACGATTCAATCCGCATCGGCTTCGTAACCACAGGCGTCGCCGTGTAGTCGCCGGCCTTCACCTTCAGCGTCGGCGTGATCACCGGGGCATTGGAACCGCCGTAGATCGCGGTAATCCCCTCACCTAAGGTGGACCAGGGCTCCCACCAGGTGCCGTGTTCGGTTCCGGCGTAGCCATTGTCGACCCAGACTTCGATCGCCGGATCGCGGAACGCCTCGACGTCCATCGCATTGTCGTCAATGGAACGCGCGTTGTCGGCATCGTCGTTCGAAGGGAATACGCCGCAGGGGAATGTATCCACGCCGAGCGACACTCCGTCCCAGGTCTGGTTGGGATTCGAGAAGCGCGGCACAACGTTGGCGAAGTTATTGCCGGCATCGTCGTACGCCATGATCGTGCGCCAACCCGTGCCGCTCGACCCGGTGAACCGGTGTCCGAACGAGTAGCAGTACTCGTTGCAGCCCGTGCCGGCGTCGCCGTGGTTGTGGGCGCATCCCTGCAGATGTCCGACCTCATGGGCCAGGACGTGGGTCCCGTCGTCCACGTCGTCCTCTTCGATTACACAGTACCCATGGGCTTCGTTCGGCGTGCAGAACGCGATGCCCGCCAGCGCTGCGTCGGATTCCGCGACCATCAGACAGACCAGGTCCGCGCCGATCTCGTCCCGCTGCACCGGGGCAAAATCCAGAAAGCCGTCGTTGTCGTCCTGGAGACGGTCGCGATCCGTTTCGAGATCACCGGACTCGGTGTAGGTAACCTGCCGCGCGTCAAGCAGGAACATGCGTGCGCTGATGTTACTGTCGATATACGCCTGGTTGGCCAGGTCGACGCCCGTCTGGCACAGCGCGATCGCGGCGGAGGTGCCGCCGTTGGCATTCGCGGCCGCGACGGTGTAGTACATTAGAAGGTCAAACCGCCGGCGCGGCGCGGCGCAGGCGCGCGGCTGACCCGTGGAGCCCGGACGTTCCGCCGCGTCGGCCTCGGCGTGTGGGGCTTGAGCGCCGGACGGGGACGGCGTTCCGGCGGCCGCCACATCTCCCGCGCCGCATCCCTCGTTGCCCGCAATCGCGGGCAACAGCACGTGCACACCGTTGCCGGCGTAGCGCAACCTGTAGTTCACTTCAGCGTGCACGTACTGAATGACCCCCACAACTACATCATCCTGTGCGGTCAGCACGATGAGGCTCTCTGGATCGCCGTTCACGCGGCCGAAGATGCTGAACGACGTTGCGCTCCGATCTTCGCGGCGTTCGGCGACACCGAAGAACCCAGGAACGAGGTTATCGAGTGCGATCAGGTCGCCGGCATGCACCGCCCGCAACGCGACGAAGTCAACGCTGAAGGGCAGCGCTTCAGGCGGAACGGGGCGCGTGGCCCGGGCCGCCAGCGACGCGTCCGCGATCAGCGGGTAGCGCGTCCGGGGACCTTCAGGATTCTGCCCGACGGCGGCCAGCACGATTGTGAGCGCCGCGAGCGCGGCCAAGACCCTGCCGAATTTCGTCTTCATGGTCAAACCTGCCTTTCAGATGGCCGCTGTGCCTAGTGGAGATTGACCAGGACCAGGACCAGACCCTTCTCGCCCCTGGGCAGCACAGTCATGGCTTTCCCGATTACGGCCCCGCTGCGGCGCTGAGCATCGACGGCCTTCATTGCGTGCCCCGGCGTGTCGGCGGTGGTGAGCAGGTCGCCCGGCGCGATCCCCGCCGCCGTCGCATCGCAGCGCGTCCACACGCGTCCGGAGAGCGCGATCGGCGGAGCATCTTCCAGGCCCTCCAGGTTGCCGAGGATAGCACCGACCGGGATATCGCCCGCGCCACTCACGACGCCCGCCACCCGCGTGTTGTAGGCACCGCGCGACAGGCACAGCCGGCCGGGCTGGTCCGCGTCAATCATCACCACCGCACCGGGCTCCACGCGCTCGGTCGTCGGAAAACGCTCGGAGACGTCGGCGCCAAGCACCTCGAGCACCTTCACCTTCGTGGTGCCGTCCCGGTCAATCTGGAGCATCTTCTCATTGACCGTCGGGTTGACATCGGTGCCGTAGGTGATGACCAGGTCGCCGACGTTGTCCGTCGTGCGGGCATAGATGCCCCACTTGTGCAGCGTATCGGCGCCGGCGGAGTTGGGTGTCTTCTCGGCCAGCGTGATGCCCGAGGCCACGTTGCCCACGTCATCGCTGTACAGCCCCAGCCACGCATTGCCGTCGTCCTCGATGATCGCGTCCTCGAACGCCAGATCGCTGCTGTAGAAGCCCGCGGCGCCATTCCGGACATGGAGTCTGGCCGAGGCATTCGTCAGGCCGATGCCGACGTCGCCGCCGTCAGGCTGCAACGCGAGCGTTGAGAACACGTTGTCCTGCACCGCGTGGATCTCGTTGCCGTTCAAGTCCATGAACTCAATCGTGTTGCCGGTTGTGGACGGAAACTCGCTCGTGATCCGCAGCGTGTTGGGTGGCTCGAACGGCGTTGTGCCGATCGCCTTTACATGCAGGTGAGAGTTCGGGTTCTCCACGCCGATGCCAACGTCCCCGTCCGACTTGATCACGAAATAGCGCGCGTTGTTGTTGGGCAGGCGATCGCTGCCGTACGTGATGCTGAGGTCGTCGCCGTTGGTGGTCGTCCGCTGCATGAGCGACCACTTCGTCAACTCCCCGGTACTGGAGTCAATCTCGGAGAGCGAGATGCCCGAGCCGGGCGTGCCGAGCCCATCTGAGTAGAGACCGAGCCACGCCTCGCCGCCTTCGATCACGATTTGTTCATTGCCCAGGTCGGACGCATCCAGGTTGGACAGGTTCACGGCCCCCTGCACGTGCAGTTCTACCAGTGGGATCGTCTCCCCAACGCCGACATTGCCGCTGTTGCTGTTCGTCAGGTCCGCACCCGTCAGCGTCCAGTTCTCATACAGCGCCCTGAGCGCCAGTGGCGCGGCGTAGATGCGTTGGCGCGGGCTCAGCAGCGTGTACGCGCCCGAGCTCGAACCCTCACGGACACCGATCTCCAGCCAGCGCGCATCCCCATCGAACGCGGAGGCACCGAAGTCAAGCACCGTCGAAAAAAGCCCGTCAACAACCACAATGTCCGCGGCGAGCTGGTTTCCACCGATCTGCGCGCCACCCAGCTCGTCATCAAATAGCTTGAATCGGAGATCGTAGGTCCCGTTGGCGGGCACGCCGGAAACATCGAGGCGCCCCTGAAACGTGAATGCACTCCCCGCTGGCACCTGGGCGCTGGCGGCGACCCCTACCATCGCGAGCGCAATCGCGCCCCAATCGAGCCACAAGCCTTTCGTTGACATGTCTGATTTCCCTTCGGCAAACTCCGGACCGCCTCGCGCCGTACGTCACGGCTTTGCCGGCGGTCCCTTCGGCAGTACAGACGACGTCGCGGGCGTTGGGCGGCAAAGAGTGACGGCGCAAAACGGGCCGGCCTCGGACGGGAGCGCATATAATTCAAAGAGTGTTCGGGTCGTCACGCCCCCGGGGCTGCGTGGCGCGGCTGCTCAGGAACCGTGCAGATGACTGCGTTGCCCGGCGAGATCACGACCGTCCTGCGGCGCGTCGCCGAGGGCGACCGCGAAGCCGTGGAGCGCCTCCTGCCGCTCGTCTACGACGAGCTGCGCATGCTGGCAAACGACCGCCTGCGCGCCGACGCGCGGCACACCCTGCAGCCGACCGCCCTCGTTAACGAAGCGTGGCTGCGCCTCGCACGGAAATCCCCGCCACAGTGGGAGAACCGGCGGCACTTCTTCTGCGCCGCCGCCGCGGTCATGCGCTGCATCCTCGTCGATTACGCGCGCGGGCGCCGGCGAATCAAACGCGGTAGCGGCCAGAAACCGTTGCCGCTCGAGGATCAACTTGTCGTGTATGAGAACAGCGCCCACGACCTGCTCGCGCTCAACGACGCGCTGCAGAAGCTCGAGCAGATCGCGCCGCGCCAGGTGCAGATCATCGAGCTACGGTTCTTCGCCGGGCTGTCCGAAGCGGAAACCGCGCAGCTCCTGGAGGTCTCCGAGCGCACGGTCCGCGGGGACTGGCGCCTCGCACGGGCGTGGCTGCTGCGCGAGATGGACGCGGGCTGATTGTCGGCTGAGGATTCGAGGAGTGCATGGACAGCCAGCGCTGGGGACGAATTCGCGAGCTCTACCATGCGGCGCTCGAGCTCGAGCCCGCGGAGCGCCAAGTGCTGTTCGCGGACGCAGAAGCGGAGGACCCGTCCATCGCAGCCGAGCTCCAGGACCTCCTGGCCAGCGACTCGCGCGCGGGCAGTTTTCTTGAATTGCCGTCGTCCGCCCGCGGATCATCCTGGTTCACCGCCCCGGAACCACCTCCCGCCGGTACGCACATCGGCGGCTACACGATTCAGGGGATTCTCGGTCACGGCGGGATGGGCGTGGTCTATGAGGCGGAGCAGGATTGCCCTCGCCGGACCGTCGCACTGAAGGTCATGCGGGCACTGCCTTACCTCGATGAGCTTACGCCGCGCCTGTTTCACCGCGAGGGCCAAGCCCTCGCGCGGCTCGCACATCCGGGCGTCGCCGCCATTCACGAAGCCGGCTGCAGTCCGGAAGGTTGGTACTACTTTGCGATGGAGCGCGTGGCTGGCACCGCATTGACGGACTATGTGCGGGACCACCAGCTGTCGCCGCGCGACACGCTGGAGCTGTTTCGGCGTGTGTGCGACGCCGTGCACTATGCGCACCAGCGCGGCGTCATCCACCGCGATCTCAAGCCGTCGAACATCCTGGTCACGGCCGATGGGCAGCCGAAGGTGCTTGACTTCGGCCTGGCGCGCATCGTGGAGCCTGGCGCGGATTACACGGATCTCACGGAGCCCGGTGTGTTTCAGGGGACGCTGGCATACGCCAGCCCCGAGCAAGCCGAAGGCCAACCCGGTAAAATCGACGTGCGCACCGATGTGTACTCGCTGGGCGTCATTCTCTATCAACTGCTGACCGGGAAGTTCCCATACGACGTGACGGGCGGCCTGCGCGACGTGCTGGACCGGATCCTGCGAGCCGAGCCGGTGCGCCCCAGCACGGTCGCGAAACAGATCGACGACGAAGTGGAAACCATTGTTTTGAAGTGCTTGCACAAAGAGCGCGACCGGCGTTACCAGTCGGCCGCCGACCTGGCCGACGACATCCGCCACTACTTGGCGGGCGAACCCATCGAGGCCAAAGGCGATAGCGCGATGTACGTGTTGCGCAAGACATTGGGACGCTACCGTGTGCCGGTGGCGTTTGGGGCCGCTTTGCTCGTGACGCTCACGATCGCGCTGGCGATCGCGCTGGTCGCGCAGCACCGCGCCGCACAAGAGCGCGACCGTGCGTTGGTCGCCGAGCAACGCAAGCAGCGCGTGCTCGCGTGTCTCACGGATGTTTTTGGTTCCGCCAACCCACTGAGTGGCCGGCGTACCGCCGGGGGCTCGTCGGCCGGAACCAAGACGTTCTATGCCGGCCAAGACGGAGAGATTGCGACGGTCGTGGATCTACTGCAGGAGGCCGTTCGGCGTCTGGATGAGGCGGAGCTGGACCCATTCGTCGAGGCTGAGCTGCGTTACGTCCTCGGCAAGACACTGGCCGAAAGCGGCCAGTTTGAGCCGGCGGTCACGCAGTTGCAGAAGGCGGTCGCGCTTCAAGGGACGCAGTTGGGCCCTCAGGCGGAGGCCACACTCGCGAGCGTCGAGCGACTGACGTACGCCCTGTTCCAGAGCGGCCATACCGTCGAGGCCCTGGCGCTGGCCCGCCCGAACTACGAGTCAGTTCGGGCGGCGCGCGGGCCCGCCGACGTCATGACCCGCACCTTCGCCACCCACGTGGCCCGCGCGCTCGCAGCCGACGGGCGTTTCGAAGCAGCGGTGGGATTCCTGCGCGAGCTCTCCAGCGCCGCGGCCGCTGCGCGCGAGGAATACGACGAGCAGGTGGTCGAACTGCGTTTCGAGCTTGCGTCGGCATTCAGCGACATCGGCCGCGCCGCCGAGTCCCTGGCTATCAACCGCGACGTCATGCGCGTCTTGGCCCTTCGTCCACAATCGCGGCTTCTGTACCTGCGCGCCGCCGAAGGTGCCGCTGACGCGCTCTACGACTTGGGGTGTTACCGCGAGGCCGCCGAGGCGAGCCGCGCGGTGGTGGACGCTTACATCGCCGAGTACGGTGAGGACCATCCGTTCACCGCCTACCAGATGGTCTATCTGGCGCGTTCGTTGGGTGAGGCTGACCAGTTGACTGAGGCGCGAGACGTCGCCGAGAAGGCCCTGGCCTGCCACCAACGATTCAGCGGTGATGAGAACCTCGATACGTATCGCGCGGAGCGCTGCTTGGCCCGCATCCTGGCGCGCCTGGACACCGACTTGGAGCGCGCCGAAGACCTGGCGCGGCACGCCTTGGCGGGTTACGAGCGCGCGTTTCAGCCCGGTCATTTCAACAATCTTTATGCCCGCGACGTGCTGGCGGTCGTGCTGCAGCATCGCGGGCGTCTGGACGAAGCCGAAGACGCCTTCCGGCAGAATGTTGCGGAGGCCAGCGGTTCGCGGGAGATTCTCATTCGGACCCGCGCCTCGCTGGGGCTGGGCATGTGTCTGGCGCAGCGCCGCAAGTACGCGGAAGCGGAGACCTATTTCCTGGCGGCGGCGGACTCGGCCGAGCAAACCACCGGGCTTGATTCCGACCTAGCCCACCAAGTCGCTAGCGCAATGCTGAGCTTCTACCAGGAGTGGAACGCAGCGGCCCCGGAGTGCGGGTATGCGCTGAAGGCCGCCGACTGGCGAGCGAAGCTGGCAGCGCTCCGAGCGACGGTGCGGCGGGCAACCGAGAGTGGGAGCGAAGTGGAGTCGGTGTTCCAACCGTGAGATGGCAGACGCGGCCGACGGGGCCAGGGCGCTGCACTGCTCGACCGACCATCGGCAACCCCCTAGGCGCTGCACTTTGCAACCGCCGTTGACACCCAGGGGGTTGAACGACCATTTCGCTCTGGACAATTGTCAGGAACTGATGTTGCTCAAGCGAGAACATCTCGGACTTCGCTGCCTGTCAATTACCACGCAAGCGCTCCCGTGACAGCCCCAGCATCTGCGCCGAATTCCACTTGCGGCGTCGGGTAGAATGGCCATCTGCGGCTTCGCCATCGCGTACTCGGCGGGCTTGGGCGGCCCATGAGGAGTCGCGATGTGCCGCGCAGCGCAGGGGAAACGGCCATGCCGGCGTGGAAGACTCTGCCGACTCCCGCGGAGATCGTGCAGCACCTCGATCGCTTTGTACGCGGACAGGCGCGGGCCAAGCGCGACCTCGCGTCGTGCGTCTACCGCCATTATCTCGCGCTCGCGTATGGCGAAAACCACCCAGGCTCGCTATCTCCGTTCGGCAAGCGGCACGTGTTGTTACTAGGGCCGACTGGCGCGGGCAAGACCCTCCTTGTGACCACGCTCGCCGAGCATCTCGGCGTGCCGGTTGCCTTCGGCAGCGCCGCGAGTCTGGTCGAGAACGGCTATGTCGGTGAACATCTCGAGTCCGTTTTTCGCCGATTGCTTTCGGCGACGCGCGGCAGCACGGAGCTCGCCGAGCGCGGCATCGTGTTCCTCGATGAAATCGACAAGGTCCGTCGTCAGGAGGTCAATTCTCGGGACATCGCCGGCGAGGGCGTGCAGACGAGCCTGCTGGCACCATTGGATGGTTGCCCGGTCGAGGTTCGCTTCGATTCGGTATCCGGATGCACGCTCAACACGTCCAGGATGCTGTTCATTTGTACCGGGGCGTTCAGCGGCCTGCCGGAACTGATTCGGCGTCGCATCAGCGCGGGGTCCACGTTCGGATTCCGCGTCTGCGAGGAGGATCCGTTGGCCCTGAGTGACGACGAGTTGCTCGCGCGGGGTGAGCTGCAGGACCTGGAAGCGTACGGTTTCATCCCGGAGTTTCTGGGACGGTTCGCGGTGATCTCGACGGTCACATCGCTGAGTCGGGACGACCTGGTGGGTATCCTGCGCGACACGGAGGAATCGCCCTTGGTGCGGCAGCGCCGGTGGTTCGCGCAGCACGGGGTCGAACTGCTGCTATCCGACGATGCCTTCGACGCGATCGTCGACCTCGCGATCCGCAACCGCACCAACGCCCGCGGGCTGGAACGGATCTTGGCCAAGATGCTGGCGACGTTAGATTTTCAGCTGCCGGAGCTGGCTGCGAGCGGCGTGAGTTCGATTCGCATGGATCGCAAGGCACTTCTGGGACAGGGTGAGCCGCTGATTCGGCGCGGGGGCTCTGCCATGCGCGACACTGCTACGGCCGCCAACGCGCTGCGGACCCAGGTGGCGGGCCTGCTTGCCGGCGATGGCTGTTCTGCGCCTGCCCGGGCTAAGAACGTGTCGGCGAAGGCACCAGTGGGACATGGCAGGCCTGTGTCGCGTCCACCCAGTCAGCGACCGCGGCAACTCCAGTTGCCCTTCGAAGATCCGCCGTCGCCGAGCGACATACCCTTCTGAGCGAGTGCCGCGGCAGGATGTGTCCTTCGCCAAAACTCGGTCCGCCTCGCGCGCAAGGACTTGTGCGTTTCGCTTTTTCGGGGCTGGCCTGGTACGATTCCGCCGCACAGCACCCGGACGGAGAGGCCGTGATGGGCGTCGTGTGCGTGATCGTCTTTCTGCTGGCGCCGCTTCGCAACCGCGCTAACCTCGCCGCCGCGACAGCGTCATGCAGGACCTCACTATCCGGCAGCAGGTGCTTGCGCCGATGATTAGAATCATCGGCGCAAGTACCGGGCGGATTATGTCTCGCTGCTGCGGGCACTTGCGATTGGGGCTGTTTCGGGAGCGCAAACGACGCACGCGTCAACCTTGGAGCTGGCGCCGCTCGCCGGGACGCCCGTATCCGGTTTCTCACGCCCAGACCCTGAACGAGTTCTCCGAAGCTGGGCAGCCTCAGCATCCCGACGCCTCCGCCGCGGGGGCGCTGGTGGCCAGCACCGCCACGACCTCGGCGAGCATCTGCCGCTCGACACGCCCGAAGACGTGCACACACCGCGCGCCGGGCAGCACGATCTCAATCCGTTGCGCTGCTGCCGGCGCTGTGTCCGCCATGACCTGCACCGGCACCAGCGGCGGCGGCACGTGGACTGACCCGCACGGTGCTGCCGCGTCCCGGCGAGCCAAGCGTGTTCGCCACCAGTAGAACGCCGATTCCCGCACCCCGTGCCGCCGACACCAGGCCCGCACCGACAGCCCGCTGCCCGCCTGCGCCCCCAGCCGCCGTCGCCAGAACTCTTCTTTCTTCAGATCCCGTGGCGTGCCGCGCGCCATACCGGTCTCCGCTGATCACGGAGATATCCTGCCCGTACCGATTGTCGAATTGAAGATGGGGTCCGCCGGACGCTTACCCCTACGGCCACACCAGCCGCCGCTGCGGCGACTCATCCGGCGCCGGGTCCGCCGGCTGGCGGACGCGCATGACATTTTCCGTATGCACAGGGGTTCGTCGAGCTTGGCGACAGCCTCCAGGGCTTCGGTTGTACTCAGAAGCGAGTCGCCATTCTTCGTCCATCACCGGCTGGGCTACTATACTCTGTCGAAGGGCTTGACAGCGTGACTCCGGGGCCGCCCCCTGGAAGGTGCGAGCACCATCTTCGTTCTCTACCCCTTGCCGGGACCCGGGCCGGTCGCCGGTCAACACGCCGAAGGACGTGACCATGTGGAATGTAGCAGCGTCGAGCACAGTTACCAGTGCTGTGTCGGGGGCGGCGAAGCGGGCCGCGGGGCGACGTGTGCTGCACGGCATCGGATTGGTCAGCGCGGTGTCAGCGGCCGCGGTCGCCGTCGTCATCGTGATCATGAATGAGCGGGAGTGTGCCAGCGCCCGGGCCCAAACGAAAGAACGTTTCCAGCTTCGGCTCAGCGCAACGCAACAGGAAGTCGCGGCCTACCTGGATGAAGTCGTTCTCTGGCTTCGGCTGGTCAGCGCCGACCCTGAGTTGGCGCACCAGTCTCCAACCGCGCACAGCCACCTCCAGGCGATCTACGAGGGCAACTACCGTCGGCATCGGCTGGCCGAGATCTACGTGATCGAGCGTTACTTCGATGGCACCCGCCGACCTTTCAAGACCTTTGAGAAAGGGGACGAGTTGCGCGGCGTCGAAGAATTGCATGCTCTCGAACGCGAGCAGGAGGAGTATGCAGTTCACATTGAGCACATCCGCCGCTTCGCCGCGGACCCGACGCTGGAAACGCTGATCAGCATGCCGGTCAATCTCTGTGTCGACGCGTCTGGGATCGTCGTTTCGGTCCCCTGGCGCGCGGCGGAAGAGCTGCTGGGAATCGTCGCGGGCATGGCGCCGCTGACGAACCTCACGGAAATTCTGCAGCACGGTGACCGGGGCCAGGCCTGCGTGCTGGTGGGCGCGGATGGAACGCTGCTTCAAAACGGCCGCTTGTCGTTCGACCTGGAAACGTGGCTCCGCGACGAGCTGCGGCAGCACGGGCCCCGGGCCTTCTTCGCAAGAGTGCCGCAGCTGTTCCATGCGGAGTCACGCACCGGGGTCTGGGCTCCGGTCAACGCCCCCGGAGGCGACCCGTGGTACGTTGCGCTGTTCTACGATGAAGCGGAGCAGCTCGCGGCCGTCGGCGCACCGGGGCGTGGGTCGGTCTGGGGGATCGCCGCGATTGTCATGTTACTTGGCGGCGCGATCGCCTTTCTCTGCCGCATGACCCCGGCTCTGGTTACGGCGCGGCATCTGGCGGAATCACGAACCCACGAGCTACTCGCCAGCGAGGCTCGCTTCCAAACGCTCGTAGCAACGATGAACGAGGGATTGGCGGTGCAAGACGAGTCGGGAACGCTCACCTACGCAAACCACCGCCTGTGCGACATGTTGGGGTTTCGGCCGCAGGATCTGATCGGCCGGCGGGCCGACGAAATCGTTTTCGACCAGGCCAATCGCGCCATTCTCGCGGACCAGCTCCAGGATCGCCGGCGCGGGCAGTCGCGTTCGTACGAACTCGTGCTCGCCGACAGACAGGGCCGGCCGGTGATGGTGTTGGTCTCGCCGCGCGGACTGTGGGACGCCGATGGGAGCTGGCGCGGCAGCTTCGCGGTGGTAACGGACATCCGCGAGCGTAAGGCCGCAGAAGATGAGCTGCGCCGCTCGCAGCGCTTTCTTCAGATGATCGTTGATCAGATCCCGGAGGCGGTGCTTGTGATCGACCGCCAGAACCGCGTCACGCTCGCGAACCGGGCCGCTCAGAATCTCCCCGGCGGCGTGCCAGCGGGTCTCCGTTGGTTCACCTGCAGCGCCACAGAGCGGGATTCCGCCGGTGGACCGAAGGCTGCGGAAGGAGCCTGCCTCGCGACGCAGGTAGCGGCAAAACGCATACCCGTTTCCGTTACACACGCGTGTGCCGATGCCGCGGGCAACGAGCGCTTGCTCGAACTGATCGCGGCGCCGGTCTGCGACGAGTCCGGGCAGGTCACGCACATCATCGGTTCCGGCCGGGACGTCACTGCCCGCGTGCGTGCCGAGGCGGAAGCGCGCCGTCGGCAGGCCGAGCTGGCGCACGTGGCGCGCCTGGGCACGATGGGTGAGATGGCCGCGGGGCTCGCCCACGAGTTGAACCAGCCGCTCGTCGCCATTGTGAATTACCTCGAGGCGTGCCGGGCACGAATCCAGAACGGGGTGCTGCGTCCACAGATTCTGCTCGATGACCTTGCTCGGGCTGCGGCACAGGCGGAGCGCGCCGGTGGAATCATCGAGCACCTGCG
>Ga0116156_10002761_pt1 | contig 15753 bp, 6 predicted proteins | sample AD_UKC045_MetaG_FD_89891 | JGI IMG/M metagenome (GOLD analysis project Ga0116156, IMG submission 89891) | Active sludge microbial communities of municipal wastewater-treating anaerobic digesters from USA - AD_UKC045_MetaG | ecosystem: Engineered > Bioreactor > Anaerobic > Digestate | place: USA... | reverse complement strand
TTGACGCATCTTTCCGATAAACTTATAGAATCAAGATTTCCGAACATTTTAAATATGTGCCTGTTATACGGAATAGACATAAAAAAAGATTATATCCCTGTCAGACCCGCCGAACATTATTTTATGGGCGGAATCAAGATAAATGAAAATTGCGAAACGAATATTTCCGGATTATTCGCCTGCGGCGAATGCGCGTGTTCGGGAGTTCACGGAGCAAATCGTCTTGCGAGCAATTCGCTTTTGGAAGCCCTTGTTTTCGGTTACAGAGCCGGAAAAATTGCGGCGAATAAAACAAATAAATTCCAGAGATTCAATTTATGCAAATTATTTTCGGAATCTAACAATAAAAAAATATTCGAGAATTTTAACATTATCGACGCAAAGAATTCAATCAAAAGTCTTATGTGGAGAAACGTGGGGATTTTTCGCGATAAGGAATTTTTAATTGAAGCGTTGAAAACTATTGAGAAATGGAAAACCTATTTGTTTGCCAGTTCTTTTCAAAGCGTCGCCGGATACGAACTGCAAAATAAGCTTATTGTCGGCGAGATAATCGTGAAAGCCGCGTTGAAACGCGAAGAAAGCAGAGGAGCGCATTTCAGAACTGATTTTCCAACTCCGCAGGACCGGTTGGCGGATGAGCATTACGAATTTTCAATTGCCTGCAATAATTCCTAAGCCGAATTTCACCGGAAAATGATTACATCAAAAAATGGTTTCAATCATTTTCCTGAAATTTGGCTTGCATATAAAAAATTATTCCGGTTTTTATGAAATTCAATTTAGGTCTTTTAACGCCGGATTGCGCGCGGCGTTGGTTTCGTCAAGCCGCTTTAACGGCGCGTTGACCGGAGCGTTTTTTAAAAGGTCGGGACTGGTTCCGCATTCTCCGTTAATTTTTATCATAGTTTCGATAAAAGCGTCGAGCGTTTCTTTGGTTTCCGTTTCAGTTGGTTCAATCATCAACGCTTCGTGAACTATAAGAGGAAAATAAATTGTCGGCGGATGGTAGCCGTAGTCGATAAGGCGTTTGGCAATATCCAGAGTTTTGATTCCGTATTTTTTTTGAAAATCGTTATTTAATACGAATTCGTGTTTGCAAATGCAATCGAACGGAAGATAAAAATATTTCTTAAGTTTTTCTTTCATATAGTTGGCGTTCAAGACTGCCATATCGCTTACTCTGTTCAAACCCTCGATTCCAAGTTGTTTTATATAAAAGTAAGCTTTTAATAAAACATTGATATTTCCAAAATACGAATGTATTTTTCCGATTGATAAAGGATAATTATAATTTAAAAAATAATTTCCGGATTCTTTATCCAAATCAACTACCGGAACCGGCAAAAATTCCATTAGTTTTCCGGTTACTCCAACCGGACCGGCTCCTGGTCCGCCTCCTCCGTGAGGGGTAGAAAAACTTTTATGCAGATTTAAGTGCATTGCGTCGAATCCCATATCCGCCGGTCTGCATTTGCATAATATTGCGTTCATATTGGCGCCGTCATAATAAAGCAATCCGCCTTTTGAATGAACTATGCCGCTGATTTTTAAAATATTTTTTTCAAATAAACCGAGAGTGTTTGGATTAGTAAGCATTAATGCGGCGGTATTTTCATCCATTAAATTTTCTAATTTTTCAAAATCAACTAATCCGTCGGCGCCGCTTTTTATTTCAACAATATCATAACCGAGCAAAGCCGCGGTGGCGGGATTTGTGCCATGCGAGCTATCCGGAACAATGATTTTATTTCTGTTTTCTTTTTTAAAAGAAAAAAATTCTTTTATAATACGAAGTCCGGTATATTCTCCGTTTGCGCCTGCCGCAGGCTGAAGAGTTATTCCCTGCATTCCTGTCAGAATTTTTAAATATTCCTGAAGTTCAAATAATATTTTTAATAAATTATTGTTATACTGGAGTTCCGAAGGATGAATATTGTAGACTGGATTCGACGCGAATTTCTCATTAAGCTTAGGATTATATTTCATAGTGCAGGAACCCAACGGATAAAAACCCGAATCAACGCTGTAATTCTTATGCGATAGTTTTATGAAATGCCTGACGACTTCGCATTCCGGTTTTCCGTTAAAACCCATATTCTCAAAGGTTTGGTCAGAATCTTTGAGCTTCGATTCATACGCAGTATCGTTATTTATTGGATTGCCGAATATGAGTTCGGGATTTATGAACCCCGGCATATTAAAAACTGAATTTGAAGAAACAGAATTAATTTCATTCATTTTTATTTTGCGATAAATGGCGGAGAGGGCGGGATTTGAACCCGCGGTACGGTTTCCCGTACAACACCTTAGCAGGGTGCCGCCTTCGACCGACTCGGCCACCGCTCCTTAATATTATTCGTATAATTTAACAAAATAATTTTTAATTGTCAAGTTTAATTTAAAAAATTTTTAATATAATCGGCGGCCGAATTTTTAAATGAAGCGAGTTCTGATACGGAAACACTTTTTTTCTGCAATTTGAATTTTTTAATAACTTCGTTGAAAACTTCGATAAAACATTCAATATGTTTTTTTGTATGCGAAGAATTTATCGTGCATCTAATTCGTTCATTGCCGCGAGCCACTGCCGGACCGCCTACGGCATTGCAAATAATTTTTTTATCATAAAGATAGGATTCTATTTCAAAAGCGGTTTTTTCGTTTCCTATTATTATCGGAATTATTTGAGAGTAACGTTTTGGAACATTAGCTCCAATTTTCATAAGACCTGTTAAAAACATATCTACGTTTTGCCAAAGCCGTTTTCTTAACTGCGGTTCTTTATCCGCAATCTTAATGGATTCGATTAAGCCGGCGGCTTCGTCAGCGGGCAGACCTGAAGTGAAATAATAGGTGGAAGTATTTATTTTCAGCATATCAATGATTTCTTTTTTCGCCGAAATGAATCCGCCGAGACCTCCGAACGCTTTGCTTAATGTTCCCATTTTAATTTCAATCTTGTCTGAAACATTGAAATGTTCCGCAATGCCTCGACCAGTTTTTCCCCATACTCCGGAACCGTGCGCGTCGTCAATCATAATTGCGGCTCTGTAAGTTTCGGCTAATGCGGCGATTTTATCAAGCGGAGCGAGGTCGCCGTCCATACTGAACACCGAGTCGGTGATTATAAATAAAATTTTATCGCGGTTTGTTTTAAGAATGTCAGACAGATGCCCCATATCGTTATGCCGGTATTTTATGAATTTAGCGCGGGATAACTTTATTCCCATTCTTATGCTCCAATGATTTAATTCATCGCCGACTATCAAGACTTCCCGCTGTTTTTTTTGCGGTTTGCCGTAAAATAATTTTGTGTAAAAATCAACGTCGGTTAACGCTGAAATCGCCCCGACATTAGCCATTAATCCTGTCGCAAAAGTTATAGTGTCTTCCGTATCCTTATATTTTGAAATTGTATCCTCAAGTTTTTCAAGAACATTGAGATTGCCGCCAAGCCGTCTTGATTCGCAAGTTCCGATTCCGAATTTTAATAGCGCTTGTTGAGCGGCTTTAATAACTTCGGGACGTTTGCTCAAACCGAGATAGTTATTTGAACAAAAACAAGTATATTTTTTTTTATCAATAACTGTAACTGGATTTGCAAGCTGGTCTATAACTATATCAGGATGCGCAAGATTTTTTTTCTTAAGCCAATGATAAGTATTAATAAAGTTTTCAATCAGTAAAGAATTTTTCATAATATTTTTTTTCGTAATTAAAATTTTGGTAGTTTATAACAATAATATAAGAAAAGCAAATCATAAAATAAAAAAAATCAAATTATCGTTTTTGACTATAATAATAAATCAAGTAACTGATTTTAATAAAAGGTTCAATTTTTTTAATTTTTTATAAGTTGAATTATTTTAAGTTTTTAGTAAAATTTTAAAAATTACAGTGGATTTTGGTTTTAAAATTCAAGGAGATAGATCATTAGATGAAACAATTTTTTTGGGGAGTATTTATATGTTTGATATTATTTTTAATTTTGCCGGGGCTGGTTTTATCGGGGCGGACGGAAAATGTCATTTTGGCAGATTCAAAAAAAACGGCGATATCATATTCGCCGGTAAGTCAGGACGATTTTGAGCGGCTGAAAAAAACATTTGGCGTTTACGTTACTTCAAAAAATTATAATAAAATTATTAACGGACGCGGCACAGGTTTGAGACCGCCGACAGAAGAAGAATGGAATTCAATAAAATATAAAATTAAAGGAATTACTTCGGTGAAATACTCGCCGAAATATTCAGCGCCGCTTCCCGCGGCTTACGATAATACTCAGGAAATATGGTTTCCTCCGATTGGCGACCAAGGTTCGGAAGGTTCCTGTTCAAGCTGGTCAATCGCTTATTATTGCAAAACATTTCAGGAAGCGAAAGAGCATAACTGGAATCTGAAAAACGCGCTGCCGTCCGGCGTTTATCAAGGAAGTTTCCCCGACGATTATGCGGACAAGATATTCAGCCCTGATTTTCTTTATCATCTGGTTAATAAAAATAACGATGTTGGAAGTATGTTCTGGTATCCGATACGATTGATGTATGGAATCGGCGCAGCGACTTTTAAAACAATGCCTTATAAGGATTACGACCATACTTCGCTGCCGGTTGAGACAGCGTGGCGCGAAGCAGCTCTTTATAGAAATGAAACAGATTATTTTATAATAGATTCTCAAACCGATACCAATTTTGTTAATCTTAAAACATTATTGAATTCAAATATAATCGCCGCTATAGCTATTGACGCTTATAATTATGAATCATTGACTGCCGATAGCGAATTATGGACGCTTGATAATTATAATTTTCCGCTGGATTATAATCACGCGAATACAATCGTAGGATACGACGATAATTTTGGGCCGTATTTAGAAGAAGGAGATACTCGATACGGCGCGTTTAAAATCGTTAATAGTTGGGGAGTAGGCTGGACAGGCGACCGCAACAGCGACGGGTGTTATTGGATTTCATATAACGCATTGCGGAAAACCGTTCCGTTTATTCAATATTTTATTGATAAAACCGCATATAAACCCGAAATACTTGCGGGCTTTTCGATTACTCATAATTCTCGTATAGAATGCGATATCACAATCGGGTTGGGCAATCCCGAAAATTCTATAATTACAAAAAAATTAACGGATTATCTATATTTGGGAGATATGTCTTTTGATAATTATAAATTTCTTGTTGATATTACGGAATTTAAAAACGATATTTCAAACAATACTGTTTTTCTTCAGATTTATGATAAAGATTTGACTTCTAATACAGGGGTTATTCATGGTTTTGAACTTGAATTTTTCAACGATTATTCGATTTTTCAATCTGCCGACACGATATTTAAAAGTCCGCAGGTTCAGGTAAAAACAATCAACGATTCATCTATTGTTTTATATTTGACGGCTAATGATAAATTAAACCGCGACACATTTCCGCTGCAAACGCCGGTTATAACATTTGCCGACACATCGCAGTATGATATTGCAAAAATATATTGGACAAAACCTCTTGCAAACACGAATGGCGATTTGATACAATACGACGGAGCGTCTGGATATAAAATTTACCGCAGCGATAATCCGGCTGAAAATAAATGGGAAGAAAAATGTATAGCCGAGAAATTTTCTATTGACGATACGGAATATATTGATAATTTATTGTCTGAAAATATTCCGAATTTTTTCAGGGTAAAAGCATATACGAATAAAATCGTCAATGGCGTTTCATATTATATTGAATCCGGCTATTCGCCGGTTTTTACGCTGAAAACTTTAATAAAACCTTATACTGTAAATAATAAAATCAATTTGCCGGAACTCGCGGGTTTATATAGAAGCGATATGGATTTGGGCGATTTTAATAACGACGGATTAATTGATATTACAGTATGCGGATATGATTATACTAATACGATTTTGAAAATTTATAAAAATACCGGCGATACATTCGTTCTTGTTTCAGAGCCGCTCGGCAGTTTAAAAGGAGTAATGCGCGGAAGCGTAAAATTCGCAGATATAAATAACGACGGCGCGCTTGATTTGATTGCTTTGGGCAATGGCGGACAATATAACCGGCTTTTGGTTTTTGAAAATCGAAACGGCGAATTTGTGAAACTTTCAGAACCTATGGGAGCCAATAAAGGTTTGCAAAACGGATATATTGCCGCAGCTGATTTTGATAACGACGGCGATGTTGATTTTGCAGTTACCGGAAACGACGGTTCAAATAACAGATTTATAATTTTCTGGAATGATAAAAAAATATTTGCAAGATATACGGAGCCGGCTGGGCATAATTTCGGATTAACCGATTATTCAAGAATCATAGCGGGCGATTATAACAACGACGGATTTAAGGATTTGTGCTGCGCCGGTTATGACGGAGCGCATTCAAGACTGGTTTTGCTGAAAAATAACAACGGCGTTTTTTCGTTTGATCAGGAACCGCTGGGAATAAATAAAGGATTGGATTATTGTTCAATCGATTTCGGCGATTATGATAACGACGGAGATTTGGATTTGGCAGCCGCAGGATTTGGAGAAGAATGCGAACGGTTTGTAATATTTAAAAATAATAATGGAACATTTCAGAAAATACTCGAACCGCTCGGCGAAAACAAAGGGTTTTATGACAACGCCATTAAATTCGGCGATTATAACGGCGACGGGCTTCTGGATATTGCGGCTCAAGGCGAATCATCCGCAGGTTTAAAATATTTTGCGATTTACGAAAATATTGGCGCGGACAGTTTTGTAAAAAAATTCGAACCGCTTGGAACTAATCAGGGAATATTTCTCGGTTCTTGTAATTTTGCCGATGCGGATAATAACGGTTCGCTTGATTTGTTCGCTACCGGCAGATATAGTTATTTGATTTCGTCTGTTTTCAAAAATAATTTTCAGATTCAGAATACCAGACCTACGCCGCCTTCGGCTCTTGAACCAAAATCTGTTGAAATAGAACAGGGCGATTCCATTGTTTTCAAATGGACAAAAGGAACTGATTCGATTACTCCGCAATCTTCATTATCGTATAATATAAGAATTGGAAAAACACAGGGAGGCAGCGAAATAATTTCCGCCGACAGTAATTCGAATCATATTGGTTCGTCAGTATTATACGGGAATGTTCAATTTAACGCATCGTATATTTTAAATTCTGAAAAACTTGAAGAGGGAATTTATTACTGGAGCGTTCAGACATTGGATAACGGTATGATGAAATCCGTATGGACAGCGGAAGATACATTTAAAATTGTTTTGCCTTCGGGCGCCGACACGACTGCGCCGGCCGCGCCGGTTTTAATTTCCGCGGATACAAGCATTTTCAACCGCGTTGTTTTAGCGTGGTCAAAACCTGTTTTATCCGAGTTTGGCGGCTCTTTAGAAAATACCGACACTGATTTGGCGGGTTATAAAATTTACCGTTCAGAAACCGGAAATGTTCAGAACTGGAATAATTGTTTGATTGCCGTAGTATCAAACAGAAACTCCGAAACTTTTACCGATACGGCAATTGCTGAAAACGCAATTTATTATTACAGGATTACGGCGTATGATTCGACATCAAGAAAAAATATGATATTTAATAACGAATCCGAATTTTCAAATATAATTAACGCGCGGATTCAAGCGCGTCCGGCATTATGTTTTACAAGCGCAGACACAATTGATTTAAGCGTTGATTTTATCGAATTGAACCGGACTGGATTTGAACTTTACGATTTTGACGGCGACGGCGATTTGGACGCGGTTATGGCTGGAAATGACGGGTCGACTCCGCGTTTTATAATTTATGAAAATAGAAATAACAGATATTATCAAATAGCCGAGCCGATGGGCAGATTTAACGGATTGGATTATTTCGGCAGTTTTGAATTTGCCGATTATAATAACGACGGCAAACCGGATTTGATAGCGAGCGGCTATGATTTTGAAAACAGATTAATCGCTTATAAAAATGACAATAATAAGTTTGTTAAGGATTATACTTTGTTAGGCGAAAACATCGGAGTTTCAAGTAGTTTTGTCAAATCCGCGGATTTTGACAACGACGGCGATTTGGATTTGGCTGTAACGGGTTATGGTTCATCGAATTATATGTGTATAATTTTTAAGAATGAAAACGGCGTTTTAAAAAAGTATTCAGAACCTATGACTACCAATATAGGGCTTGATGATTCGGCAAACGAATGGATTGATATTGATAACGACGGCGAATTGGATTTAATTGTTAGCGGAAATGATTCATTCAATAACCGATTAATTATATTTAGAAACGAAAGTAATGTATTTACAAAAATTTCAGAACCTTTCGGATTCAATAAAGGAATTAGCAAATCCTGCATTTCATCCGCTGATATTGACAACGATGGCGATATTGATTTTGCGGTTATCGGTTATGACGGATCAAATTACCGTTTTGTAATATTCGAAAATCAAAATGGAAATTTCACTTTAAAAGACGAACCGCTTGGCGTTAATAAAGGATTATATCGCGGGTCTATTAAATTCGCCGATTATGACAACGACGGATTTGTTGATTTGGCTGTTTCGGGCGGCGACGGAAATTCCGAACGTTTGATATTTTACAAAAATTATAATGGAAAATTTATTTTGGATTGCGAACCGCTTGGCGCAAACGCGGGATTAAATTATTCAAAAATTTTCTGGACAGACTGGGATAAAGATAATTCGTTGGATTTATTTATTACCGGCAGAAACTCATCAGGCGACCAGAAGTGTTTTGTTTTTCTTAATCAATCGCCTGTAAAAAATATAAGACCTTCGGCGCCGGTTATTGTCGAACCCGCAGGCAATGTATTTATTGCCGCTGACAGCGTTACTTTTAAGTGGAATAAAGTGAATTCCGATACTACGCCTTCAATTGCGTTGAATTACAATTTACGCATTGGCAGAAAATCCGGCGGCTGCGAAATAATGAGCGTTATTACGAATACCAATAATTTATTTGATTTGACGCTGAAAGGGAATGTTCAAAACCATAATGAATGGACATTGAAAAATAATGCTGAAAACAGATTGACGAACGGAGTTTATTACTGGTCGGTTCAGGCGGTTGACGGCGGATTGATGAAATCAGAATGGTCGTCGGAAAAAATGTTTGCTATTGCCGATACGATCTATGTTTTAAATTCGTCCGAGACTTTAATAGTTTTATCAGAAAAATTAACCGATGTTTCGCCTGCCGCGGCAATAACATTAAGCAATACGGAACCTGTGAATATTAATTTTAATATTGGAGACTCTTCAACTGTTTATTCGGGCGGAATTTCTTTGAAATTAAAACCGGATAAATTAAATTCTGTTTTGACTATTTCCAAAATGGATAAAAATCAATATAATAAAGGGACAGAATTATTAAACGGTTTCGATAGATTTTCCAATACTATAATCGATTTGATTTTGACTGATACGCAAGGAAATATCATAAGTTCGGATTCTTCATTTTACAGCGTTAAACCTGTTTTGACTTACTCTTTAAAAAAATCAGATTTTACGGCTGAAGAAATTCAAAGATTGCGCATTATGACTTTCGATGAAAATTCTAATAAATGGATTTTAGCGGGAATTACCGACATAACCTCAAACGGAGAAACAGTGTTTATAAATGTTTCCTTAAATCATTTTTCGGTTTACGGATTATTTTTTACGGCTGCGCCTGCGTTTGCCAATACTTCGGAAAATATAATCGTTTATCCGAATCCTTATATTCCAAATGATAACGACGCATTGAACGGCACTCCGACTTCAGGAATTTTATTCGGAAACCTGCCTGCAAATTCCAATATTGAAATTTATACGGTTGCAGGAAAAAAAGTTTTTTCGCAAACAGTTAATGAAACTCCATTTCGCTGGAATGTGAAAAATAACGACGGGCGCGATATTGCGAGCGGAATATATTTTTTTGTTGTAAAATCTTCTGCCGGCGTCAAGACCGGCAAATTTGCGGTGATAAAGTGATTTGGACTTTTTTTAAAGATGAAGATTAAAAAAACGCTAAGACACTATAATTTATAAAGGTTTCAAAGCGCTTCAAAAAATATTCCTGCCGTAAATGCAATCGGCAGTTTTTTGTGTATAACTATAATATCGTTTTTTTTCTTTGTTTGATATATGGTAAAAACAATATCGTTATTTCTGAAATATAAAATTAGATTTCTTTTCTTGTTTATAGTGTTATTGTTGTTTTCAATTCAATTTGTTTTTTATGATGGATTGTTTTGGGAAGGCGATTCCGCCGATATTTTTATACCATTCAAACTTTTTTTGAAAAATCAAATTTCTCTGGGGAATATTCCTGAATGGAATCCTTACACTAACGGCGGACACGGATTTTCAAATTTTCCAACATCGCAAATATTCTATCCTTTAAATTATTTGTTTATAAAATTAGATATATTTCCGGAATTTTTCTTTTTTCATTTGTTGCATATAATTATATTATCAGCGTCTTTTTTTTCGCTTATGAAATATTTCCGAATTTCTGATGCGGCAGCCGGTCTGGCTATGCTTTTATTTGTAACTTCCGAATACTATCTGGCGCAACTCGGATTAAAGGATATTATAGCGACAATTTCATATATGCCTTTAATAATTTTGTTGGTATATAAATGGATTGATAACTGCCGCGTAAAATTATCTATTGCAATTGGAATAATATCCGGATTGCAGTTTCTTGCCGGACATCCTCAATATTTGTTTTATACTTTTTTAATTTCCTCAATAATTTTTTTATGCAGAATAAAAGACATTTTAAAAATTAATAAATTAAAACTTTTTGGAAATTTGATTTTAATTTTTTTTGTTTTTACCGCGGCGACGGCTCCATTATTGTTTTCATTTTATGATTTAGTCAGAAATTCGCAGAGGCAAACAGTTGATTTTACAAACTCAAATAATCTTGGATTTAAGTTGCTTAATTTGTTTAATATATTTTTTTACAGATTTACTGGGTTGGGAACCGGAGCGGGCTCATTAATTAATGTTTGGCTTCCGTTAAAAAAATATTATATTATAAGCAACGGATATTTTTCGCTTGAATTTATTAAACCCGCCGCGCTTACGTTAATGATAATATATTTTTTTAAAAACAAACTTATAAAAAAAGAATTAGCTTTAATAATTATTATCGGGTTTATTCTTTCTTTTTATAATCTGATTTTCCCAGCATCATTTTTAAAATATCTTCCAATGCTTAATCTGTTTAAATATTTTGAAAGAGCGTTTATCTTAATTATATTTGCAGGATCGATCGCATCTGGAATAGCCTTTGATTGTTTAATTGAAAAGAAAGTAGTCTTAAATTTAAAAACAATATTTTTTGTTCCGATTTTATTTGTTTTGGCCGGATTATTTTTGGCTGCGACGTCATATATGATAAAATATTCGACTTTAAATGATTATCTTAATTCGGATTATTTGAGATTGATGAATTATATTGAAAGTTTAGGGATAAATTTTTTTTTTACGGCAATATGTTTACTTATTTTTTTTATAGGAATAATTAAATTTAATATATCAGGCAAAAAAAATATATTAATTTTTTTTTCAATAATTAGCGTTTTGATTTTTTTTGCTGTTAGACCTCCGCATGTTATTTTAAAAAAAGATTTTGACTCTTATATTTCTGAAATCAAAGAATTAACAAAGCATAATTTCATTAAACCTTTTGAATATATTAATGTTGAAAAAGGCGGAGGAAATTTAGTCTACAGCGGTTTCAGAGCTATGCCGGCAAATGTTTTTATGATTGGCGGAGGTCATATAGAAAACACCCGCAAATCGGCGACATATTTTAAATATACTGCGAAGGATGATATTTATCCTGTTTCATATAACCTGAATGATAAAAATGTTTCTGAGTCTAATATAACGACAGCAGGAGAATTTATTTTGAACAATAAAAAATATATTGTTGAAAAAAATAATAATTCAAAACCTCCTTTATCATTTATAGATTATAATTTAAACATGAATTATCCTTTGGATTACGACATAAAACTAGTAAATTCCGATAAAATAAATATTCGTATAAAATCCAGTATTGACGCGAAAGTTTTGTTCAGACATAATTATTCGACTAATTGGATTCTTTGTAATAATGGAAATTTGCAACCATTAAGCGAATACGATAATATGCTGATGAGTTTTGATGTTTTTAAAGGCGAAAATAATCTTGTTTTCGAATATAAAGATAAGTTGTTTAGGTTTGGTTTGAAATTCAGTTTAATATCTTTGTTTTTAATAGTTTTCATTTATAAATTTTCGCCTGATTGAGAAGAAAAAATAAAATGGAAAGGCAAACTTAAAAATATTTTAAAATATCTTTTATATTGGATATTGAAAAAATTTTAAAAGAATCGTTTGTTTCGCTTCTGTTTTCCGCCGCGTTAGTTTCTGACAATATGCAAATATTAATCCCGTTTTTTTTACATTCTTTAAATCTTTCGGATACGCGCGAAACAGATCTGGCTTCGCCGGTGAGTCCGAGCTCGCCGATAAAAACGCTTTTAAAATCAAGCGGTCTGTTTTTAGCGGAAGAAATAATGGAAACGGCGACAGCCAAATCGGCGGCAGGTTCATCGATTTCAAGTCCGCCGGTGATATTTACAAAAACGTCTTTGTCTATTAGCGGAATCGAACAGTGTTTTTCGATTATAGCTATGATGACGGATAACCTGTTAGGATTAAATCCGCGCGTTATTCTTCTTGAATTGCCGTATATTGCAGGCGAAACCAGAGCTTGTATTTCAATAAGTATGGGGCGGCTGCCTTCGATTATAACGCTGTTCGCAACGCCCGCAGCTTTTTCTTTTCTGTTGAAAAAAAACAAATTAGCGTAATTGGAAATGCCGGATAAACCGTTTTCCGTCATTTCAAAAACCGCGATATCGTTTGTAGAACCGAATCTGTTTTTTACGCTTCTGAGAATTCTGAAATCCGTAGATTTATCGCCTTCAAAATATAGAACGGCGTCAACCATATGTTCGAGAACTCTTGGACCTGCGAAATCTCCGGTTTTCGTGATATGACCTATAATAAAAGAGATTGCGTTGTTTTTCTTTGAATATTCCATTATTTTAAGAGTGGATTCGCGAACCTGTATAATGCTTCCCGGCGCGGAATTTATTTCGGAATTATAAACTGTCTGTATTGAATCTATAATCAAATAATCGGGTTTGTATTTTTTGCATATTTCAATGATTTTATTAATTTCAATTTCCTGAACCAGATTTATATTTTCATTTTGAATTTTTATTCTGTCGGCTCTGAGTTTGATTTGTTCGGGAGATTCTTCGCCCGCGATATAAAGACTTTTGCCAGAAAGTTTGCCGAGCAACTGGAGCATAAGAGTGGATTTTCCTATTCCGGGACTTCCTCCGATTAAAATCAGAGAAGAACCTACAAGTCCGCCGCCTATAAGATTATCGAATTCGTCGACTCCTGTTTTTGTCCGGCTCAAACTTAACGAATTAATATCGGTAAGTTTAACCGGCTGCGCCGGTTCTAAAAAATTTATGTCTTTTAAGGAGCCGGCTTCGTCTACAATTTCAACAAGCGAATTGTAGATTCCGCAGGATGGGCATTTTCCAAGCCATTTATTTGTTTCGTAACCGCAACCGTTGCACAAATATTTAATTTTATTTTTTTTTGACGCGCTAATATTTTTTCTCCGATTTCAAAATCATCTTGTAAAACCCGCAAAAAAACGAGGTTTTTTTTATATCTGATAATTTGTATGAACTTTATTTTGTCGAAACAATTAGATTATACAATTTATGCGGGTATAAATCAAATTGTTTTTTGATAAATAATTGTTTAATTTTTTTTTTATAATAATATAATTTTTGAAAAGATTTAACTCGGATAGCGCATTAAACGTTAAGCGAAGTTTTTAAAAACATAGTTGTATGCTTGTTAAAACTTCTATAAATCCTTATGTTATGCAGTTTTCGGGTTTAACAAGTCTTAAAACAAATTGACGATTGGAGATGATAATATATGACAGTTCGTATAAAAAACAACGTTGAATATTACAACCAGCCTATAATTATGGAGAAAATACTTGATTTTTACAAGGGTCACAGAAACGGGCAGCGGGTATTCGGGTCAAGATACAGTATTGGATTTGGAGAATCTGAAGTTTGGAAAGGAAATGAAAAAGCTTACTGGTCGAGCTCGGTATTTGAACAGATTTTTGAAATGACAAAACAAAAAGGACTCGATATATTCTGCTCTTTATGGCGCGACGACGGAACGATGCTTGCCCTCGATATTGAATATTTCAATTTGTCTTTTCCGGGAGAGGTTCATGCCAATCCTTATAAAACGTTTTATAAAATCGAACCGGTTTATCAAATAATAAAAAAAGTATTTGACGAATACGGACTTGAGGTATTGATTACAATGACCGGACAGGGGTATCATTTTACCTGCATTTGGCCTTATGAATACGAACATCATTTAATTGAAGAACTTGGAGCGTTAGAGCACACCACGATAAGAAAATACGAATTCAGAAAATACAAAATCGGCGGAGAAGTTCCTTTGAATATAGGAAAAGCGTTCAGCGGCGCCTGCCGGCTCATTCAGTTTTTAACGCAAAAAATAATAAAGGAATGCGATAGAAGAAGAGAATCCGGCGATAAAATAATTCCGGTAATTTATTCCGACATACCAATCGGCGCATCAGGGAAAGGGATATACGGCGAGGGTCAGGAAGCCGTATCGCTTGACGTAACGTTATATTCAGACCCGATATACGCGCGCAGCATCAGAATACCTTTTTCAACTTATCAGAAACATAAGGTGTTAAGATGGAAAGTCGGAGAATGGCTGGCTAACAACGTGCCTATAAGCGCGTGTATTCCGCGTCACTGGCCTAATATGCATTTCACTCCAAAACTGAACGATTTAATGAACATCCGCAGAAGAAAAGATAACAAGCATTTTGATTATACGGTTGAATACGCGAATTGCGCCGACACAAGACTTCCGAGAAATATCGAACCATGGAAAAAAGTAATAGCGGACTATAAGAATTCGCAGTTGTATAAATTCCATAAAGTTTTTGATGAAAAATATTATACTACCGATACTAATCCTAATTTTAATTTCGAGGCGGTTAGCAGGGAATTGCCGCCGTGTTATTCGTGCGCGATTGAAACGCCAAACGATAATCTTTTGAAACCTTTTTATCTTCAAGGAATAATCCGCATACTTGATAAAAAAGGATGGCATCCAAAAGACATAGCGCAAATGATTTATTTAAGATACAAAAATATGCGTAAATGGGGATATTTGTCGCCTGAAAAATTAGCTCATTTCTGGACTGAATTATATTGCGGAGCTATTTGGTCTGGAATTGATTCTAAAATAGATTTAAACTGCGTTTCACAACAGCAAAGAAATATGTGCTGGACGAAATTTTGCGGACATAATCTTCAAAATTATCAATAATTAAAAAAATGACTTGCAATTTTTTTTAGTTTAGTTAAAATAGATTAATTACAAATATAAGCTTTAATAAAGGATTATATCTTTCAATGGATCAAACCGCAGAAATAATAAACGTATTATTAAGTTACGAAGTAATAACTCAAGAACAGATAGACGCGGCAACTGCGAAAATAGAAGAACTGAACGCGAAACAAATTTCTGAAATTTCACAGGGATTAGAAAAAGAAGCCGCGCCGGTAAAAATCAGTTTGGAGGAAATGCTT
>Ga0116156_10002760_pt1 | contig 15754 bp, 12 predicted proteins | sample AD_UKC045_MetaG_FD_89891 | JGI IMG/M metagenome (GOLD analysis project Ga0116156, IMG submission 89891) | Active sludge microbial communities of municipal wastewater-treating anaerobic digesters from USA - AD_UKC045_MetaG | ecosystem: Engineered > Bioreactor > Anaerobic > Digestate | place: USA... | reverse complement strand
ATTACGATGAACAAATCAGAATAGCAGGACAAGTAAAACAATTGATTGAGAGTACAACAGGTATTGTTGATAGCGATTGGATGACCGAAGCCGATCAACCGGAATATCGCTTTGAAGTAGATAAAGAGAAGGCAATGCGTCTTGGTGTTGCTCCCGCACAGGTTGTGGCAACAATAAATGCAGCATTATCAAATATGCCCGCGGGCACACTTCATAATCCAGCATCCTTTGATCCGATCAATATTATTTTACAACTCAGCGATGCCGATAAGTCAAGCATCAATGACATCCGAAATTTGAAAATAATTAATCAGCAAGGAAATGCGATTGCCATTGGTGACCTGGTAAGTGTTAAAAAAGAAATCAAAGAAAAAAGTATTTACCGGAAGAATCAAAAGAGAGTGGTGTATGTATTGGCTGATATGGCTGGTGAATTGGAAAGTCCTTTCTATGCTATCACCGATATCTCTGAAAAACTAAAGACCATTCAGATTGCAAAAGGTTATACACTGGAGGAATCATACAATCAACAGCCTGAGTTTGAAGACAACTTCACGTTGAAGTGGGATGGTGAATGGCAGATTACCTATGAAGTGTTCCGCGATTTGGGAATTGCTTTCGGTGTTGTGATCATTATGATCTACATGCTCATTGTAGGATGGTTCCAGGATTTTAAAGTTCCGGTAGTGATGCTTGCCGCTATTCCGCTATCACTCATTGGAATTGTTCTTGGCCACTGGATGCTCGGAGCATACTTTACCGCCACTTCCATGATTGGATTCATTGCACTTGCCGGAGTAATGGTGCGCAATTCAGTATTGCTTATCGACTTCATTAACATCCGTCTTGAAGAAGGCATTCCATTAAAGCAAGCCATCATTGAAGCTGGTGCTGTTCGCACAACGCCAATTCTCCTAACCGCAGGTGCAGTAGTATTGGGGGCTGTCATCATTTTGTTTGATCCCATCTTTCAGGGCCTTGCCATCTCGTTGATGGGTGGAACCATAACTTCCACATTCCTCACCTTGATTGTAGTACCGCTTTTGTATTTTAAAATGACGCGCAAACCATCTGATCAATAGTAGTTATTAAAGTAAAACCAAAAACAGTTATGAAACTTCTCGTAATCACATGCCTAAAGGAATATCAAAAGAAGGTCGCCCATTTTATGGATCAGGCCGGGATTTTAATATTTAGTGTATCCGAAACAATTGGATTCAAAGATCAAAAAAATTCTAATCTGCTGGACAATTGGTTCAGCAGCGGCAACGAACAGTTTAATTCTATTTTCCTGTTCAGCTTCACAGATGAAGTGAAGGCAGAGAAAGCATTAGAAATTATTAAAAAGTATAATGCTGAAAATGAAACGGGATTTCCAATTCATGTCTTTATTATTTCAGTAGATAAATCAAGTTTACCGATTGCTTAACTGCTACGACAAATCTGATTCAGATGGATAGAAACTCCAGTCACTCCTATTTGCAACAATTTGATAAGGCACAAGAAAATTTTCAGTTAGTGTGTCGTGAGTATAATGACAGTCTGCTTTGTGAGAAGAAGAGGCGAAGCAGAAAAACAAAAAGATAAAATAGAATCGATAAATAGAAATACCATGAAAGAAAGAATCATACGCGCAGTGGCAGGAACATTTGTTTTAATCAGTATTACACTGGCTTACTTCATCCACATCTATTGGTTAGGATTAGCAGCATTTGTTGGGCTTAATCTTTTACAATCCTCATTCACCCGATTTTGTCCATTGGATACAATATTGGATAAGGTAGGGATTCAAAATGGAAAAAGTTGTTAACTGAAAAAAAGCTCCGATTGATTTTACAATACGCTTCATGTTTATCCCAGGCATGAGTTTAGTATTATCCTTCAGAAAGAAAACCATTCTGCAAATGTGATTAATGAATTGCTACTTTACAATTTGACTTCTGTGACGAAAACGCAACTTTCAATTTTCCGAAAGTTGGCATTCCCGAAAACAGCGATAGTTTCCAATCATTTGAAAATCCCATAGGCTCATTTGGAAAACCTAATTTATGATCCAGTATTCCGTTTGAATTTTCGTCCTGGAAAAGTATGGCCGCGTAGTCACCGAAAGGAATGTTTGAAAATGAAATCGTGGCTTTGCCATTTACAATATCACCCGTCATTTGCATAAATGGTTTTTTGGGCACATCATCTTGCTCTCTAAAAAGATGGATGATGGCTTTACCATCACTGTTCTTGAAATTTGTTGCTTCTATGGTTAGCGTTCCTGCATTCTGAGCATTACAGAAAATACCGATGAACAGGAAGCAAATACTTCCTGTCAGGATTACTATGTTTTAATTCATAGGTAATTTGATTTTTTATTATTCGTATGCCAGCGCTTCTCGTGTTGTTATTTTGTTTGCTCTTCTGGCGGGATACAGGGAAGCCGCGTATGAGCCTACTATGATGATGAATACCCAAATCGCAAGTGCAAGAATGGAGATCGTCAAAGAAAGGGGTGTGCGAAATGCCATGTTGCCGATAAGCCTGCCCATGTACGTGGAAAGAATAAGTGAGAGTACTATTGAAATGAAAATACTGAACACACCAATTAGTAATCCTTCCCAAACCACGAGCCTCCTGATTTTAGTTGGTGTAGCACCAATGGCTCTCATCACTCCTATTTCGCGGGTTCGTTCCAGAACATTCATGCTCATGCTCGACATTAATCCAAGCGTACCGACCAGTGCCATGAGTATAGCCATTGCCATTAATGAATTAACAAGTACTTTCATGTGTGCTGCAATAGCATTGTGCAACAACCACACTGGAATAGTGGTGTTGACAGAAATGTTTTCTTTTTCCAATAATGCTTCTACTTCGCGGTTTTTACGAACAGCACTTTCATAAGAGCGATCTGCATATGATATTCGTAGCATCTTGACTTGCCCCAATGTGTTGGTCAACCTTGAAAAAACTTCAAGCGATACATACGCGATGGCGGGAGACCCAACGTCTTCTGTAAATCCGATTACCTTCCATTCAGAAGGTTTGCCTTCAATACTTAAAGAAACGTGATCGCCTATTTTCAATGAACCTCTTGCTGATTGATTCATCACCACATCATTGTTGTTATTGTTGCTGAGCCATTGCCCTTCTACAAGAGTTGGTTTCAACAGTTGAGTAGGTACAGGAAGTGCTTGCATAGTGAAGCTGCCATGCCCTTTATCAGGATAGGTATGTGTTACTTCAAAGGAATTGTCTTTGCGTATTGAAGTAGAAGTCTGATTCCATCCTTCAGCACCGGTAACACCGTCTATTGCGCTGATTTTTGTGAGCACCGAATCTGCATTGATTGAATTGTTTAGCCGAACTTCAAGATCATAAAATCGCTGAGAGTATATTCTCAGTAGATTTTCATTCCATGCTTCGGATACGTTCAGGGCTGTCATAAACATGGCACCCCCCGCGGCAAGTAATCCCAATGTCATGGTGAGACGCGAGCGTTGTCTGAAAACATTTCTGATGGATAGTCGAAATGTTTCACTAAAGAAACGGATCTGCGAAAGTCTGACCAACCATGAATTCTGGTTCATACTTATTATATTCACACCATGATTATCCAGAGCATTGCGGACTGAAATGCGACTACCTCGAATTACTGGAAATGCTGCTGCAGCAAGTGGAATGATAATACCTGTGCCGATTTGCAATAAGGGTACCCAATATGGAATTGAAGTATTACGAATTTCCAAATTGAGCAACACGGCTATCTGATTGTAAAATCCAGAAGCAGCAAGCATACTCAGCGGAATGGCAATACCGAGTGCTACTATGCAAAGAATGGTGATCATCACTAAATACAAACCAGCAATCTGCAAGGAGTCTGCACCAATTGTTTTCATCACTCCGATCTGACGAACTTGCTTTACCATCAGCGTGGCCATTGATGTAGCCACCAGTATAGAACCCAAAATCAAAATAAGAAAACTGAATACAATGAAGATGGACATCACAGCACTCATCTGTCCCTGGTGAGGATGTTTCCCAGGAGGTGGAACCTGAATTTCATGAATCTCGTAACCGGATTTTTTAAGTTGTTCGGCTACTGCCTGTGCTTTCTCAGTAATGTGTTCCCTCGAATTTGTTTGTTCACTTACCAGTATTCGAAGTTGATCGAAGCCTTGTGTTTCTCCCAGCAATCGTAAAGTAGTCATTGAAATGTATCCGTAACCAGCTTGCTCTTGCCACGCTGGCGCGAGACCGGGATCATGAACCGTTCCCACAAGCTTGATTTTTTGAGGATGGCCGTTGGGAGTTTTGATAATTATTTCATCACCTTCTTTAGCTTGCATCACAACAAATGCTGTTCGTTCTGCAAGCATTGCCCCTATTGAAGGATCTGATTTACCCGAAACATGATAGAATCTATTTGTTCTTTTGTCGTTGAAGTCATCTATGATAAATAACAATAAGGGATACCATTTTTCCCCCACCTTCATTCTTGCAACTAGGGTAGCGTGCCGTTCAGCTTCAGCAATCCCTGGAAATTGTTTTATGCTATCGATAAGTTCTTTTGTAATAGCGCCTTCCGTTTCAATGGTGGCGGATGCCGGCTTTGTTCCCATATAGTTTTCGGTCATCTCACGTTTAATCACACTGTAACCACCCAGTATAAAGCCGATGCCAAATACACCAAGCGCTATAGCCAGAACCAACATAAAGTTTTTTGAATAGTCAGAAGTAAGGTCACGGATGACCTTGTAATATCTTGTTTGCATCGTTCGTAGATTAAGCGGGTATCACTTCATTTTCAATGATGCCATCTGCAATGGAGATCACATTTTCGAAGTAGGATGAGAAATCTTTTTCATGAGTGACGATAATAACCGTTTTACCTGATCGTGTAAGAGCAGCAAATAATTCAAAAATAGAAGTAGCGGTCTGTGAATCTAAATTACCGGTTGGCTCATCGGCAATAATAACCGGAGGATCATTGGCAAGTGCTCTTGCAATGGCAGCCCTCTGTTGCTGACCACCGGATAACGTTGAAGGAAGTTTATCTGCCTGCTCTTTAATATTTACCAGCTCCAGTAATGTTAATGCGCGCTCCCTTCGTTCTCTTTTCGGATAACTGTTACAGAAATCCATTGGTAGCATTACGTTTTCGATAATAGTAAGGGTTGGTAGTAATTGAAAGAATTGAAAAACGACCCCGATGTTTTTTCCTCGCCAGGTAGCCAATGCACTTTCAGAGAGCTTCTCTACATGAACCCCGTTAATCGAAATACTTCCCTCGCTGGGCTTATCTATTCCAGCAATAATGTTCAGTAAGGTTGACTTTCCGCTTCCTGATTTTCCAGTGATGGCAATTAATTTTCCATTTGAGATGGTTATGCTGACATTCTTCAATGCCTGAAATGTTCCGGAAGCAAGTGGAAAAGCTTTGGTAACATTGGTAAGTGTGATGAGGTTTTTAATTGGTTCGTTTCTCATATTGTTTTTTTAGCAACAATACGGATCACAAGTACTGGCATCGCCTATGGAAATCCTGTTGGACGTCCAGCGGCAAAATATTTTAATGGACGTTCTTTAAATCTGTCTTAGGGTATAAGATTCCTTTTATACTCACTGGGTGTTAACCCGGTAAACCGTTTGAAGATCAGGTTAAAGGTTGATTTGGATTTGAACCCTGCTTCAATGGCAATGCCAAGCAAGTTGTACTTACTTGCCTTCGGATCCATCATCAATCGTTTCACTTCTTCCACTCTATATTTGTTGACAAAGTCATAGAAGTTATCGCCAGTTCCTTCGTTTATCACTACTGACAATTGACTCCTGCTCATATTGATATCTTTTGCAAGTTGGCTTAACGTCAACTCCGCATCGAGGAAAGGTTCCTTTTCCGTCATATACGCAAGCAGTTTGTTCAAAAGTTCCTGATCGGGCTTGCTAAATGAATCTGGTATTGATTCACCCGGTACATCTAAAGGTATGGCTTCATCTCTTTGAAAAAGTTCTTTTTGCAAAATCCCTTTATAGCCCAGCGCAAAAATGGATACTGAAAAAATCAATGCGGTTGCTTTGGGCAGCCATGCGCCATTGTGAAGATGAATCGCTGCGAAAAGACTGAACATGAAAAACAAGTTGATCAAAAGAAATACGATCATAAAGAATCTCACCCATTCAATATCAATTCCTTCTTTGTTGGACACTTCATCATGCACAAATTTCTGATAGTGAATCCAAATCTTTCGTACAAAAATAAGGTATACAGAAAACTGAACCACCACCGATACCCAAAACAGAATCGTGAAAAGTTTGTGATTATAATCCAGAAACTTTAGGAATGATTCTGAATTAATACTCCGAAAAGACAAAGAGAAAATGACAATCAGGAAGAAGGGGATAAAATGCAATAACAGGCTCCCTTGCATTCTAATCCGATGGCCTGTTAGTTCATTGGTATAAAACCAAAGCAAAGGCGCAATGAGATAGAAAGTTGGATCTCCAATAGAATACACCTGTGCTGACAAATGATCGATCACCGCACCAGCAAATAAAATATGAGCAACACTAAAGGAAAGGGAGATTAGCAGAATAGACAAGAACAAGTTCGCACGGCTCCTTCTGGCACTCTTGTTATTCAATATCAGCACAACGAACAAACCCAAACCGATACCGGCATAGGTAAAGACAAGAAAAAGTTGTTTAAAGAATTCGCTCAAAAAATTTAGTAATTGAATTTATTGGAAAGTTAGGGTAAACAATGATTTCATTGAAACCGATACGTCCATTAGGATTCTGTTGGACATTTTAAAATAGCAATTAGAATATTGTTACTTCCATAAATTAAATTCCAGCAAATATTGATAACTAAAACCATTACTCTAAAAGACGGCTCTGATTCGATCGCTTCAGAGCCCCGAGGTTGGTGATTATGCTGAGGAGAAAATGCTTTGGCCTAAACCGGCAGAAACAAAAAAGGCAGCTACTTTACGTAACTGCCTGATTATTAAGAGCCCCCTGCCGGAATCGAACCAGCGACCTACTGATTACAAGTCAGTTGCTCTACCAGCTGAGCTAAGGAGGCTTTTCTACCTTACTTTGAAATATTGATGAATCAATAACCTCTGAGTAAAATCGAGGTGCAAAAATAGAGGAAGAAAGCTTTTTAGCAAATGGTTAATGGAAATTACTTTAGAAACCATCACAAAAGTGGCGGATAAGCCTATTCCTCAATACAGAATCAATTATTTGCTTGATAGGTTCTTAAATATCTCCCAACTGAGGACGAATCACGATCTCTTCCACCACGCTTCTCCCTGAAAGTGAATAGGCAGCAAAAATCGTTTCAGCAATATCTTCTGCTGGCATAAATCGTTCATCAGGCAAGTCAGAGCCAGCCCAACTATTGGTCATCGTAGCGCCAGGCATTACCGCTGTAACCCGAATCCTGAACTTCTTTAATTCTTCGCGAAGGCATTTCGAAAAACCCAGCATGGCGAACTTCGAAATAGCATACGATCCTCCATTAGAATACGCCATGAAACTGGCAATAGAACACACATTAAAAATGTGTCCTGATTTTCTTTCCTTCATCCCTCCTATCAAACCACGACTAAGATTGTAGGCGCTGTATAGATTGGCATTCATCATACTTTCCAATGCACCATCAGGCTCTGTTGAGATTTCGCCAGGCATAAAAAAACCCGCATTGTTCACCAATACATCAACCGGTCTGCCAAATCCAAGTATAAAATCCGCAAAAGCGTTTACCTGAATTTTATCCCCCATGTCAGTCGCTTTCGTCATTACCTTAACGGGATACTTTCCTTCTACTAATTCTTTGAGCGCTTCTAATTCTTTGGCATTTCTGGAACAGGTAATAATATCAAACTGACGAGAAGCAAAATTTTCAATCACTGCCAATCCAATACCTTTTGTTCCTCCTGTTACTACGATTACCTTATTCATATCCGATCAAATTACCTTCAAAACATTGAAAATAAAACTAAGGTTTTTATTAACTAAAAACCTAATTTCAATGAAAATCATCGATTTTAGATGATCGGTTATGCGTTTTAATTCAATCCATAAATCCGAAATCAAAAATCTTAAATATGAATCCTGATTTGTTTGTTTATTGCAGTTATGATTAAAGAGATTGGCAAGTATTTCATTTTTCTCGGGCGAATTCTTGTAAACCGGGAAACGTTCAAAACCTATTATAAACTTGTACTTGAAGAATGTATTGCCATTGGTATTGGCTCTATATTTCTGGTCGCACTCGTTGCCACATTTATGGGTGCTGTAACCACTGTGCAGACAGCCTATAATATGGTGAGTCCACTGGTGCCTGATTATGTTATTTCGCAAGTGGTTCGCGAAATGGTAATACTTGAATTAGCTCCTACCATTATGGCCTTGATCTTTGCCGGTAAAATCGGATCTTCCATGGCCAGTGGTTTAGGTACCATGCGCATTACAGAACAGATTGATGCACTTGAGGTGATGGGAATTAATTCTATATCGTACCTGGTGATGCCCAAAATAATAGCTTCCGTATTAATGTACCCACTTCTGGTTATCGTTGCCGGAGTATGTGCAATGGCTGGTGGATATATTGTTGGCGCACTAGTAGGATTTATAACACCAGAAGATTACATCTACGGTATTCGGGCTTCATTCAACGAATTCACCATTACCTTTGCATTAATAAAAGCAGCAGTCTTTGCCTTTTTGGTTTCTTCCATTTCTTCCTACAAAGGATACTACACTCAAGGCGGTTCATTGGAGGTCGGTATTGCCAGCACCGAAGCTGTAACCACCAGTGTGATTGCTATTTTGCTTGCCGATTATTCTTTAGCACAAATCTTATTGACCAATGATTAAGATACAAAGTATAAATAAATCCTTTGGTGAGAAGGTCGTGCTGAATGACATCAGCGGTACCTTTGAGAAAGGAAAACCAAATCTCATTATTGGTTCCAGCGGAACTGGAAAAAGCGTGTTGTTAAAATGCATAGTGGGTCTTGTAAAACCCGACATCGGACAAGTATTTTATGATGGACGAGATTTTTATGCAGGCGACAGTGAGTTGAAAACAGAAATCCGTAGAGAGATGGGCATGCTCTTTCAAGGTGGCGCATTGTTCGATTCAAAGAATGTGCTAGACAATGTGAAATTTCCGTTGGATGTACTCACCTCCATGAAGTCCGATGAAAAACTGGATCGGGTCAACTTTTGTCTGCAACGCGTTGGATTGGAAAATGTAAATCAAAAAATGCCATCGGAGATTAGTGGTGGAATGAAAAAACGAGTAGGCATTGCACGCGCCATTGTAAACAATCCTAACTATCTATTTTGTGATGAGCCAAACTCCGGTCTCGATCCGCAGACCTCAATGTTAATTGATGAGTTGATTCAGGATATCTCCGAAGACTTCGACATTACTACCATTGTGGTAACACACGACATGAATTCCGTAATGGGTATTGGCGAACGTATTATGTATCTCTACAAGGGTGAAAAACTTTGGGAAGGCACCAAGAATGATATCACCCACTCAGGCGTTAAAGAGCTTGATGATTTTGTTTTTGCAAACAAAGTGATGAATAGTTTGAGGGATAAGTAGCCATTAATTCTAACAATTGAAATTCATTTCCAATTGATCAGAATTTTACTCTATTCATTACACATCTTCATTTTTTCAAGCCATAGTTTTACAAATACCTATGCGTTATTTCATTTCCGCTCTTCGATTGCATTAATAGCACTCCATCAATTCGTGTATATTTGAAAAGCACTTATAGGAGACAGAATGAATCTAACAACAGAAAACATATTGCTTATTGGATCCTGTCTCCTGTTCATTTCAGTTTTAGCAGGTAAAACTTCCTACAAGTTTGGTGTCCCTATCTTAATCTTCTTCCTCGGTATTGGAATGCTTGCTGGCTCCGAAGGCATAGGAGGTATTTATTTTGATGACCCGAAACTTTCTCAGTTCATAGGTATTGTAGCGCTTAACTTTATTCTTTTTTCAGGAGGTCTTGACACTAGCTGGTCTACTATAAAACCAATCGCCTGGCAAGGTGTTACACTATCTACACTTGGCGTACTCATTACTGCAACTTCGGTTGGTTTTTTTGTACACGCTATTACTGATTTCTCGATTTATGAAGGTCTGTTACTCGGTGCAATTGTTTCATCAACCGATGCTGCTGCTGTGTTCTCTATTCTGCGTTCAAAAAATCTTGCGCTTAAAAGTAATCTACGGCCAACACTCGAATTAGAAAGTGGAAGTAATGACCCGATGGCGTACTTCCTTACCATAGCATTTACGGGCCTACTTATCCACAAAGACCAAAGTATTCTCAGCATTGTACCGATGTTCTTTAAACAAATTATTGTTGGAGCACTGAGTGGACTTCTGTTTGGTAAAATTGGCCAATTTGTAATCAATAAAATCAAACTTGATTTTGATGGATTATATCCTGTTCTCGGTATCGCACTTATGTTCCTTAGTTTTTCAGCAACCGATTTTGTTGGAGGTAATGGCTTCCTGGCAGTTTACATCTCGGCAGTCTATTTAGGTAATCAGGATTTGATTCATAAAAAAACCATCATCAAAGCGTTTGATGGTTTTGCATGGCTCATGCAAATTGTGCTCTTTCTTACGCTTGGCCTTTTGGTCTTTCCAAGCAAAGTAATTCCGCTCATTGGAGTTGGTTTGCTCATCTCTGCATTTTTAATTTTAGTCGCCAGGCCATTGAGTGTCTTTATCAGTTTATCATTTTTCAAAATGAAGAATAGAAGCAGGTGGTTTATATCGTGGGTTGGTTTACGTGGCGCGGTACCCATTGTGTTTGCTACCTATCCGCTCCTTGCAGGAATTGATAAGTCGCAGGTAATTTTTAACATTGTGTTTTTCATCTCCCTTACCTCTGTGATCATTCAGGGCACAACGCTATCAACTGTTGCTAAATGGCTTCATGTTGCGCTGCCCGAAAAAGTCAAACCACAGTCGCCTACTGATGCATTATTGCATGATGGACTAAAATCGGAACTTGTTGAGATTCTTGTCGTGCCAGGATCAATTGCTGTGGGTAAACGAATTATAGATTTAAAGTTTCCCAAATCAGCAGTAATACCAATGATTAAAAGGAACAATAAATTTCTTACCCCCAGTGGATCTACTGTAATTGAAGAGAACGATATCTTTATTATACTTTCAAATAACCAGGAAAATCTGATCTTGGTTGAAAAAGCACTCTCCCATCCGGAAACTTTGGCGTGATACCCAAAGAGAAATTAATATTTTCTACCTTTGCCACATGACCAAGGTCTTTAAAACCGCCATTCTATTTCAGCTTATCCTACTGTATTGCTTTACCTTAAGCTTTTACAAGGGTAGCAACACGTTGACCGAAAACCCTAATACACATCCGAAATCGACACAGTATCTCGAATATTATTCAGTTGCCTCCAACACTATAATTTGTCATACCAGCGAAACAAACAACATTCTTGAAAGCATTCAACATCCTTTCTCTTCGCTAAAATACAATCAAGACAATCAATTTATATCCAGAGCACACGAGCTGGAAAAAATTCTCTTTTATAAGGTAGGTCGATACATTTCGTTCTCTAAAATCCTTTCCGTTAGTTGTAATTCAAAAATCATTATCTATCCTTTTCATTCCTTCTTGTAATTCATTTATGGTTTGATTGCACTGTAACAAAACGTTGCAACACCCTTATTTCAAAGCAATTCATCTCTATCAGCGTGATAGGATGTTCTATCCTACATTCATTATTTCAAAAATATAAAAATCATTTCCATGGAATCCGGAACAATAACCAGCATCATCATGCTTGTACTCATGTTTGCCTTTATTTTAACCTTCGTAAGGTGGATGAGTTTAAAAAGAGTAAATCGTTTTCTTAAGCCACTCCAATCGCTTGCTAAAGAAACCAACAGTATTATAACAGATTATGCTATTTGGAACAATAACATTATTGGGCATGATAAAAATACACACCATGTGTTTTTTATAAAGACAACAGAAGAAAAACAAACTCAACAGACTATCGCACTTTCTTCAGTACAAAAATGTCATATTAACAATTCAAGTCGCTCAGCTATCAACAACCAGAGTATCATTGAAAAACTAGAGTTGGTATTTACAGAACGAGGAAAGAATGGTACTGAGATAAGTCTTGAGTTCTACAATGCAAAACACGACAACCTGACTATCAACGAAGAACTTCAGCTGATTCAGAAATGGTCAGGTATAATCAATGATCAATTAAAAACGATAAATTAAAAAAACAGTTAAAGGTTAAATTAAAAAAGCCCTGATCGTAACGGACAGGGCTTTTGTTTTATAATGAAATATGATTTGAATAAGAAGTCTTACACTGCTTTCATCTCAATAAAGAAGGTTGTCCCCTTCCCTACCATTGTTTCAAACCATATTTTCCCTTGCATCTGTTCGATGGCCTGCTTAGCAATGGCCAATCCTAAACCTGATCCTGATTTCTTTGTTGTGAAGTGTGGTAGAAAAACACGATCCATAAAGTCAGGCTCAATGCCCTTACCATTGTCGCTAAAGGACAACAAGCATTTACCCTCCGTCTTTATAAGCGCAATAATTACCTGAGCACTTCTTCCAGGAACAGCCGATTGAAAAGCATTTAGAATAATATTCGAGAATGTTCTTCCCAACAATTGCTCATCACCAATAACATTAAACCTATCGTCTGCTATATTGAGCTTGATGGTTCCTGAACGAAGGTGCAATTCAACAATTCGCCTGAGCAAAACCTCCAAATCAAGTGGCAACATAACGGGCTCTGGCATTTTAGCAAAAGAACTAAATGATGATGCTATATCATTTAACGTATCAACCTGTACAAGTAATGAAGATACGGCCTTCTCTGTTCGCTCAGGTGAAACAGCACCAGATTGAAGTTGACGCTCAAGTTGCTGAAGGGTTAGCTTCATCGGTGTCAACGGATTTTTAATTTCGTGGGCCACTTGCTGTGCAATCTCTCTCCAGGCCAACTCACGCTGTGTTTGCTCCAGTTCTGATTTACTTTCACTGAGTTTAAAAAGCATTTGATTGTATTCCTTCACCATCGTACCGATCTCATCATCCGACCTCCAAACGAGTGGTTCATTTATTTTTGTCAGCGATGTTCTTCGGAGACTCTGTGTAATGAAGCTAAGCGGAAAGGTAAGCCACTTGGATACAAAATAAGAAAGCACAACAAGCACAATAAAAATCAGGGCGAAGATATTCAAGATATTTGCCAACATGTTGATTTGAATCCGCTCCAGTGAAGCAACTGATTGAAAGAAGGGTATTGCCAACACTCCCCATAATTTTCCGGTGATGGGAGATTTTAACGGAGCATAAGAAACAAAATACGATAGCGAGCCCGCAGACTCTTCTTTAACAAAACCATTCTCTCCAGATTTAATCCATTGTAATGCAACAGGACTAATTCGGTTAGAGAATAAACTATTCTCTACAATGGCTGGCTGACTTGTAGCCGATAACAAACCTGTGGTGTCATACACGTTAACGTCTAAGGCTGTTAATTTTGCTAAATCAGAAACCTGATTATTTAAACTCCTGCTACCTAATTGATAATCTTCACTATCATTTTCCAAATCAACAGAAATCTGATCACCCAAGGCTTTTGTTTTTTGGATAAACTCTGCATTCAACTGTTGCTTTGAAGATTGATTGGTCAATCGAAGAGTTGTGTAGCTAACCAATATCAACGGAAGAAAAAAAGCAAGATTCAAAAACAACTGAATACGCGCTGAATAATTAATCTTGTTGTGCAGTTTGAAATTAATGATGCTTAAAACAATTATAAACATCAAAACAAACACCAGGCTCCACACCAATAAGAAAGAGAAATTAGCTAACCGATAGGAAATGGGAACCAGTGGTAACGAAACAACAGCAACATGTTGGTTTTCGTCCTCCTGCGCAATATGATGATACCCTCCTTCGTCAATACCTTCCGAATACATTTCGGGCCGGCCGAGCCACTCCCACTTAAATCCATTATCGTAATTAAAAGCTCCTGCACTAAAAAGCACAGAACGTCCTGCGTAAACAATGTAACTCAAGTCTTGATTTTGATATAATTTTTGAACACGATTATCAACCAACAATTCCGGGTAAACACTTTGGGGAATAACTTTCTTCACTGAAAGCTCCAATAAAATATAACCGGCAATTGCCTTCGTTCGAATGATCGGAACGGTCACTGAATACTTTTGGTTAGCTTGATCTGCTAATCCGCTTGTAAAGAATACATTTTCATAATCTGTTCTGGCTGTTATCTGGTTGTGCGCATTCAGTATCTCGGAAAGACTACGAGAAGTACGATTTCCCAGTGGCTCACCAGAGGCATCGAAAATAGATATATCGACATCATATCGACTGAAATATCCAGGCAAAAATACCTGTCGGATTTTCTGACGAATAGCATCACGATTTAAAAAAGGACTTACGATACGCGTCTGAACAAAAGCGTCATCCGCTATTCGATGGGCTGTTTCATGCAATAGGTATTCACCAAAATTATCCCGATCAATTAAAAAGTTATTCGCGAACCGGAACTGTTCCTCTGTCATTTCAGCGCTATTGTATTTATAAATACAGTATGAACCGTTTGCCGACAAAAAGAATACAGCCACGAACAAGTATCCAAAAGTATTGAAGCTTAGGCGTTTTAACGTGGCATACAAATGAAGGTATAGAACAAGGCAAAAATATAGTCCGCCCACTATCAGAGAAGATATGTAACTCTGCTTCGTGAATTCATTAATAGCAACAAAAATTAAAATAGATATCGAAAAGGAAATTAGTATTCGAAAAAACTTGCCATCACCAATCAACAACCTGATAAAGACATGAGCAAATAAAAAGGAGCAAATGCCAGCGAGTAAAACACTCAACATGGCGAAAATTCTAATGTTGCTGAACGTAAGTGAACGCGATATGTCCAATACAATTTCGGAGTTATTGTAGAGCGTTTGAATTACCACGAATGGAAAAAGTGCTGCGAACAAAATACACAGACCATACACAATCGAGAGAAGCCAAGTCAATGAATTACTTCCGTATGCTTTTTTTACAAACCAAAATCGATAGTAGTTTCTGAAAATATATAAACAGGTAAGCAGTACGGCTGCTTCATTTAAAAATAAATCTCCCAACGAGGCATTAAAATCTGATGAGGCAAAAATTTGTGGATTAAAAAGTTCTAATGACAGAAGTCTGTTTGGAAAATCTAAATACACCATACTCCAGCGCAGCGAAAGTAATATCAGGTAAAGCAAAGCAACTCCGAACTCAGGAACAGCCAGCCTCTCAAGGCGCTGAAATAAAATAACTACAAATAAAATGATTGCCAGGAAAATACAGACAACAGCAATAAAGCTGGTTCGTTCATGCGCAACATACTGCGTTTGTAAGAAACTAATCCGAAATAAAATTGCATCATTAATGTAAACCGGTAATCCAATACTCGATGTTGGTTCGAGTATGTTAATACTGCCAGAAGAAAAAATACGTTCATTCCATTCAGGATGTAAATAGGAATTTGTAATGGTATACTTTCTGGTTAATGGAATAATGGCGACAAGAAATTTTTTATTGGACATTTTCCATTTCTTAGCCAGGTAATCGCCATTACCTGCCTTTAATAGTTTTAATTGAAACGTATCCAATACCGAAGCAGT
>Ga0116156_10002756_pt1 | contig 15768 bp, 8 predicted proteins | sample AD_UKC045_MetaG_FD_89891 | JGI IMG/M metagenome (GOLD analysis project Ga0116156, IMG submission 89891) | Active sludge microbial communities of municipal wastewater-treating anaerobic digesters from USA - AD_UKC045_MetaG | ecosystem: Engineered > Bioreactor > Anaerobic > Digestate | place: USA... | reverse complement strand
CCATCCCTTGTACCAATGAGGAGGACCCCTTCAGCCCGCAGGCGGGAGGGATCTCTATACTTGTTAGAAAATAATACTCTATGCAGACAAATGCAACAGAAAACCTGCGCGGCCGGGTGCCGCATTGACTCACAAAAAAAGTAACTATGCGCCAATGGCATGATATTCGTTGCCTCATAATTAATGTAACCATGTCAAAAAATGGAGACATTGATTATGAGCCCAGATTCTCGTCGGGAATACCGAGATAGCATAAAGCAAAGATATCACCACGCGGCAAAATTGGAAAAGGGTCAAATCCTGGATGAATTTTGCCAAGTCACCGGATACAATCGTAAATATGCGATCCGTGTTCTCAATCAGAAAAATTACAAAACCACCAAGAAAAAAAGACGCGGTAGAAAAGGAAAATACACGAATCCACTGATTATTGTTATTCTCTATCGGTTGTGGCAATGGACAAATTTGCCATGCTCCAAAAGGCTAAAGGCGATTATCCCGATCTGGCTGCCCTTTTACCCATCGCCAATATCACGTGAACTTTACAATGATCTTTGTGCCATTTCTCCGGCAACGATCGATCGGCTGATGAAAAGTCAGCGTTCCAAATACAAGAAAATGGGGCTCTCAACGACCAAGCCTGGTACGATGCTTAAAAAACAGATTCCCATCGCCACCAATCAATGGGACCAAAGACGACCAGGGTATATTGAAGCCGACACGGTGGCCCATTGTGGCTCTTCAACGATGGGTAGTTTTGTCTATACCATCAATTGCGTTGATATCGCCACCCAATGGACCGAACAGTATGCCGTTTGGGGAAAAGGCGAAACCGGTGTCCTTAAAGGATTAATAAATATAGAAAAAAGACTGCCCTTTGATCTATTGGGTTTTGATTGCGATAATGGCTCCGAATTCTTAAATTGGCCTATCCAGAAACATTACCTCAATCGAACTCGTCCGGTGAACTTTACCAGATCCAGACCCTATTATAAAAATGATAACGCCCATATCGAACAAAAAAATTGGACTCATATCAGACAGTTTCTTGGCTATGCCCGCTTTGAAAAACCCGAGCTAGTCGAGATGATCAATGAACTTTATGAAACCGAATGGCGACTGCTTTTTAATTATTTTATACCTTATGTCAAACTGCTCGATAAAACTCGTGAAGGATCCAAAACTACTAAAATGTATGATCAACCGCGCACTCCCTATCAGCGTCTTAAAGCGTGCCCAGATATTTCTGAAAATATAAAAAAGCAACTAACATTAGAGTTTGTATCTCTTAACCCCGTAAAATTGAGAGAGGCGGTTGCTCAAAAGATAAAACAAATCCTTAAAGTGGCCTTACCGTAATCGCAAATCCTTTGGTATGCCATCAGTTGAGGGTTATGGTCCCTTAGCAAAGATTAACCTCCTACACAGTTCTTCCCTGATCACTGCTCACACGCTCAGGGGCGCCATTGTTAGTTGTCACTCTTTCGCTTCACCTGCTCTATATTATTTGCGTCTCTCCTATAAAATATCTTTCGGTTACATTTTATTATGAGGCAACGGGCTTGACGGTCTGGACCAGATCGCTGCCCTGCAGGCGCAGATAGTAGATCCCGGAGGGGACGGCCCTGCCGCTGCGGTCGACGCCCTGCCAGGTAAAGTGGTGCTCGCCGGCGGCCTGATCCCGGGCCGGCGAAGAGTAAACCTCCTCGCCGCGCACATTATAGATGGTGACGGCGACCGGCTGCCGGCTGGAAAGAGTGTAGGTGATGCTCACCGAGCTGTTGAAGGGATTGGGATAGGGAGGAAAAAGCCTGCTCGTCTGCGGCAGCGCATCACTGCTCTCCTCCCGGATGCGGGTGGCCGGATCACCCTCGATAAAAAGCACGACGCCGTCCAGGGAGGAGGCCAGGACGTGGCTGCGGTCGATGGGCGTGACCGTGGTGGCGTGGGTCGGTCCGATCCAGTATTTCCACCAGGTGGCGCCGGTCGCACCGTCGTTGGCTGCGACGAAACACTTTTTGCCCGCTGAATAGACCACTCCCTCCTTTTCGATCGGCATCGAGGGCGTCGAATCCCAGCCGTAGCCGACATCAGATTGCCAGAGCTTTTGCTGGGCTGCATCGGCGGTCGAAAAGGCGTAGAGGGAGCCGTCGAGGGAGCGGACATAGAGGCGGCTGCCATCCCCGGAGATGCCGATCGAATCATAGACCTCCGGGCTTTTGGAGGACCACACGGTTCTGCCGGTGGCGAGATCGAGGGCGGAGGTATAGCGTTCCGGATCGGTGACGAAGAGCTTGTCGGCCGAAGCGACCGGCCAGCAGGCGGCGGGGGCATAATAGAAATTGGCCTGGCGGGTCCAGATCCAGAGCTGCTGGCCGGTGGCGGTGTCGAGGGCGCGCACCTTGCCGTCCCAGGAGCCGAAAATGATGCGGTTGCCGGCGAGGCAGGGTTTGCACTCCACGGTGCCGCAGCCGTCGAATTTCCACACCAGTTGACCCGCTGTACGCCCCACGGCGTAAAAGGCGCCGCCGCCGGCGAAAAAGATCAGCGTATCCTGGGCGACCGGGGCGCTCAGGACGGCGTCCTCGACCTGAAAGTGCCATTTCTGCCCGCCGGTGCGGGCGTCGATGGCGTGGAGGGCCCCATCGGCGGAGCCCGCATAGAGCATGCGGTCGAGGAGGAGAGGAGCCGAAAAGACCCCACCCTCGCACTGGACAGGAGGCCAGAGAGCAAGTCCTGTGCTCCTGCTGAGGCCGATGATACGGCCGTCGCTGGTGCCGACATAAACCCCCGCCTCATCGAAGGCGGGCTGGGTCAGCACTTCGGCGCCGCAGTCGTATTTCCACAGCGCTTTCGGATGGCCGTTTTCGAAGAAGAACGAGGTCGTCGCGGCGATGGTCTTGCCCCCCTCTGTGGTGAATGAAACGCGGAGGGTGTGATAGCCGTTCTCGATGCCGGTGGCGGGCAGTTCGCACTGCCAGGCGGTGCCGCCGCCCGCCAGGGCGCGCAGGCCGAGGCTGCTGTTGCTCAGATCCCACTGCCCGTTCCGGACCGATTCACTCACCGAAATGTCGATCATCGTCCCGCCGGCGAGGGTGCTCCCCTTGGCCAGATTGGTGAAACTTATGGCCGGCTGTACGGTCTGCAGGGTGGAGGTCTGGTACCAGGCCGGGGCGACGACGCCGTCGACGGCGGTGCAGACCTGGGCGCGGATCTCCTTCTCGGAGAGGGTGACGATGTTGAAACCGGCATCGCCGCTGTAGGTGTCGCGCCCCATGGCCCCGGGGATGCCTTCGAAATTGTAGGACTTGTTGACGTGGCCGTGGCCGACCATGATCCAGACTGTGCGGTGGGCCTTGAGCAGATCGACGGCCTCCCAGTAGTTGGGGGTATTGGTGACGTCGAGGGGCAGATGGATGGCGAAGACCACCGGCGTGGCGGCGTCGATCCCGGCCAGTTCCTCCTTCAGCCAGGCGATGTCGGCGGGATCGATGTAGCCGCAGCCGCCGCGCATGGGGATGCCGTTGTTGAGGCCGATGAACTTGAAGCCCTTGTGGGTGAAGGTGAAATGGCGCTCCCCGAATTTCCGCGTCCAGGCCTGCAGCCCCGAGGGCGACCACTTGGTCTCGTGGTTGCCGGGAATATTGTAGACCGGGAGTTGGCAGAGCGACTCGTAGCTTTTATAGAGTGTGAATTCGCTTTCGAGCCCCTTTTCACTGATGTCGCCGGTGTGGATGACAAAATCGATCCCCTCCTTCATCAGGGCGATCCGGCGCAGGACGATCTGCAGGGCATCATCGTTGCCCGAGCCGACATGGGAATCGGTGAGCCAGGCGAAGCGGAAGAAGGGGTAGAGAATGAGGGGTTCCAGCTGGAGATCGGATTCACCAAGCAGGACCTCCGCATAGGTGGTGCTGTCGGTCAGGCAGTTTGGCGCCGTGAAGAGGAGGCGGTAGCGGCCGGGAAGCAGGCCGGAGATGGACCAGGGGGTGTCGTGCAGCAGCTGTGCGGAGGCGACCAGCAGGGGATCACCTTGTGCGAACAGCTCCAATCGTCCGCTGCGGAGGGGGTCTCCATCCTGAAAACGGACGGTGCCGGAGATAGTAGAGCGGGCGCCCGCCGCCGGGACCATGACCAGTTCAACAGCGGTGACGGCCTGGCCCTGCACATGAATGGAATCGAGGAGGGCGGTCTCGTAACCGTAGGCCGAGCAGCTCAGACGGTACCAGCCGTCGACCACACCGGGGAAGAGAAACTCCCGTGCGTCGGGCGTGAGGATCTTTTCTATCAGGGTTGCACCACCGCCGGCCGGGGAGAGGGTGAGACGACCGGTGATGAGCGGATTGTTGTCGCTGAAGCGGACCTGCCCGGAGAGGGGCCAGGTGGCAATGTTGGCAGTGAGGATGATGGCATCGGCGAAGACCATGTTGCCTTTGCCGGCAGCCTTGTCAGTCATTTTGATCCAGCACTGGCCCGCCAGGGAGAACTCGCCGAGTTTTTGCCTGCCCTGCAGGTAGTTCTGGGAGATGACGACGGTGGTGTCGCCGGCGGCGGTGTGAATGGTGTAGAAGACACTATCGGCGTAATTGCCCTTGATGAGGTTGGCTTCGAGGACGTAGCTGCCGGGCCACTTGATCGGCACCTGCCAGAGGGCGTAATTGGCGCCGGTGGTGGTGCGCACTTTATAGCGGGCCTGTCCGTTGACCGCATCGCTGCTGATCTTTTCGTTCCAGGTGCCGACCAGGGTACAGGCGGGGGTGTCGTTGTCGAGGAGGATCTGAATTTGTGCTGCAGCCGGCAAGCAGAGGAGAACAAGCAACAGTCCGGTCATCGTCCATGATTTCATCACGCGTCTCCTGTTTAAAGGTGGGATGTAGAGGAGGGGCAAAAAAAAAGGCTTCCTTCCGAAAGCCTGCCTTTGCTCAGGTGGTAGGACTCGAACCTACAACCTAGTGGTTAACAGCCACCCGCTCTGCCGATTGAGCTACACCTGAATGAACAAATTTAGCGGTGATAATATATCAATAACCCCGGTAAAAGTCAAGATTATATTTGCGCAGGGCAGCTGCAAATCTGGCTCCCACCCCACACCTGCGGGAGGGAACAGTGCGGACGAGTCAACCCTTGATGATGCGGAGGATGCTTTTACCCTTCGGCGCCGGCGCCGCCTCGATGGTGAAGGCGCTGCGGACCATTTCGAGGGCCTCACGGGCGGCGCTGGTCTGGTTGGCGTGAATCACCGCCAGAATCTCCCCCTTGTCGACCTGGTCCCCGGTCTTTTTGCCGAGCAGGACGCCGACGGCCGGATCGATCTGGTCGCCGAGGGCCTTGCGCCCTCCCCCGAGCCGGACCACCGCCTCGCCGATCGTGAGAGCGTCGATTCCGGTCACGAATCCGCTCCTGCTGGCGCGGAGATGCTGCTGGATGCGCGCGGCCGCGCAGCTGCCCGGCTCCTGCAGGCTCTGCACATCCCCGCCCTGGGCCCTGACCAGCTGCTGAAAACGGGTCATCGCCCTGCCGCTGGAGATGGTGCGCTGCAGCAGATTCACCGCCTCGCGGGTGCTGCCCTCGAAGCCCGCCAACAGGAGCATCTGCACCCCGAGGGCGTAGGTGACCTGCATGAGGTCTTCCGGTCCGCGTCCCTGCAGGGCCTGGAGCACCTCGCGCACCTCGAGCCAGTTGCCGGCGGCGTAGCCGAGGGGCTGGTTCATGTCTGTGATCACGGCCACTGTTGGCAGGCTGTGCAGAGCGGCCGTATGGATGATGCTCTGGGCCAGGGCCTCGGCGCGGCTGATCTCGGTCATAAAGGCTCCCCTGCCGCACTTGATATCCATCACCAGGCCGTCGATGCCTTCGGCGAGTTTTTTGCTGAGAATGCTGGCGGTGATGAGCGGGATGGAGGCGACGGTGGCGGTGCTGTCGCGCAGGGCGTAGATGCGCTTGTCGGCGGGGACAAGCCGCTCGTTCTGGCCGATCATCGCCACCCCGAGGTTGCGCACCTGGTCGTGAAAGGCGGCCGGCGTCAGCTCGGTTTTAAAGCCGGGGATCGACTCCAGTTTGTCGAGGGTGCCGCCGGTATGGCCAAGGCTGCGGCCCGAGATCATCGGCACCTTGACTCCTGCCGCCGCCATCAGGGGGGCGAGGATGAGGGAGACCTTGTCGCCGACGCCGCCCGTGCTGTGCTTGTCGATCTTGCGGCCTGAGATATCGGCCAGATCGATCCGTTCACCGGAGTCGAGCATGACCTGGGTAAGGGCCGCAGTCTCCCGGGCGTCCATGCCGCGCAGGTAGACGGCCATCAACCACGCGGACATCTGATAATCGGGGATGGTCCCCTCAACATAGGCGGAGACGAGAAAGCGGATCTCCTCGGCGTCGAGGGCCAAACCATCGCGTTTTTTCGCTATAATCGCTAAAACCGTCATTGCATACTCTCGATTTGCGCTGCTGTATCCTCTCCAACTTAACCAATTAATCTATTGTTTTCAATAAAAATTGACAGCGGACAAACTTTTTGTTTGAATTTTTGCTTATCCTTTGCATATTTCCACTATGAGACCTGCTGTGCATGCCTTTGCGGCCCTTGATGCCGAGTGCAGTCGGAATTCTCTTCGCCTAAGCAGCGGTCAGAGCGAAGGAGAGCGATCATGAGAATGCGCATTTTGTTTTTACTTCTGGGGACAGCGCTCCTGCCCCTTCATGCCCAGGTCGGCTGGATCTGGCAGAATCCCCTTCCACAGGGCAACACCCTTAATGCTATCCAGAGGGCCGGAGGCAGCCGGTTTTTCGCTGCCGGCAAGTTCGGCGCGATCATCCGCAGCGATGACGAGGGACTCACCTGGCAGGCCCTTTCGAGCGGCGTCACCACCGAGCTGTACGCCCTTGCCTTCTTCAACGCGGACACCGGCCTGGCGGTCGGCGCCCGGGGGACCATCCTGCGCACCCGGGACGGGGGGGAATCGTGGCAAAGGCTGCCTGCGCCCGATACGACCACCTATTACGCCCTCTACATGTTTGACTATAATACCATCCTCGCCGCCGGCAGCGGCGGCGCCATCATCCAGAGCTACAACGGCGGCGATCTCTGGGAATCGCGCGCCAGCAATACCACCCAGCCCCTGTATACCCTCGTCTCCAACGGCATCGACTATACTTATGCCGCTGGCCAGGGCGGGGCGTTGGTGCGCAGCCTAGACGGCGGCGGAACCTGGTCTCCCTGGTCCTGGGCCGCCGTCGGGACCACGACCATCCGCGCCCTGCTTTTTCCCGGCAACAATATCGGCCTCGCCCTCGGCGAATTCGGCCGGGTCTACCGCAGCCAGGATAACGGCGGGAGCTGGACCCTGCAGTCCTCCCTGCTCAATTCGCCCTCCCTGCGCGCGGGCGGTTTCATCGACCACATCAACGGTTTTATCTGCGGCAGCAGCGGCGCCCTCTTCTCCACCGACAACGCGGGCGTCACCTGGAAGGCCCTTGCCAGCGGGACCAGCTTGAGCCTGCAGGGGATCGCTTTCAATCCCGGCGGACGCGGCGTGCTCTGCGGGGAGAGCGGCACCCTGCTCAGCACCGCCAACTCGGGCCTCAACTGGGCGAGCTGCCTCGATGCCTTTACCACCGGCAAACTGCGCGGCATCGCCCTAGCGGACGAAAATGTCACCATCGCCGTGGGCGACTCTTCCGGCAAGGGGATGATCTTCCGGAGCGGTGACGGCGGCGGAACCTGGTCGGCGCGCATCCGCCGCATCGGGGTGCTTTTCGAGGACTGCTGCTTCGTCAGCCCGGACAGCGGTTTCGTGGTCGGGGCCAGCAGCGTCATCCTGCGCACCAGCGACGGCGGATTGAGCTGGAGCCAGATCTCCAGCCTCCCGGTCTCGAGCTCGTTCAACAGCATCCACTTTGTCACTCCGCGCATCGGCGCGGTCGTCGGCGGGGGCGGGGCGATCCTGCGCACCAACGACGCCGGCGCCACCTGGATCAATCAGACCAATTCCGCCTACGGCCTGCCCCTGCAGGATGTCCATTTCACCACTCCTTCTATCGGCCTGGCGGTCGGATTTCTCGGCACTGTACTGGCCACCGTCAACGGCGGTTCCACCTGGAGCAAGATCAACGCCGGGACCGTCGAGACCCTCAACGGCGTGGCCTTTGCCGACTCTGTTCATGCCGTGATCGTCGGAGCCAAGGCCAGGATCCTGCGCAGCGTCGACCGGGGAGAGAACTGGAGCCCGGTGAGCGTCACCGGACTGCCAGCGACGACAGCCCTCGAGCAGGTCTTTTTCGCCAGCCCCCAGGTTGGCTTTATCGTCGGTTCGGGCGGCTGCATCCTGCGCAGCGAGGACGGCGGAGCCACCTGGCGGCTGCTTGGCTCCCCCACCGCCAACAATCTCAATGCGGTCTGCTTTCTCGATCTCCACACCGGCTCGGCCGTCGGCGATAACGGCACGGTGCTGAAGACCGTTGACGGCGGCCTGCCCGTCGAGCTGACCGCCTTCTCCGCGCGCTACGCAGCAGCTGAGGGAGCGGTACACCTCCTCTGGCGGACCGCGACCGAGAGCCGGAATTACGGCTTTTACCTGGAACGCCGCTGCAGTCGGGAGTGGGAAACAGTCGCTTTCATCCCCGGCAACGGCACCACCGCCGAAGAAAAGCACTACACCTACATCGATCAGCCCGGCGCAGCCGCGGGCATCCTCTACTACCGCCTGCGGCAGATGGACCTCGACGGTCGGAGCCGGGTGCTCTGGAACATCCGGGTGGAGGTGACAGCTGCGGTACGCGAACTCACCCTCCATGCCAATTATCCCAATCCATTCAATGCCTCGACCACCCTGAGCTTCCACCTGCCCAGGGATGGGCGGGTCCGCCTGGCTCTCTTCGACGCCGGCGGCCGGGAGTGTGCCCTGCTTGTGGATGAGGAGATGACTGCCGGGCTGCACACTGTCCCCTGGCACGCCGGCAGTGCTGCCAGCGGCCTCTATCTGGCTCGCCTCAGCTGCGCCGGCGAGGTGGCGGTGCGTAAACTGCTATTGCTGCGCTGAGATGGCGGAGTCCGACCAGAACAGCCCGGCAGCGGGCGAAGAGGGGAGAGGTTCCCGGAAATGGATCCTGGTCATCCTGCTGACGGTCCTGGTGGTCTGCCCCCTGGGGGCCGCTGCAGCCCTCTTTTTGACCTTGCCCGATGTGGAAAAGCTCAGCGAGGCTCCCCCCGCAGTCACGGCGATGATGAAATACCGCGAGGAGCAGGCTGAAAAAAAGGGGCGAACCCTCCGGCGCCGCTATGACTGGGTGCCGGGACGGCGCATCTCCCCCTACCTGCGCAATGCGGTCCTGATTGCGGAGGACGACAAGTTCTTTCAGCATCAGGGATTCGACTGGGAGGAGATGCGCCAGGCGATGGAAAAGAACCGGGAGAAGAAGCGCATCGTACGCGGAGGCTCGACCATCACCCAGCAGCTGGCCAAGAATCTCTATCTCAAGCCGGCGCGCACCCCCTGGCGCAAGCTCCGGGAAGCCCTGATCGCCCGGAGGCTGGAGAAAAAGCTCACCAAGCCGCGCATCCTCGAGCTCTACCTCAATGTGATCGAATGGGGGGAGGGGCTTTACGGATGCGAGGCAGCGGCTCGCCACTACTTTGGCAAATCGGCCGCCCAGCTGACCCCTGCCGAGGCCATCCGCCTCGCCTCCGTGATCATAAATCCCCACCGCTATTCCCCCCTCAGCGACAAGAGCCGCCGCATGCGCGACCGGCGCCTGATGCTTGCCGAGGTGATGTACAAACGCCATCTCTTTGATGAGGCGGTTTATGAGGCCCTGCGGGCCGAGTTTTCACCCCCCTGAGCGGGCAGGCCATAAAAAAAAGCGGCGCATCCGGAGATGCGCCGCTTTTTTTATGGCGTGCGGAGTTTATGCCCGCGCTACTTGAGCATGATCATCCGCCTGGTTTCGACAAAGCTGCCTGCCTGCAGGCGATAGAAATAGACGCCCGAGGAGGTCACGCGGCCGTTGTCGGCGCTGCCGTCCCACACCGCCTGGTGCTGACCGGGCTGGGTGGAGCCGTTGACCAGGGTCTTGATCAGGCGGCCCTGCAGGTCATAAACCTCCAGTTTGACGTGGATCTGGTCGCTGGAGGCATTCGGTACATTGTAGGTGATGGTGGTGCCGGCGTTGAAGGGGTTCGGATAGTTCTGCATGAGTTCGAACTCCTCCGGCAGCTCCATGAGCATAGCCTCTTCCTCGGCCGGGATGGCGATGATCTGGAGAGCGGCGAGGGCAGAGAGGGAGGTCGGACGGTCGCTCAGCACCCAGGTCGGGTCCGATTCATCGACTTCGGCCAGTTTGCCGAGGCGGCCGTCGTTGTTGTTGGCGGTGAGATCGCCGGCGACCTGGCCGGTACCCTCATTGAAGGGATAGCAGGCGGCCAGACCCGCCTCGGCGCCGCTGAGGCTGAGGAACAGGGTGGCGTTGATGTCGGCCTCGCTGCGGGCGATATTCCAGAGGCGCAGATCATCGAGCACGCCCTTGTAGTGGTACTCGTAAACCTCGTTATGCTTGGCGCCGCCGATGATCAGATCATTCATCAGGTTGCGCGGCGCGGCTGTGCCCGTTCGGGTCGACTGCAGCACGCCGTTGATGTACATCTTGGCGGTGGTGCCATCGAAGGTGCCGGCGACATGAATCCAGTTGTTGCTCTGGATCACGGCGGTGGAGGGGCCGAGGATATTGTTCATGCGAGTGCCGCCCGGGATGGTGGTGCGGAGGGCTCCGCACATGCGGCCGGTGGCGCCGTAGAAGGAGATGTAGTATTCATCCCAGCCGCCCTTTTCAAGAATGCGGCGCCAGCTCTGATTGGGCTGGTCGGTCTTCATCCAGAATTCAATGGTGAAGCTGCCGCTGATGTTCAGCGTCGGGGCGTTCGGGACCGTCACCAGGTCGTTGAGGCCGTCGAAGGCGAGGGCGTAATTGGCCTCCGGTCCGGGTGAACCAGCGGGCACAATCGCGAAGACCTGGTCGCTGAGGTCGACCGGGGCGCCGGTATTGGCCTCGGCGATCTTGATCAAACAGGTGCCGGAGACATTGTTCGGGATGGTCCATTCATAGACTCCCAGGGCAGGCTGTCCGGCGGCGAGGGTCGTCCAGTTGGCGCCGTTGTCACTCGAGAAAAAGAGGGTGACCAGGCCGTCAAAGTTCTCCACGGTCCAGGTGACGGCGTGGATGCTGCCCACTTCCCAGGCTTCCCCGCCGTTGGGCTCGGTCACCGTGATGCCGGCCGGGGTGGGCAGGGTCTTGTGAATGGAGAAGAGGCTGTCGCTGACATCCATCGGGATGCCGCCGGTCGTGGCCGCCACCTTGACCAGGCAGGAATCGGCATCAACCTGGGGGATGGTCCACTCATAGGTCCCGGTATTGAGGATATTGGTGGCGAGGCCGACCCACTCCCTGCCATTGGTGAGGCTGTAGAGGAGGTTGACGTTGCCGCTAAAGTTCTTGTTGGTCCAGGTGATGTTGGTCTTGCCGCCGAAGATGAAGGCCTCCCCGCCATTAGGCGCTGCGACGAAGACCTCGGGCGGCGGATTGATAATCTGCACGGTCTCCCAGGTCTGGTCCACCGGGCACTCGCCATCCTCCTCCGAGATCCTGATGTGGGCCTTGTCCAGGAGCTTGTCCGGGGCGGTCCAGATATAGGAGCCGTCGTTGGGGGTGTCCTTGACGATGAGGTGCCAATTCAGGTCGGTGTCGTGCTCCTGGAATTCGATCGTCACCTTGCTGGCGATGTTGATCGAGGTCCATTTGATCTCGTACTCGGTATTGCGCACGATCCTCGCATGGTTCTCCTCGGCCGGCTGGGTGATATGGATCTGCTCGACCGGATCGGAGCCGTACCAGTCGGGATTGAGGTTGTTGGTGACGACGATGCGGTCAAGACGGGTGTAATGCTCCTTGCCGCGGAAACGGATGGTGTGATTGCCCGCGGTAAAGTTGAAATAGATGGGATCCAACTCGGCCAGGACATTGGGGATGCCGGTCGTGCCGCGGTCGCTGATCCAGTCCCAGGTCCATTTGTAGCCCTTGGTGGTGTCCCAGAGGTACTCGGTGCCGCCGTCGACCTGGACAAGCCAGGAGTTGCGCGTGCTGCCGGCGCCCAGGGCGCGCGCCCAGATGACATAGAGGCCGGGGGTGGTGATGGTGAAATTAAGGGTACCGATGCCGGGATCGCCGGTGATGTCCTGGGCGGAGAAGATGAACTTGCAGTCGAAGGCGCGGCCGTCGACACCGACGTACATACGGCCATTCATGGTCGCGCTTTCGCCCTCTTTGGTGATCGAGCTGGCGATGAAGCCGGTCATGTCGATGGTGATGTCAGCATCGCTGTCATCAAAGTTGGCGCCATTCGCCGGATCGGAGATGCGGTAACGCAGCTGCGAGGTCGGATAGCCGGGCACGACCGTGGCATAGGTGCCGGTGTTGGGCACATTGGCAGCCAGCAGATACCACTTGAGGCCACCATCGAAGCTGAAGAGGATGTGGACCTGAGTGAGTTCGGGGTTGACCGCCCAGGTGATATTCAAGGGTGTGCCGGCGACCAGGGTGCCGCCGTTGGGGGCGAGCAGATTCATGCCGATCGGGGCGGTGGAAGGGGCCCAAATCGGATCGTTGATGTCGGCGAGCAGGGGATCAGAGCCGAGGGCGGCGTCGAGATTGTTGACGGTCGCATCGCCCGCCACCTGGCCTGTGCCCTCATCCATCTTGAAATAGGCGAGCAGGCCGGCTTCAGTGCCGATGAGGGGGAGGCCGCGATTGGCCTTGATCGCGGCATCGGTCAGGGCCACGGACCACAGGCGCACCTCATCGATGGAGCCGCTGAAGGTGCGGTCAAAGCCGATGCGGTTGCCAACATAAACCGGCTCGGTGCTCGCCGGCAGGGCAAGGCTGGGATGAATCAGGGTGGCTACCGGCAGGCCGTCGAAGAAGAGGGTGCCGGTATTATTGAGGCCGACGGTCTGAACGCGCACGGCGACATGGTGCCAGCCGGGGGTGACGGTGTTGACCGGCGAGGCGAGTTCAGGGCTGCTCGGACGGAGGAACTGCACAGTGTTGTTCGGTCCGAGGGCGAGGGCGAAGACGCCGTTGCGGTCGAGAAGACGGTTGTTATTGGTGTAGGCCGTGGATTTGAACCAGGCCTCGATGGTATAGTCGGTGGTGAGATTGTCGAGCAGGGGATTGTCGATCACCAGCCCAAAGTCGTTGGTCCCGTCGAAGGTCAGCATGGAGCCAGCCTGCGCGAAGACCAAGACCGGTGCGAGCAACAACACTCCCCAGATCAGGTGCAATAACGTTTTTTTCATCTGCTTCTCCCTTTATGCATAAGAGTACATCAGGCCGTTTGCACAGCGGGTGGATTGTCGGAGCTGTGTTCGGGGCCTGACTGGAAATTCGCCATCTGCCGTGACAGTTTTTCTGTTTCTGCTTGCCTCCCAGTCTGAATAACAGCATGCCTGAAAACAATTATATAGATCTCCTGTACTTCAATACAGAAAAACGAAACAGCTGCGTAACAAATTATAACTAAAATATAAATAACCCCAAAATAATTTACGAATTTTAGCCAATATTATTGTGACGTGGGTCACCAAACGGGTGCCCCGATCATGTTCTCGTGCCGGCCGTGAGGGGAGTGAGAGAGGTACAATGGGATGCCAATACGGGGGATGCCTTGCTGAGAGCGGCCGCAGGGTGCGGAATTGTGCCGTGCTATCTTAAAGATGAACACCACACCAGATTTAAAATATGGTTTTAAAACCTCAAAATCAAGTATTGATATTGTTTTTTACAGAATTCTGCGCACCGCCTGGAGGTCTCTGGCCCGGCGCGGGCTAAAATCAGGGTGCGCCGGATTGAAGCTGTTGACGAGAACCAGATCTCCGGAGTGGATGAAGCGGTAGTTGCCGATATACATGCCGACATGGGTGATCCTGCTGCGGTTGCGGCCGAAGAAGAGCAGATCCCCCTGCTGAAGTGCGGAGAAGGAAGAGTCGACAGGGACTTCGCGGCCGGCAAAGACCTGCATATTGGCATCGCGCGGCAGGGTGATGCCGTGCAGCTTGTAGACGGTCAAGGTGAAACCCGAGCAGTCAAAGCCCTTGGTGGAGCGCCCGCCCCAGAGGTAGGGATAGCCGGTGAACTGGCGGGCGGTGGCCACCAGCTGTGCCGGAGTAGGTTTGGGCTGACGGGCGAATTTTTCGGCCTCGATCACCTCGTCGCGGCGGAGCCAGCCCTCGCGGCCGTCCGCCAGGGTCACGCGCAGCCATTTGCCCTCCCGTCTGACCAGGGTGACGCTGGTGCCGAGGACGATATCCGAGACCGGATCGCTCTTGTCGTTCTTTGCACTGCGGATTTCACCCCACTTTTTCCAAAAGATCACCTTGGGCCGGCTCTCCCAGGCGGCGAGTTCGCTCCGGCTCATCACCGCCGTGGAGCCGCCGTCGATATAGCCGACATAGCCGTCGCTGAGCTGGACGAGGTCGAAATAGTGGCTATCCTTGAGCAGGGTGAAAGTCTCGCCAAGCAGGGCCTGGTTGATGATCTCCTCCTTTTCGGAGGGGCCGCTGCGGAGCAGGGCGGTGCTGACCGTGATCACGCCGACGCAGCGGTCGCCCAGCCTGGCCTCGGGCAGCTCTTCGATCTCACAGCGCACGGGAGCCAAACCGGCAGCTGACAGGGCGGCCAGCAGGCTGTCGCAGGCCGCCGGGGTGGTGGTTTCGCCCCTGACGACCAGGGTGTCGCCGCGCATCTCCGCGGCGGCATGAAAGACTCCCAGCCGCTGGTCCGGGACGAGGCTCTGGCCGAGGCGGGTGATGATCTCATCAGCCTGGCGGGAAATCGCCGCGGGTTCCTGGGCGGCTGCGGCGAAACTGATGAGCAAGGAAAGAGTGCAGATGATCGATTTCATGGGATTTTTCCGGTTTAGGAAAAGATGGAGAGATCACCCTTGCCGGCGCGGATGATCACAGGCGCTTCGCCGGTCAGGTCGATGACACTCGAGGGGTCGAGAGAGCCCGGCCCGCTGTCGATGACAACATCGACATGGTGCTGAAATATTTCACAAATCTGATCGATATCCTGCATATAGGTCTGTCCGGCCAGGGTGGCGCTGGTGCTGATGATGGGCTTGCCCAGCTCTGCGAGCAGACGCTGGCAGATGGGGTGATCCGGCACCCGGATGCCCACGGTCTTGCGCTTCTCCAGCAGGATTTTGGGCACCAGGCGGCTGGCCTCGAGGATAAAGGTGTAGGGGCCGGGGGTGAGCCGTTTCATGATCTTGTAGGCCGGGGTCGAGACCTGGGCGTACTGGGCGATCTCCTTGAGGTCCGGACAGATGAAGCTGAGCAGCTTGCGTTTGTCGTTGCCCTTGAGCCTGTAAATCCGTTCCACCCCCCGCTTGCTGAGCAGGTCACAGCCGAGGCCGTAAATGGTATCGGTCGGGTAGATGACCAGCCCCCCCTCGCGCAGAATCGCGATGGCCTGCTGCAGGCGCCGTTCGGAGGGGTAGAGGGGGGATATCTCGAGTCGTATCATCGCATCTCTTTCACCATGTTCATGCGCCGGCCCGGTCGTCGCCGGCCCGGTCGTCGCCGGCCCGACCGTCGTCGGCCCGGTCATCACCGGTCAAACCGCTGCCGGTGCTTCTCTCCGCGAGGGCCAGGCTGAGGGCGCTGCAGAGCGCCGGGGTCTCTTCTTCGCGAATGGTGCGCAGATCGAGCCAGATCCGCT
>Ga0116156_10002754_pt1 | contig 15778 bp, 16 predicted proteins | sample AD_UKC045_MetaG_FD_89891 | JGI IMG/M metagenome (GOLD analysis project Ga0116156, IMG submission 89891) | Active sludge microbial communities of municipal wastewater-treating anaerobic digesters from USA - AD_UKC045_MetaG | ecosystem: Engineered > Bioreactor > Anaerobic > Digestate | place: USA... | reverse complement strand
AGCGGAGCCGCCCCATGAAGATCGACCGCCTGCTATCGATAGTCGTCTACCTCCTCAACCGCGAGCTGGCGAGCGCCTCGACCCTGGCGGAACGCTTCGGGGTTTCGACGCGTACCATCCAGCGCGACATGGAGGCGATCAACCTGGCGGGGATACCGGTGATGAGCGTGCAGGGGCCGTCGGGCGGCTACGGCATCATGGACGGGTTCAAGCTGGACCGGCGGCTCGTCTCGCCGGACGACCTGTTCTACATCGTCACGGCGCTCAATGGAATCGCGGGCACGCTCGACGACGGCCATATCGCGGGCGCGCTCGAGACGGTGCGCGGCCTCCTCCCGAGCCATGGCGACGAGGGGCTCAGGCGACGGGCGGAACGGCTGCACGTGGACTTCAGCGCGCTGGGCGGAGGGCCGGCCCAGCGGGACTCGTTCCGCGTCGTGCAGGCCGCGGTCGAGGACGGGCGGCTCCTGGAGTTCGAGTACACGAGCAACCGGCTGGAGTCGACGAGGCGCGTGGTCGAGCCGATGACGGTCGTGTTCAAGTGGCGGGCCTGGTACCTGTTCGGCTACTGCAGGCTCAGGGGCGACTACCGGCTGTTCCGCGCGTCCCGCATCCGAAGGCCCCGCCCGCAGCCCGAGCGCTTCGCGAGGCGGCCTAAGACGTTCGAGGAGTTCGAGCGCGAGTACGACCCGGCCCATACCGGAAGCCTCGTGGAGGTCAAGCTGCGCTTCGCGCCGGAGATGGCCCCCCTCGTCGAGGAGTTCCATAACGAGGAGGACCTGGAGCGCCTCGAGGACGGCTCGATCGTCGCCAGGATGGCCATGCCGGAGGACGGCTGGATGTACGGCTACGTCCTGTCCTACGGCCAGTTCGTCGAGCTACTCGAGCCCGAGCGCCTGCGCGCCGTTATCCGCGACGCGGCCGGGAAAATTCGCTCGTTATACGAATAGGCGGTACGATTAACCCCGACATAGAGGTGTCGTATATCCCGCGTTACCATGCGTCCATCCTGGTTCCAGAAGGAGAGCGAGCATGAGGATCATCGAATGCGCCGAACGCGACGCGCTATCGGTACGCTACCGGACGCCGGTCGCCAAGCTGTCGGAGAGCATGGGTCCCGCCTACGGCGAGATCGCCGGCTACATGGCCAAGAACGGCATCCCGTTCGCGGGGCCGCCCTACGCCATGTACTACAACATGGACATGGACGACCTGGACGTGGAGATAGGCTTCCCGGTAGGCGCCCCGGCCAAGGGCGAGGGCCGCGTGAGGCCGGGCAAGCTACCCGGCGGGCGGCACGCGACCGCCACGCACGGGGGCTCGTACGAGACCATGGCCAAGACCTACGATGCGCTGACGGCCTTCTGCAAGGAGCGGGGCGTCGAGCTCGAAGAGCGCATGTACGAGGAGTACTTGAACAGCCCCGAGGAGGTGCCTCCGGAGAAGCTCGAGACGGTCATCCACTTCCTGCTCAGGTGAGCGCTAGCCCGGCGGCGTACCGTCGCCGGGCTAGCGCTGAAACGCCGAGCATGCTAGTATCGCCGTATTCTGTCGACCGCGGATCGTTCCGCGCCTCCAGCCTAGCTAAAAGTGATTACCAGACACCTAGGGCAAGGAGCGGCGTATGCCGATGACCGTTTTCGTCGATTCTATCCTGGAGAGCAACCTCGGGTACGCCGCGCTGTTCATCTGCGTGGGCGTGGGCTTCCTGTTCCTCAGGCAGGTGGACTCGGGCGAACCGGGCCCTGGGCTCTGGTCGCTCGGCTTCTTCCTGAACGCGCTCGGCTTCCTGCTCTGGTCGGGTACGGTGGCGATACCGACCGTCCTGTACCTCCTGGCGGGCGAGGTCTTCCATGTCGCCGGCTTCATGATGATGATAACCGGGCTCTATCGGTTCACCGGCCGCGCCTACACGCCGGCTTTCTTCGCGCTCGTCGCCGCCTGGCTCCTGATCTGGGCCGTATCCATCGTCATGCTCCGGTACTTCGTCTACCCGGCGGGCATCGCGCTCAAGCTATTACGGGCCGTACTGTTCGTCGTCGCCGGCTTCATGGCGCTCGACCGGCGCGGGGACGGCTCGCGCTTCGGCAGCCGCGTCGCCGGCTACAGCCTGATAGCCAGGGGCGCGTACACGGTGGTCTTCGCGCTGGTCCGCTTCGATTCCTTGCTCAACCTATTCTACGGCTTCCTGACCGGGCTCCAGGTCCTGTCGGCCTTCGGCATGGTGGCCATGGTCGTCGACCGCGTACAGGCCAAGGCCGAGGCCAGCGAGCGACGCGCCGAGAAGCTCGAGGGGCTCCTGCCCATCTGCTCGTACTGCAAGAAGATCCGCGACAAGCACGACGCCTGGCTGCCGCTCGAGGCGTACATCGAGGACCGCTCCGAGGCCGAGTTCAGCCACGGCATCTGCCCCGAGTGCTTCGAGAAGCACCGTCCGGACAAGTAGGGGCGATCCGGCCGCCCTGCGAACTGCGCTTCACGGTGTCGAGAAGCGATGCTATACTTCTCGTACATATAAAACGAGAGGTAAACATGCGGGTAGCCAAGGCATTGATCGGATTGTTGGCCGTATCTATCGGAATCCTATTCCTCCTCGCGATCGGCATCTACTATACGGGCGGGTTGCCGGAAATGCCGGCCGCGGAACGTCTACCAGCCTTGATGAAGGCGATCGTCTCCGTCGTACTCGCATTGCCCTTGCTGTTCCTGGCCGCGTTCATCGGTCGCCAGGGGCTATCGCCGTGGATATGGCCGGCGGCGCTTTTCTTAATAACGGCTCACGCCATCGGAGCCGGGGCCTCGACGGTCATCGAGGCCGGGATCGACCTTAAGACCCTGGCCAGCGTGGACGCGATCGGGCTCAAGCGCCTGGCCGCTTCGATACTCGGCTCAAAGGACCTGATCCTGCTCGCGTACTTCGCCAGGGCCCTCGCTTGGATCCTCCTCGGCGTGGCGCTCAAACCCGTGGCCAGAACCGCGACAAGCGTACGGCCGTTTAGAACGCTCTGCGTGCTGAGCGGCCTCTCCCTGGCCAGCGTCGTCGGAAGCCCCCTGTTCGCTCTCCTCATGCCGCTCTCCTACGTGGCGCTCGGATGGTTCCTCATCGCCAACAGGCTCGGGCTTCACGACGATCGCAGGCTGCGCTATATCGACGACTATCGGCCCGCGTAAGGTACGCCAGAAAATCCCCTCAAGCCAATACAAGGAGTGTCCCATGTTCGGCAAGCGTAAGGAGCCGGCCCACGTCGCGTTCGACGCCAGGGTCAAGTCGTACCTGATCTACCTGGCCTACGTTAAGAACAGCATCTCGCTGTCCATAGGCGACAAGAGCGACTTGTTCAAGACGGCGGAGGATATATCGCGCGACATCTTCGTCTCCATCGAGAAGCTCAAGGCCTCCAAGGTCAACCAGTTCAACGCGCGCGAGGTAGAGGCTGCCATGGCGGGGACGATCAAGCGCATCGACCGGCTCATCGCCGCCGAGATGAAGAAGATCGACAAACTAGTGGTCATCGACCATTCCCGGACGCACTCGATAGCCGAGGCCGTCGCCTCGATGGTCCAGTCGGGTCCGAACCTGGTGGCGATGTCGCGCGACCACGTCGACCGCTTCTTCTCCGTCTCCAAGTTTATCGACCCGCCCGCCAAGCCGGTCGACGTCAAGAAGGAGACGGCTAAGGCGGCCAAGGCCTACGACGACGAACTATATAAGCTCAACCTGAAGGCCTTCTTGGACACGCTCGCGTCGGGCGACGGCCAGGCGATCAATCCTGAGGCGTACTTCAAGGCTGCGACCGTCCTGAACGACACTTTAATATCAGGCGTCGGCGCTCCCGTCGGCGTCGGCGCTCCCGTCGGCGCCGGGGCGCCGGGCACGGCCCATAACGCGAGTACGCCGGCTCCTTCGTTCTCGGCCGAACCGGATGGCGGCTTCCTGGTCTCCTACCGCGATCATCCCGTCGAGGTCGACCTGGCGGTACGCGTCGGCGATTCAGGCGACCGCTTCACGGTCGACCTCCGCGGCCGCCTAGTCGATGAAGGCTCGAGCGTCGATTTCTCCATCGATAAACGCTACTTCGGCTCGAGCCGCGACGGCGTGATGAACGCGTTCAAGCTGCGCATCCTGCTCGAGGAATGGAAGCGGCGCTCGGGAGGGCGCTAAGCCTATACGCGTCGGTTCCGGGCGCGTGACGCCCTCCCCCGGCCGTGCTATGATTCCGGAACCGCGAGACACGACGGCCGAGAGGGAACGATGCTCAAGAAGACGAGATCAGACGCTACGCTGATTAGAGACCTGCCTGACTTTACCCGCTTCATGCCCTTCCTGATGCCGAACAAGGGCGGGTCGGTGATCAACTACGAGCAGGACCTGGACGTCACCGAGACGCTGGATCTCATCAAGCAGGTCAACCGCGAGCTGATCAAGGAGCGCGAGATCCTGACGCTGTTCGGCGTGGTGATCAACGCGGCGGTGCGCGCCGTGGCGATGCGTCCCAAGCTCAACCGTTTCATCTCCGGCTACCGGTTCTGGCAGCGGAACCAGATCCTCGTCAACTTCGTGGCCAAGAAGGAGATCAGCGACGAGGGGCAGGAGGTGAACGTCAAGATCGACCTCAGCCCCTACGAGACCCTCGCGACCACCGCGCGCAAGGTGCGGTCGGCGGTCAAGCGAGCGGTATCGGACGACGGCGCCGAGAACGAGGCCGTCGTCTCGACCATCATGAGGCTGCCGGACCCGCTCGTACGGCTGCTCGTGCGCGGCATGGACTGGCTCGACCAGCGCAACCTGATGCCCCGCTCGATGACCGACTCGGACCCGATGTGGTCGAGCGTCTTCCTGACCAACGTCGGCTCCTTCGGGCTGGACGCGCCCTACCACCACCTGTTCGAACGCGGCAACTGCCCGGTATTCCTGGCCATGGGCAAGGTGCGGGAGGAGCGCCTCCTCGACGAGGAATTCCGCCCGGTGACGCGCAAGATGCTCAGGCTGCGCTACACCTTCGACGACCGCGTCGCCGACGGCGTCTACATGGGCCGCGCGCTCGACCTGGTCCAGCGTTTCGTGGAGCACGCCGACGAGCTGCTGGAACCGCCGATACTCAGCCGCGAACTGCTGGCCGAGCTGCGGCTCAGGGATTACCCTGCCGAGGCCGTACAGGCTCGGGCCGCCGAGGTTCCGGCCGCCGAGGGGGTTCGAGCATGAACGTCAAATTCGTGGCGGCGGCGCTGGCGCTCATCTTCGGGGCGGCGCTCGCCAGGTACTACAGCGAACGTCGGAAGAAGCGCCAGGACGAGGCGGCGACGCGGGCGGGAACGCTCGAGGGTGGCGCCGCAGCCCCCGAGGAGGGCGTCGAGATGGAGCGCGTGTTCCTCGACGAGGTGGCCGCCGGCAGGCGCGCCCTCAGGATAGCCAGCGTCTACAACCAGTACGACATCATGTTCGTCAAGTCGCTGTTCCAGTCGGAGCAGATACCGTACTACTTCGAGTTCGAGAACATGTCCAAGCTGCGTACCGGCATACCCGTGTTCAGCTTCAACAACGCCCTCCTCAACGTGCTCGAGGACGACTACGACGACGCCTACGCGGTGCTCGCGGCCTACAAGGAAGGGCCGCGCGACGGCGGGACGGGCGACGAAGGCCCCGGTGGCGAGGACGCGCGCGGCGCCGAGCGGATACGGAACGCGGCCGAGATCGTCCTCGGAGGCTGGAAGAGCCCGTCGCCCGGGGAACGCTCCATCGAGCTGTACGACCGGCCGAAGACGCCACGAAGTCCGAGGAACCAGGAATAGTTTTAGCCTCGCGGATCGCCCAGGCGTGGTATAACGGCCGTGGGAGGACGCCATGCCCGACTATGGAACGCCCGCTGGCCTCGACGAAGCCGAGCTACAGAAACGCGTGCGCCACGATTACCGCCTGTCCGAGGCCGAGGTGGAGGCGCGGCTGCGCGCCGAACTGCCAGACCTAAGCGCGGACGAGCTGCGGCGCTGGTCTGACTCCGGCGCCCTCGAGTGGCGCATGCTGGATGGCGAGAAGCGCTACTTCAACCGGGCCGTCGTCAACCTGTGGCGGCTCTGCCCCGAGGCGCGCGACCGCCGGGCGGCCCACTCCGGCGCCAGGCCTGCGGGGGATACGGGAGTAGCCGGCCTCGAGTTCGACCTGCTCGATCATATGAGACGAGCGCTCGACGCTGCCAAGGCCACGGGTCCGGGCTACGTGAGGCCGATCAGGATCAGGCTCGACTATACGCTGACCGTGCGCCCGGGCGCCGTGCCCGAGGGCGAGACGCTACGTTGCTGGCTACCGTTGCCGCGCGTCGGAGGGCAGCACCTCGACCTGGCCATACTCGCCACCGATCCCGCCGACGCGACGGCGGCCCCCGAGGAAGCGCCGCAACGGACGCTGTACCTGGAACGGCCCGCGTCACCGGCCGGCTCGCCGACGGTTTTCTCGGCGAGCTACGAGTTCACGAGCCGCGACTACGCCCCGCTCGTCGATCCGGAGCGGGTACGGCCCACGGATGCATCGACGGAGCTGTATCGCGAGTATACGGCCGAGCGCCCGCCCCACCTGGTCCTGAGCCCGGAGATCCGCGGCCTCGCCTCGTCCATCGTCGGCTCCGAGGCGAACCCCTACCGCAAGGCCAGGCTGATCTTCGCGTGGTTCGACCGCAACGTGGCCTATACCGCCACGCCGGAGTATTCGACTATCCCGAACCTCTCCGAGTATTGCCTACGCGAACGGCGCGGCGACTGCGGCGTCCAGGCCATGCTGTTCATCGCGCTGTGCCGCGCGGTCGGCGTGCCGGCGCGCTGGCAGTCCGGCCTGACCCTGCTACCCGGCAAGATGAACCTGCACGACTGGGCGCTGTTCCACGTCGAGCCCTACGGCTGGCTACCGGCCGACCCGTCGCGCGGCTTCAGGGACACGGACGACGAGGAGCTACGCTGGTTCTACCTCGGCGGCATCGACGCGTTCAGGGCCGTGGTCAACGACGACTACGGCCGCTCCCTCCATCCGCCCAAGCGCTTCGCCAGGTCGGAGCCGGCGGACTTCCAGCGCGGCGAGGTCGAGTGGAGCGGCGGCAATCTGTACTTCGGCGACTGGGACTACGAGTTCGGCATCGAGTACCGCGAGCTCGATAGCGGGGGCGCCTAGCCCGGCCTTCCGGCTTCGTTTACGGGCTTCGTTTGCCCGCGGGCTACCGAAGCGGTATCCTTCGCACTAGGGAGGTAATGAAGGTGACAAAATCGCTCGTGTTCATCGCGTGGTTCCTCTTGCCCGCCATACCAGCCGCGCTGTACGCGGCCTCGGTAGGCGGATTCCCGGACGCCTATAGCGTCTCGGTCGCCCTGGGCGCCTACGCCTACGCGCTTCTGGCCGCTCAGCCGGCCCTGGCCGCCAGGCCGGCCTTCATCGTCAAGGCTATCGGCGCAAAGGGAAGCGCCACCCTGCACGGCGTCGCTCCGGTCCTGGCCCTCGGCCTGGCCGCCGCCCACCGGGCGCTCAAGCTGGGCCTCGGCTTCGAGGCCGGTACGACCCAGGCCGTCATCGGCGCGGCCTCGTTCTGGTTCCTGGTCGCGGCCTCGGTCGCGGCCGTTATCCTGCTCGCCGCCTTCGGCGGCGCCCTCGGCAAGGCGCTCAAGCCGCTCAGGGCCTGGGTAGCCGAGCGGCTCGGCCTGAACTACAAGGCCGCGAGGGCCGCTCATGGCCTGGCCGCGCTGGCCGTCGTCGCCCTGTTCGTCCACCTGTCGCTCGCCTCGAGCTCCGACCTATCGTTCAACCCGGCCGGGCCGGCCTGGCTGGCCGCCTGGACTCTCGTATCGTTCGGCGTATACGCGCGTTCGCGCCTGTCGGCGAGGAGCGCGGGAAAGGCATCGCGATGAAGCGCGTCGTTTTTATCATGGTAGCGTTGATGGCCGCGGCGTCGGCCGCCTCGGCCCAGGACTTGGTCCGGTCGTCCGCCGCGCCGTCCGTCGACGGGATAGCCGCCGCGGGCGAGTACTCCACCTGGTTCGAGCGCTCGGAGATACGGGTGGGCCTGTCGCTATCGGCCGACGGCTCGACGCTCTACGTCGCCGTCGACGCGCCGACCGCCGGCTGGGTAGCCGTCGGCCTCGGGTCGCTCAAGATGGACGGCGCCTACATGGTGCTGGCCTACGTCGAGGACTCGGGCACGGTCTTCATCGGCGAGGAGACGGGCTACGGGCGCTCGCACCGGCCGAACGCGGAGAAGCGGCTGCGAGCCTCGGCGGTACGCGAGGCGAACGGCCGCACGACCCTCGAACTCGCCCTGCCCTCCGCGGGCCTCGCCGACGGCGCGAGCCTGAAGGCGCTGTTCGCCTACGGCCGCAGGGACGACCGGATCACCAAGCACGTCCGCTACATCACGGCGGAGTTGCCCATCGTCCGCCGCTAGGAGCGCGCCGGCTAGACCCTGGTGTGCACCCACTTGCCGCCTCGAAAGCGTATAGCGATCAATCCGAACCGTACCACCTGGTCGGCGAGCAGGGCCAGCCAGGCCCCGAACAGGCCGAGGCCGAGGAGGTGGATGAAGGCGTAGGACAGGGAGGGCCTGATGATCAGGATGCCGGCGGCCAGCGATATGGCCGGATAGAGCGAGTCGCCGGCCCCGCGGAGGGCGCCGGCGTAGATCTGGAACGACGACTGGAAGGGCTGGATGAAGGCGACGAGCAGCATCACGCCGGAGCTGATGGCGATGATCGCCGGCTCGGCGGTGAACATCGCGACGAGGGAGCGCCTGAAAACGAACATCAGGACGCCCATGACGGTCGACACGACGGCGCCCAGCTTCTGGCAAGCGCCCGAGGCCCGCCGCGCGGCGTCCGGGCTGCCCCGCCCGAGCGCCTGGCCGGCCAGGCTGGTCGCCGCTATGCCGAAGGCCTGGCCGTTGACGAAGGATATATTCAGGATCGACAGCACGATCTGATGGGCGGCGAAGACCTCGGTACCGAGCGCGGTGATGGTGATCGTATAGATGACGAGCCCCGCGCGCAGGGCCAGCTGCTCGGCGGCCGAAGGCAGGCCTATCCTGACGATGCGCTTGAGCATCGCCGGGTTCGGCACCAGGTTCTCCCTGGTCAGGCCGAAGGACGCGAAGCTGCGCTCGCCTGAGCGCCGGCGGAACAGCGCGTAGACGGCCATCGCGCAGGCGGCGCAGTTGCCTAGCACCGTGGCTATCGCCGCGCCCGCCACGCCGTGGGCCGGGAAACCGAATTTGCCGTAGATCAACAGGTAATTGAAGATCACGTTGACGACGTTGGCGACGATATTGTACTGCATCGAGGTCTTGGCGTCGCCGACGCCGCGCAGCAGCGCGGTGATCGCTATGGGGAGCGTCGTCGGCACGAAACCCATCATCAGTATCCTGAAATAGCTCGTGGCCGCCTCGACGGTGTCGGGCGCCGCGCCCATGAACAGCACCATCGGCCTGGCCAGGAGGATGCCTGGCACCGTCAGCGCGCCGGCGGCCAGCAGCGCCAGTATCACCGACTGGGCCGAGACCAGCTCCGCCGACGCGCGGTCGCCCTGGCCCTTGAACCTGGCGACGAGCGCCGTCGAGCCGACGTTGAGCGCCACGAACATGGCGAGCATGATGAACTTGGGCTGCGTGGTCAGGCCGACGGCCGAAATGGCGTAGGCGCCGAGGCGGCCCACCATGATGGTGTCGACCAGGTGGGTCAGCGAGGTGAGGAGCAACTCGACTACAGACGGAGCGGCGATAGCCAGGACGGTCCGGTACAGGGGGGAAAGGCGCATAGACAATGCTTGACTATATAGCCGAAGCGCTCGGCGCGGCAAGCGGGCGCTTAGGCGCGGTTAGCCTCGGCCACGATCGCGGCGTGGGCCGCCTCGACCGAGGCGAGCGGCACGGCTTCCCGATAGGCCCTCATCGCGCGCAGCCTGAGCCCACGAAACGGGCTCAGCGCCCTGATCAGGCGGCGTTTCGTGGCGGGGTCGACACCATGCACGGCGAAGGCGATGGCATCGAGTCCGCACCTGGCCATCAGGGCGCGTAACTCGACCTCGGGCATGGACGAAAGATCGTCGATCGTTGAAATCGTCATGCTTTCCCTCCTCGGTTCCCGCGCTGGAGCGGAACCTCATAAGCATAGGCTCGTCGCCGTCCGGCCGCAAGCGGGTGCTCAGGCGCGAGGCAGGACCAGGCTGAAGCGGCAACCGCCCTCGGGTCGGTTCTCGAGCGAGCAGGCGCCGCCGTAGCCCGTGGCTATGGCGTGGGCTATGGCCAGGCCCAGCCCGGTATGTTCGTCGGCGGCGGCCGCCGGGCGGTCCGAGTAGAAGCGGTCGAACGCGCGGGGCAGGGACGCTGGATCGGCGCCCGGCCCGTCGTCGTCCACCTCGACGAGGTAACCGGATAGCCCGGACAGGGAGCCAGCCGACAGCCTGACGGTCACGGTCGAGCCGACCGGCGAAAAGGACACGGCGTTGTCCACCGGATTGGACAGGAGCTGCGTCAGCCGGTCGGGGTTGGCGCGGACCAGAGCCGGGCCGTCGACCCGCGCATCGAAGACCACCCGGACCGTCGGGTAGTCCTTGTGGGGATAGCGCGACAGGATGAGCGGCGCGAGCTCGGCCAGGTCGACGAGCGAGGCCTCCTCGTCGTCCATCCGGTTGTCGATGCGCCCCAGCTCGCGCAGCCTGGACAGGAGCCGTTCCATGCGCAGCTCCTCATCGCGCACCCGCAGGAGCAGGCCCCGCACGCGGGCGTTCCCGGACGCGAGGCCACTCGCAGGGTCGCCAGCCGGATCGCCGGCGTCGTCGCCGCCAACGTCGTCGTCGCCGCCAACGTCGTCGCCGCCCGGCTCGGACAGGGCCAGCTCGACCGCGCCGCGTATAGCCGCCAGCGGGTTCTTGAGCTCGTGGAGCAGGTCGGCGGTAAAGCCGTCGATGAAGCCGATGCGGCGCTCGAGCCGCGCGGACAGGTCGGACAGGGAACGGCTCAGGTCGCCTATCTCGTCCTTGCGCCGTAGGCCGGTGAAGCGGCCACGGAAACGCCCCGAGCGGTCGAGCACGCCCTCGGCCTGGCGCTTGAGCCGCACGATCGGCACCGTGATGGTCATCGACAGCGCTACGGACAGGAGGAGGGCCGCGGCGAGCGAGAAGACGAACACCTTGATGAGCTCGAGGCGGACCTCGTAGAGCCGCCTGAGTATGCCGTAGGTCGAGCGCGAGACGAGCACCGCTCCCCGTACCTCGTTCGAGGCGGAACCGAAGACCGGTATGGCCGAGTACAGGTTGACCGACACCTGGCCGCCGGTCGAGAGACGGGTGATCGAGCCGTAGCGGCCCGCCAGCGCCGCCTGGACCTCAGGCCCGAGCAGGGTCGCGGCGCCGGAGTAGAACTCCCCGGAATCGTACGACTCGCCGGGCGGCAGGAGCCAGCGCCTGACGGCGTTGATCGGCGAGACGAAGGTTCGGTACAGCATGCGTTCGTTGGCCTTGCGCGAGGCGGCTTGGGCCTCGGCGCCCGGCGCCGAGCGCGGCTTCGCGGCGGCCGGCTCGGCGGCGGAGTCGGCGACGAGGCGCCCACCCGTGTCGACCACCCTGATCCTCGAGTCGACCCTGGCGCCGAGCCGGGCCAGGATCGCCGTCGACTCGGCCGCGAGGTCGACGCCCGCCATCGCCGAGGCGAACACGCGGCCCTGCTGGATCATCGAGGCCTCCTGCATCTCCAGGAGCTGCTTCTCGTAGGTGTCCAGATACAGGAGGCTGGCGAGCGGCAGGAAGACGAGCAGCAGGTTGAAGGCCAGGAGGCGGACCGAGAGCCGCCCGAGGAACGGCCGCCTCATCGCGCCCGGCCGCCTTCGCCGCCCAGGCGATAGCCGAGCCCGTAGACCGTCTCGATGCCGTCGAAGCCCGGGTCGACGGCGGACAGCTTGGCTCGGATCCGCTTGATATGGCTGTCGGCCGCCTTGTCGTTCGGCCAGGCGTCCTCCGGGAAGGCGGCCCGCATCAGCTGCTCGCGCGTGCGCACCGCTCCCGGTAGCTCGGCCAGGTTCCAGAGCATGCGGAACTCGGTCACGGTGAGCGCCGCCTCGCGGCCGTCCCAGCGCACCAGGTAGCGCTCGTCGTCGAGTTCCAGCCTGCCCGCCCGCAGGCCGTACGCGGCGGCGACCCCGGTTCCAGGCTCCGGAGAGGCTCGGCGCAGGGCGGCGCGCACCCTGGCGGTCAGCTCCCGCATCCCGAAGGGCTTGCACACGTAGTCGTCGCCGCCCGACTCGAGGCCGAGCACCCGGTCCAACTCGTCGTCGCGCGACGACAGGAAGATGATGGGCATCGTCGACTCGGCCCGCACGCGCCGGCACAGCTCCATGCCGTCCATCCTGGGCATCATGATGTCCAGGATGGCCAGGTCGGGCCAGCGGCGCCTGAAGGCCGCCCAGGCCTCCTCGCCGTTGGCGTACTCCTCGACGGCGTAGCCCTCGCGCTCGAGGGCCAGCCGTATCGTCTCGCGTATGTTCTTCTCGTCGTCGACGACTGCTATGCGATTCATCAACCGCGAGGATAGCACGGCCCGTCGGCCGCGTGAATCCCCGGACGGCCGGGAACCGGGCGGAAGCCGGAATGCTGCCACCTTCCGGCCACCCTGCGGCCCGATTGGCGGGGTAGCCTCTCGCAAGTCCCCCGGAAGGAGCCACTATGGACGGTATACGAAGAATCACCGGCAGCATGGGTTTCAAGGCGGCCCTCATCGCCTTTTTGGTATTGGTCATGCTGATCCCGATGGGCCTGGTCAGGCAGGTCGTCGGCGAGCGAGCCGATCGCGCCGAGGAGGCCGCGGACGAGATAGTCGAGTCCTGGGGCGGCGAGCTCAGGCTGGCCGGCCCCCTCCTCAGGATACCCTGCGTACGCGCCGACGAGGCGATCCGGCGCGGAGACGGCGGCGCGGAGACCGTCGAGCGCCGGACTACGGCCTTCGACCTCTGGGTAGGCCCGACCGACCTCGGCCTGAAGGCCGAGGTCGCGAGCGAGACGAGGAGCCGAGGCGTCTTCGGCGTGCCGGTGTTCTCCGGCCCGGTAGCCTTCGAGGGCCGCTTCGACGCGGCCGAGGCGCTCGGTAGCCTGCGCGACAACGAGGCCGCCATGCTCGGCGAGGCCGAGCTGGTCATGGCCATCGAAAGCCAGAAGGGCCTGCGCGGTATCGACGGCGCCACGTGGGGCGGGAAGCCGCTCGCCTTCAGGCCCGGCGACGCCGGTCTCGGCCTCCTGTCGGGCGGCGTCAAGGCGGCGGCTCCGCTCGAATCCGGCGCCGGAGCGGACTTCGCGCTGACGGCCTCGGTGCAAGGCGGCCGCCGGCTCAGGCTACTGCCGCTCGGCTCGTCGACGTCCGCTACCGTATCGTCCGATTGGCCCGCCCCGTCGTTCCAGGGCGAGTACCTACCGGCCAGCCGTGGTCTCGGCGACGACGGCTTCTCCGCCACCTGGCGAGTCAGCGACCTGAGCCGCGGCATCCCGTCGTACTGGCGCTCGGGCGAGCTCCCGCGTGGCGCGATGGACCGCTTCTACTTCGGCGTCGACTTCTTCGAGGCGCTCGACCGCTACGCGCTTTCCGAGCGGGCCGCGAAGCACGCCCTGCTGTTCGTCGTCGTGCCGTTCATGACGCTGTTCCTGCTCGAGCTGTTCGCGCGTCGGGCCGTGCATCCGATCCAGTACCTGCTGGCCGGCGTGGCGAACCTGGTCTTCTACCTCCTGCTCCTGTCGCTGTCGGAGCAGGTCCCGTTCGGGGCGGCCTACCTGATCGCGGCCTCGGCGACGGGTGGCCTGACCTTCCTATACTCGTGGTCGACGTTCAAGGATCTCCGCAAGGCCTGGTGCATGGCTCCGGTGATGGGGCTTTCGTACCTGTACCTGTACGCCGCCCTGCGCTCGGAGGACAGCGCCCTGCTCTTCGGCGCGATAGGCGCGTTCGCGGTGACCGCGCTCGTCATGTTCGTGACGAGGGACGTGGACTGGTACGGCTATATGAAGAAAGCCCCGGGCCTTGCGGCCCGGGGCGACGATGGAGCCTCGGAGTAAGGCTCGGGCTACGCCTCGCCCTCGGCCTTCGGCCGAGCCTTGGCCAGGGCCTCGGCGGCGGCCGGGCCGGACTCGACGGCCGCGACCTGGCTGAGCTCCTTCTCGGAGAACAGCCGGTCGGAGTCGAGCACCGTGATGAACAGCTCGTCGCGCTTGGCTATCGCCTTGATCAGCGCCGAGTCGACGCGCATGCCGAACTTGGGAGCCGGCTCGAGCTCGGCGTCGTCGAAGCGCACGACGCTCTTGACCGAGTCGACCAGCACGCCGACCACCGACAGGCCGTCCTGGCCGCCCACCTCGATCACGACGATGTAGGCCCCGGCGCCCGAGCCGAAGTTCGCCATGGGCTCGCCGGCGGCGGACTTCTTGCGCAGGTCCATGATGGGGATGATGCTGCCGCGCAGGTTGATCACGCCCGCGAAGTGCTCCATCGAGCAGGGCAGCGGGGTGATCTTGACCAGCGCCAGCACCTCGCGGGCCTTGACCACGTCGAAGGCGTAGTCCTCGCCCGCCAGGGTAAAGCGTAGGTACTGGTGGGAGCCGGCCGCCTTGGCGCGATCGGTCTCGTTGGCTTGGCTCATGCTCAGAACCTCTCGAATTCGTCGTCCTCGGCGTCGCGCGCCAGGGGTACGATGGCGGTCTTGGCGCCCCTGGGCTTAGCCTCGGCGGGCTTGGCGACCGGCTTGGCGGCCGGCTTGGCCGCTACTGGAGCCTTCCGGGCCACGGTCGCCACCGGAGCCGGGGCCGCCTCGGCGCCCGACCTGCGACCGGTCTTGAGGAAAACCACCTCGTCGCGCATGGCCATGGTCTGGGCGGATATCTCCTCGGCGGTCGAGGCCATCTCCTCGGAGCCGGAGGCGTTCTCCTGGATGACGGAGTTGAGCTGCTGGATGGCCGCGTTGATCTGCTGCACGCCGCCGGCCTGCTCGCCGGAGGCCGCGTTGATCTCGGAGACGAGGTCGGCGGTCTTCTGGATGTTCGGCACGAGCTCGGCGAGCATCGTTCCGGCCTTCTCGGCTATGCCGACGCTCGAGCGCGACATCTCCTCGATCTCCTTGGCCGCCGTCGAGCTGCGCTCGGCCAGCTTCTGCACCTCGCTCGCCACCACCGCGAAGCCGCGGCCGTGCTCGCCGGCCCTGGCGGCCTCGATAGCGGCGTTGAGCGACAGGAGGTTCGTCTGGGTGGCTATGGCCTGGATCACGAGCACGCGCTCGGAGATGTCCTTCATCGCGCGGACCGTCTGCGTGACGGCCTCGCCGCCCTCGCGGGCGTCGGCCGCCGACTTGGTCGCTATCTTCTCGGTCTGGCTAGCGTTGTCGGCGTTCTGCCTGATCGTCGCGGTCAGCTCCTCGATGCTCGCGGACACCTCCTCCACGCTCGCGGCCTGCTCGCTCGAGCCCTGGGCCAGGCTCTCCGCCGCGCCCGACACCTGCGCGATGCCGTCGCTCACGCCCAGGGCGTTGTCCTCGATCACGTCGACCACCTTCATGATCGAGCCGCTCAGGAACCAGGCCAGGAGCAGGGCTCCGACGAGGCTGATGGCCAGGACCCCGATAAGGATCATGCTCGACTGGTTCGCCAGGGCGGTGTTGCCGTCGGAGGTCGCCTTGGCCATATCGATGTTATACGCGACCAGCTTGTCTAGGTTCTCTGTATAAGCATCGTACGCGGCACGATATTCTTTTAGCAAACGACTCTCGGCCTGAACGAAGTCGCCTTTCT
>Ga0116156_10002750_pt1 | contig 15791 bp, 5 predicted proteins | sample AD_UKC045_MetaG_FD_89891 | JGI IMG/M metagenome (GOLD analysis project Ga0116156, IMG submission 89891) | Active sludge microbial communities of municipal wastewater-treating anaerobic digesters from USA - AD_UKC045_MetaG | ecosystem: Engineered > Bioreactor > Anaerobic > Digestate | place: USA... | reverse complement strand
TATCCGCAGCCGCCTAGCGGCGGAAGGGGCGGTCCTGAAGTCCGCTTTCTTGGAAAAGCTGGCCCAAATATCCTGCACCAGGGAATTGATCGACTGCGATTTCTGGTATAAGGTTAAGGCCACTCAGACCTTTAGTTTGTGGGATGCGCGCCGCGTGCGCGCATCTGCGAGTCGTTTAACCGCGACAGGCCGCTTTCCGCCCTCTATCGACAAGGAGAATTCATTCATGGCTCGAACCACTCGTCGTCAATTCCTGCAGACGACCGCCGCCGCGGGCGTCGGCTTCTGGGTAGCCGCTGGAAACCGTGTGGCGCTCAGCCGGTCCGCCAACGAACGTCCCAACGTCGTGTGCATCGGCGTCGGTGGCAAAGGAGGTAGCGATTCCAACAACGCCGCTCAGTTCGGCAACGTGATCGCCATCTGCGACGTCGACCGTAACACGCTGGAGAACAAAGGCAAGGCCGACGGCTTCAAGAACGCCGAGAAGTTCACCGACTATCGCGAGATGCTGGCCAAGCACGGCAAGAACGCCCAGATCGCGACCATCAGCACGCCGGACCACATGCACGCCCCGGCCACGCTGGCCTGCATGCGGCTGGGCATCAGCTGCTACACGCAGAAGCCGTTGACGCGGACGATTTACGAGGCTCGTCTGCTGGCCCAGGTGGCCAAGGAAACCGGCGTCTGCACGCAGATGGGCAATCAAGGGACGGCCCTGGATTCTTCGCGCGAGGCGATCGCGCAACTCCGCTCCGGCGTGCTCGGCACTTTGAAGGAAGTCTTCGCCTGGTCGAACCGCCCGATCTGGGCTCAAGGCCCCGGACGCCGTATGACCATGGAGAAGTTTGCCGCGCAGGCCAAGAAAGAAAACCCGGACAAGGCTGAAGAGATCATCAAAAAGAAGAAAGAGGAAATCGAACGCAACCTCGAACGGGTCGACTGGAAGAACTGGCTGGGCGTCGCCCCGCCACGGGAATTCTGGCCCGGACTGTACCACAGCTTCCAGTGGCGCGGCTGGTGGGATTTCGGCGCCGGCGCTCTGGGCGATATGGCCTGCCACCAGCTGACGGTTCCCTTTGCTTCCTGCGGATTGCAGGATCCGATCTCGGTGCAGGCCAAGAGCAGCGGCCACGACTATGACAGCTTCCCGGCCAGCTCGATCATCAAGTTCGAGTTCCCGGAGACGTCCGAACGGCCGGCGATTCCGTTCTGGTGGTACGATCGCCTGGGCAACAAGCCGCCGCAGGAAGTGTTCAGCAAGTGGGGCATCGAAAAGGTGTCCAACAGCGGCGTGATGGTGGTCGGCGAAAAGGGCGCGTTCTACAGCAGCGACGACTATTGCGGACGCTACGAGCTGAAGGGCGTCGAGAAGAAGACGGTCGAGTATGAAAAGGCCGAGAACAAGGGCAACAACGACGTGAACAACATGTACGAGTTGTTCCGGGCACTGGCCGCCGGCGATCCGATGATCTGCCGCTCGAACTTCATCAAACGCGCCGGCCCGCTGACGGAAATGATCCTCCTGGGCAACCTGGCCGTGTGGGCCGCCGCGACGGGCGGCGCGAACGGCGAAATGGGCGACTGGGGCGAGAAGGTCGAGTGGGACGCGAAGAACCTCAAGGTGACGAACCTCGCTTCCCTCAAGACGCCGGGGGTGGCCGACCTGGTCAAGCCGAAGTATCCGGCGGGGTATCGACTCGACTAGCGATCAGCCTGCAGGAGTCAACTCAACCGGCTGCGGAGACAGACCTCCGATCGGAGCCGGGAAGAGATACGAGTGTACGAGTACGTGGCGAGCCCATTCTCGCCTAACTTCCTTCCGTACTCGTACACTTACTCGTGCACGCAAATCCCTTGCACGCCTGACCTCTGCTCCGGACTGGCCAGTTCCGCCGCTGTTACAAATTCCTAGGATTAGTTTCCGCGAAAACTAAATGCTGTACGTCTGAGCGCTTGGGTTACGGGTGCAGGCCGCAACAGGTTTGGGGAAAGTCGAAAACCATGATCAACCGTCAGCTATTCTGCCGTCGCATTCTCGTTGGTTTGAGCTTGTTGGTGGTTTGTTTGGCCGGTTGCCCGGCGCCGAAGGGCGACAGCGGCACCAGCCCGGACGCTGGTCGCGGCAGTGGCGAGACCGCCGCGGACCGCGGCGCGAGCCAGGCGTCGGCGGCATCGGCTCAGGCTGGTACGGCCAAAGCGGAGGACGTGGACGCCGCGAAATCGCTGTTGGACGGCCTCGGCGCCAACGCCAAGTACACGCTTCTGCCCGGCGGGGTACTGACCGAGATCGTCATTCAGGACGGCTCCGTGCTGTCCGCCGAGAACATCGCCCTCTTCGGAAAGCTCACCGATCTGGAAAAGCTCCAGATTTACAACTTCCGGGAGTTGAACGACGAAATGGCTGCGCAGTTGGCGGGCCTGCAGAACCTGACGACGCTGGCGCTGACGAACTCCGTCATCAATGATCCGACGGTGGAGATGATCGCCAAGTCGTTTCCGAAGCTCATCGATCTCGACCTGTCGTCGAACACAAATCTGACCAATAGCGTCCTCAAGAACATCTGTGAAATCGGGAGTCTCCAGCGGTTGGCGATTGCACAGAACAACTTCAACGATCTGGGAACAAGCCATTTGTCAAAGCTGAAGGAACTGCGAACTCTGGACCTGCGCGGCAACATGGAAGCGGGCGATATGACCATGGAGGTCATTGCCTCGCTGCCAAACCTGACCGCGCTGAAGCATCGCAGTGTCGCAGTCACGGAACTCGGCATGGAGTACTTGGCTCAGAGCCAGACGCTCGAATCGTTGCTGATGCAGGATTTCGCCGCCACCGGCCAGGCCGGGCAGCACATCGCCAAGCTTGGCAAGTTGAGACAACTGGAGGTCTTCCGCTGCCCGGGCTTCGGTTCCGACGGCGTATTGGCCCTGAAAGGGCTGAAGCTCACTCGCTTGACGCTGCGCGACCTGCCCGCCATCGATGATTCCGCGATGGAGGTGTTCACCGATCTGCCGGAGCTGAAGCGGCTGTATCTGCACGAATTGGCCTCCGTCGGCGACTCGGGCCTGGCGAACCTGGCAGCTCTCAAGTCGCTGGAAGTGCTCGACATCTGGACTGTGCCGCAGATGACGGACGCCACCGTCGAGGTGATCGCCACGTTGCCGAACATCAAGGAGCTTTCCATCCGGACGACGGACGTCACCGATGCGGCCGTGGACAAGCTGCTGGCGATGCCGAACCTGCAAACGCTGACGTTCAAGGAAAACGGGAATGTGACGGCCGAGGGACTGAAGAAGCTGCGTGGGAAGAAGTGGGCCAAGCTGGATATCGGCTCCGCCGAAACGGGCGACGCGTCGCCGTGATTTGTCCAAGGGTGACCGAACGCCGAAACGGCTTGGAGGAGCGTGGCATTTCGCAAGCACCGGTGGATTGCCCATGAAGCTCGTGGAATTCCGCTGCAAATCGTGCGGGGCAACGCTCAGGCCCGAAAACGTGGTCGAGCGGCTGGCGATGGCCCGCTGCGATCACTGCGGCGCCGTCTTTGGAATCGAGGGTCTGCCATTATCCTCCGCCGCTGAGGCGGCGCGTCAGCGCGGCCCGGTCTCGATGCCCAAGGGGATCGAGGTCAGCCAGTTCGGCGGCTCGCTGGAAATCACGCGGCGCTGGTTCGGATGGGGCTTCGTGTTCCTTGTTTTTTTCTGCATCTTCTGGGACGGCTTCATGGTCGCCTGGCACGCCATCGCGCTGAGCAGCGGCGCGTGGTTCATGTCGCTGTTTGGTCTGCTTCATACCGCCGTGGGCGTGGGGCTGACCTACTACACGATTGCCGGGTTTGTCAACAGAACCGTGATCCGCGCAGGCCAGGGCCTGATCGAGATTCGCCACGGTCCTTTGCCTTGGCCCGGCAACAAGACGCTCGTTTCGCACGAAGTCGAGCAGTGCTACAGCAAGGAGAAGATCCATCACGGCAAGAACGGCACCCATTACACGTACACAATCCACGCCCTGATGACCAACGGCCGCCGCGAGACCGTCGTCAGCGGCTTGACGGATACCGAACAGGCGCTGTACATCGAGCAGCAACTCGAGCAGTTCCTCGGCATTCAAGACAGGCCCGTGCCGGGAGAGTTGCCGCGATAGCACCGTTCGGCGCGGGTCTCTGACCCCGCCGAAACCGCCGACCGTAGGTCTCCGAGTTTGGTCTTGTTAGCTGTTATTAGCAGCGTTCGAGAAATAACGGTCCGGTTCTGTCGTGGCGTAAGCTTCCAGCTTGCGGTAGATAGGGGCATCGCAAGCTGGAAGCTTGCTCCACGTATTTCTCAACGTTGCTCAGGTGTGTCACGATATGTCCTTTGCTGGATTCGGATTCAAGAGCTAAGGAGGATGCGATGCGATTGGCTGCCACGCTTGTTTTGTTGGGGATGCTGATGTTGCCGTCTTCTGCCAGTGCCGGTGCTGCGTCGGTTCGTGAGACCACGCTGGAGATCCCCACGTATTTGATGGGGTCGGAGGACAAGAATCCCCCGTTGTGGAATCTGAACGTCTACCCGTATCCGATGCAGACGGACATTACCCGAAACAAAGCGGTCCAGTCGTACCGCGCGGTGGTTCTGGAGAACGACTACATCCGCGTGATCATTCTGCCGGACGTGGGCGGAAGGATCTTTGCCGCCCACGACAAGACGAACGGCGATTTCGACTTCATCTACCACAACCACGTCATTAAACCTGGCTTGGTGGCCCTGCGCGGCGCGTGGCTTTCCGGCGGGATCGAGTGGAACTTCCCCACCCGGGGCCATACGGTCAACACGTTTTCGCCGGTGCAGTATCAGATCATCCAAGGCGACGACGGAAGCGTGACTTGCGTGGTGGGCACGCGGGAATGGGTGCGGCGGATGAAGTGGGCCGTGGCCACCACGGTGTATCCCGACCGCTCGTACTTCCGAAACCGGATTCTGCTGTACAACCCCACGTTGACGGACAACAACGGCTACTTCTGGGCCAACGCCGCCGTCCACGCCTGGCCGGACACCAAGGTAATTTTTCCGCCGGCCGACTACACCTACGCCGGGCGGCGCCGCAATCCGCAGCCGTGGCCGAACTTCCAAGGCCAGGACCTGGGCTGGTATCGGAATACCCCCCACGCATTCGATTATTTCTGCGGCACGCCGGCCGACTTTGTGGCCGCCTACAACCACGAACGCCAGTGCGGCAGCGTCCATTTCGCCTCGCGGCACGACAGCTTTGGCAAAAAGTTCTGGACTTGGGGAGTCGCCCGCAGCGGGTTGATCTGGGAAGACATTCTCACCGACCAGGACGGGCAGTACATCGAACTGCAGTCGGGCCGGCTGCTGACTCAGGGCGATAGCTGGATCTTCGAGCCGCACCTGCAGGAAAGTTGGGATGAGTACTGGTATCCGATCAAGAACATGGACGGATTCGTCAAGGGGAATCCGGAGGCGGCGGTCAATTTCGTGGTCCGGGATCAGAAACTCCTTGTGGCGGTCAACGCAACTCGACCCTTGCACGACGCCACTGTCCGAGTGCTGGCGGGCGGCAAGGAGATCTATCGCGAGACGCTGAACCTGACGCCCCGCGACAGCTGGCGAAGAGAAATCCCGTTCACCGCAGCCGCGGAGACGGGGCAGGTGGTACTGCTCGACAGCCAAGGCCGCGAAATCCTCGGCTACAGCCCCAAGCGGGAAAAGGTTCCGCCGCCGGAACTGGAACCGGAAATGCCGACAGGCGAGACCGCGACAGCCGAAGAGCTTTGCCTTGCGGGCTACTATGCGATGAAACACTGGAACCTGCCGGAGGCCGTGGAACTGTTCGGCCGCTCCCTGGAAAAGGATCCCGGCTTCACGCCCGCTCTGCGCTGGCTGGCCATCATCCACTACAAGACGGGCCGCTTCGGCGAAGCCCAACGTCTGGCCGACCAGGTGCTCCGCCGCAACGACGACGACCATGCCGCACGCTACTACCGGGCGTTGAGCCGCATCGCGCTGGGCGACTCGGAGCGAGTCGAAGAGGACCTTGACCTGTTGGGACGCCGGGCAGCTTATCGCCACATCGCCCCCTTCGTCCAGGCGTCCTTGGCCATCGCCGCGGGCGACATGAGCCGGGCCGAAGAGCGGCTCCGACGCGCACTTCGTGAGAATCCGGGAGACCTGAAGGCGCAAGTCATGCTGGCCTGCGTTTTGCGGCATCAGGGGCGTGCGGAGGAAGCGATCCGGATGGTCGACGAGGTCTCGGCCATCGACCCGCTCGACGGCTTGGCGTCGTTGGAAAAGGTCTTCCTCGGCGCGGCGAAACCAGAATCGCTGGCCGCGTTGAGGAACGATCCTCAGTACTATCTCGAGGCGGCCTGCGACTACCTGCAGATGAACTTGCACCAGGACGCCATCGCGGTGCTGGAGCGATACGTTCAGCAGCCCGGCGCGGCGCCGCATCCGTTCGTCTGTTTCTATCAGGGTTACCTGGCCGACAGAGCGGGCGACGCGAAATCAGCCAAATCGCACTACGCCCAAGGTGCAAAGCTCTCGCCGGATTACGTCTTCCCGTTTCGCACCGAAAGCCTGGCCGTGCTGCGCGCCGGCTTGCGCCACTTGCCGGACGATTGGAAGCTTCGTTACTACCTGGGCACGCTGTTGACGGCCAAGCTGCAGTGGCGCGAAGGGCTGGAGCAGCTGCTGGCCGCGCGCAAGGCGGAGCCGGATTATCCCGTGCTGTATCGCAACCTGGGCGAGATCTACTGGCACGAATTGAACGACTACGCTCGGGCGCAGGCGGTGTACGAAAAGGCACACGCCCTCGATCCGAACGACAGCGCGTACCACCTCGCCCTGGATCGTCTGTACAGTCTCCAGGGTGACCATGCAAAGCGTGACCGCTTGTTTCAGCAGGCTGTCCCGAAGGTCAAGGGCGACTTTCAAGTGTTGTTGGCGCGCGCGGCTTACCACACCGACGTGGGCCAATACGACGAGGCCCTGGAGATCCTGCAGCGTCACACGTTCCATCCGTGGGAAGGCTGGACCGGCGCTCGAGAGCTTTACGTGCGGACCCTGCGTTTGCGCGTGGATCGAGCCATCGAGCAAGGCAAGTACGACAAGGCCGTCGACGATTTGCGTCTGGCCATGGAGTGGCCCGAGAATCTAGGCACCGGCAGGCCCCCTAACCCCGACCACGCGTGGGAGCACTACAAGCTGGGCCTGTGCTACAAAGGCTTGGGCAAGTCCCAACTCGCCGCGGAGCATTTGACGACGGCGCTCCAGAGCCCGGTTTCGGAGGGCGCCGCCTGGCGGGCCGATGCGGAGAAAGAGCTGAAGGCATTGAGAGGAGGGTACAAAGGAGCTTGTCGATAGCGTCCCGGATCGCGGAACCCTCCAATGAGCGATGTTACCCAGATTTTGTCTACGATCGAGCAAGGCGATCCTGGCGCTGCCGATCAGCTTCTTCCGTTGGTGTACAACGAATTGCGGAGACTGGCCGCCCAGAAAATCGCTCAGGAGAAGCCCGGACAGACGCTTCAGGCCACCGCGCTGGTCCATGAGGCATATATTCGGTTGGTGGATGTGGAGAAGGTCCAACATTGGGACAGCCGCGGCCATTTCTTCACGGCGGCGGCCGAAGCCATGCGGCGGATTCTGGTCGAAAACGCTCGCCGCAAGAGTGGGCCGAAAGCGGGCGGGGGGCATCGGCGAGTCCAGTTTGCGGACGTCGAACCGGAGATTCCGGGGCCCCAACTGGACGTACTCGCTCTGAACGAAGCCCTTGACAAGTTGGCTGCCAAGGACCCGCGGGCCGCAGAACTGGTGAAACTCCGGTTCTTTGCCGGCCTGACGAACGAGGAAGCCGCCACGCTGTTGGGCATCTCCCCGTCAACGGCAAAGTCGGACTGGGCTTACGCGAAAAGCTGGCTCCGCGCCGAAATGACGGGATCCTCGGCAGGCGGTGTGGAATCTTGAGCCGCTATGCGGGGATCTGTCCACGTGCTCCTACACGTACTCGTCCATGTGGATCCTCCCGATCCCGAACAGCCAGAGATGCGCGTGTACGAGTACGTTGCAGTGGTTCGTCCGCTCATGTTACGATCGAACCCGTATTCTTTCATTTTCAGTCGGCCCTTCTGCGCCCAACTCTCGCATTGATTTTAGAGCGCCCATTCGGGGAGGGAATGATGAACGCCAAATCGCTTGACGAAAAAGCCGTTTTCGAGGTGGCTCGGCACATCATGTCGGAGGACGCGCGAGAGGACTATCTGGCCCATGCTTGTGACGGCGAGCGGGAGTTGTATGACCGAGTTTGCACTCTGCTGCGCATGTCCGAGGAGGATCCGGATTTCCTCGAATCCCCAGCCCTTGACGTCGGCACGATCACGGCCGGATCCTCCATCACGGAGGCTCCCGGAACGCTCGTCGGGCCCTACAGGCTGATCGAGCAGATCGGCGATGGCGGGATGGGGCTGGTGTTCATGGCCCGGCAGCAGGAGCCGGTCAAGCGGAACGTGGCCTTGAAGATCATCAAACCGGGGATGGATTCCCAACAGGTGGTCGCACGCTTCGAGGCCGAACGTCAGGCCCTGGCTCTGATGGACCACCCCAATATCGCGCGGGTGCTCGACGCCGGCTGCACCGACTCGGGCCGGCCCTACTTCGTGATGGACCTGGTCAAAGGCATTCCCATCACGGAGTATTGCGACCGGGAGCGGCTTCCCGTCCGCCAGCGTCTGGAACTGTTCGTTCTGGTATGCCAAGCCGTGCAGCACGCACATCAGAAGGGGATTATCCACCGCGACATCAAGCCCGGTAACGTTCTTGTGACCTTGTTCGACGGAACGCCGGTTCCAAAAGTCATCGACTTTGGCGTGGCCAAGGCGACCGAAGGCAAATTGACCGCGGAGACGGTCGTCACCGGATTCGCTCAGGTGATCGGCACGCCGCTGTACATGAGCCCGGAACAGGCGGAACTGAGCGGGCTGGACGTGGACACGCGGACCGACGTCTATTCTTTGGGAGTGTTGCTGTACGAGCTTCTGACAGGCACGACGCCCTTTGTGCAGGAGCAGCTCAGCCAAGTCTCGTACGACGAAATGCGGCGGATCATCCGGGAGGAAGAGGCTCCCAAGCCCAGTTCGCGGATCACGACGATGGGCCAGGCGTCGGGCACGGTTGCCACCAACCGGCGCAGCGACGTCCGTACGTTGGCTCACCAACTTAAGGGCGAGTTGGATTGGACGGTGATGAAAGCCATGGACAAGGACCGTCGGCGGCGCTACGAGACCGCTGACGCTTTGGCGAAGGACGTGGCCCGGTATCTGAATCACGAGCCCGTCGAGGCATGTCCGCCATCGGCGCTCTATCGGTTCCGGAAGTTCGTTCGCCGAAACCTCCGGGCGGCAGTTGCTGTCGCCGTAGCGGTACTTGGCCTGGTACTCGGGGCCGGTGTCGCCACGTGGGAGGCCATTCGGGCGACGGAAGCCGAAGGAGTCGCCCGGCAGCAGGAACAGCTTGCTCTGAATCAGAAGCGGGCGGCCGAGGAGGCGGCCCAACGGGAACGGGAGTTGCGGGCGGAGAGCGAACGTCAACGGGTGCGGGCCGAGGCGAATGTGAGGCTGGCACTGAACGCATTGGAACAGGTCTTTCTGCGCACGATGCCCAATTGGCACCCACCGGCGGGTGGAGCCGGAAGCCAGGAAGGGAAACTCCTGCAAGGCACTCTCGATTTCTACCAGCGTTTTGTGGACGCGAACGGCACCGCGCCGGAGGCTTACGCGTCGGTCGAGGAGGTCTACGGCAACATCCTGAAGATCCAACAGGAATTGGCCGCGCAGTGGCCTCACGTTGTCGGGTACCGCTACGCTTTAACGAGGACAATGGCTGGCTTGGCGTCGCTGCTGCAGAGCACCGGCCGTACGGATGAGGCCCGGGATTTGTTCGAGCAGGCGGTACGCGAGCAAGAGCCGCTTGTCAAAAGCTTTCCCTCCGTTCCCGAATACCGGGCCGAGTTGGCTGCGATCCACGACAGCCTGTCGAACCTGCTGCAGTCGGCGGGGCAAAGCGATCGGGCTCAGAAGCACCGTGCGGCGGCGGAAGAAATCCGGTTGGCCGCGAAATCCGCTGGACCATCAAGACCGATCGCCGCGATTCGGTTCGATCTCTTTGCCGATCGGGCAGGTCTCGAATTGGCCGGTGACGCTTCGGTCGGCGATGGCCGGCTGCGGCTCGTGGCCCTCGACCACCGCAGCCGTGGGGCGGCCTGGCCCGTAGAAAAACAGCTTGTCGCGTTCGGGTTCGACACGGTGTTCACTTTCCAATCGAACGCCCGGTGGGGCAATGGGTTGGCCTTTGTGATCCAAAACCATGAAGCCGCTTCTCTGGGAGTGGATGGCGCCGGTATTGGCTACGGATCGGGTTACTTCGACGAGGCAGGAATTCCCAACAGTCTGGCAGTCGAATTCGATACTTACTCAAATCGTGAGTGCTTTGACCCGTACCAGGACCACATCAGCGTGCAGACCAACGGCAGGGGGGGCAATTCGCCTTTCCACACGTCTTCTTTGGGCAGTGCCGTTTCCCCCGTGGATCTAAACGATGGAAACGTTCACAACGTAAGAATTCGGTATGTGCCTGGCACACTGGCGGTCTTTCTGGATCATTTCGTGAGTCCCGTCTTGACGGCTCCTGTCGAGCTTTCCGCGCTTCTGGACCTGGACCGAGGGCGAGCATGGGTCGGTTTCACGTCCGGCACGGCGGATCCTCAGCAGCCCCACGATATCCTGAGTTGGACGTACGAACCGTTGGTGGACGAAACCGCGGCAGAATCCTGGTTAGCCGGGACGCCGGACGCGGCTGCGGCTGCGGATCCGGACCGCCTACCGCACCAGCCGAAAGAAGTTCCACCGAGTGCACCGGCATTATTCTCCGTAGATTCTCCGTTCCTGACCAAGTCCCTCGCCTTCTACCGGGCGATTGCCGAGCAGAATCAGGGTGCTCCGGACGCACAGTGGGAAATCGGCAAGGCATACTGGCGACTGGGACAAATCATGGCCGCGTTGGGCGAAGGGGACACGGAAGAATGGCCCCGCGAACAGTCCGAGCAAGCTTGTCTCGCGGCTGCGAGGATCTGGCAAGCCCTGGGAGAGCGGCTACCGAAAGACGCGAGCACGAGGCGGAGGTTTGCCTTGGAGTGCACTCGACGCGCCAATACCTGTTTGAAGCTGGGCGAGTTCAAGCAGGCGCTGCAGTATCGCTTGGCAGCCGTCCAACTCGATCCGCAAGACGCATCGACTCACAATCACGTGGCGTGGGCGTTGGCCGTTTGCCCTGATCCGGGGTTAAGGGATCCTGAGCAAGCAGTGCGTTCTGCCAGCCTGGCCGTGCAACTCCGGCCGAAACATGTGGGTTGCCGGAACACGCTGGGGGTGGCTCACTACCGTGCGGGGCATTGGGATGCGGCAATCGAATCGCTGCACGAGTCCGACTCCCTGGAGGGATCCGTGGGGAGCGCCTACAACGCTTTCTTCTTGGCGATGGCCTACTGGCAAATCGGCAATCACGACGAGGCGCGAAAGTGGTATGACCAGGCGGTGAGGTGGATGGACGAAAAGATGCCCGACGACGAGGAGCTGCTACGATTCCGCACCGAGGCGGCCGCGCTGCTGGAGATCAACGAGACGCCGCCAGAGACGAAGGAAGACGCGAAGTCGAAGGGAAAGCCCAGCGATATGTCAACGAAGGACACGGGAAGCAGGCAGCAGCGAATCGGCGTTCCTTGAAGCTCCCCGACGACATGGGCGCCCTCCGGGACACAGTGGCCGTAACCCTCTTTGTCGTTGAGAGTTACAGTCATCTTCCTCAAGACGCCGCCGGGATTTCGCAGGGCTTGGCTGGCCCTTCGACGAGAATTTCCGTGTTTCTTGTCGGCCGTTCGGCGCGGAAGTCTCGCATTAACAGTTGGGTCTCATTGTCGTGGCCTCAATCTGGAGCCAACGTCGCTGAAAGAATGCCAACGAGGAGAGTTCTCATGTTGCCCATGTCCCAGGTCTCACGATCGGTGAAACGTCTTCGGGAGCGGTACGCTTCCTTCGGTCAGGGCAGGCGGCGCAAGACCCGTCCAGCCTGTTCCTCGGCCCGCCGCGCGCGGTCGCTCAGACTGGAACCTTTGGAACCCAGGATGCTCTTGTCGACCGCCGACCCCTTCGACCCCACGAGCAACCCGAACGGCTACATGGATCTCGGGGGCGATCTGCGCTTCATGCTGAAGTTTGAGAACTCCACCTGGGTGCAGGGCTCGACGCCGGCCATCTGGCAGGTCAACGCGGACGCCGTCTGGGTCGGGGCCGTGCCGGACGGCGGCGCGTCGTATGTGCCGCTGCTGGAGTTCTTCGGCGATGTGGCCGTGAACCGGACAGATGCCGAGTTTATGGTCGGGGTGACGAACGAGAACCTCGCCAACGTCTACTACGCGCCCCAGGGCCAGGACGTGTCGTTCAAGCGCGAGCTGTTCGAACTCAAACAGAACACGCCGTGGATCGAGGCCAAGGAGGTGGTGGGCCCCGACGGCGTGACGATTGACGCCTCAATCGTGGATACGGCGGACACCGACGGGGTAGCGGTCGCGCCGAAGCGGGGCATTCTGTTCCCCGGCCAGTTCCGGATCGACAACACGGATCCGCTCGACCCGTTGCTGGTCATGAAGGGCGACCTGAGCATCCAGGTGCCCAAGTTCCTCCGGGTCCCCGGGGTGCGGTACCTCCTTGACGACTTGCACCTCAATTTCGGCACCGACACGGTCTACTCGGTCGCAGCGGACAAAAACAAGTTGGTCCAAATCGAGAGCAAGGACGTCCAGAGCGGCTACTGGGCCTCGATGGCCACGAACCCATTCAAGTGGGGCGACTTTGACTGCCAGGTGCAGCAACTCCTGGTCAACTACGAGCCCGACCAGGACAAGCTTTCGATTGTCGGCGACGCGATGATGAGCATCCGCGCCGATAGCGGGCAAGGGTTCGCGCTGTATCTGGAGTTGGGCACGAGCCGCGACGATCCGGGGCTGATCATTCAGGGGACCGACAGCGGCTGGGAGGTCACCCAATTCGGCGGCTCGATCGGCATCAATAAACACGGCAGCAACGAGAACTCTGAAATGAGCGCGGCCGGTTCGAAGTTCACGATCACCGATGCCGGCTTCTCGTTCGACAGGACCGACGAAACGCTCAAGATCTTCGGAGACGTGTCCTGGGCGTTCGGCGAGCAGAATGCGCTGAACGTGTCCCTCGGCACGCAGAGCGAGCCGGGCCTCGTGCTGCGGGACGGCGAACTCGCCTACTTCGACGCCCAGGTGACGACCGGCACGATCAAGGTCAAGTCCCTCGACATCGAACTCGACGCGGTCGAATTCGTCTTCGCCCGGTATTCCTACGGCGGCGGCTCGGAGGTTTCCAGTCCCTATGACGGGCCGCTGCTGTCAGCGGGAGCCATGTCCATCACGGAGATCGCCGACCAATTCTACCATCCGAAGGACACGACCGGAGCGGTGGACGTCGACGTCAGCGGGGCGGCGCAGGGCTCGACCGTCACGGTCACCGCCACGTCCTCCGATCACTCGTTTCTCACCGACGCCATGCTGATGGTCACGCCAACGGCGGACCCGAACGTCTTTACCCTGGCCATCGACGCCGACCCGAACACGACCGGGAATCAGGCGCCGAACAACGGGGGGACGGCGGCCATCACCCTTACCGCCAGTGGCGGGCAGAACACGACGACGACGACCTTTGACTTCACGGTTGGGGACGAGCAGATCACGTTCTCGGGCGACGCACTGCTGAGCATCGGCAGCGGCGCCCAATTCAAGATTGGGGTCCTCAAGGACAGCCCCTGGACGTGGACGGACCAGGGAGGCAACTGGGACTGGGACATCGGGAGCCTGGTAATCGGCTTGAACGGCCAGTTGGGCCTGGGGCCGATCAAGGTCGAGGCCAAGGACCTGCAGATCACCTACACCAACTCGGCTGACGGCGACGAGTGGACCGTCGGCGGCTCGGCCTCGATCCCCATTCTGTTCCACGCGGAGGTCGGCTTTGGCAGCGCGTCCAACCCGGGGCTGAAGATCAAGAACGGAGACTGGGAGGTCACCGACCTGTACTTTTCGCTCAGCGCGGCTCACATCGGCGCCTTTGGCCTCGAGCAGCTCCAGATGCACTACTCGCACCCCCAGGGCGGGGACGTGACGCTGGACTTCGGGGGCGCCGTCTCGTTCCCCGGCGGGTTTTCCGTCGGCGCCGGGTTCGACATCGTGAACGGCGAACTCAGGATGATCCGCGTGGACTACGACGCGGGCCGTAGCGAGGGCATCCCCATCGGTGATACGGGCGTCTTTATCACCGGCATGGCCGCGGAGATCGACGATCTCGGCGACCCCGACGTCAAGGTCTCCGGCGACATTGGGTTCTCTACCGGCCCGTCGGAAGAGATTGACGGCAAGCGACGCGGCTTTCTCACCGGCGAAGGCTCCTTCTGGGTGGACCGCCACGGCATGGAGATTGACGTTGACGTCGACTTCGAGGGCGGCGTTGCCGGCAGCGGCTCGGCTAAGCTCATTCTCGACTGGCAGGCCCAGGACTACCGGGCCTCGGTCTCGGTCAGCCTCATCGGCGGCGCCGTCACGCTCGACGCTTCGGCGGAATTGAAGCCCCACGAGTTCATCCTCGGCGCCAAGGCCGACGTCTCGGTACCCAACTCCGTCCCGATCATCGGCGGCATGGACTTGATCCAGGTTGACTGCCTCTTGTACCTCTCCCAAGACGACAAATTCGTTGCCGCCTGGACTTATCTAGACAGCCTGCATATCTGGGCGGGGGCCGAGTACGATTTCACGGACCACAAGTTCTCGCTCATCGGCAAGAAGACGATCAAGAAGCTCGAGGGCGAAGTGCCAGATCAGGACAACCACCCGTACGTGGAAGCTCAGGCCTTCGACGTGCCGGCCACGGCAAACGGCGCCAGTTTCGAGGCGACCTGGGCCCAGTACGACGACTCGCTCAAGATCCTCGTCCTGCCGCCCAACTGGGCTGTGCCGGTGCAGATCACGAGCGACATGGAGAATCATACGATCGGCGGCCAGCCCGGCCAAGTGGGCAACTACGTGGTCTCCGTGATCGCGGACCGCACGGCGCCCACGTCGCTTGCCTTCGTGGTGCGCCCGACGACCTGGTCCCCGACCGACCAGGTCCACCAACTTACGCCTCCCGGGCGGTGGAACGTCGCCGTCGTCTCCGACAACGAGGTCTGGCCAGACATCGAAGGTTCCTACTTGCAGCCCCCGCCGACCCTCTCGCTCGACGTCGCTGGCACTGGGCGCAACACCGCGAACGTTACGTACAGCTGGCAGTCCGCCGATCCGGATCACTCGAAACTGACGCTCTACTACGACGATGACGCGTTCGGCTACGACGGCCGACCGTTCGCCACCATCACGCCGTTCACAAAGCCATCGGGCTACGCGTACTTCGAACGGGTCACAAGCCAATACACGTGGGATCCCGAGAGCCTGGAGGCTCTCCAGCACGTCCCGTATTACGTGTACGGCATCTTGGACGACGGCACGGGCGTCCCCGTCTACGCTGCCTACAGCGCCCACGCGGTCACGCCTCAGCCCCCGCTACTGGTCAGAACCAACGTCAACCGCGGCGAGGACGCCGACAAGTCCGGGTGGACCGTCAAGGTGCTCGACGAGAACGGGACTCTCGTCAACACCGTGGACGGAGTCCCGTGCAGCCGCCAGACCAATGGTC
>Ga0116156_10002739_pt1 | contig 15827 bp, 13 predicted proteins | sample AD_UKC045_MetaG_FD_89891 | JGI IMG/M metagenome (GOLD analysis project Ga0116156, IMG submission 89891) | Active sludge microbial communities of municipal wastewater-treating anaerobic digesters from USA - AD_UKC045_MetaG | ecosystem: Engineered > Bioreactor > Anaerobic > Digestate | place: USA... | reverse complement strand
TTGTCATTCAGTTAGGTTTATTGACAACAGTTTTTGGACAAAACTCATATAATATTGCTATTGATTCTGTAAAGGTTTTAAAACCACAAGGTTCTATAAAGTGTGGACAGATTCATGATTTGGTAGTTTACTGGAAGGTTAATTCCAGTAACACAAGTGCAAATTACCCAACTTGCAGAGCCGCAGCTATTTTTGTTGTTTCTCCTTCTGGTGCTCTATTTGCTAATTTAGCAGGAGGTTATAGTAATAAGCTAGATTGGATTTTATTTGAAGAAAGTTATTATGGAATACAGAATGCAAGTATTCCCCTAGGTAATTATAGGGACACTCTAAAAATTATGAGCCCTATGGCAGTCGGAAATACGTTTTCTGTTTCTGCACAAGTTGATCCAAGCAGCGGAGCTAAGTCACCAGATTGTAACGCAGGCACTATAACAAATTCAATTGCCGGTAGTGATGATGTGAAAACGAGTTTAGATACAGTTGGCACATGTTCTGCCTTACCTGTTTCATTAGCTTCATTCAATGCTCAAAAGATTGGTGACAATGCAGAAATAACTTGGGAATCAATCATTGAAAACAATTTTGCCAATTACAGCGTAGAGCATGCTACAAACGCCATTGATTTCAATGTTGTAGCAAATCAAGAAGGAAGGGGGAATGGAAGTAGATATAAATTTTTGCATACATCACCAGCACCAGGCCTCAATTACTATCGCCTTAAAATTGTAGATTTCGATGGTAGTTACGTTTACAGTGATGTCAAAGTAGTTGACTTTTCTTCAGAAAGGAATAAACAATTAAATCTTTATCCAAATCCTTTCTCTCAGGTATTTACCATTGAAAATCTTCAAACTCCATCAGATATTACGGTCTTTGACATGACAGGCAAACTCATCCATAAGATGTCTGTATCAGATAGTCATGTTTTAATGGATCTATCGCAACACCCATCAGGAATTTATTCTGTTCTCATCAAGGATATGCTAGATACTAAGGTGTTTAGAGTGGTAAAGTCGGAATAGAAAGACAATGCTATAGTCATATATATATTAACCTGATCTGTAGTATTTCTGTGCAGATCCATGTTATTTGTTAGCTATTAAATCTGTGGAATTTCTGTGCCGATCCAGTTGAAGACATTCAGGATGGAGAATCCCAAAGTGTTCTTGATATCTAAGAAAAAAATCATATTAATTAAAAAGAGTTGATGATAGAGTAAATCTTGGTCAAGCTAGAATATTGGAGTATACCTAACTGAAATTGAGAATGCGACAGATCTAAAGTACCGAAAAGTTATAAAAACAAATTAGAATATTCTTATTTAAGCTAAAAGTGCATAAATAAATCTATTTTGTGCACTTTTATTCTAATAAAGAATGGCATCAAATTGGACTATTTTTTTTACAAACTAACTTAATGATTCGATTTTTTTATAGTGCAGCGTTTTTAATTTTTATGCATTTTTCAGCAACTGGACAGTGGAACATGACAATTGATACCATAATGCTCAACCCAGTCAAAGTAAGATACACATGTAGTTCAATTGTTAGTCAAGATGTGACACTCACATACACAGGAAATGGTGATTACCCTCTATGTACCTATCCATCAAGTATAGGATTTTTATTAAGTGATGATGCAGGAACCTTCAATGGGGTTACAGCTAGTGATGCAGTAAGCGGAGATTGGAAACCTTATTTTTCATATCAGATGAACGTAGAAAAGACTCGTTTAAGGGCAACTCAGATAGCGCCAATTCCTTCATCTCTGCAGTTACTAAATGTTCATTTAAAGCTTTCAACTAAAATGGGAAGCCCTGTAAATGAATTTTTTGGAGCAGTTGGACTGATAAGCACAGGATCACAAGGATCCTCTTGTATATTGGATGTTAATACAAATACTGAGGATGATTTTGCATACACAACTGCAACTCTAAATTGTGCCTTACCTGTTTCATTAGCTTCATTCAATGCTCAAAAGATTGGTGACAATGCAGAAATAACATGGGAATCAATCATTGAAAACAATTTTGCCAATTACAGCGTAGAACATGCTGCAAACGCCATTGATTTCAATGAAGTAGCAAATCAACAAGGAACTGGGAATGGAAGTAGATATAAATTTTTGCATACATCACCAGCACTAGGCCTCAATTATTATCGCCTTAAAATGCTAGATTTAGATGGTAGTTATGTTTACGGTGATGTCAAAGTAGTTGACTTTTCTTCAGAAAGGAGTAAACAATTAAACGTTTATCCAAATCCTTTCTCTCAGGTATTTACCATTGAAAATCTTCAAACTCCATCAGGTATAGTAGTCTATGATATGACAGGCAAACTCATCCATAAGATGTCTGTAACAGATAGTCATGTTTTAATGGATTTCTCGCAACACCCATCAGGAATTTATTCTGTTCTCATCAAGGATAAGCTAGATACAAAGGTATTTAGAGTGATAAAGTCAGAATAGAAAAACGCTCTTTAGTCATATATATGTTAACCTTGTCTGTAGAATTTCTGTGTAAATCTGCGTAATCTGTGAGCTATCAAATCTGTGGAATTTCTGCTTAAATCTGCGCAATCTGTGAGCAAGAAAACCTGCTAGATACTAACATGACAGATCTGAGGAATATTTGTGGCAATCAAATCTGAGGAGTTGCTTTTCAGTTTGATATACTTCAAGAAAACACAGTTTCTTTGTTTACGGAATGCAAACACTACTTCAGTTATCTCGTTATATACTGTTCTTAAAACCTAGGACAATAAACCCCTCTACTCTCCGGACCACAAATCTGATACATCACAGAAAATTCAAAAGAGCCATTTCCAGTTTTACCAGAAGCCAACTTTGAAATGTTGAGGTCATAGGTAAATCCATAAGATGCCTGTCCTGAATTAAACTTAGTTTGAAATATAATTGCATCTGAATGTAAACCAGTGCTATTGTCGCCTGGATCAGGAGATGCTTGTACTCCAAGTCTGTAATAAGCACCCAATTCAAAAGATTGATCACTTTGTCTGGCGTTGCCCAAAAGAAATTTCAATGAAGCACCTCCATTAAATTCCTTGTGAGGTCCCTGGCTCATAAATAGACCAAAAGGTTTTACTGACATACTTTGAGTCATCAAAAATTCTCCACCTCCATGTACGGTAATTCTTCTGTACAAAGTTGCATTGATTCCTGAAAATGAAATATCAGGCGCATTGAGGTGATGTACAGCACCACCCAAATACCAGTAATTATTATCATCTTTTATGGTAAACCAAAGTAAACCCAAGGATAAGTCAGGATAATATCTAGTATAATCTTGCAAAACTTCACCTGCTTGCGTAGGATCAAAACCATTGGTAGATATCTGACTTGGCCAACGAAGATCGCCTTGGCCAATACTCCTTTGTGTTACTCCTAGATCTGCTCCTATAACGGCATAAGATGCTGACTTTCTTTTTCCAAACATTTTTTTGCTGTAAGAACCACTCACACGTGCTTGAATCATACCATACCTGGTTTCTCCGGCAACATCACCCCAGAGCGTCCCACCTAGACCAAAATAATCATCTCTACCAACTGCATTTTTCTGATCATATGACAAGGAGTAAGTATTGTAAGCATTACCACCCAAAACACCAGCCCATTGATTACGGTAATTGGCTGCAAATCTGTTTTTGCAGTTCAATACACCAGTCATAGCAGGATTTAAGTTGAGTGGAGACATATAAAATTGCGAAAAATGTATGTCTTGTGCAAGTGTTGTGAACACTACGCCTATTATCAGCACGTACGATAAGGTAAGTCGTTTAAGCATTTGCCCTTTAAATCTAGTTTGTTAAAAATGCAATATTACTATATTACACCTTTAAGGTGCAATATTTATACCAATAAACTGAAATTATACCTTTATAATCAAACCTTTCTGAAAGTTTTATTATTGCCAGTTTTTCAGTTATTTATAAAAGCAACTAAATCAGCAAGTTGTTGTTCTGAAAGTTTTTCTACGGGATATTGCGGCATATAAGATTTCTTCCCACTTTTTACCGGTACCCCCCACCTCACTACCTGATACACACTTTGACGGTGATAAGTGCCTATGTGTTTTTTGAGGTAATTGCGTGACATACTTCCTTCATCAAGGCTAAGATAAGAATACCTTCCTTTATCATGACAATAAAGGCATGAATTTTTATAGATGAGCTTACCATTTTCGACATCACCATTCAATCCATTTCCTTTATCTCTATCTACAGGTGGCACAACAAAGGTTGCCGCAGATGAATCTAAGTACTTTTTTGAAACGAGAAATAGCGCCTCTTGTTGTTTCTCTTTATTGTTTACTGCTTCGCCAAGATCAGTTTTTTCCGTTTCTGAAAGTTGGATATCTGAGGTTTTTAAACCTATTTTCCATAAGTAGGCAAGTATGGATTCCAATTCCCAATCCTTTAGCTTTCTGCCTTGAGCACACTCTTGCGCACATAGTTGAATGGCTTCTCTCACATTATTCTTTGCTTTATAAACCAAGTCACCATATTTTTTATAATAATCGCCATTGTAATAGGTATTCCTATTCACTGCACCGTATAAAGCCGTCCCCTGCAAATACGGCAGCCCTTTTTCATTGGTGTAAAGCAACCTTGCCTGAGCATCATTGACGGCCATATTGGGATCTTCTCTCTCTACATTGTGGCAAGAAGTACAGACAAAATGTTTGCTTTGTTGTTTGGTTTTTTTGCCCGAAGCATTGGTGGCAAATCCATTTTTCACTAGTGATTCTCCAGCTTCCGCAGAAACTCCTTTGATAGACATATTGGGTTTTTTATCTCCAAAATCTTTACCCAAGGCCATTTCCAAATCTGTAAGCATTGGGTAATCTTCAACAAGCTGCGTATTTTTTGCAGGGAATAATACTGAGATCGAACAAACAGCAACAACTATCAAATACTTGATCATAGCGAAAATAATCTAGAAATTGTAAAGCCCAGCCTAAATTCTCCTTTTCTAAAATCTGAATTTGTGTAGGGAATGTAATCCGTTTCTGAGATGCCAGTAGCATTGGTCAAATTCATTTGAAATACGTGACCACCACCAGTTTCCCATTCAAAACCAACGCCAATAGGCATATATTCCAAGCCCTTTCTGGTATTTGAAAATGGTTTTTTAGCCTCCAGAATCAAACCAATGGCTTTGCTGATTTGGATTCTAGATGCCGCTCCAATGCTAACAATGCTGTTTTGGTCATTGGATGCAACAATGTTTCTATGGGTCACACCACCTGAAACCTGGAATGAAAATCTTTCAGAAAATTTGCGACCAGCTACCAATTCTACATGGTATGAAAATCGATGTGCATCTTTGGCAAAGAAATTTAAAACGCCTTCACTCGTACTTTTTTGCATAGTCGAATAGGTAGCTAGACCCAACAGTGAAAAGGTAAATGATGTATTACCATCCACTTCCTGATCAAAAAATTTCAATTTTGCAAGCCCATTTACATTTTGTTTTAGAGGACCTGAGCCTTTACAACGGTTGATTCCAACCATAAATTTATTGGTAAGCCCGTATTCAAAACCAGTTAATACATCTGAAGAGCTCTCAAAGCCATAAAAAGTAGGCCAACCGCCAGATACACCAGCAATATCTCCAAATCTGTGCCCAATTCTGAAGTCTAGTTTGCCAGCAGGCAAAGTTTCTGAGCTGTGACTATTGATGACTCTGGTATCTTTAAAAGTTTTATAAACTTTAGATTTTTGACCAGAAATTGCAGGCACAATGCCAATGATCAGCGCCAGGATTAGAAGTATTGTATTATTTTTCAGCATAGCCATTGTCTTTCCAACATGATATTAATTCTATTTCAGCTTCAGTGAGTGTTTTGGATTTTCCGACTGGTGCGTCCGCTGGGGGCATTTGCCGATCTCTAAGAACCCACTTTTCAAATGATCCACTCAACAAAGAATTCTTCATTGTGTTATAACTGGTATAATTGCCATTGCTAAATGATGAAACATGGCAGCCTGAATAAGCGCATGAATTATCAATAATTGGCTTGATATCAGTAATATACGTTACATTTGTTTCACAATTTAAAGGTTTGTCGATAACTTTATCCTTGGTGCAACTAAAAGAAAGTAAGACCAACGATGAGAAAGTCAACCAATTTTTGAATTTTTTCACACAAATAATTATTTATATTCTGAATACGACAACGAAAGTATAAATATTATTATTCAAAACAAATTAAAATAATTTAATAGATGTATCCTTTAGAATTAGTGGCTCCTATAGCTCAAGATCTGACTGACTTTGGCTTTGAAAGCCTTTCAACGCCTGCGGAAGTTGATGCCGCTCTTGAGTCAAAAGACGGTACTGTATTATTGGTAGTGAATTCTGTTTGTGGTTGCGCAGCAGCACATGCAAGACCTGCGGCAAAACATGCTATCAAGATTGGCAAACAACCAGATAAAATGGTTACAGTTTTTGCAGGCGTAGATCGTGAAGCTACAGAAAGAGCTAGAGAATTTTTATTGCCTTATCCTCCATCATCACCTTGTATCGCGCTTTTTAAAGATGGCGATCTTGTACACATGTTGGAAAGAAGGCATATAGAAGGCAATAACGCTCAAGCAATTTCTGACAACTTAGTTGCAGCTTTCGAACAATATTGTTAGTAAATACTTTGTTATCGTACCGACAAATTGCATACTTTGTAATTCGTCGGTACGATAAAATTATTCCTTATGTTTATCTAAATTTACGTTTCCTCCCTTGAGCAATCAATCATCCCAAGTAATCATTGGCAATAATGTAATCATTGGCAAAAATGTGTCCTTTGGAAACTTTGTCATCATATACGATCATGTAGAGATTGGAGATAATTGCATTATTGGTGATTTTGTCATCATCGGAGAAACATCCAACCCACAGGCTTCCACCTCACCCCTCACCAAAATCGGAAAATCTTGTGTCATCAGAAGCCATTCTTTGTTGTATGCAGGATGTACGCTGGGTGATTTTGTGCACTTAGGCAATCGTGCAACAATCAGAGAATTCAGCTTGGTGGGAAATCACTGTTCAATAGGGTTGGGTGCCGAATTGCAAGGAAATTGCGTCATCGGAGATTATTCCAGACTTCAGAGTTTTGTGAGCGTAGGCCAACATACCAAAATTGGTAGATTTGTTTTTATTTATCCATACGCCGTATTTACAAATGATCCACTTCCTCCTTCTACTCAATTGGAAGGTGTTGAAATAGGAGATTTTACGCAAGTATCCGCAGGTGTTATTTTGCTTGCAGGCGCTAGCATTGGTAAATTCTCACTCATAAGCGTCAATTCCAAAGTGGGTGGTATGTTTGAAGACGATAGTTTTATAGAAGGAAATCCGGGGCGAAGAATCGGCAAACTTTCAAAAATGCCATTTTTTAACAAAGAAGGTAAGAGGCACTATCCTTGGCCTTATCAATACTCCACCAATATGCCTTGGCAAGGTCTCGATTTTGACGATTGGGCCATCAAAGAAAATATCTCCCTTTTTTAAGTTTTCAGCGATCAGTTTTCAGCAATCAGCTGTCAGCTTTGAGATTGGTATCAGTTTTTAGCTACAGGGTTTTTGATTGGCCAACGATTTGGCCACGAGCTTCGAGGTTAGCACACTTCTTTTTTTTTATAATATGAAGAATTTATTTTTTAAACTTAAAGAAATTTAGGTAAATACTTCAGAAAGGTATTATAAGGCTAATCACTTTGGAAACAATAAGAAATCCTACTAAATCTTGAGTCCACTGCCTGTGCATGGGGTTGTCACTTTTTTGTACCGTCAAAAAAGTAACCAAAAAACCTCCCGATCCAAAAAACTCGTATCAGGCATTAGTAATTCTTTTAAACTGCATAGGCACTATTCACCGTGTTTGGGTTCTGAGCTACTCGATCAGTTTTGTATCGGCCTTATTTTTTAGCTACCGATCTTCAAAAATACGTTAAGTGCAAAAAACTGTTCGAACTATAATTGACCTCAAACCACTGAATTGGTGCAGATGCAGCAAAAAACAATGAAGCAAAGTCAAAAGTGAGTTTTTTTTGTATAGTATTTTTGGAGTTAGGGAGCGTTAAGAAAAAAATTCAGCCTTGATTTTTTTTGCTACTTTTTGGCATCAAGGCAAAAAAGTAGAAGAAATCTAGATTCTTGATCTAATTTTTGTTAATAACACATATACTATTTTTTGATGTGTGCTAACCTCAGGCTTCGAGCTTCGAGCCTCGAGAGGTTGAAAACCGTTAATAAGCAACTGGAAATGTCTCGTTGTAAAGGCTAGATTTATCCTACCTTCCCAACCCGAATGCAACATAAAACAACAGTGGAGAACAAACATGAACATGCTATTCAATTTTTATAATCGTTTTGAAAACTTGATTTAAATTAATGATAGAACCCGAATAGGGTTCAATTTCAATAACTCCGAGTGCAACTCGGGGTATATAAAACGAAATACTAGCAACCCCGATATGGCCCGATATGGGGTTGAATAAATGTCTATATTATTTCCTACAGAAAATGTTTGATTAAATATGGCGTGGTAATTGTTTTTGTTTGAATTTTTATAAATGCATAAACGCATAAACCAATAAACAAATAAACGAATATACCCCTCAACGTCTCCTACAATCCCAAAGAATTAGAAATATTCTCTGCATTCAACTTACTCTGAATTCTTCGTTTCAAAATGATTTGTTTGAAATTTTGATCCGTTTCAAATCCAAGACTGTAGGTAGTATCTCTTTCGGTAGGCCTGGTAATTCTTACAAACTTTTCTGTATAGATCAATTTTTTGGTCTCGTCCCAAATCAATTCGCTGGTTTGTAACTTTTCATTTTGCGTATTATATAATTTCACATTTCCGCGGGCAATCATGATGTATTTGAAAGGCAACCTTTCTGCATAATCCGCTTCCAACCATGCTCTTGCTTGCAGATTGTCATCCAAAAAAGTGATTTTCAATCCTTTCGGAAAAATATCTTTCGTGTCAGTAGTATTCAAACGTTGCATTTCTGGACTTTCACACACAACTTGAACCTTTCCAGAGTCACTGTAAGTGATGACCACTTCTTTGCCAATATCAACTTTGGTATCAAATTCCTTACTGGTAATAGCATTGACTTCTGCCACATCGTTTTCGCAAGCTGCCAGAAACAGCAAGCCAAAAAAACAAAAGTTAAGTAAATTAAATTTTAACGCCACAATAGATCTCACCAGCTTTTCATTTATTTGACAACAGTTACATCGCCGTGTATGATTTTTTCCTCACAATCTATGTATTTGACCTTGGCCACCCACACATAAACACCAGGAAGTACGGCTTGATTAAAAGTGCCATTCCAACCGATGGATTTGTCATTGACCACCAAATTGGTTGAAGTGTAAACCATATTTCCCCACCGATCAAAAATGGAGAGTTCAGAAATTTCTGTCCTCGCATCTTCATTCGATATCGAAAAAATATCATTTAAACCATCGTTATTTGCAGAAATTATATTTGGATAATAAAGCGTATTATTAGAGCTGGCATTGATGACCAAGGTGTCGGAAGTAGTACATCCATTGGCACTAGAACCAGTAAGTATCAAGGTACTAATGCCATAAGGCATAAAATTCTGGCTCAAATTTCCTTCTTCAAAATTTTCTAGACGACAGGATGTAACGATATTCCATGTAAAGTCTAAACTTGGCGGTGATAGTAAAGGTTGTAGATTGACCGATGTACCTGCAGTAACATTGATTTCTTCGCCCAATTCCACATCTATATCAACCGCATCAGGAACAATAAAGGATGCTGTATCTTTGCAACCTTTTGCGTCCTCAACAGCAATGGTAACAGCGCCTTCCCCCAATCCCTTAAATGTTGGATTGAGCTGAAAATTTCCATTTATAATAGCATATTGAGTTGGTTCTGCCGCATTTCTAGAAGTTATCATTACGGCAGCATTTTTTTCACCTGGACAACGCACAGGCTCGGTCAGACTGATTTCACTATTGATAGGGACTAAATCAGCACAACATGGCTCCACATAAAAATTCAAAGCTTTGGTCACAATACATCCTCGTTGACTTTCCACAGAAAGACTTGCGACTTTGTCTCCAAATGAATCATAAATCACACTGTGTGGCCCAGAAGTTGTAGCTGTTTGTATGTTTGCACCTTCACCAAATGACCAATTGTATTTTATGATAGAATCTACCTGAGTCACTATTTTATTTTCCAAGATCACACTCTTGTCACATTCGATCTTGTTGATGGCGCTGATGTCAAGGTCAATATCCGGTCCTTGAAATGTGCTAGTACCTCCAAAACGTAAGGTGAATCCATTGCCCGATCTGGAAAAATTATTGACGATCAAGGCATAAACTTCTCCTTCCTTGGCATCAACAGCAGCTACAAAGTTGTCATTTCCATTATCACAACCAGGAGCTTCGGTAAGGTCAGTAGATTTAGTACTCAGACCGGTCGGCCCCATGCAAGGCGCATTGTACGCTGGTCCCCTTCCAACTGACTCACCAGCTGCATTACAGCGCACCAACCTTTTATTGGCGCAATCTTGTAAACCTCCTGGTAAAACATATAAGGCCCAGTCCAAGTCATCCGAATTGTTATTAGGAAAAACCGTAAATGTCAATGATCCAGGATCTTTGATGATCCATTTCAACCAGACAGAAGCAAATTCTTCCTGGATACAAGAGGCTGCTACCTCGTTTCTTTCAGCCCCAACATCTTGTAAGTTTTCTAATGAATAAGGCGTTTTATCGCAAAGTATATTTCCTCTTACACAATCTGATTCTGCCTTTTTTAACTGTGGAAAGGTATTGATACACAATCTGAATGAACCAACACCACCATCTCTGGCTGCAATTCTGAGAAAATATTTGCGTCCTATCACCACATCTGAAACCAAAAACTCGATATAGTTGGCTCCTGTCAAAACAGAACTACAACCCTCATTTATTAAGTTTCCGCATGTTCCCGTGTACAAACCAAACTGTGGTTTCACCATTGTTTTACCAGCGAAAGACCCCGATCCAAAAACTCTGATCAACATTGATGTTTTATCAGGTCTGAAAGAAAACCAAACATCTCGGTCGGTTGGAGGGTCACTATCAGGCCAACAGCTTGGATTATCAACTGAGGATACATTTGCCGTAAGGTTACTGAAATCCAGTGAATCAGAACAAAAGTCGCTTACATCATTGATGTTGTATGCGAATCGACACTCCTCATTGGAAGAAATATCTTGTGCTGGTAAACAAGTCGCCACCCAAAAAAATGCTGACAGAAAAAATAGGGTTGTGACTTTATTTTTGCTCATAATTCATGCTATTTTGTATTAGAACGAAATCTTTTGGACTTAGGTTGGATACAAATACTATTTTTGTGATAAAGATTTGTTAAACACACAGTTGTTTAAAATGTTATTTACATCTAGAACTATACAAATCTAGCCAGATTGGTAAGTGTGGCAACAAATTTATAAAACTCCTCAATAAGTGAATGATATTTATCGATTTATAAAAATTTTGACCTTCCGCAAGGTATTCAATTTATTGAAGGTTTATAGTTCGTATATCATTTCTAAAACTTCTGGCAGGCAAATTCATTGGGGCAATCCATTCACCATATCCTTTGAACCAACTACCGCTTGCAACCTACGTTGCCCAGAATGCCCAAGTGGTCTGAGGAGTTTTACCCGTGAAACAGGAAATCTCAAATCTGACTTTTTCAAAAATACCATTGATCAATTGGCCGGTGATTTGATCTATCTGATTTTTTATTTTCAAGGCGAACCCTACATCAATCCAGAATTTTTGGAAATGGTCAAATACGCCAAAAGCAAGGGCATTTACACCATTACTTCCACCAATGGTCACTTTATGAATGCCGAAAATGCCAGGAAAACCATTGAAAGCGGTTTGGACAGGGTCATCATTTCTATTGACGGGGCTACCCAAGAGGTCTATGAGCAATACAGAAAAGAAGGCAAACTAGACTTGGTTTTGAAAGGATCTAGAAATTTGATTCAACAAAAAAAACAACAAAAAGCAAATCACCCTCACACCATCTTCCAATTTTTAGTCGTCAAACCCAATGAACACCAAATTGCGGATGTCTATCAATTGGCTAAAGAAGTGGGCGTCGATGAGGTAAAACTCAAAACTGCTCAAGTCTATGATTACGAAAATGGCAATGAGCTGATTCCTACCATGGACAAGTATTCAAGATACAGACAAAATGGAAATGGAAAATATGTGGTAAAAAATCAATTGCTCAACCAATGTTGGAAGATGTGGCATTCTTGTGTCATTACTTGGGATGGCATCGTCGTTCCTTGTTGTTTTGATAAGGATGCCGACCACAGATTGGGAAATTTAAAGGAGCAAAGCTTCAAAGAAATATGGAATGGACCTCTTTATAACCAATTCAGAAGCCTTATTCTCAAGGGTAGGGATCAAATAGATATTTGTAAGAATTGCACAGAAGGCTGTAAAGTCTGGGAAAGTGCATAACTTTGCACCTTATACGACTCATAAAATATGCTTGTTTTCATCATCATTGTTTTGCTCTTACTCTCCGCTTTATTTTCCGGATCAGAAATAGCTTTCGTTTCTGCCAATAAGTTGGGCATCGAAGTTCTCAAAAATAAAGGGAATAAAAGAGGAAAGTTATTGGCGGAGTTTTACGAAAAACCAAAAAAGTTCATGAGCGCCATGCTCGTAGGCAACAACATCGTTTTGGTTTTACTCACCATTTTTGCCACCCAGTTGATAGAGCCCTTATTCGCAACCTTTTTACCTCAAGGAAGTATATCCATCATTCTTTCAGTCACAGTCGTCATCACCATCGTGGTTTTGATATTTGGAGAATTTCTTCCCAAAACTTTGTTCAGGCTTTTCTCCAATGAACTCCTATTCAAACTCGCGCCGGTTTTGAAATTTTTCATGTTTATTTTATTCTTGCCAACTTGGTTTATGACAGCTTTGTCAAATTTCGTCCTCAAATATCTCTTCAACGCAAAGGATGAAACAGTAGAGACGGTGCTTTCCAAAATCGATTTGGAAGATTACATCAACGAAAGTGTTCACGAAGAACAGGACATAGACAAAGAAATCCTTACAAACGCCCTCAACCTTGGTTCTCTAAAAGTGAGGGATTGTCTGATACCAAGAAATGAAATCATCTACATCGACAAAAGCGATAGTGTGGAGGAAATGATTGCCTTGTTTAAAGAACATAAAATATCAAGAGTCATTGTCATTGACGGCGACATCGAAAATGTCATAGGTTACGTTCACCATCAACAATTATTGAGCAATCCCAAAAAATTTGATAAGTTATTGATGCCCATCAGTTTCATTCCTGATGCCATGGGCTTACATGAGTTGATGCGCAAATTCATTTTAGAGCGCACCTATATTTCTATAGTTGTTGACGAATTTGGGGGAATTACTGGACTCATAACATTAGAGGACATCCTAGAAGAAATCTTTGGGGAAATAGAAGATGAGCATGACGAGGAAGGACTCACCGATGAAAAAATCAGTGATGACGAATACTTGTTGGCAGGACGATTGGAGATCGACTACCTCAATGATAAGTACGATTTGGAAATCCCAGAAGGGGATTATCAAACCTTGTCTGGCTACATCATTTTGTCAGAGCAAAATATTCCCACGCAAGGTGCGGAAATCGTCATAGGCAATTATAAATACATACTGGAGGCCGTTAGTGACACCAAAATTGAGACGGTGAGGGTGCTCAAATTGCACGGTGAAAAAGAACAATCCGCTCAGGATTGATTTTTGAGTGATGGTTTAATGGGAGTTTATTTTGTGTGATTGGAATACAGATGTTGTTCTTATTGTTTTGAATGGGTGCATTTCAAAATGAAACTAGAATGATTTTGGTGGGGTTTTTGGCCAAGGTTCCACAAATAATGACAAAATTTCAACGACCAATTTAATAATTAGTACACTGCTCTTTTTGAATTTTTCATGTAGGATTTCATATGGATCCGGGCAATATTTTTGTGGTTGATTAAAACAAACCAGTGTATAACTATTTTAGTACCTACTATTTTCCGAACTTGACAACTAAAGTTTTTTAATATATATTTGAAAAAGTTTAGTAATTAATACATTGCTTTCAAAAAACCTAGCTGCAACCAGGTCAGAACTTTAAAGTTATTTGCAGATAATTTGTAAGATCTGCCAAAATTCACCCCATGGCCTCGATTAATTGTGAAATTTGGATTCAAAAGTTTTAAATGATTACTAACTCAAATTGAAAAGTATTTTTGAATAACCAAAAAATTTTATTATTATGAAGAAACTTTATTTCATATCGATAAGGGGGGGGGGCTAATATTATTATGCTTCCTCATGAATAATGTTGCAAATGCACAAATTATCTTACAGGGTGCACAAATTAAGTTAAAGTACCGAGAAAATTTTGATGTAGGTATTGATGGAATGGGCATGTATCATTATGTATTTGCTAATCCTAATTCGGAACCAAATACATTGTATTCGGCTAACAATGTTTGTGGTGAATATACTTATAGTGGTTCCAATATTGCCCTGAATGATCCAGGAGGCTTATATCCAAATGCAACTAATTATATTGAAAATACACCAGATTTTTCAAATAGTACCTACATAAACGGCGTAAATACCATCGATCTATTATTAATCCAAAAGCACATCAATACTACAACACCATTTACTTCAGGTTGGGAATTTCTTTCAGCAGATGCCACAAATGATGAGGTCGTTGATAATGACGACTTGGATGAAATTGAGGATTTGGTTTTAGGCATTACAAGTTCAGTAAGCAGAACCAAATGGTCTTGGGTACCCTTAGGTGCCGCTACACCAACACTGTCTGATCCATGGTCCGACGTAAGTTTGTTGAATTTTGCAGGGTACTTTGGGGATAATTATGGAACTACAACTCCTATTCTAAACGACTTAAACAAAATTGTGTTTAAGGCAACAAAAACTGGCGACATAAATGGCTCTAACGGTTATTTATGCATAGGCGCTGGATACCTTAAAAATCCAAATATTTCTACAAATACTAGAGAAAATATTATAAACTCAGAGTTCAACACTATTAGAAAAAATGACCTTGTTAATTTGGAATTAGAACTTAGTTATAATGAGGATTTGTATGCCTACGAATGCCATTTAGTTGTTCAAGCTTCAGATTACGAAATTATTTCTGTTTTGTCAAATGATTTGAAAGATATTCAGTGGTATTTTAACACTTCAAACAACTTACTTTCTATTTTGTCCTATGCCAAGGACGAAGAAGAAATCATGAAGGCGGGCACCAAATCTTTAAAAATTCAATTCAAGGCAAAAACAAACAATAGTCAATTTTTTAAGAACGTTGAGATTTCAGATACAAGACCAGTTGTCGCCGCAAATGTTACCGCAATAGAGATCAATGGTTTTACTATTATTAAGGCAATAAGCATTGAGCCTTCGAGTCTATCTATTGAGAGCATTAATATGTTGGGGAATAGAGAAGTTAAGGTTTCTGCTCCCTCAACTAAGCCAAGCATCCTGCAAGTTTTTGACATGTCAGGAAAAGTCATCTATCAAAAAACTTTCCTAATGGTAAGAGGCATTAATTCTCTATTTTTAGATGATTTCGATGCTAATTATGGCCTTAAAATACTCAGCATCAATCAAGGAGATGCTATTGTTTTAGAAAAATTTATTGATTAAAATTAAAAGTATAGCAGGCATTCAATGTTGTTGAATGCCTGCTATCTTACAAAATA
>Ga0116156_10002733_pt1 | contig 15846 bp, 12 predicted proteins | sample AD_UKC045_MetaG_FD_89891 | JGI IMG/M metagenome (GOLD analysis project Ga0116156, IMG submission 89891) | Active sludge microbial communities of municipal wastewater-treating anaerobic digesters from USA - AD_UKC045_MetaG | ecosystem: Engineered > Bioreactor > Anaerobic > Digestate | place: USA... | reverse complement strand
GGAACGCTCGTGCCATCGGCCCTGCGCTCGAGCATGTAGCCGAAGCTGAATCCCTGGCTGGCGTCGGCCGAAACGCCGACACGCAGCGGAGTCCATTCGATGCGTGCGTCCGCCGTGCCGGGATTGGCCCTGAGCGCCTCGATCACGGCGGCCTTGCCGGCAAGCAATCCCTTGCCCGGCATCGGCACGACCACGTCGTCGGTGAACGCTGCGACCATGCCGTCGATACCGCGGACCGCGGCACTCGCCGCGGCGAAGGCGCGATCGGCGGACAGCAGTTCGCCTGCGCGTTGCGCACTGTCCGCGACTGCGCTTTCCGCGGCGATGGCAATGCCCGGCAGGATCAGCGCGAGAACAAGGCAGGTGAATCGACGAGTCGAACGCATGGGCGGTTCCACGATCGGAAAGGCGACGATCGTCCGCCTGGCTGCGCGCAACCTGAAGTGTCGCAAGTCACATCAACGCCGGGCCGTGAATCAGCCGCGCCCGCGCACGAAGCGCAATCCCGCGTAGAGAATGACGAGCACGAGCAGCGCGATGAGGATTGCGGCCCACTCCACACCCGACAACGTGCTGACGATCGCGACCATCGCGAGGGTGGCGATGGCCGGGATCAAGGCGCCGCCCGGCAACACGAACGGCGCGCCGCCGCTGCGCAGGTCGCGCTTCTGCGCGAACCACGTGGCCAGGCTGACGCCGAGATAGATCAGGCAATTGGCGCCACCCGAAACGATCGCGAGATCCTCGAAATTGCCGCCGAGAGCCAGGGTGAAGCCGAGTACGCCATGGGTGACGATGGCGAGCAGCGGAACGCGATACGACGCGGTCACGCGAGCGTAGGCCGAGGGCAGATAGCCATCGCGACCGAGCGCATAGAGCAGGCGCGAGGACGCCAGCAGGTTGCCCATCATGAAGCCAGCCATCGACACGCCGGCCGTGATCAGCAGGATGACCAGCCCTGGCGACCACAAGGACCCGGCGGCTTCGGCCAGCGGGACCTTGCTGTCACCGAGCAACGGACCGAGGAGGCCCTGGGTGACGACCTGGATGCCCATGTAGAGCAGCACCACGACAAGGATCGCGGCCATCGTCGCGCGTGGCACGCTGTGCGCGGCATCGCGCAGCTCGCCCGAAGGAATCAGGCCTGTTTCCATCCCGGAATAGGCGAACATGACCAGCACCATCGACGCACCGAGGGTTGGCCAGGACGGTATCGCGAGCCAGCTGATCTGGCCCCAGTCGACAAAGAACAGGCCGATCGCGGCAAGCAGGAACAGCGGTGCCAGCTTGAGCGTCGCCAGCAGCATGATCGCACGCGCACCGAATTTGACGCCGAACGCATTGAGCGCGATCAGGATCGCATACAGCACGACCAGGAAGAGCGTGCGCCAGCCCGGTTCATCGAACTGCGGCCACGCGCGCGCGACCTGAAGGAACAGGGCCGACGCCACGGCCGCACTGGAATTGACGTTGCAGATCCACATCAGCGCGCCGGCAAGGAATCCTGCAAACGGGCCGAAGGCCGCGCCGACATAGGTGTACGGCCCGCCGGTCGTTGCGGCGCGACTGCCGATCGCGGCGAAACACAGGGCGATCGGCACGATCGCCAGCGCGCCGGCAAGGAAGGCGATCGGCGCCGAGGGCCCCATGCGCGTGAACAACAGGGCCGGCAGCAGGAAGATGCCCGAGCCGACGATGATGTTGATGATCGCCGCCGCGAGCGAGACCCCACCGACGGCGCGGACCAGAGCGGCCTCGCCTTCGAGTGGAGCTGTCGACGATGACGGGGCGGGAGTCGATTTCATGCCTGCGCTGTCGATGATCGAAGAGGGCGTCAGCCTGCCACAGAATCCCGCACTTCCTGCAAGACTTGAAACCGCGCGTATGCCAACCCATAGGAATGGGTCTGGCGGGGTACCGCCAATCCCGGGGCAAGACGATGCACATGCGAAGAATCGGCCGCGACGGCCCGCAGGTGTCCGCACTCGGCCTCGGTTGCATGGGCATGAGCGAGTTCTACGGGCCGCGCGATGATGCGGAATCGATCGCGACGATCCATCACGCGCTCGATCAAGGCGTCGATTTCCTCGACACGGCCGACATGTACGGGCCGCACATCAACGAGGAGTTGGTGGGTCGCGCGATCCGCGGGCGGCGCGACAAGGTCGTTCTGGCGACCAAGTTCGGCTTCGTGCGGGACCCCGGGGATCCGAGCCGGCGCAGGATCGACGGCAGTCCCGCGCACGTACGCGCCGCCTGCGATGCGAGCCTGCGCCGGCTCGGCGTGGACACGATCGATCTCTACTACCTGCATCGCGTCGACGAACAGGTGCCGATCGAGGACACGGTCGGCGCGATGGCGGAGCTGGTCCGCACCGGCAAGGTGCGCTGGCTCGGACTCTCCGAAGTCGGCGGGCTGACCTTGCGCAAGGCGCACGGCGTGCATCCGATCAGCGCCCTGCAAAGCGAGTACTCGCTGTGGTCACGCGATCCCGAAAACGCTGTACTTGATGTCTGTCGTGAACTCGGCATTTCGCTGGTCGCCTACAGTCCGCTCGGCCGTGGCTTCCTGACCGGCGCGCTGCGCCGCTTCGAGGATTTCGCCGCAGACGACTACCGACGGCTGCAGCCGCGCTTCCAGGGAGAGAACTTCGACCGCAACCTCGCCCTGGTCGACGCTGTCGGCAGGCTGGCCCAGCACAAGGGCATCAAACCGGCCCAACTCGCACTGGCCTGGGTACTGGCCCAGGGTGACGACGTCGTGCCGATCCCGGGCACGAAGCGACGTCGCTACCTTGACGAAAACATCGCCGCGACCGAGGTCGTGCTCGATGCCGACGAACTCGCGGCGATCGAGGCGATCTTCCCGACCGACGCAGCCAGCGGAACGCGCTATCCGCCCGGCATGATGCAGTTTGTCGCCCGCTGAACGGATGCGGGGAGAGCCGAATGACTTCCGGGCCTTGTTCACATTGCGACGCACGCACATCCTGTCGAATTGGCGCGGTCCGCTTCGTCGCCATGTCCAGGACTTGTGCTGAAAGTCCTGCTCCCCTATTATTGTACTCACAAGTTTTGTATTCTCGGATCCCGGTATGACCATTCCCGATGCCCCTTCGCCGCGTCGATTGAAAACTGTGCACGATGTCAGGCCGACGCGGGCGGCACGGACCGTGTTGTGCGGGGCGCTGCTGGCGCTGCTCGGCGGTTGCGCCGTCGGTCCCGATTTCCGCGCACCGGTACTCCCGCAGGAAGCGGGCTATCGCGCCGATGCCGTGCCCACGGCAACCGCGTCGGCCGACACGCCCACCGGCGACGCACAGCGTTTCCTGCAGGGCGAGGATGTCCCCGCACAATGGTGGACGAGCTTCGCCAACGATGAAATCAATCGCCGCGTCGAACAGGCGCTGGCAAACAGCCCGACCGTCGCCTCGGCGCAGGCCGCGCTGCGCCAGGCGCAGGAAAACGCCGGTGCCGCGCGCGGCGGCTTGTTTCCTTCGATCGACGCATCGCTCGGAGCCAACCGGCAAAAGAGTCCGGTTGCAGCTACGGCATCGCCGTACACGATCCATAACGCCTCGATCGATGTCGGTTACACACTCGACCTGTTCGGCGGCGTGCGCCGCGGCATCGAGGCGCAATCGGCGCTGGCCGACTACCAGCGCTTTCAGCTCGATGCGACCTATCTGAGCCTCGCCGCGAATGTCGTCACGACCAGCATCCTCGAAGCCTCGCTGCGCGAGCAGATCCGCGCAACCGCGGAAATCGCCGATGTCTACCAGGAGCAGTTCAGCCTGGTCGACAGGCAGTTCAGGACCGGAGCGAAATCGCAGGGCGATGTATTGTTCGCGCAGAGCCAGGTCGCCTCCGCGAATGCGCAGTTGCCCGCCTTGCGCAAGGCGCTTGCGCGGACACAGACCCAATTGGCCGTCTATCTGGGCCGGTTCCCTTCGCAGGCGGAACTCGAAGCCGTCGACCTCGACGCAATGAGCCTGCCCACCGGGATTCCGCTCAGCCTGCCCTCGACCCTGGTTCGCCAGCGCCCGGACATCCGCGCCGCCGAGGCGCAACTGCACGCGGCGAGCGCGCGTGTCGGCATCGCCACGGCCAATCTTTTCCCGACGATAAGCCTGTCCGGTTCGTTCGGCTCGCAGGCGCAGGACAGCAGCGACCTGTTCGGCAGCTCGAGCGAGGCCTGGAGCCTCGGCCTCAACCTGCTCCAGCCGATCTTCCGCGGCGGCACCCTGCGCGCGCAGAAACGCGCCGCCGAGGCTGGACTCGACAAGGCCGCGGCCGACTACCGCACGACCCTGCTGAGCGCCTTCCAGAACGTTGCCGACAGCCTGCGTGCGCTCGAGCTCGATGCCGAGGGTCTGGTCGCCCAGACGAGTGCCGCCAGTGCCACCGCGAACAGTCTCGAGCTGACCCGCAAACAGTATGCCGACGGCTCGGTCGCCTATCTGCAGGTGCTTGATGCGACGCGCCTGTACCAGCAAGCGCGGCTTGGCGTGATCGATGCGCGCGCCACGCGGCTGGCCGATACGGCTGCACTGTTCGCGGCGCTGGGCGGCGGATTCGGCGACGATCAGCCGGCTCTCGCGACAGACAACGAAGCAGGGATTCCGTAGTCCTGCCGGTACTCATTCAACCCACTGTCGCTGTGCGCAACCTGCGCAGCGATCCGGGCCCCATTTCGAACCATGAGGAATGCGCATGAAGCCGCGCAGCGAACGCAAACCCAGCACCACCCTACGCATGATCGTCACGGTCGGCATCGTCGGACTGTTCCTCGTCGTGTTGATCGGCTGGAACCTTGCCGGCAAGTATTTCGCCGGACAGGCGGCAGCCAACATGACGGCACCGCCGCAGACTGTCACCTCGACCAAGGCGACGACCCAGCCCTGGCAGCCCGAACAGGCCAGCGTCGGATCGTTGCGCGCGGTCAAGGGCGCCGATCTCGCCTTCGACATCAGCGGCATCGTCACCGCGATCCGTGTGAAGTCCGGCGAAGAGGTCAAGCAAGGTCAGATGCTGGTCGAGCTCAACGCCGATGACTTCATTGCGCAGCGCCGCCAACTCGAGGCAAATGCGGCCTTGCTCAAGGTCAATCTCGAACGCGCGCGCCAGCAGCTTTCCTACAAGGGCATCAGCCAGGCCGAGTTCGACGGCGCCGAGGCGAGCTACAAGGCCGCACAGGCCGGCGTCAACCAGCAACAGGCACTGGTCGAAAAGCGCCAGTTGCGCGCACCGTTCAGCGGTCGCATCGGCATCATCACGCTGACCCCCGGCACCTACGTGAACTCCGGTACGGCGGTCGTGACCCTGCAGCAACTCGATCCGATCCTCGTCGATCTCAATGTGCCGCAGGACAACCTCGGCGCGATCAAGGTCGGGCAGCCGGTCGTCCTCTCGCTGGATGCCTTCGCCGATCGTCCTTTCCTCGGCGAGATCACGGCGATCAGCCCGAAGATCGATCCAGCCACGCGCAACGCGCAGGTCGAGGCCAGCGTGCCGAACACCGAGGAACTGCTCAAACCCGGCATGTTCGCGAATGTGGCCATCCAGGTCGGCGAACAGAAACCCTACCTGACCCTGCCGCAGACGGCGATCACCTTCAACCCGTATGGCGAGACCGTTTTCCTCGTCAGGCATTCGGGCAAGAAGGATGACAAGGGCAAGGAAGAGAAGCCGACCGCACAGTCGGTTTTCGTGACCACCGGTGCGAAGCGCGGTGACCAGATCGCCGTGTTGAGCGGGCTCAAGGAAGGCGACGAAGTCGTCACCAGCGGTCAGCTCAAGATCAAGAACGGTACGCCCCTGATCATCGACAACACGACGGCGCCACCGAACGAAGCGGCGCCCACGCCACAGGAACAGTAGCCGTGTACTGAGCGGCCAGAACCTCCGCCTGCATCGCCACCGCAAGCCGGCGGAGACGATCCGATGCCCCATCAGCGCAAGCGAAACGCATACCCATGAAATTCACCGACTCCTTTGTCAACAAACCGGTCTGGGCGATCGTCGTCAGCCTGATCATCCTCGTGCTCGGGCTGCGCTCGGTGCTGGACATGACGGTGCGTCAGTTCCCGAAGACCGAGAATGCGGTCGTCACCGTCAGCACGGCGTATTACGGTGCCGATTCGGCGACGGTCGCCGGCTTCATCACGCAGCCGCTCGAAGCGGCGATCGCCCAGGCCCAGGGTATCGACTACCTGTCGTCGTCGAGCGTGACCGGGGTTTCCACGATCACGGCAACGCTCAAGCTCAACTACGACTCGAACCGGGCGCTGACCGAGATCCAGACCCAGATCAGCGCCGTCACCAACCAGTTGCCGCCGCAGGCACAACAACCGGTGGTTTCCGTGCAGGTCGGCGAGACCACCGCATCGATGTATCTCGGTTTCTACAGCGACAGCCTGCCGACCAACAACATCACCGACTACATGATCCGCGTGATCAAGCCGCAACTCGACGCGCTCGATGGCGTGCAGGAGGCGCAGGTCATCGGCGGACGCCAGTTCGCCCTGCGTGCCTGGCTCGATCCGGTACGCATGGCGGCCCAGGGCGTGACCGCGGCGGATGTTTCACAGGCACTGTCGGCGAACAACTACCTGGCCGCGGTCGGTGCAACCAAGGGTGACGCGGTCACCGTGGCGCTGACGGCCGCGACCGACCTGCACTCGGTCGAGGAATTCCGCAGGCTGGCAGTCAGATCGAAGGACGGCGCGATCGTTCGCCTCGAGGACGTCGCGAACGTCGTGCTCGGTGCCGAGGACTATGACTCCTTTGTCGCGTTCGACGGCAACCAGTCGGTCTTCGTCGGCATCAAGAGTTCGCCCGATGCCAATGTGCTCGATGTCGCCGAGCGCGTGCGCAACGTGTTTCCGGATATCCAGGCGCAGCTGCCAACCGGCCTGACCGCGAACATCGCCTACGACGCCACCCAGTTCATCACGACGTCGATCGAGGAAGTGGTCAAGACCCTGATCGAGGCACTGGTCATCGTCACCCTGGTCATCTTCCTGTTCATGGGCAGCATCCGCGCCGTGATGATCCCGGTCATCGCGATGCCGCTGTCGCTGATCGGCGCATTCTTCGTGATGCTGATGCTCGGCTACACGATCAACCTGATCACCCTGCTCGCCCTCGTGCTCGCGATCGGCCTGGTCGTCGATGACGCGATCATCGTCGTCGAGAACGTCGATCGGCATATCACCGAGGAAGGCAAGACGCCGTTGCAGGCGGCCTTGATCGCGGCGCGTGAATTGACCGGACCGATCATCGCGATGACGATCGTGCTGATCGCCGTGTATGTCCCGATCGGTTTCCAGGGCGGCCTGACTGGCGCGCTGTTCACCGAGTTCGCATTCACCCTGGCCGGAGCGGTCACCGTGTCGGCGATACTCGCGCTGACCTTGAGCCCGATGATGTGTTCGCGCTTCCTGCGCAACGATCACGAGGGCAGCCGCTTCGTCAAGTTCATCGACCGCCAGTTCGATCGCCTGCACAAGGGCTACGAGCGTCGCCTGCACAGCGTCCTCGAGACCTGGATCGTGATGATCGTGATGGGCGCGATGATCTTCGGCGGCACCGTGTTCCTGTTCATGAATTCGCAATCGGAGCTGGCCCCGCAGGAAGACCAGGGGTTCGTGGTCGGTATCGCCACCGGCGCACCGAACGCGTCACCGGCGCAGGTGAAGAGTTACATGGCCGAGATGCAGGCGATCACCAAGTCGATTCCCGAGGTCCACCAGACCTTCCAGATCAGCGGTGTCGCCGGGCCGAACTCGATCCTGACTGGCGCCAAGCTGGTGCCGTGGGGTGAACGCTCGCGCAATGCGACCGAGATCCAGAACGAGCTGCAGGTAAAGTGGGGCGCGATGGCGGCGACGAACGCCTTTGCATTCCAGTTCCCGTCGTTGCCGGGTGCGCAGGGACAGCCGGTTGAGGTGGTGCTGTCGACCACCGAGCCGTTCGAGAACCTCTACGAGGTCTCGAAGAACGTGCTGGACAAACTGCAGTCGAGCGGCAAGTTCTGGTTCATCGACACGAACCTGAAGATCGACAAGCCGCAAAGCACGCTCGAAGTCGATCGCGACATGATCACCGCGCTGGGCCTGACCCAGCAGGACGTCGGCGCTTCGCTCGGCGCCGCGCTCGGTGGTGGCTACGTCAACTACTTCTCGATCGCCGGCCGCTCGTATCGCGTCATTCCGCAGGTCCTGCAGAAGGATCGCCTCAATCCGGACCAGGTACTCGATTACTACATCCGCGCCGGTGATGGATCCCTCGTGCAGGCCTCGACCGTGGCGAGCATCAGGAACTCGGTCGTACCGCAGTCCCTGACGCGCTTCCAGCAGCTCAACGCGGTGACGTTCCAGGGCGTGCCGAGTGTCACCCAGGGAGAGGCGCTCGATTTCGTCAAGAGCACGATCAAGGAGCTCGCACCCGCCGGATACCAGGTCGACTACTCGGGGCAGGCGCGCCAGTTCATCAACGAATCCGGCGGTTTCGCCCTGACCCTGCTGTTCGCGGTGATCATCGTGTATCTCGCGCTGGCCGCGCAGTTCAACAGCCTGCGCGATCCGATCGTGATCCTCGTCTCGGTGCCGATGGCGATGTTTGGGGCGATGATCTTCATCAACCTGCTGCCGGGCTTTGTCGGCATGGGTGCGATTTCGACGCGATGGGCGACCTCGCTCAACATCTACACCCAGGTCGGCCTGGTCACCCTGATGGGCCTGATCTCGAAGCACGGCATCCTGATCGTCGAGTTCGCCAACGAATTGCAGCGCGCCGGCAAGAACAAGCGCGAGGCGATCGAGCAAGCCGCGGCGACCCGCCTGCGCCCGATCCTGATGACCACGGCGGCGATGGTGCTCGGCGTCATGCCGCTCGTGATTGCCACCGGCGCCGGTGCAGCCGGACGTTTCAACATGGGCCTGGTCATCACCACCGGCCTGGCGATCGGCACGATGTTCACGTTGTTCGTGGTCCCTGCGTTCTACCTGCTGCTGGCCCAGGATCACCACGGCGAATCGACCAAACGCCTCGAGGATGAGCCGGCAGCGGCACACGCCTAGCAGCCCCGCGCCGCCCTTCGCTGGCGGCGCGGATTTCACGCGCACCGGTCCGGATCGTCCCGCCAAGCGGGCTGGGGCGATCAGGCACGCAGCGGTAGACTCCGCGTATGCATCCCACGATCCATGATTCCCCGCTCGGCAAGATCTCCGCCGGCAACGCTTGTTACGATCCATCCCTGCTGTTTCCGATCCCGCGTTCGAGCGGTCGCTCGGCGCTCGCGTTCGGACCCTCGTTGCCGTTTCACGGCGTCGACATCTGGAACGCCTACGAGTTGTCGTGGCTCGATGCGCGCGGCAAGCCGCAGGTCGGATTGGGCGAGTTCCGCATTCCCGCCAGCTCGCCGAACCTGATCGAGTCCAAGTCGCTCAAGCTCTATCTCAACAGCCTCAACGAATTGCGCTGCGTCGACGCGGCGCAGGTACGCGCGCTGCTGATCGCCGATCTGTCGGCCGCGGCAGGCGCCGATGTCGGCGTCGAGCTTTGCCGCATCGGCACGGGACCGGCATCGACCCTCGCAACGCTGGCCGGTGAGTGCATCGACGATCTCGACATCGCCATCGAGCACTACGGGCCGCCGCAGTCCGAACTGCTTGCGCGCACGGTCGATGCGCCGCGCGTCGAGGAATCGCTGGTGTCGCATTTGCTCAAGTCGAACTGCCCGGTCACCGGCCAGCCCGACTGGGCCAGCGTGCAGGTCGTGTACGCCGGGGCACGAATCGAGCGCGCGGGACTGCTGCGCTATCTGGTTTCCTATCGCAACCATGATGATTTCCATGAGCAGTGCGTCGAGCGCATCTTTCGCGACATCCTTGCCCGATGCGCGCCGGAGCGGCTCACGGTCCAGGCCCGCTACACGCGCCGTGGCGGTCTCGACATCAATCCCTGGCGCAGCAATGTCGACACGGCCGAGCCCGCCAATTCCCGCCTGCAGCGCCAATGAACCCCATCCGAATGGCGTGAACACGGCGTAACCAGTGTTGACAAATGGACGTCCGGAAAACGGTTTCTTAACGCGTCTCCGGTGTACCGTGCGCGTCTGATTCCCAGGAGTAATGGACCATGGCCAACGATCCCGGCAAACCGGATTTTTCCAACGTCAAGAGTGGCAGCGCATCGACCGCTGCGCCGGCTGCGCCGAAGCCGGATTTCAGCAATGTCGCCAGTGGCGTCGAATCGACCGCGCCGACGGTGCCCGACAGCACCCTGCAGACCTATACCGTCGCAAAGGGTGACACCTTGTCGAAGATCGCCAAGAAATTCTATGGCAACGCCAATCAATGGCGCGTGATCTTCGAGGCCAACAATGATCGCATCAGCAATCCTGACCTGATCCGCATCGGCCAGGTCCTCAAGATTCCGCCTGCCAAAGCCTGACTCCAAGGAGATTTCCACATGAAAATCATGCATCCCGCTTCGTTCGCACTCACGCTCGGCATCGCCGTCGCACTGTCCGCCTGCGGCAAGAAGGAAGAAGCGCCGGCTCCCGTCGTCGCGCCCGCGCCGCCGCCCGCCGTCGTTGCTCCGGCGCCACCGCCGGCTCCCGAAGGAATCAGCTTTGTTTCGTTGACGCTCGGCAACGCGGTCGGTGCCGACCAAGTGGTCAGCGTGCCGGCCAGCACGTTCGCGCCGACCGACACGATCTATGCGGCAGTCGCCACCAAGGGCGCTGCGCCGAGCGCAGCGATCGTTGCACGCTGGACCTTCGGCGACGGCCAGCTGGTCGACGAGAGCAGCCAGTCGATTGCACCGACCGGCCCGGCCACCACGACCTTCCATATCTCCAAGCCGGACGGCTGGCCGCTCGGCAATTACAAGGTCGACGTCACCATCGACGGCAATCCGGTCGCCAGCCAGGGATTCGATGTGAAGTAAGCCGATCCCGGCAGTGACCCTTGCAGACGAGGCGCGGAGCAATCCGCGCCTCGTCTGCGTTTGGCGGTTGCAGATTGGCACCGACCGGCGATTCCAGAGACAATAGCGGCGACCTGCGCCACGCCGCGGCGATACGCACGCGGTCATCCTGCGCAACAAACCCCAGCGGAGACCTTCATGGCCGAATCCACCCTCACGCCTCCTGCCGGTGGCGGCAAGATCACCATCGCCAATGGCGTACTCAACGTGCCCGCGCAGCCGATCATTCCGTTCATCGAAGGCGACGGTACCGGCCCGGACATCTGGAAAGCCTCGGTGCGCGTCTTCGACGCCATCGTCGCGAAGGTCTATGGCGGCAAGCGCAAGATCCACTGGCTCGAGGTGCTGGCCGGCGAAAAGGCCTTCAACGAAACCGGCAACTGGCTGCCCGACGCGACTGTCGATGCCTGCCGCGAATATCTCGTCTCGATCAAGGGTCCGCTGACGACGCCGGTTGGCGGCGGCATCCGTTCGCTCAATGTCGCCCTGCGCCAGATGCTCGATCTCTACGCCTGCGTGCGTCCGGTGCGCTGGTTCAACGGCGTGCCCTCGCCGGTCAAGGATCCCTCCAAGATCGACATGACGATCTATCGCGAGAACACCGAGGACATCTACGCCGGCATCGAATTCCAGCAGGGTACCGACGATGCGCGGAAGTTCGCCGCCCTGGTCAAGGAGCATTTCCCGGATCGCTACAAGAAGATTCGTTTCCCGGAAACCTCGGGTTTCGGCATCAAGCCGGTATCGAAGGACGGTACCGAGCGTCTCGTGCGCGCGGCCATCCTGTACGCGATCGACAACGACCGCGATTCGGTGACCCTCGTGCACAAGGGCAACATCATGAAGTTCACCGAAGGTGGCTTCCGCGACTGGGGCTATGCGCTCGCCCACAGCGAGTTCGGCGCCGTCGAGATCGATGGCGGCCCATGGAGCAAGTTCAAGAATCCGAAGACCGGCAAGGACATCATCGTCAAGGACGCGATCGCCGACGCCTTCCTGCAACAGATCCTGCTGCGTCCGGCCGAATACGATGTCGTCGCCACGCTCAACCTCAACGGCGACTACCTTTCGGATGCGCTGGCGGCGCAGGTCGGCGGCATCGGCATCGCCCCGGGCGGCAACATCAACTACGTCACCGGTCATGCGGTGTTCGAGGCGACCCACGGCACCGCGCCGAAATACGCCGGCCTCGACAAGGTCAATCCGGGCTCGGTGATCCTGTCCGGCGAAATGATGCTGCGCTACATGGGCTGGGTCGAAGCGGCCGATGCGATCATCGCCGCGATGGACAAGGCGATCGGCCAGAAAAAGGTCACCTATGATTTCGCCCGCCTGATGGAAGGCGCGACCGAAGTGAAGTGCTCGGAGTTTGCCGATCAGCTGATTGCGGCGATGTGATCCGGGCCATCATCTCTGTTGAAAAGGGGCGCTTCGGCGCCCTTTTTCATGTGTCAGCCGGCCAGGTCGCAGCTAGACTGGCCCGATGACGACGATCCAGTCCCGCGCCGCCGCCCTCGTACTCGACGCCTTCCTCGACTACAACGCGCGCTTTTCCGATATCACGCGACGGGCCAGGCGCCGCTTCGAGCGTCGCGACTGGAAGTACGTGCAAGTCGACGCCACGGCGCGCATCGATCTCTACGATGTCTGCGTCCGCGAAACGCTGGGTCGCCTGGAACTGCTGCTTGAGGAACGCGTGCGCTCCCGTTCGATCTGGACGCAGATCCGCGATCAAGTTGAACGGCTGGTCGAGCCGATGCTCGATCGCGAGTTGCCGAAGACCTTCTTCAACTCACTCTCGCGGCGCTACTTCCTTACCAATGGCGTCGCCGCCGACATCGAGTTCGTCGCCCTCGACAGCGAACCGACCACCGGTATCGCGGACGCGATCGACCTCAATCACTACGATGTGGCCGACGGCCTGCACCGGGTCTGCGAACGCATCCTCGCCGACTATCCGTTTGCCAACGGATATGCCGACATTGCCGGCTGCGTCACCGCCATCGCGCGGACGGTGGCTGCGCGCGTTCGGGCAAGCGGTCCGAAACGGCTGCACACGATCGATCTGATCCGGAGCATTTTCTTCCGCGAACGCCGCGCCTATCTGGTCGGTCGCGCATGCGGCGACCAGGGTGTCGTGCCGCTGGTCATCGCCCTGGTCAGCACGGACGAGGGCGTGCGCGCCGATGCGGTCATCACCGAGCTGGACCAGGTCTCCCTGCTGTTCGGCTACACGCGCAGCTACTTCCATGTCGATCTGCCGACGATAGGCGACATCGTCGTCTTTCTCGGTGCGCTGATGCCGCACAAGCCGGTCGAGGAGCTCTACACCGTGCTCGGCAGGATCAAGCAAGGCAAGACCGAGCGCTACCGGCACCTGTTCCGGCACCTTGCACGGCAACCCGACGAACGCCTCGTGCGCGCCGACGGCGAGCGCGGCATGGTCATGGCCGTGTTCACGCCCAAGGCCTGGCCACTGGTGTTCAAGATCATCCGCGACCAGTTCGCCTACCCGAAGGACATCGCGCGGCGCCAGGTCGAGGAGAAGTATCGGTTGGTATTCCGTTATGACCGCATCGGGCGTCTCGTCGACGCGCAGGAGTTTCGCCACCTGCGCTTTCCGAAGGCCCGGTTCGAGCAAGGCATGCTCGAGGAACTGCTGGGCCAATGCGCCGAGACGGTGTCACTCGAGGGTGACGAGGTGCTCGTGCGCCACTGCTATGTCGAACGTCGCCTGCGCCCGTTGAACCTGTTCGTGCGTGAAGCGCCTGCCGACGCCGCGCTGAAAGCGATGCTCGATTATGGCCAGGCGATCAAGGATCTCGCCCGCAGCAATATCTTTCCGGGCGACCTGCTGCTCAAGAACTTCGGCGTCACCCGGGGTGGGCGTGCGATCTTCTACGACTACGACGAGCTGTGCCTGCTCGAGACCTGCCGCTTCCGCCACCTGCCCGAGGCTCGCGAAGGCGATGAGACAAGGCCGCTGGACGAGTGGCTGAGCGTGCGCGAGGGCGACGTCTTTCCCGAGATGTTCCCGCGCTTCCTCGGCGTGCCGGAACACCTGCGCAACGCGTTGATCGACGCGCACGGCGAGATCTTCGATGCGGACTGGTGGCGCGCGGTGCAGCGCGCGATCACGCGTGGCGACAACACCGATATTCCGCCGTATCCCGCATCGGCCAGGCTGCAACCGGCGAACCCGCAATGAACGAGGCCCGCGTTGCGGGCCTCGTTCATTGCCATCGGATGCCGCGCACCAATCAGAGCTTGCGACGTCCGAAGATCAGCGAGGCGATGAACAGGACCAGGAACACGAGGAACAGGATCTTCGCGATACCCGCTGACGCGCCTGCGATGCCACCGAAGCCGAGGACGGCCGCGATCAGGGCGATGACAAGAAACACGATGGCGTAGTGCAGCATGACTTTCTCCTTGGACGAGTGGCAGCCATTGGAATGCGGTTCCGCACCGCTCCAAGCCGACGCCGCCACGGTAGTCGCAGGTCGATGAATTGCGCCTTAGCTTTTCCCGACTCGACGCTGAACACACATCGTGCGTTCAGCGTGCCCGCCTGCTTCTCGCATCCCATGGCCGCGACGGCTTGGGTCGGGGCATCGCGCGCGGTTTCCGTAAGCTGGGCGGCAATGCGCCTGTGCTAGGCTAATCGGCCCCCTGCCGACGTCTCGGTATCGCAATGGAGTCGCCCATGAAAAACCTTTCCCTCGCTGTTTCACTCGCCCTGGCGCTGACCGCCTGTGGCCCTGCGACCGAGCATGCGCCGGCCCCGGAATCCGCTTCCGACCAGCCTGCTGAAATCGTTGCGCCCAAGCCCGCCGATGCGCCGGCCGCGATGACACTCGATTCGGCTATCGCCGGCGACTGGCGTTCGGCCGACAACAAGGCCCGCGATGGCGCGCGTCATCCGAAAGAGACGCTCGAGTTCTTCGGCGTGCAGCCGGGCCAGACCGTCGTCGAGATCACCCCGGGCGGTGGCTGGTACACCGAGATCCTCGCACCCCTGTTGCGCGGAAACGGACATTACGTGGCCGCCATCGCCAGCGCCGCAAGCTCGGAATACAACGCGCGCGGCAACGCGAAGTTTCGCGAGAAGCTCGGCGCGGATGCCAGCCATTTCGATGCCGCCACGATCATCGACTTCGATCCGCAAGCACCGAGCTTCGGCGCCGAAGGTTCGGCTGACGTCGTGCTGACCTTCCGCAATGTGCACAACTGGGTTGGCAACGGCACGGCGGCGGGAATGTTCAAGGCCTTCAACGCCGTGCTCAAGCCCGGCGGCACGCTCGGCGTGGTCGATCATCGCGCCGCGGACAATGCCGATCCGGCATCGCTGGAAAAATCCGGCTACCTGACCACGGCCTCGGTCATCAAGCTCGCCACCGACGCCGGATTCGAGCTGGTCGGGCAGAGCGAGATCAATGCCAATCCGAAGGATACGAAGGACCACGAGAAAGGTGTCTGGACCCTGCCACCGGTGCTCGCGCTCGGTGACAAGGATCGCGACAAATACCTGGCGATCGGTGAGTCCGACCGCATGACCCTCAAGTTCGTGAAGCCGAAAGGCGACCAGATCTTCGAGCAAGGCACCGACAGCCATCCGGCCCAGCCGGCCCAGTAAACAGGGGAATGTGCTGCAACCGGTCGCGACTGGCGACCGGTTGTCCTGTGACACGGTCATGCTGATCCTGTTCAACAAACCCTTCGGGGTCCTCTGCCAGTTCACCGATCGCGACGGCCGGCCGACCCTGGCCGAGCATGTCAGGATCAAGGACGTCTATGCGGCCGGACGTCTGGACCAGGATTCGGAAGGCCTGCTGCTGCTCACCGATGACG
>Ga0116156_10002727_pt1 | contig 15866 bp, 11 predicted proteins | sample AD_UKC045_MetaG_FD_89891 | JGI IMG/M metagenome (GOLD analysis project Ga0116156, IMG submission 89891) | Active sludge microbial communities of municipal wastewater-treating anaerobic digesters from USA - AD_UKC045_MetaG | ecosystem: Engineered > Bioreactor > Anaerobic > Digestate | place: USA... | reverse complement strand
TGCGGCAACCGCCGTTCGGCGATGTCCAGGTTCGACATGACTTTGATCCGGGTCGTGATGGCAAAGGCCAAATGCCGCGGGGGCGGAACCATTTCGTACAACACCCCGTCGGCCTTGATGCGAATGCGGAACTCGTCCTCAAACGGCTCGAAGTGGATGTCGCTGGCATGGTCCTTGATGGCCATCAACAGCACCATGTTCAACAGCTTGCGGACCGGGGCGCTGTCCGCCAACGCCTCGACGCTGGTCAAGTCGATCGGACCGTGCGTGCCGGCGGCGGCGGCGACCGCCCGCCTCAATTCGTCGTCTTCCTCCAACTCGCTCAAGATGGTTTCGATGCTCTCGCTTTCGCTGGCGTAGTACTTGCCCAAGGCCCGCTTGATGTCGCCCTCGGTGGCCACCACCAGGCGGATGTCGTAGCCCAGAAAGTTCCGCAGTTCGTCCTGGATGGCCAGGTTCTGCGGATCGCAAGTGGCCAGGGTCAGCGTGCGGTCGTCCAACATGACCGGGATCACGCGATACAACTGGGCCATCGTGTCGGTGATCGTGGCGAGCACGGCACGATCCAACTCGATCTCGCCCAGGTTGACCACCTGCATGTGCATCTGCTCGGCCAGCGCCTGAGCCAGTTGCTCGTCGGTGATCAGCGCCATCTCTTCGGCGATCTTGCCCAGCAATTCACCGGGCCGCTGCTCCTGCTCCTCCAGCAGCATCTCCAACTGCTCGTCGGTGATGAATCCGAGATCGACCAGAATTTGTCCGATGCGGCGAATGGCCATAACTAGTGATTCCGGAGAAATATGGGAGTCATGCGAAGTATGGGAATTATGAGCCGGGTGCCGTTACTGCTTGAACGCCTCCGGGACTTCTTCGGGGGCTTCCTCTTCGATTCCCCGCTTAGAATTGACGATTCGCTTGGCCAGATCGTCGGGGTTGTGAGCCCTGGACAGCACATCCTCGATCGTACACTTCTCTTCTTTCCACAATTTGAACAGGGCGTCGTCCATCAGTTGCATGCCGTACTTGGCTCCCGTCTGAATGGAGGAGTTGATACGGAAGGTCTTGTTTTCGCGGATCAGGTTGGCGACGCTCGACGTGCAGATCAGGATTTCGTACGCCGCCACGCGGCCGCCGCCGATTTTGGGAATCAGGGTCTGGGCGACAACGCCGATAATGGACGTGGACAATTGCGTGCGGATCTGGTCCTGCAAATTACCGGGAAAGGCATCAATGATACGGTTGACCGTGCCCTGAGCGCTGTTGGTGTGCAGCGTACCGAACACCACGTGCCCGGTTTCGGCCGCCGTGATGGCTGCCTCGATGGTCTCCAAGTCACGCAATTCACCGACCAGGATCACATCCGGGTCCTGGCGCAGAGCGCGGCGGATCGCTTCGGCAAAGCTGGGCACGTCGACGCCCACCTCGCGCTGGTTCACCGTCGATTTCTTGTGGTAGTGATAGAATTCGATCGGATCCTCGATCGTGATGATGTGGTGGTCCACGTTCTCGTTGATATAGTTCACCAGGCTGGCCAGCGTCGTGCTCTTGCCCGAACCCGTGGGGCCGGTGACCAACATCAGACCGCGCGGCTTGAGTACCAGCTTGGTGACCACGTCCGGCAGACCCAGTTGCTCCGGAGTGAGCATTGTGGTCGGGATCTGCCGCAACACCATCCCGATGTTGCCCCGCTGCTTGAACACGGACACGCGAAACCGGGCCTGATCGCCGAAGGCAAAGCCAAAGTCACAGCCGCCCTGCTCCTGCAGTTCGCGCTGGCAACGTTCCGGCGTGATGCTTTTCATCAACGCGACTGAATCTTCCGGCTCCAAGACCTTGGTTTCCAGCCTCCGCAAGCGGCCGTGCAGCCGAAACACCGGAGGTTGCCCCACGGCGATGTGGATATCGCTAGCGCCCTGCTTGACACACGCCTGCAACAGCTTGTCGATCAGAATCGTTGCCATGAATAGTTGACCTCCGGGGAATTCCCGGGCGACAGCCGATTATTCGGGGTTCGCCCGTGTGACGCAAATCGTTTGTGCATTACTGGGCAATCAGGTTGAAATCCAAGTTCCGGTCCTGCTCCGTCCGCTTGGCCACGCGAAAGATCTCTTCCAGCGTGGTCAAGCCCTTGATGACTTTCAGCAGCCCGTCCAGATACAAGGTCGCCATGCCCTGGTGAATCGCCTGCTCGCGGAGTTCGACCGTGTTCTTGTTCGCAAAGATCATTTCGCGGATCTTGGCCGTAACGAGCATCAGTTCGTGAATCCCAAGCCGTCCGCGAAAACCGCCCTTCTGACAATATCCGCAGCCCTTGCCTTTCATAAAGTTGGCCGTCTTGACCACCTCGTCCGGAATCCCGGCCTCCTGCAGTTCGCTTTCGCGCGGAACATAGGTCTGCTTGCACCTGGGACAGATCGTGCGAATCAACCGCTGACCAAGCACGGCAATCACCGTGCTGGCCACCAAATAGTTGGGAACCCCCATGTCAACCATACGTGTAATAGCAGTGGGCGCATCGTTGGTGTGCAGTGTACTAAATACCAAGTGTCCAGTCAAAGAAGCTTGGATTCCCATGGATGCCGTCTCTTGATCCCGCATTTCGCCCACCAGAATCACATTGGGCGCCTGGCGCATCATGGCGCGAATGATCCGGGCAAAGTCCAGTCCTATACTGTGCTTTACTTCGCACTGGTTGATTCCCGGCAGGTAGTACTCGACGGGATCCTCGGCCGTGATGATCTTCCGGTCGGGGCGGTTCAGGTAGTTCAGCGCGGCGTACAGGGTTGTGGTCTTGCCGGAGCCCGTCGGCCCGGTCACGAGAATGATCCCGTTGGGGCGGCGAATGAGGTTCTGGAATTTCTTGTAGTTGCCTTCGGAAAGTCCCAATTGTCGGACACCGATCTTGATATTATCTTTATCCAGAATTCGCAGAACGGTGGCTTGCCCGTGATTCGTAGGCAAGATACTGACACGCAGGTCCAGTTCCTTCTCGCCCACCGTCACCTTGATACGTCCGTCCTGGGGTCGGCGTCGTTCGGCGATATCCATTTTGGCGAGGATTTTGATTCTGGACGTGATGGCTGCCAGGAGGCGGCGAGGCGGACTGTCTCGTTCCATGAGCATGCCGTCAATTCGATATCGGATGCGGATCCGGTTCTCGAATGGCTCGACGTGAATGTCGGAAGCCCGCAGTTGGACTGCTTCGGAGATCAGCAACTGGACCAACCGCACCACCGGAGCGCTGTTCTCGTCGACCGCTTCCCCGCCGGAAAGATCCTCGGTGGTCTCGGTAAAGTCGATGGCCGTATCGGTAAATTCCTGCAGCATCGAGTCAGCGCTTTCGCCCTCGATTTGTCCGTAATGGCGGTTAATGGCTCCTTGGATCGCTTCCTTGGGGGCCAGGGCGGTTTCAATTCGCCGGTTGAGAATGAAGCGAAGCTTCTCGATGGTCTCCATATCGAAGGGGTCGCTGACGACAACGGTCAGGACGTTGTCCTCATCCGACACGGGAATGACCGAGTTTTCCCGCGCCACAGCTTCCGGGACCAACTCGATGATACTCTCAGGAATCGTGACCCCGGTCAGGTCCATATAGCGCATGCCGTGATGTTCGGCCATGGCCTGGACCACATCCTCGCCGGTCGCGTATTCCAGATGGACGAGACATTCTGCGACGGTTTTCTTCTGTTCGGACGCCAGTTGCTGGGCTTCCGCCAGCTGTTCCGGGCTGATGACGCCGCTACGGAGCAGAACTTCAGTGAAATCGCCACCCTTTGCCATGGGCATTCCTCTCGCCAAAATCGAGGAAAGTACGGTTCTACGGGCCAACGGCCAGACAAGCCACCACCAATGATCGGTCGCGTTGCAGACTCTGTGCCTCTATCTTGCCCAACCGTAACCCCTTCTGTCAATCGCTGGGAGGGGGTATGAGGGGGGAACTTCTGTCCGGTACCAACTGGACCGCGTCGCGGAATCAGCGTAGATTGCGTGTCGTGTTCACGCAGGACGAGTATGAACTGATCGACTTCGGAGAGGGTCGCCGGTTGGAGCGATTCCAGGGGGTGCTTGTCGATCGTCCGTGTCCGGCTGCGGACGGTTTGTCGCGCTGCACGCCAGCGGCTTGGGACCAGGCCGACCTCCGCTACGAACGGGATTCCGGCGGGGAGGGCCGGTGGAATCAGCTGGGGCGCCGGCCGGAGCGCTGGTCCATCCGGCACGGCTGGATGCAGCTGGAATTGCGGCCGACTCCGTTGGGTCAAGTCGGGGTGTTTCCGGAACAGGCGGAGAACTGGGACTGGATCGAACGCCAGTTGCGGCGCCTCGGACGACCGCTGAAGGTCTTGAACCTGTTCGCCTACACGGGCGGGGCGACGCTGGCGGCGGCGGCAGCGGGCGCGGAGGTGGTCCATGTCGACGCGGCCCAAACCGTGCTGGCCTGGGCGCGGCGCAACGCGGCTTTATCGCAGTTGAGCGGCGCGCCGATCCGCTGGATCGTGGAAGACGCGGCGAAGTTTGTCCAGCGCGAAGTGCGCCGGGGCAACCGTTACGATGCCGTGATTCTGGATCCTCCCAGCTACGGCCACGGACCGAAGGGGGAGGCTTGGAAAATTGAACGGCATTTGGATGATCTGTTGTTGCACTGCGCAGCCTTGATGACCGGCCCGCCCGCACTCCTGCTGCTCACATGCCACTCGCCGAGCATCCGGCTCGACGGCCTCCGCCAGCGTCTGGCCGGCAGCTTTGCAGGCGTGGCTGCCGAGGCGGTCCGAGCGCAGAGGCTGTACCTGCGGACGGCCGGCGGACGCAAGTTGTCCAGCGGTTTGGCCGCGTATTGGCGGGAGTGAACCGAGCGATGGCCGAGAGGATTACCAGCCTGCACAATCCGCGCGTCAAGGACGCGGTCAAGCTGCGGAGCGGACGAGGCCGAACCCGGCAGGGGCGGATTTTGATCGACGGTTGGCGCGAAGTCCAGCGGGCGCTGCAAGCGGGCGTCGAGGTGTCCGAGGTGTTTGCCTGTCCGGGGCCGGACGACGAGCCGGGCGAACAGACGCTGGCGGCTTGGGAGGCTGCCGGTGTGCCGGTCCTGCGGGTCAGCGCCAGCGTCTTTGCCCGCTTGGCCTACGGGGACCGCGAGCAAGGCGTGGTGGCCGTGGCGCGGGCGCCCCAGTCGGCGTTGAACGCGCTGGCGCTGCCGCCAGACGCCCTGGTGATCGTCTTGGAAGGCGTGGAGAAGCCGGGGAATGTGGGAGCGGTGGTCCGGACGGCGGACGCGGTGGGGGCATCGGCCGTGATCGTCGCCGGCGGAGCGACGGACCTGTACAATCCGAACGCCATCCGCGCGAGTCTGGGCACGATCTTTGCGGTGCCCGTGTGTGCGGCCGGCAGCCTGGAAACTGCGGCTTGGCTGCGGCAACGCCGGTTCCAGATCGTGGCCGCGCGGGTCGACGCGGCGCTGCCCTACACGCAGGTCTCGTACCGCCTGCCGACGGCGATCGCGTTGGGCAGCGAAGCGGACGGACTTTCGGACGTGTGGCGGGGTCCGGATGTGACGGCGGTGTCGCTGCCGATGAAAGGCGTCGCCGATAGCCTGAACGTGGCGACGACGGCGGCGGTGCTGCTGTACGAGGCGCTGCGTCAGCGGGAGGGATGAGGGCGGCGGGGTGCGGGATGCGTTGACACGGCGCGAGCCGATGCGCAAAATAACGGGTTTCCTCCGAGCCCTCTCCCTGAACCGTGTGGAGTATACCCTTGCAAGAGGCGATTGCAAAAGCGGATACGCTGATCGAGGCTTTGGGCTGGATCCGCCGTTTTCGCGACAAGGTGACCGTCATTAAACTGGGCGGCAGCCTGATGGAGACGCCGGATTCGCTGCTGCACGTGCTGGTCGACATCGTTTTCATGGAGACCGTCGGCATGCGGCCGGTGGTCGTCCATGGCGGCGGAGCGGCGATCAGCCGGGCGATGGACGCGGCGGGGATCCAGGCCCAATTCATCCAAGGCCGCCGCTTTACCGATCAGCGCTCGCTGGAAATCGTCGAACGCGTGCTGGCCGGCGAAATCAACGAGTCGCTGTCGCGGCAGATCGAGGAATTGGGCGGCCGCGCCATGGGTCTGAATTTCCGCACCACCTGCGTGCTGTACGGACACAAGGCCCACCTGAACGATGACCAAGGCCGGCCTGTCGACCTGGGGCACGTCGGCGAGGTGACTCGCGTCGACCGTTCGCTGATCGAGAAGCTGTCCCAAGCCGGACTCATCCCGGTCATCCCGTCCATGTGCTGGGACGACAACGGCCACAAGCTGAACGTCAACGCGGACACGGCGGCGATGGCGGTGGCGGAAGCCTTGGGCGCCGAGAAACTGGTCTTCCTCAGCGACGTTCCCGGCGTGCTGCGCGACAAGAACGATCCCACCTCGCTGATGCACACGCTCAGCGCCCAGGAAGCGCGGCGGCTGATCCGGGAAGGCGTCGTCGGCGGCGGGATGATCCCCAAGGTCGAGGCCTGCCTGGAAACGCTCCGCCGCGGCGTCAAGAAAATCCATATCGTGGACGGCCGGCTGCGGCATTCCCTGCTGCTGGAGATCTACACCACCAGCGGCGTCGGCACGGAGATCGTTCAGGCCGTCCCGCCGGACTTGGCGAACCAGCCCGCCTGAGGAGAGCGCGAACTTGCCCGCGCCTTGCGGTGTCTGAAGGAGTTTTCGTTTTTCGAATTCTCGAACGTTTCCCATCCGCGTTGCCGGCCCATGCAACACAAAAACTTGCCCACAGGAGGTCTTTACGGTGGCCAAATCGCGACATCTCAGCTCCCAGCAGACGGTCGACCTTTTTCAGCGGTATGTGATTTCGAATTACACGCGTTATCCGCTGAACATCGTTCGCGGCGAAGGGTCGGCGGTCTGGGACAGCGAAGGGCATCGCTACCTGGACCTGTTTCCCGGCTGGGGCTGCGGTCTGCTGGGGCACTGCCCCGGACCGGTCGTCGAGGCGGTGCGGGAGCAGCTGGGCACGTTGATCCACGTGCCCAACACCTGGCACATGGAGTTGCAGGGGCAATGGGCCCAAATGCTGTCGGAGCGCAGCTTCGGCGGCCTGGCCTTCTTCTGCAATTCCGGCACGGAGGCCAACGAGGCGGCCATCAAGCTGGCCCGGCTGCACACGCCGCCCGAACGTTACAAGATCATCACGTTCACCGGCGGCTTCCACGGCCGCACGATGGGCTCGATCTCGGCCACCGCCCAGCCCAAGTACCATGAAGGGCTGGGCCCGCTGCTGGCAGGTTTCGTGTACGCGCCGTTCGGTGATCTGGACGCGGTCCGCAAGCTGATCGACGCCGAAACCGCGGCGATCATGATCGAGCCCGTTCAAGGCGAAGGCGGCATCCGCATCCCGCCCGAGGGTTTCCTGCTGGGACTGCGGCAACTGGCCGACGAGCACGGACTGCTGCTGATTTTTGACGAAGTCCAAACGGGTTGCGGCCGGACCGGGAACTGGTTCGCGTATCAGCATTTTGGGGTCACGCCGGACGTCATCACGCTGGCCAAATCGCTCTGCGGCGGCTTGGCCGGAGGTGCGATGCTGGCCAAGCCCGAGATCGCGCCCAGCCTGCGGGCCGGCATGCACGCCGCGACGTTCGGCGGCAATCCCATCGCGGCGCGGGCCGGGATTGCGGCCGTAGAGATGATCGAGCGAGACCAGTTGCTGGACAGCGCCCGGCGGCTGGGCGAGATCTTCCGCAAACGGCTGGAGGCACTGCAGCAGCAAACCGACCTGATCGTCCAAGTGCGCGTGCTGGGCGTGATGATCGGAGTGGAACTGCGCGTGCCGGGCGCACCGGTCGTGCAAGCCTGCCTGGATCGCCGGTTGCTGATCAACTGCACTCACGGAACCGTCCTGCGTTTGTTGCCGGCCATGAACTTGACGTCCGAGGAGGCCGAGCAAGGGTGCGATCTGCTGGGCGAGGCGATTTTGGCGGTAGCGGGTTAGCGGCGTTCGAGAAATGACTGTCCAGTGTTGCGGATCATCACACGGAGTGTGATGGCTACTTTAGAGTCTTGATAGGATTCGGCGTCATGCGACATGTGATCACGTTGTGGGAAATGACGACTGCGGAAATCGAGCGGATCTTCGCCATTTCGCAGGACCTCAAGTCCAAGTTGCAGCAGGGCCTGCGCGAACCGCTGTTGGCCGGCCGCGTGGCGGGGCTGTTGTTCGAGAAGCCTTCGCTGCGGACGCGGGTCAGCTTCGAGACGGGCATGGCCCAACTGGGCGGTTCCAGCCTGTTCCTGGGCGCCGACGTGGGCTGGGGCGAGCGGGAGTCGATCGCCGATTTCACGCAAGTGCTCAGCCAATACGTCGACGTGATCGTGTGCCGCGCGAAGACCCATCGCCGGGTCGAGGAGTTGGCCGAACACGCGACGTGCCCGGTGATCAACGGACTGACCGATCTGGCACATCCCTGCCAGGCGCTGGCCGATTTGTTTACGCTCCGCGAGGTGTCTGGGGACTTGCAGGGCCGGACGCTGGCCTATGTGGGGGACGCCAACAACGTGGCCCGCAGCCTGCTGCTGGCCTGCGCCAAGCTGGGCGTGCGGTTTGCCATCGCCAGCCCGGCCGGCTATGAATTCGACTCGGCCTACGTCGGCCGCATCAAGAAGGAGATTCCGGGCGCGGCCGTGCTGCAGACTCGCGATCCGGTCGAGGCGGTGCGAGCAGCCGATGCCGTGTACACGGACGTCTGGGCGAGTATGGGGCAGGAAGCCGAGAAAGCGATTCGCAGCAAGGCGCTGGCCGGCTACCAGGTGAACGAGGCGTTGATGAAGCAGGCGCCGGCTGGGGCACGCTTCCTGCACTGCCTGCCGGCCCGTCGCGGCGAGGAAGTCACCGACGGCGTCATCGACGGCCCCCAAAGCGATGTCATTCAACAAGCCGCCAACCGCATGCACGTGCAGAAGGGACTGCTGGTCTGGCTGCTGACCGAAGCGTAGCACGGGAATGCCTCGGTGTCCGATCATTCTGACTTCCCGGTTCTTTATTCAGTATTCACTATTTGTTCTCGCTGCAAAGAAGGCACGATGGGGTGCGGCCGAGCGCAGCGAGGCCGCGCCGGTTAACCGCGTGCCCAGCAAGCCGCGCGAGAAGGGACGCACGGTTGCGCCACGCGCGGGGCGTTGCCCGCGCGGTTAAACGAATTGCCAGACCCATTGGGAAGCCCATCATGACCGCCCATTCACGCTCCGCCTCGGAACTCCGCCCCGTCAAGATCAAGCGGCGCTACACGCGCGCCAGTCCCGGCAGCGTCCTGTACCAGGCCGGCGGCACGACCGTGCTGTGTACGGCCAGCGTCGAAACGACGTTGCCGGCCTGGTTGACAGGGCAGAACAAGGGCTGGATCACGGCCGAATACAACATGTTGCCGGGCAGCACCAGCCCGCGCAAGCGTCGCGAGCGGGGCGGCACGCTGGATGGCCGCACCAACGAAATCCAACGGCTGATCGGCCGCAGCCTGCGGGCGGTGGCCGACCTGGAAGCCCTGGGTCCGCAGCTGATCACCGTGGATTGCGACGTGCTGGAAGCCGACGGCGGGACGCGGACAGCCAGTATCAGCGGGGGATTCCTGGCGCTGGCCGACGCCGTGCGAAGCATCGCCGCCTCGCTGCCCGATCCGCACCGTTGGCCGCTGCGCGACAGCGTCGCCGCCGTCAGCGTCGGGATCGTCCACGGCAAACCGGCGTTGGACCTGGACTACCAGCAGGACGCGGCCGCCTCGGTCGACATGAACGTCGTCATGACCGGCAGCGGCCGCTTTGTCGAGATTCAAGGCACCGGCGAGGAGGCGACGTTCGACGACGACGACCTGCAGTCGCTGCTGTGCCTCGCCCGCCGCGGCATTGCGCAACTGACCGAGAAACAGCGCCAGACGCTCGGAAAACACTGGCCGTTTGGCTGATTGCCGTCTACCACACCTTCCATTTCTCGCGGTACGGCCGCGTGAGCATCTGCGATGCTTCAGCGTCACCGACGATCGCCTCTTTCTCGGGATCCCACTGGATCACGCGCCCTGTGATTGCGGCGATGTTGGCCAGTTGGCAGATTGCGTCGCAACGGATCGCCATTTCCACCGGGCAGATGGTTTCCTGACGCGACTTGACGCAGTCGATGAAGTTCCGGTTGTGTTCCGGAGAGACCATCAGCTGCTCGTCGCCGGGCTTGAAGGCGACTTTCCACAGCGCTTTGTCGCTGGCGCAGAAACCTTCCGCATCGCTGATCCAGCCCTCGCTTCCGCGGAAAACCACGCCGTCGCCGTCGTGCCAGCTGGGCAAGTACTGCGAGGCCACCGCCCGCGCCGTCCGGTGGTCCATGAATCGCAACTTCACTCCGTTCGCATAATCGCACATCACGTCCCATCGCGCCAGCGTGCGGAAGACACCCTCCGTGGGCACCTGGCCGGTCCCCGCGTACCGGATCGGGCTGGTGTGATCGGCCTTGTTGGCCCACTGGGCGAGTCCCAACTCGTGGATGCCACAGCCGGCAATAAAGCCCAGCGAGGTTTCCGGACAATGGTAGCCGCCCCAGCAGGTCGCGCGATCGACGGTATAGGGGACCATGAGGGAAGGGCCCATCCAGGCGTCGAAGTCCAAGTCCGCGGGGACCGGAGCCTCCTCGGCCGATCCGTAGGGTTTGACGTGGTACTGGTCCACGTTGAACGACACGTCGCGGCACCACAAGTCGATCCGCTGCAGCTGGCCGATGTAGCCGTTGCGGACCAGTTGCACCATCTGCCGGTACCTGGCCATCGAACGGTATTGCGTGCCGAACTGGAAGATCCGTTGCCCCTCGCGGATCACGGTTCGGAGCACGTTGGTGAGCCCGAAATCCAGGCCCAGCGGTTTCTGGCAGTAAACGTCCTTGCCGGCTTTGGCCGCCGCAATGGACATGGGCATGTGCCAGTTGTCGTGCGCGGCAATGACGACGGCGTCCACGTCGGGGCGGGCGAGAATCTCGCGAAAGTCGGCGTATGCCTTGACGGTGCCGCTCTCGCCATACTGTATGTTCAACCGGTCGGCGGCCGCTTCACGGCGGCTCTTGTAAGCGTCGGCAACGGCGACGATCCGCACGTCGGGCATAGAGCCCAGGAAACCGACGTGATAGTTGGAGATGTTGCCGCAGCCGATCTGGCCGACGTTCACGCGGTTGCTGGGCGCGGCGGCGCCGAACACCGGGCCCGTCAGGATGTGTGGGAGAGCAAAGGCCGTGCTGACCGCGACGGTGCGTTTCAAGAAGTCGCGGCGGGAATTCGTTCCCCTCGCAGTGAGTCCTGCTGGCTTTGTGCTGGGTGATTTGTTCATGGCTTTCCTCGGCTCGTTGGTCTTGGGGCGGGAAGTTCGCGGTTCAGACAGGCATTCTATGCCAGGATACGAGACGCCGGAAGCTGCGACCGGCGGGTCCGGGTTGCAGTTTCCTGGGAATGGGCGATATTGGAGGCACGCGGAGGGCGGAGAACGGAGATTTGAGATTTCAGATTTGAGATTTGAGAACCGGGATTCGGGATCTGAGATCTGAAATCTGAAATCTGAGGTCCGTGGTGCGAAACGGAGATTTGAGATTTCAGATTTGAGAACCGGGATCTGAAATCTGAAATCTGAAATTTGAGATCTGAGATCTGAGATCTGAGGTGCGAAACGGAGATTTGAAATCTTAGATTTGAGATTTGGCATTTGACATTTGCGATCCGGGATTCCGAGCTTGTTCGCAGCCGGGCCGCGATAGGAGGCAACCATGAGATCGTTCGTTCGTGTCCTGGGCACTCTGGCTTTGGTGTTTGCGGGCATGGCGGCGGCCGCCGCCGACTTGTACGTCTCGCCCGAAGGCAATGACGCCTGGAGCGGCACGTGGCAGAAGCCGAACCAGACGGGAACCGATGGTCCGCTGGCATCGCTGGCCGGCGCACGGGACGCGATCCGCAAAATCAAGGCGGCCGGGGCGCTGCCAGGACCGATCTGCGTTCGCATCCAAAGCGGCGAGTATGCTGCTGGCGAACCGATCGTCTTCGAGCCTCAGGATTCCGGAACGGAGCAGGCTCCCATCAGTTACCGGGGCGAGCCCGGCGCTCGGCCGATCCTCTCCGGCGGCCGGCGGATCACCGGCTGGCAGAAACAGGGCGACCGCTGGGTCGCGCGTCTGCCCGAAGTGGAGGCGGGCCAGTGGACCTTTGCCGCGTTGTGGGTCAACGGCCAGCGCCGGGTCCGGGCGCGGATGCCGAACCAGGACTATTTCTATACGGCTGGCAAGGCTCCTCCGATCATCGAGCCGAAGACGGGCAAGCCGGCCTCCAGCGCCCAGATCGCGTTTCGCTTCAAACAGGGCGATATCCGCCAGTTCAGCCATCTGGATGACGCCGTCGTCGTCGTGTACCAGTCCTGGGAAGTCGGTCACCAGCGGATTGCGTCCGTGGACGAGGCAAAGCGCGTCGTCACCTTCCGGAGTCGCTTGCCCTGGGCCTTCGACCACTGGGGCGGCAACGTCCGGTACTTTGTCGAGAACGTGTCCGAGGCCCTGGATGCGCCTGGCGAGTGGCACCTGGACCGCCAGGCCGGCCTGCTGTCGTATGTCCCGTTTCCCGGCGAGGACCTGACGCAAGCCACCGTCGTCGCGCCCGTCGCCAAGCAGTTGATCGTGCTCAGCGGCAAGCCGGCGGACAGCCAATTCGTGTCGCACCTGCGGTTCGAGAACCTGCGACTGCTGTACACCGACTGGGAGGTTCCGCCGCAGGGCCATGCCGCCGGGCAGGCCGCCTGCGACTTTCCTGGAGCGATCGAGGCCGTGGGGGCGAGGAACTGCTCGGTCGAAGGCTGCGAGCTGGCGCACCTGGGAACTTACGGCGTCTGGCTGCGGTTCGGCTGCCAGGACAACCTGATCGCCCGCAACGAGATTCACGATCTGGGCGCCGGCGGAGTTCGACTGGGCGAGCAGAGCGACCCGCGGACCGAGCCCGAAACCGCCCAGCGTAATACGGTCGACAACAACCTGATCCACGACGGCGGCAAGATCGATCCCGGCGCGGTCGGCGTGTGGATCGGCCGGACCAGTTACAATCGGGTCTCGCACAACGAGATCTGCGACCTGTACTACACCGGCATCTCGGTCGGCTGGAGTTGGGGGTACGCTCCGACCAGCGCCCATCACAACGTGGTCGAGTTCAACCACATCCACAACATCGGCCGCGGGGTGCTGGGCGACATGGGCGGCATCTACTGCCTGGGCGATTCGCCGGGGACAGTCGTGCGCAACAATCTCGTCCACGATGTCTACGACCATCACACGGGCTCGCTGGCGATCTATACCGACGAAGGCAGCACGGGCATCCTGATCGAGAACAACATCGGCTACGGCACGACCTACGCCAACTTCCACCAGCATTACGGCAAAGAGAACATCGTCCGCAACAACATCTGGGCGCTGGGCCAGGACCACCAATTGAGCCGGGCACGCCAGGAGGAGCATATCTCGTTCACGTTCGAGCGGAACATCGTCTATTTCGACAACGGCAAGCTGCTCAAAGGCGGCTGGTCGAACGACCGATTTGTGATGGACCGCAACCTGTACTGGGACACGTCGCACCCCGGCGGCGACATCAAGTTTGGGGAGGCGACGTTCGCCGAGTGGCAGGCCCGCGGCCACGACCGGAACTCGCTGATCGCCGACCCCAATTTCGTAGACCCGGCTCATTTCGACTTTCGCCTGCAGCCCGATTCGCCGGCGTTCAAGCTGGGTTTCGTTCCGATCGACGCCGGCCAGATCGGCCTGTACGGCGATCCGGAATGGGTCCGCGCCCCGCAGCAGATCAAGCGGCAGGTGTACGTACCCAAGCCGCGGCCAGAGCCCCAGCCGACGCCGGTTCACGAGGATTTCGAGGAGGCATTGTTGGGAATGCCGCCGGAAGGGCCGACGGTGAGTGTGGAGGACGTCGGCAGCATCCTCGTCACCGGCGAGTTGGCGGCGCAGGGCAAGCAGAGCCTCAAGTTCACCGATGCTCCGGGGCAGAAGTACAGTTTCAACCCGCACCTGTGGTATTCGCCGCATTTGGCAGCTGGGCAAGTGCGGGGGAGTTTCGACGTGCGGATCGAAGCCGGCGCAATCGGGCACTTTGAGTGGCGCGAGTACTCCGGCGGCAACTACCGCGTGGGACCGTCGGTTCGGATCGAGGCCGATGGGAAGCTGTTGTCCGGAGGCAAGCAAATCGGCAAGGTTCCGCTGAGCCAGTGGCTGCGCGTCGAGGTCACGTGCGGCCTGGGCGACACGGCCAACGGCAAGTGGACGCTGCGGTACGGGCCGCTGGGCGGCGACGCGACCCAGCTGGAACTGACCTGCGATCCCAAGTTCCGCAGACTCGACTGGGTCGGTTTCATTGCCGACTCGCGCGACGCGGCCGTGTTCTACGTGGACGACGTCAAGATCGGGCCGAGCGATGCACCGTGAGTGGGATTGGCTGATGGCTGGGCACGGCAATGGGCAGAGGGCAAAATCTGTCCGGTTCTTGTGCGCGCTGGCCAGCTGCGTCGTTAACTAGTTGGACTGTCGAGAATTCTGCGGAAACATGCCGTCGTGAGGTGGCAAGACCCTGAACGCAGCAAAAAGGAACGAGATCCGGTGAGCGGTGACGTGACGGGCAAAACGAGACCGATGGGCCTGGACGAGTTGACCGCGCTCAATGACGAGATGGCGGCGCTAGTGCGGGCCGGAGTGCCGCTGGAGCAGGGGTTGACCGAACTGGCTGGCGACTTGCCGGGCCGGATGGGGAGCATGGCCCGGCAGTTGGGCGATCGGCTGGCGGCGGGGGAGAACTTGGAGCAGGTGCTGGGCAGCGAAGGCTCCGTCTTTCCGCCGGTGTGGCGTGCGGTGGTTGCGGCCGGGGTCAGGTCCGGGCATCTGGCGGCGGCCTTGGAGGGCTTGTCCAAGACGAGCCGGCGGATCGGCGAGATGCGGCGAGCAGTGGGAATGGCGTTGATCTACCCCCTGATCGTGGCTGCAATTGCGTACGGGCTGTTCGTCGTAACGGTCACGAAATTGGCGCCGTTGGTGTTGGGTGTGATCGAGGACATGACGCGGGCGAGCGACCCGCTGTTGACAAAGATGACGTGGCTGGGAGAAACGGCTCCTTCCTGGGCTGTTTGGCCGCCGCTGATTGTGGTCGTCGTCTTGGTGCTGGCTTGGTATCGTTCGGGGCGGGTCGCGTGGGAGCGGAGCGGCGGCAGAGCGCGCGGAATCGGCGGTGCCGGATGGCGTTGGCCGACCCTGGGAAGCCTGGTCCGAGACGGACGGTTTGCGACCTTCGCCGAACTCCTGTCGTTGCTGGTCCGCCAGCAGATCCCCTTGGACGAAGCCTTGACGCTGGCGGCCGACGCCAGCGGGGATCGAGGTTTGAAAGCGGATGCGCAGCAACTGGCGGAGCACTTGCGGGCGGGCGGCAGTCCAGCAGGCAGAGCCGCCGGCTTCTCCAGCATTCCGCCGTTGGTCGGTTGGCTGCTGAGCGCTCGCGGGCCGCTGCCGACGCTCAGCCAGACACTGACGTTGACCGCCGAGATCTACCGGCAGCGCGCTCAGCGGACGGTCACTTGGGCCGTATTGTATTTGCCGATCGTGTGTTCGGTGATTCTGGGCGGGGGTGCGACGCTGATCCAGGCACTGGCCGTGTTCCTGCCCCTGAGCCGGCTGTGGTACCAATTGGGGATGGGGTAGCGGGGTGATCGGTGATCGGTGATCGGTGACCGGTGACCGGTGATCGGTGATCGGTGATCGGTGACCGGTGATCGGTGATCGGTGATCGGTGATCGGTGATCGGTGACCGGTGATCGGTGACCGGTGA
>Ga0116156_10002724_pt1 | contig 15872 bp, 14 predicted proteins | sample AD_UKC045_MetaG_FD_89891 | JGI IMG/M metagenome (GOLD analysis project Ga0116156, IMG submission 89891) | Active sludge microbial communities of municipal wastewater-treating anaerobic digesters from USA - AD_UKC045_MetaG | ecosystem: Engineered > Bioreactor > Anaerobic > Digestate | place: USA... | reverse complement strand
CCTTTTGTACAGACAAAAGGTGGCGAAAGAGTTTATACCTGCATTGAATAAACATGCGAATAACCGGCTGGATTCATGGTGATGCCGTAAAGAATTTGGGCGGATTGCATAATCACTTTATTGTGTGTAATTAGCACAATTTGGGTCAGTTTATTGACGTCCGTCAGGATGTCTGCCAGTTGTTGCGAGTTTAGTTCGTCCAAAGCGGCGTCAATTTCATCCAAAACCACGAACGGTGTTTTTTGGGTGTGGACAATCGCCAAAATTAGGGCGGTAGAGATTAGAGTCTTTTCGCCGCCGGAAAACAAATTTAAATGTTTGATTTTCTTGCCCGGGATGAAAGATTCAATATCAACGGAGATCTCATTGTCATTGATCGCTCCCTGGAGGGATGCCTTGCCTCCTTTAAACAGAGTTTGGAAATAATCGTTAAAGGTTCCGGAAATTAATTTGATTTTATCGGTAAATTCGCTGTGAATAAGCTTTTTAAGCTCGCTGTTGATCGCTTCCAGGTTTTGCGCGCTGTTCACTAGATCGCTTTGCTCGCGATTAAGATTTTCATAGCGCTCTTTTAACGTGTTGTATTCATTAATGATATTGTCATCAATTTCGCCGATGGCCATTAATCGACCTTCACACTTGGCGATTTCGCGATTGATTTTTTCTTCATCTAAGTTTTGGTCAAAATCTTTCAAGTCTTCCTCTGTTAATTTGTTCATTGTTTCTTGATCTTTTGCCAGATTGAATTCTTGTTGTTTGAGATTTTCCAAAATATGTTGAGCGCGCATTAAATCATCTTGTTGTCGTTGGCAGTTTTTTTGTTGTTCTTGAAAGTGTTGTTGTGCTTTCAGATATTGTTCATTCATTTCTTTGGCATCGTTTTCCATTTTTTTCAATTTGTCATTGATTGCTAAAATTGCCTCGCGCAAACCGTCATTGTCATGGTTTTTATTTTTTCCTTGAAGGTTTTGATAGTATTTTTCTTCCAATTCCAATTTGTTGATTTGCAATTTAAGTTGGGTGCTTTCTTGTTGCGCCAAGTGTAATTTTTTGACGATATCTTTAGATAAAAACTTGAAAACTTTGTAGCCTCCTTTAATGATACCGCTGGCTTCAAAAATTTCCCCCTGCATGGTAACAATGCGAATCGGGTAGTGTTGTGAGATTTCTTTGGCAATTTCAATTTCCGGGCTGAGCACAGTGTTACCCAGCAAAAATTGGAATAAGTCATTATATTGTTCGTCGTATTGCAAGTATTCCAATAGCGGTCGGCATTCGTCGTATTGTTCAGTGATTTCTTGAATTTCTTTTTTATCCGGTCGGCCCTGGATTTTGTTTAAAGGATAGAGATGAAGCGTGCCCAGTCTTTTTTCTTTGATGTTTTTAATGATTTCCACGGCCACATTGTCATTGCTGACCGCCAACCCATTCAGGGTCGCGCCCAATACCGCTTCTACTGCGAGTAAATATTTTTCATCGCAGGTAAATAGATTTTTAATAAACCCAAGAATTTCTTTGTTTTCTCGTTGTTTGTCGTTGATATATTTTTCCACTTCGCCGGGAATATATTCTTGCAGGTTAATGTCTTTGTATTGATTGAGTAATTTATTCTTGTCATTTAAATCATTTTTCGCGGCCAATAACGCATCTTTGGTGGCAATCAATTTTTCTTCCAAATCCGGAATCAAGCTGATATTTTGATCATTTAATTGATTGTATAAATTTTGCTTTTCACCCAACAGTTTTTGGTATTCCTGATTGAGTTGTAAAAATTGTTGATTGCTTAAAATTTCCGTTAACTGATCCAATTTTTTTTGTTCTTCCGCCGCACTGTTTTGCAGTTCGTCCACTTTTTGAAGGTAAAAGCTTAAATCGGCTTGGACTTTTTCATAGGCGCTTTTCCAGTCATGGTATTTTTTTAAAGTGCTTTGTGTTTGGAAATATTTTAACTTTTCTTCCACCGCTTGGCGTTGTTGCAATCGTTTAACATCTTTTTCCATCCATTCCAAACGGGGCAGCATTTCATTGATTAAATTGTTGAGATATTGCGCTTGCTCGGTATTCTTTTGCAGTTGTTTTTGGCTGTTTTCCAGTTGCATTTGCGGTGCTTTAACACCGGTGGCATCGGCGAAGAAATTTTGTAAATCTTCTTTATTAAAATTCAACAATTGATGGATTGATCCTTGGGAAATAATGGAAAAGCTTTTTTGTCCGATTTTGGCTTGGCTTAACAGATAATTTAAATCACTGACTTTGATCGGGTTTTTATTTAGACGGTATTCGCCTTCGCCTTGACGGTAAAATCTTCGGTTTATTTCAATATTGTTGTAATCCAAAGGAAAACGTTTTGATTCGTTATTTAAACGTAAGGATACTTCCGCGTAGTTGCTGCTTTTTACTTTTGGGGAGGAAAATAAGATGTCTTGGCTTTGTTGGCTACGAATGCTTTTGCTGCTTTGTTCTCCCAATACCCACTTTAAGGCATCAATAATATTGGATTTTCCCGAGCCGTTTGGCCCGACAATCGCCGTGATAGTGTTTGGTAAAAAATCAAAAGAGGAGGGTTTGGCAAATGATTTGAAGCCATTTATTTCTAATTTTTCCAAATACATAAAAATACGAAAATTTATTTAACATTTTTTGGTAAAGCTATTATATCATATATATATTTTTTTGACATGGCAAGTTATTGATATGATTTTTAAAGAATAGAACAAAAAAGTAGAACAAGAATTGTCAGTCCAAAAGTGGAGTGTTATACTGGTTTTGAATCGAGGAAAAAGAATTCTGATTTCCTCGGCTTCAAACAGAGAATTTGTGGTTCACTGATATTTCCGCGCCAAACTCGTCACCGTTTTGTCGCTAAAGCGAGCAAAACGGTTGACTCAAACAAGTGTCGCGGATTCCGACTGGCGTCGGAACCATATCAGTTCACCTACAAATTCTGGCTTCCTTTCAGCCAAAGGAAATCAAAATTCTTTTTCCTCGATTTATTAATAATAAAGATATATGAATGGAAAGGGGAAGTGTAAAATCTGTGGATAAATCAACAAAAGTTTACGCTAGATTTATAATGAGTATGCTATAATAAATAAAAAATTAAATGCAAACATTATGGTAAAAGACAAAAAGGTAGAAGTTGGCAAAGATGGAAAAGAAACCAAAGCCGTTGATCCGAAGAGTAACGCGATTCAGGAGGCCTTGAGCCAAATTAAGCAACGTTTCGGAGAAGGTTCAATCATGCGTTTGGGGGAACACGGTCAAAACATTGAAACCATTACCACCGGTTCTTTATCGTTGGATTTGGCTTTGGGAACAGGTGTGCCCAAAGGACGTATCATTGAAATTTATGGACCGGAATCTTCCGGTAAAACCACTTTGGCTTTGCATGTCATCGCTGAAGTGCAAAAAGCCGGTGGGACCGCCGCTTTCATTGACGCGGAACATGCTTTGGATCCGGAATACGCTAAAAAGATTGGGGTTAAAACCGAAGATTTGTTGATTTCTCAACCGGACTTTGGCGAACAAGCTTTGGAAATCTTGGAAACCTTGGTTCGTTCCAGCGCGGTGGACGTGGTGGTTGTGGACTCGGTGGCAGCCTTAACTCCAAAAGCGGAAATTGAAGGCGAGATGGGTGATTCTCACATGGGTTTACAAGCTCGTTTGATGAGTCAAGCTTTGCGTAAATTAACGGCTTTAATCAGCAAGACCAATACGATTGTGATTTTCATCAATCAGTTGCGTATGAAAATCGGTATTATGTTTGGGAATCCGGAAACCACGACCGGTGGTAATGCCTTGAAGTTTTATGCTTCGGTGCGCGTGGAAATTCGTAAGAGCGCCCAGATTAAGCAAGGTGAAAATATTATCGGTAATCAAGTGAAGGTGAAAGTGGTGAAGAACAAAGTTGCGCCGCCTTTCAAACAAACCGAATTTGATATTATGTATAATGAAGGTATTTCTGTGCCCGGTGATGTTTTGGATACCGGTGTCACGACCGGCATTATTGAGAAAAATGGCAATACTTACAAATATGGTGAAGTTCGTTTGGGCGTGGGGCGTGAAGCGGCTAAGCAATTCTTAAAAGATGATCAGAAAGTTTTGAAGGAAATCAAAAAAGCTGTGATGGCGAAGGTTAAAGGACAATCATAAAAATAAAAAAATCCCCCGGGTGGGGGATTTTTTTTATACGGTAATTTCTTTTTTATCGGAATTTTCTTTGGTGTTTATTTCTTTTTTGTCAGTATTTATCGTTAAAAACCACGCTCCCAGCGCGGTCGCGATTGGCATGGAAAGTGCCACGCCCAAACTGCCGGTAAGGGTGCGAATGATTTCCGTGGCCATCGGTTCATGATTGAGAATTTGTCCGAGTGATGAAAAGGCGTCTTGCCCACTGGTGAAAAGTAACAATAACGGTAGGGACGCTCCGGCGTAAGTTAAAAACAAAGTATTGATGATCGCGCTTAAATGGGTGTTACCCACTTCGTAGGCGGAGAGAAAAACTTTTTTTGCCGGTAGCTTTGGATTGGCGATTTTGATTTGGCGTACCGCTTCCAGTTGTCCGATAATCACGTCGTCCAAAACACCAATCGCGCCGATAATAATACCGGCTAGCAATAATCCGGAAAATTGGATTTGCGTGTCAGTGGTACCCAGTAAAAACGAGGTTTCTTCTTGCGCCATACCGGAAATTTTTCCCCAAACCACGAAAATCCAGGATAGCAATAAGGTGACACTTAAGGAACAAACAACACTGAGCATTGCCAGATGAGATTTTTTATTCCAGCCTTCCGTGAAATAAATGATAATCGCGAGAATCGCGCCGGCCCCGAGCAGCGCGATGAAGATCGGATTGTCCCCGGCCAATAAGCGGGGCAGGATGAATTTCAAAATAATGATAAAGCTGACAATCAAGCTGAGCAGGGCTTTGACGCCTTTTTGTTTGCCGATGACAATCACGCCAACCGCGAAAATAAAAGCTAACCAGTATAAAGAATTGCGTCGCAGATAATCCATAATGAAAAAGATTTCATTGCCTTCATTGTCGGAGCTGATTTGCACTTGGACTTTATCACCAACGTGGTAGCGGTTTGTTCCCGGCATATCATAATCCTGAATACCTTCGGAAAGGATGGTTTCACCTTTTCGTTCACCACTCAAAATTTGCAATTCCAAATTTTGTTGAATCGCTTCGCTCCCGTTTTCTCGAGTAATGGTTTTTTCTTCAATAATTTTTGTCACTTTGGCGTCATAAACGGCGGCGCTGTCAGCGGCGTTCCCCGCGCCCGCCACGCCACTCCCGAGGAAAAACGCGATTACCGCCAGCAAGCTTATGGTGAGATATTTTTTCATATTAAATCATTATTGTTTTTTTTATTATAACCGAGCTTTTGGAATTTGCCAAAAATCTTTATAAAATGATAAGATTGGAATAATAAAAAAATAAGAATTTCTTATGCGTTTATTTAATAGTTTGAGCAGAAAAAAAGAAGATTTTGTGCCGTTGAAGCCGGGGGCGGTGGGCATTTACGCTTGCGGACCGACGGTTTATCATTACGCGCATATTGGGAATTTGCGTTCCTATATTTTTGAAGATATTTTACATCGTGTTTTGGAAATGAACGCTTATCAAGTTAAACACGTGGTTAATTTAACCGATGTCGGTCATCTGACTGATGACGGCGATGCCGGTGAAGATAAAATGGAAAAAGCCAAACGACGTGAAGGCAAGAACAGTTGGCAAATCGCCGAATATTATATTGATGAATTTCAAAAGGATTGGCGCTCTTTGAATTTGCGGGAGCCGTTTGCTTGGCCGCGCGCCACCGCTTATATTGATGAACAAATTGATATTGTGAAAATTTTGGAAAAGAAAGGCTACGCTTATAAAACTTCCGATGGGATTTATTTTGATACTTCCAAAATTAAAGATTATGGAAAAATCGCGATGTTGGATGTGGAAAATTTGCAGGCCGGAGCGCGCGTGGAAATCAATCCGGAAAAGAAAAACAAAACCGATTTCGCTTTGTGGAAGTTTTCTCCCAAGGATTCCAAGCGTGATATGGAATGGGATAGTCCCTGGGGCGTGGGTTTTCCCGGTTGGCACACTGAATGTTTAGCCATGTCTTTGCATTTGTTAAACGGTCATAAAGATTATGAGCATAGTGAGAAATTTGATATTCATTGCGGTGGCGTTGATCATTTGCCGGTGCATCATACCAACGAAATCGCTCAGTCTGAAGGGCTCGCCGGTCATAAGTTGGCCGAGTATTGGTTGCATAATGAGTTCGTGGTTTTGCCCGGTGACGCCAAGATGTCAAAGTCCGCCGGTAATTTTTTGACTTTAAGTTCTTTAAAGGAAATGGGGTATCATCCTTTATCTTATCGTTATTTATGTTTGGGTAGTCATTATCGCAGTAAATTAAATTTCAGCGTGCAAGCGTTGGAAGGGGCGCAACGCGCTTATGTAAAATTATTAAAGTTTATGGCGCAACCGGTAAAAGATCATGGAGCGCTTAATCAAAATTATAATGAGTTGTTTTGTGCCGCCGTCAATGATGATTTGAATATTCCAAAAGCCTTGGGAATCGTGTGGGATATGTTAAAAAATACCGATTTGTCAGTGGCGGACGCGCAACAAACGTTGTTGGCGTGGGACGTGGTTTTGGGTTTGCGTTTGCAAGAGGCCAAACAAGTTTTGCAAGAGCTTGATGATTTGCAAACCATTCCCGACAATGTTAAAGAATTGGCGGAAAAACGTTGGCAGGCCAAGAAGTTGAGAAATTGGGAAGAAGCTGATACTTATCGTGACCAGGTTTTGGCTTTGGGTTTTGTGATTGAAGATATGGCCGATACTTATAAGATTAAGAAAAATTATGGTGAATAAAAAGAAACCGTTTTTGGTTTTGTGTCCGATGGCCGGTTTGACCGATTCTCCGTTTCGACAGTTGTGTCGGGAGTGGGGCGCCGATCGCGTTTATTCGGAAATGATCAGTGTGGACGCTTTGTTTTATAAATTTAAAAAGAATGAAGAGTTTTATCGTTTTCAGCCGGCAGAGCGTCCGGTTATTTTGCAATTATTTGGTCATAAACCGAAATTGTTTTTTGAAGCGACCAAGAAATTGGCAGAGTCAGCTTACCGTCCCGATGGTTTTGATATTAATTTTGGTTGTCCGGCCAAGAAAGTCGTGCATACCGGTAATGGCGTGGCTTTGATGCGTAAGCCGGAATTGGCGCGGGAAATTGTTGCCGCTACCATTTTAGCCGCTGACAACGTGCCGGTGTCCATTAAAATTCGTGCCGGTAACGGTGATATGACCGCTTTGAAATTTTTGGAATCGCTGGCCGATCTTTCTTGGAAAACCGTGATGATTCATGGGCGAACCTATGAGCAGGGTTTTGCCGGCAAGGCTGATTGGTCACTGGCGAAACAGATCAAAAAAGTTTATCCGGATAAGGAGGTTATCGTGAATGGTGGAATTATGACGCCGGAGGATGCATACGCGGCGTGGCAGGAATCCGAGGCGGACGGTTTAGGCTTGGGGCAGGGGATTATCGGTAAACCGTGGTTGTTCGCGCAAATTAAAGATTATTTTGAAACTAAAAAATACGCAGATTTAAATCTGGAACAAATTAAAACCGTAGCGCGTTATCATTTGCAAGCTTTGGTGGAGGATAAGGGAGAGTCAAGTATCATTACTTTAAGAAAACATTTGGCTTGGTATTTTAAGGGATTTCCCGGTGCGGCGCAGTGGCGCGATAAGTTGGTGCGAGTGTCAACGGTAAAAGAGGTGTTGGAGGTTTTGGATGGAATGCAACTTTAGTATTCGTATAATAAAAATTCCCGCTTGTTTGCGGGGTTTTTTATTCAAAAAATGTCAGCATTCATCAATCCAGCCATTTTTTAAATTTGTAATAAATCAGAGTGATGCTGGTGATAAATAACATCGTGGCGATGACCATTAAAAAGCCACTTTCCGATTCCATGAACGGCATCCCTTTAACAGTATTCATCCCAAACACGGAAGCGATTACCGATAGCGGCAATAAGGTGGCGGAAATCGTGGTTAAACGTTTCATGGTTTCGTTGGTGTTGTGCGCCAAGAGAGAAGCGTGCGTATCATAAAGGGCGGTAATATTTTCTTTGTAATTTTCCGCATCTTCATAAATATCCTTAGCATAGTTGATGGTGTTTTGGATGATGTTCGTTTCTTTATCGGAGATCTTATAATAATTGGGCAACTCTTTGTTTAGTCGATCCAAAATATTTTTGTGCGGACGCATCAATTTATTAAAAGCGATAATATTATTTTTTACCTTTAGGATTTCTTGTATTGATTGTTTTTGTCCCTTTTTACCGAAAAGCTCTTTGTTGATTTCTTGTGTATCCAAATTGAAGTGATTTAAAATCGGAAAGCAATAATTATACAAACTATGAATCGTTTCAATTAATGTTTCAATCGGGTCTTCGTCCAAATATTCTTTTTTCATCGCTTGATTATTTTTGAGCATGAAAAATAATTTACCGATAGTATCGATTTTGCCTTCTTCAATTGTCACCAAAAAATCTTTGCCAATGAAAAAATCAAATTCAGTCGGATTGATGGTTTTGGTTTCTCGGTCGTAATACGGAAAAAGAAGAATCATGAAAAGATATGAGCTGTGTGTTACCAGTTTGCTGCGTTGCATAGGCGGCGCGCTATCACGCAAGTCGGCCGGATCAAATTGGAAGTTTCTTTCCAAATATTTAATCGCCTTGGGACTTGGTTTGGAAATATGAATCCACGTAAAATTCGCGCTGCTGAGCGTATTTATTAATTCCAGTTTTTGTTTTTTTGTTTTCATATTTGGTTTGCTTTTTTCCGCTTTTCATTATATCATAATTTTGATAAAAAAGAAGTTTTTCTTATGCTTGATGTTATTTATGAGGAAAATCGGCCATGGGGAAATTTTCGCCAGTTTTGTTTAAATTCAAAAGTGACCGTAAAAATATTGACTGTCAAAGCAAATTCGGTTTTGAGTTTGCAGTATCACACGCAACGCAGTGAATTTTGGCGAGTGGTGAAGGGCGAAGGTTTTGTCGTGAAAAATGATGAAGAGATTCCCGCGCAAGAAGGTGACGAATTTTTTATTCCACAAGGGACCACGCATCGTCTGAAAACCGGTGATAAGGAAATGCAAGTTTTGGAAATTTCTTTTGGTAACTTTGATGAGAATGATATTGTCAGGTTGGAAGATAATTACGGGAGACGGTAGTCGGGGGGATAAGCGCCCACCTTACAAAAAAAACAATCTGTGCTTCGCAAGGATTGTTTTTTTTTGCAGCAAATTTTTTATGGTTATTGTGTCATGCCGAACTTTGGAGTTTACCCCGGCGCAGGCCGGGGGCATCTTTAATATGTTGCCAACTATCAATGCATTAAAGATCCTGTCCTGAAATAAATTCAGGATTATAAAGATTTACTTTGATAATATTAAGTTCAGGATGACATATCGCCCTTATGTTTTTCTTATTTTAAAATTTCTGTTATAATCATCTCAATATGGGGAAAAATAAAAATACAAAACCAAAGATTTCCATTTTTAAATTGGTGTTTTTTGTTTTAAAAGAATTTTTGAAACAAAATCCATGGTTTTATTTTTTCTTAATGTTGATTATTTTCGCGGTGGCGATGCTTCCGTCATTGGAGCAATTTGCGGTGGGGCGAGTGATTGATCGTTTTGTGGAAATGGCGACTGCCGGATTAGGTTGGTCAAGTGCGGCGTGGTGGAGTTTGTTTGCTTTGGTGGGGGTGTTTATTTTAACGGCGGTGATTTATCGTTTGGAAACTTTTATGCAACAGGTGGATAGCAGTTTGAGTAATTTATATTTGGATAAGATTGCCGCCTTTCCGATTTTTTTGGAAAGTGAGCCACAAAACATGGAAGATCCGGATTTTGTCTATAAATTCAGTAAGGTGCAACATAATGTCTGGCGTTTGAATCGGGTGTTTTATGATGTTTTGGATATCGTCGCCAAATTTGTGGCAGTGGTGGCGGTGGCGGTTTTGTTAATCGCTTTCAGTCCGTTACTGGTGGTGTTTTTATTGGTTTCGGTGATTCCTGGCGCCATCGTTTCTTATATTTATGGTAAACGCGTTTGGTCAATTTGGGATTTGTCAGGTTCAAAGAAAATTTTGTACACGTCTTATCGTTGGTCTTTATATCATGAAGATTTGGATAGTTTTCAGGAAATGAAAGTTAATGATTATGGTCCGTATTTGATGGAGCGAGCTAATCATTATCATTATTTGTTTATTAATGAATTGGTGCGCAATGAGAAAAAGCGTCTTTACGCGGAGTTATTTGCCGGTATTTTTGAGAACGTGGCGGTGGGGGTGGCTTTGTATTTGGTTTTAAGTTTATTTTTGGGTGGCGCGATTACCGTCGGTACTTTTTATTTCATTTATGGTTTATTGTTTTCTTTCCGTTCCTACAGCCAAATTTTGTTGCGGCGCGTGGTGGCGGTGCAGGCCGATAAAAATTATTTGGAAACTTTTTATGAATTGCGTCATCAAAAAAGAAAAATCGTTCCCGGCCACATTCAGTTGGACAACAAGCAACCTTTGAGTATTGAATTTAAAAATGTTTCTTTCAAATATCCGAAAACCAATAAGTGGGTTTTTCAAGGTTTGAGTTTTAAGGTTTCAGCCGATGATGATGTGGCGATTGTTGGACAAAACGGTGCCGGCAAAACCACTTTGATCAAATTGTTGTTGCGCATTTACGATCCGAATAAAGGAAAAATTTTGGTCAATGGTCATGATTTGAAAAAACTGGATTTGGACGCTTATTATAAATTGTTGGGTTTGTTGTTTCAATCATTTTCCAAGCCGAGCGTGAAGGTGGAGGAAAATATTTATTTGGGGAATATTCATCGCAAGTTTAATATTGAGGAAATTAAGGACGCGGCGCGTAAAGCCGAGGCTGATGGTTTTATTGAAAAATATCCCAATCAATATGAAACTTTTTTGAATAAAGAAATGAAAGGTGGCATTTTGCCGTCCGGTGGACAGTGGCAACGTTTGGCGATTGCCCGCGTTTTTTTCAAAAAGCCTAAGTTGATGATTTTGGATGAGCCAACCAGCGCTATTGATGCCTTGGCGGAAGAACAAATTTTTAACAATTTGTATGAATATGGCAAAGATACGACGATGTTGTTTATTTCTCATCGTTTTGCCACCGTGCGTAAAGCCAAGCGCATCATTGTTATTGAAAATGGACATATTGTGGAGCAGGGTCAACATGATGATTTGATGGCCAATGATGGTTTGTATGCCAAAATGTATCAAGCGCAGCAATCATGATTTGTGGTAATTTTATTTTTTTGTTATAATTTACCCAACGCGGTCACTGGCACCCTATTATCACTATTAAAGGGGCACGGCCATACCGCGTTACATGAGGACATCAAGAAATTGGTGTTTTTTTGTTTTTGGATTTATTTTGTGTTAATATCTTTGGCATAAACAGAAAGGAGTTTTCTCATGGTAAAACACAACATTGATTTTCGTCAGTGTATGTATTGCGGTGGGAAGTTTAATTTGAGTGAATTTAGTGGTACTTGCCCCAAGTGTCTGGTTGAATTGGAAGCCAATGAGATTTTGGGAGCTAATGATCCGCCGGTATTTGCTGTTTTGGCTAAGAGAAAGTTTGATCGAACGATTAGCAATCAGCATCTTTTATGCCGAAAATGTAAAAAACCGTTTGCCGCTTGGGAGCCGTTCAGCTTGCCACAAAATGTTTTTTGTCAGGATTGTTCGCCGGAAGAAAAAGTGGGGGCACAAAACCGGTGGTGGTGAGTCATACTGGGTCTTTACAAAAATAAAACTTCGTGTTATTGTAAGGACAAAGGAAAGGAGGTGCCGTTATGGTGTATGCAACCCATCAACAGGCACAGAAATCCCAAAAAACCACGGTTTGCCCGCTTTGCGGCGCAGTGCCGTGGCGTGACGGTTTAAAACCGTTGGAATTTTCTCCGACGAACAAAGATTTGTTGGGGAAAACCCAAGAGATCCACTTTTGCCCCGCTTGTTTGGCACAGCTCTTGGCTGTCGCCGAAGACAATCGTTGGCTTTTCTACCTGGAGCTTTCTTACAAGCGCCGGCTGGAGCAAGCCGCTTCGGTGGTGAAGGTAAAACGTGAAAACCACGGTCGTCATAAAGGCCGTAAGAAATAGGAGGTTTTGAATGGTAATTCGACATCACTTTTTTGACTGCGCCGTGTGCTGTGAGGGTGAAGATCCTCCGCGTTACGGCGAAGGCGAATTCCGGAGTATGTGGGTGGATCTTCCGGAAGACTACCACGGTCACACCCCGCCCCCGCAGCGCCTCAATCTCTGCCACAAGCACTATAATGTGCTGGCGAAATTGGCGGCGTGGGATCGCTGGGAGGCTTTCCGGCAACTCTGCTACGAAGAGCAGGAAGGCGGTCCGCGGGAATACTTTCACCCCGTGGACGAAAGCGAGGCTTATGATGACTGAGCCTCTCAAGAAACAACCGGAACTGAAAACCTGTTCCCGCTGCCCCGCCCCGATACTGATCGGCGTGCCGGTGCGGCGGTTCAAGAACGGTGGTTTCGTCGAGGAGGAAATTTGTGATAAGTGCGAGGCGGCGCGGCAAGCGGCCATCAAGCTTTTTCACACTTATTCTCCGTGCGGCGCTTTGCCACCGGAGTGTTTATGAGAAATCAGGGCGCATTTTAATCGAGGCGCCTTTTTTAGTTGTAAAAAACCAAAAATTGTTATAAATTAATATGGTGATTCATAAAATAATTATAATTTTCATATAAAAAATATGGCAATTTACGACGCCCAAAGCATTGAAAAAAAATGGCAAGATAAATGGTATTCTTCCGATGTGTTTAAAGCTGATGATCATTCCGATAAACCGAAAAAGTATATTTTGGATATGTTTCCTTATCCATCCGGCGCCGGGTTGCACGTTGGTCATCCGGAAAGTTATACCGCCACCGATATTTTGAGTCGTTATTATCGAATGAACGGCTACAATGTTTTACACCCGATGGGTTGGGACGCGTTTGGTTTGCCGGCGGAAAATCATGCTATTAAAACCGGTATTCACCCGAAAGATAATACTGCCGATAATATTGAAAATTTTCGTCGCCAAATTAAGTCTTTGGGTTTCAGTTATGATTGGTCTCGTGAAATCAATACTTCATCTCCGGAATATTATCGTTGGACGCAGTGGTGGTTTCAATTTTTGTATAAAAACGGCTTGGCTTATAAAAAATCCGCCAAGGTTAATTGGTGTGATAAATGTCAAACCGTGATTGCCAACGAGCAAGTGGTTAATGGTAATTGCGAGCGTTGTGACAGTCCGGTGATACAAAAAGATTTGGAGCAGTGGTTTTTTAAGATTACTGAATTTTCTCAAGATTTGATTGATGGTTTGGAAAATATTGATTGGCCGGCTTCCACCAAAACTCAACAATTAAATTGGATTGGGCGCAGCGAGGGCGCGGAAGTGATTTTTAATGTTGGCGGTGAAGACTTGGTTGTTTATACCACTCGTCCCGATACTTTGTTTGGTGCGACTTACGTGGTCTTGGCGCCGGAACATTCCTTATTGGAAAAATTGGCTCCGCAAATCAGCAATTGGGATGAAGTGAAAAATTACCAAGAAGCGACCAAACGTAAATCCGACTTGCAACGTACTGATTTGAATAAAGATAAAAGTGGCGTGCGCTTGGAAGGCGTGTTTGCCATCAATCCGGTAAATCAAGAAAAATTGCCGGTGTTTATCGCCGATTATGTTTTGGCGACTTATGGAACCGGTGCCATTATGGCGGTGCCGGCCCACGATCAACGTGATTGGGATTTTGCCAAAAAATATGATTTGCCGATGATTGAGGTTTTGCAGTCGGCCGGCGGTATTGAAGAGGCTGCTTGGGAAGCCGATGGCGAACATATCAATTCCGATTTTTTAAACGGTTTAAATAAAGAAGAAGCGATTAAGAAAATCAATCAATTTTTGGAAAGCAAGAATTTGGGTAAGGCCAAAGTGAATTTTCGTTTGCGTGATTGGTTGGTTTCTCGTCAACGTTATTGGGGCGCGCCGATTCCCGTGATTTATTGCGAGAAGTGTGGCGAGCAATTGGTGGATGAAAAAGATCTTCCGGTGATTTTACCGGATGACGTGGATTTTCGCCCGACCGGTGAATCGCCGTTAACGCGGTCGGAGAGTTTTCATAAGGTTACTTGTCCCAAGTGTGGTGGGGCGGCGCGTCGCGAAAGTGATACCATGGATACTTTTGTTTGTTCTTCTTGGTATTACTTGAGATTTATTGATCCGCATAACGCGCAAGCTTTGGCTGATAAAGATTTATTGAAAAAATGGTTGCCGGTGGATGTCTATTTGGGCGGAGCGGAGCATACTGTTTTGCATTTGTTATATGCTCGTTTCTTTATGAAAGCTTTACAAAAATATGGTGGTTTGAATTTGGATGCAAAATATTCCGAACCTTTTTATAAATTGCGTCATCAGGGTATGATTTTGGGAGAAGATGGCAACAAGATGAGTAAATCCAAAGGTAATGTTATCAATCCGGATGAAGTGGTTAATTCTTACGGTGCCGATACTTTGCGTTTGTATGAAATGTTTATGGGCGCTTTGGAAGATATGAAACCATGGAATACCAAGAATATTTTGGGGGTGCGTCGTTTCTTGGAAAAAGTGTGGTTGTTGCCGGAGCGTGTGAAGAATGAAGATTTTCCGGAAGTGGAAAAAGTTTTGCACCGCACCATTAAAAAAGTCAGTGATGATATTTTGGTTTTGGGATTCAACACCGCCATCTCGCAGATGATGATTTTCGCGAACGCCGCCAAGGATGGTTTAAACCAAAGTCAATTGGAAAGGTTTTTAAAAATTTTATCACCGTTCGCGCCGCATATTTCCGAAGAATTATGGTTTGCTTTGGGGCATGAAGATTTTGTCGCGCGTGAGCCGTGGCCGACTTTTGATGAAGCCTATTTGCATGATGATACCGTGACCGTTGGCATTCAAATCAACGGGAAAGTCCGAGACAGCGTGGAGTTTGAGAAAAGCTTGGGCGAAGCGCAGGTTAAAGACTTGGTTTTGGCGCGAGAAAAAGTGCAAAAATGGCTTGAAGGGAAAGCAGTGAAAAAATTCATTTACATTCCCGGAAAAATCATTAATATAGTGATTGGTTAATTTGAGCATTGAAAGGAGGGACTCAATGCTGTATTTACAACCGGAAAGTGCCAATCGTTGGCGCTTGTCATTTATTGGGTCGGTGTATGCCGATGAGAAGTTTTTTGCATCCGTTGAAAACATCCACAAAAGCGCATCCGCTAAGGACTTGACGTTGGTTGTGGATATTAAACGTTTGGATGCGATGTCCGATTCTTGTAAGGAGGTCTTACCACATTTGTTTCGTCGTATCAAAAGTTGTGGGTTTTCCCGCGCCAATCTGGATGCCAAGCGTAGCCAGAACAATGATTTTGTGCGGGTCTTTGAGTCCGTCCTGGATTGTGAATTCGGTTCGGATGGGACGATTTCTTTGGAATGATGGTTTGTCATGGGCTTCTGTGTAGGAGCCTTTTTTTGTGGTTGATTTTTCTTGTAAAAATGCTTACTATATATCCAGCATTGCGGGATTAGTATATCGGTATTATGTCAGCTTCCCAAGCTGAAGAGGCGAGTTCGACTCTCGTATCCCGCTCCGTAAGTAATCGGCCGAAGTGGCGGAATTGGCAGACGCGCATGGTTCAGGGCCATGTGGAGGTTTCTCCGTGAGGGTTCAAGCCCCTCTTTCGGCACCGGTTGATGAACGGGGTATAGCTCAGTTGGCT
>Ga0116156_10002718_pt1 | contig 15886 bp, 9 predicted proteins | sample AD_UKC045_MetaG_FD_89891 | JGI IMG/M metagenome (GOLD analysis project Ga0116156, IMG submission 89891) | Active sludge microbial communities of municipal wastewater-treating anaerobic digesters from USA - AD_UKC045_MetaG | ecosystem: Engineered > Bioreactor > Anaerobic > Digestate | place: USA... | reverse complement strand
TTTATCCGGGAAATGCCGGGAGATTTTCGAGGCATATTAACCTGGACCCTCCCTGCAATAGCCCGCAATGGACAAATGGTATATGAACTCGATCCAATCGTAGGAGTCCGTGATCAAGAACTTCATAGACTCGTCAAAGAAAAAGAAGGGGGTGAGTGGCATCCATATTTGCCGCCGACCGCTTCCATACAACTAGGATGTCTAATGCCTGCTCAAACACCGCTGAAGTGGACCATTGGCCCTGAAGATCATGTTGAGGAACGTGTTTCAGAATTAGCCGATGCAATACGATGTTATGGGTTTCCGTATATGGAAAAGAACGCCCATCGCGAAGCAATATGCACACTGATCGAGCAGGGACAAGGTACGCCGTTTGTAAACGAAAAACATCTGCCTGCATTATACACACTGCTTGGCCGGGAGAGGAAAGCACGAGAGTACATTAGACAAATGGCAGAGCGGAAAGCAGAGTTATTCGGAGCCCATAATGTGGCAGTCCGATCGTACATTGCTTCTATGGAATCAATAATAGATCACGTACGTGGCAAAGTATCCTAAAGGTATTTTTTGCTTGGGCCACTCCTTGTGTTATACTTAGGCCAATAGGATATGGTGCGTATGAAACGAAAACAGAGTGTACGCGAAGTGTACACCCATTACCGAGGAGGCATTCTTCTATGGGCAAAGAGAAATTATTCCATTCACACGGCCTGGGTACAATCATAACCACACTGATCCTTATTTCAATGCTCCCCTGCGCTTTTGGAGCAACCTTCATCGTCAACGACCTTGGCGATGCAGGCGATGCCAATCCCGGCGATGGCCAGGCATTGACCGCGGGCGGGGTCACCACACTGCGGGCGGCCATCGAGGAAGCCAATATACACGCGGATGCAGACACTATTCAGTTTGACACGGAAGTATTCGCAATGTCCTCTACTATAGGTCTTGGGGACCGCTTAGAAATTGAAAATGCAGTGGATATTCAGGGACCAGGTGCCGGCCTGCTAACCATCAGTGGGCAAGACCTTACACAAGTATTGCGCATTAACGATAATGTTGTCAGCGAAATTTCCGATCTCTCAATCTCACACGGTTTGGCCGACATCACGCAATATGTGTACGGTGGCGCCATTTCCTGTTCTTCAGGGGATGTGGTCACGCTACGCCGTTGCGCCTTCACCGATAATCGAGGCGAAGCTAGCGGCGGCGCGATTGAGCTTAACGCGAATGATACTCTTATGGTGGAAGATTGTTATTTTGCGAATAATAGCACGTTTGGAAGTGCAGGTCTGGGCGATGGTGCAGCCATCAATTGCTCCAACTCAATCACTCTCACACTCTCCCGATGTATTTTCTCAGGAAATTCATCCCGGACAAGAGGTGGTGTTTTAGCCATGAGAGCATCTTCCACGGCTGTCATCACGTCATGTTCTTTCCTTGAAAATACGTGTATAGACGATGGAGGGGTGGCCTATATTTTAAGTTCTTCAATCACAATGCGTGATTGTCTAATTGCCAACAATACAGCCCAATATACCACAGGCGGTCTAATGCTCGTAAGCGGCCCTTTAACGAGCATCACAAACTGTACTTTTTACGGAAATGTCAGCATGAAAGGATGCGGTGCTCTGGGGCTTGGCGCCTCAGCCATTGTCACCAATTGCACGTTCACAAACAACACGGCAGATAATAGTGGCACCGGAACTGAACAAGGCGGGGGAATTCGCATACGCGCTTCAGGTGTACTACAGATTGGTAATACCATTGTAGCTGGCTACTCTGCCAGAGTTAACACCGCCTTTGATGTCTCAGGCGCGGTTACAAGCTTGGGAGGAAATTTGATTGGGATCGCCGACGGCAGCACCGGCTTTACAGGCTCGAACGATCAAACGGGAACAGTGGCACATCCGATTAACCCACGCCTAGAACCATTAGCCGATAACGGTGGGCCAACCTTGACGTGTATGCTGTTATTAAACAGTCCGGCTGTCAATGCTGGTCTCAATACGCTTATCACTAATCCCCCATTCGATGGTCCCCAATTTTATGATCAGCGTGGTATGGAATTTCTACGAATTATTGATGACAACGTTGATATTGGCGCATTGGAGCTACAGCCTGGAGAAGGGGAAGAGGGAGAGGGAGAAGGAGAGGGAGAGGGAGAGGGAGAGGGAGAAGGGGAGGGGGAAGGTGAAGGAGAAGGGGAGACACAGCCGATAACCTTCATAGTAAATGACCTTGGCGATGCAGGCGATGCCAATCCCGGCGACGGCCAGGCATTGACCGAGGGCGGGGTTGCCACACTGCGGGCGGCCATCGAGGAAGCCAATGCAAAATATGACGAGAATGCGATCCAATTTGATCCGGGAGTATTTTCAATGCCGGCAACTATTGTTGTCGGAAGTCAGATCCAAATTACTAGATGGTTGACTATTGAAGGCCCCGATAAAGATCTGCTCACCATCAGCGGGCAGGATGCAACAGGAATTATTAAAATCGACACTACTTATCCTATCACGATTATGGATCTTACCTTTGCGCATGGGCGGCTCTCAGAATCAAACCAAGGCGCCGCTATTTATGCAAAAACGTGCGACCCGCTTACGCTAACACGATGTGCATTTAAAAACAATGCTTGTGAAAGCGCCGGAGGTGCTTGTTATCTTTTCAGTGGCAGGGCCATCATCACGGACTGCATCTTTTCAGACAACTCAACATACGGCTCGTTTGGACAAGGTTATGGGGGTGCAATATATAACATTGGCAATAGAAGCTATATGACTAACTGCATCTTTGAGAGAAATATATCCAGGGGTTCGGGGAGCGCTCTATATGGATATCAAGGAACAGAAGCGACTATGACCAACTGTACTTTCCTCGATAATGAGACGGGGGGGAGTGGCACTGTCTACCTCCCAATCCTCTCAGATGTATTAATATCTGGTTGTACGTTCTCCGGGAATTCTGCCGTCGACGATGGAGGGGCGTTAGTGCTAAACGACAGTATTACTCTCCATAATTCTAGCTTTGTCAATAATCATGCAGGAAAACGAGGAGGGGCGCTCGCCATTGACGGAGAATCAAGAGTAAACATAATTAATTGCACTATTGTGGAAAACGAAGCAAATTCAGACCAATCCGGCACGGAATACGGGGGTGGTTTCGCCATTATAATGAGTAACTCGATACAGATTGGCAATTCAATTGTAGCAGGCAATGCTGACCATGCAGCCACCGGCCAGGATGCTTTTGGCACAGTGACAAGCCTTGGAGGAAACCTTATCGGCATTGGCGAAGGCAGTACGGGCTTTACCGGAACCAATGACCAAGTCGGCACGGCCGCCAGTCCCATTGACGCCAAGCTCGGTCCACTCCAGGATAACGGCGGCCCGACATTGACATGCATGCCGCTGACGGGCAGTCCGGCCATTAATGCCGGCCTCAATTCACTCATCACCGACCTGTACTTCGGCACACCGCCCTATTATGATCAGCGCGGGCCTGATTTTGTCCGTATCTACGAAGACATCGCGGACATCGGCGCCGTGGAGCGTCAATTACCCCCCGACACCACCCCGCCTACCCTCACCCTCCTCGGCGACCCCCTCGTTTCCCACGAATGCGGCGCCCCCTTCACCGACCCCGGTGCCACCGCCGAGGACGACATCGACGGCGACATCTCCGCCGATATCCAAGTCACCGGCTCCGTAGACTCCGCCACCCCCGGCATCTACACCCTCACCTATAACGTATCCGATTCCTCCGGCAACCCTGCCACCCCCGTTTCCCGAACCGTTACCATCGAGGATACCACACCCCCGCAGATTACCCTTATCGGCGACCCCCTCGTTTCCCACGAATGCCACACCCCCTATACCGATGCCGGAGCCACCGCCTCCGATTCCTGCGATTTGGCCCTTCCCGCCGTGAACATCGACACCTCCGCCGTAAACACCGACGTCCCAGGAACTTACACCGTTTCCTTCTCCGTGACCGACGCTGCGGGAAATTCCACACCCCTCGTTTCCCGAACCGTCCAAATAACCGATACCTTACCTCCCACCATCACCCTTGTAGGCGATAATCCCCTCACCATCCAATGCCTCAGCCCCTACACCGACCCAGGCGCCACCGCCTCCGACGACTGCGACGCCGCCCTCCCGGCTGTCACCGTGGACACCTCCGCCCTCGACCCCAATGCCACCGGAACCTATACCGTGACCTATAGCGTATCCGACGCCTCCGACAACCCGGCCCCCCTCGTTTCCCGAACCGTGATCGTCGAAGGCTCCTGCATTCCCCCCAACCACACCGCCGACCAAAACGCCGATTACCTCATCAGCCTTAGCGAACTCCTCCGCGTGATCCAATTCTTCAATTCCGGCGGCTTCCACTGCCAAACCGGCACCGAAGATGGCTACGCCCCCGGTCCGGCATCAGACAAAGGGGAAAAACGTTCTGTACCAGCACTGTACCTGTCAGAGGGCAGTTCAATCTCTGATGTAACGAAGCCGGACCTGTCACGGCGTAGTGAAACGAAGCCGGACGGCGACACCACCTGCGCCCCCCACGCCAGCGACTACAACCCCCACGACTGGGTCATCGGCCTCTCCGAACTCCTCCGCCTCATCCAATTCTTCAACTCCGCCGGCTACCACCCCTGCCCCGGCTCCGAAGACAACTTCTGCCCCGGCCCATAGCGCTATTCCCACGCAACCCTAACGTGTAGGGCGGTCAATCAATCCTAGGTAGGTTGGCCGCCCTCTTCGTATATGCTTTCCTAATCAGTTTTCCACAATCCAACTGACTACCCCAAAAAACATGACCCCACCTGGTACACTACATCCTCTTCTCCATCTCCTTCACCAACTCCGATGCTTTCACATCCATCGCCTTGGCAAATTTGAACAAGGTCCTGACTGTTGGACTTTTTAAACCCCTTTCCACCTGACTTATATAGGTGGGGTGCAATTCGCATTCAAATGCCAATTGTTCCTGGGATAGGCTGGCTTTCTTTCTTTTCTCCACCAATACCTTGCCCAGAATGGCATTCAAGTCACCTTTGGTTCTTGGTCTCATGGAACCATTGTCTGACTTGCAAGACTATAGTGCCAGAGACTATAGTATTAGCAAGGTTTTGAGTAGCCACAAGGAAGCATCGGTAATTCTTGGGCCATAGAGATGCGTGAGTGCATAAGCGGAAAGGGAACGGAGATGTCAGAGGGTGAGACTAAGACCGAAGAGGCGATAGACGCTGAGGAGACCGTAGAGACAGTTGTGCCGGAGGTTGTGACTTCCATCTCTAAATTGGGTATCAAGAATCCAACGAACCCTTCTGCTGAGGACATCAAAGTACTGCGCTTACGCTTGGCTGACCGCTGAAGGCTGACCGCTGACTGCAAACCTCCTCTTTTTCTTACCTACAGCCTAAAGTCTAAACCCCTACAGCCTAATCCGTGGGGCGCCGGCGGCACGGTTCATTTCTTCCTGTTGCCGGACGAAGTTTTCGACGAGGGTGAACTGGGCGGGGTCCATGTTGGGGGCGAGGCGGTCGAGGGCGCGCTGGTAGGCCTCGGTTTGGGAGACGGGTCCGTTGGCCGGGTCCACGAAGCCGGGCTGAATGGCGAGCATTTCATCGACGAAGACGTCTTTAACCATCTGGTGGTTTTCGGGAGTGAGGGCAGGGGCATACACGTGCAGTTGCATGTCGTAGGCGGCATCGAGCATGCGTTCCGGCAGAGTATCCTCATATTCATCGACAATGGCAAGTTCTTCCGGGGACAGCACATTGCGCAATTCCGCCAATAACCGCACTTTGTCTTCCGGGGTGTGTTTTCCAAAGCCGTCGTTGACGGTTATGGCGCCGGGGCCGCCCGGTTCGTTCTGGTTCCCGGTCATTTCCATTTTATCCAAGATGAATCGTTTGAGGATGGCGCGGACCTGATTTTCGACATCGGGCGGCAGATTCAATTGCTGGAATAAATCCCCATACATCATAGTGAGAGACATTTCCGCGCTCTGTTCCCGTATTTCGGGGGTTGCGTTGAACTGGCCCGGAGCGAGAGAGGATTCACCGGGATTCCTTTGAGCATCCGGCGAGGCGCCGGAAGGAGGAGTATCCTCCGGAGAAGAAGCGCCGGAACCGGCAGCGGGTGTTTTAGGGTGTAACGCGGGCGCAGGGAACGGCGCGGGCTTTGCGGGGAGGGTGGTCCGTATGGTGCTTGCCTTGCGCAAGGCGGCATTCTCCATACGCACTTGCTCAAGTTCGCTTTGCAGACCTGCGATTTGTTGGTGGTGGTCATGCAGGGAGAACAGGATTGCGCCGAGCGTCAAGGCCAGCAGAGCGGCCACGCACCAGCCTCCATATCGAATGAACAGGTCCATAGTGTTTTTCCTTACGATGCCGTTGCCACGGTGTTTGCCTTTCGGCTGTTTATCATACTACACCTTGATGGCGATGCCGATACCGATATTAAATATACTACACCCTGCGGGGCAGGTTTATTCATGGGAGGGATTATGAAGGGAGCGGATGGTATCAAGTTCTCGCCAATATTCCAGCAGAGCGGCGCGGCCTTGTTCGGTAATGGAAAACTCCGTGTGGGGGATGCGCCCGTTAAAGCTTTTTATCACGTCGACGTAGCCCGCCTTTTCCAGTTTGTCCATATGGGAGGAGAGATTGCCTTTAGTGAGCCCGAGGGTGTTCAGGAGAAAGTTAAAATCCGTCTCATCCACCCCGGACAGGATGGTGAGAATTCTGAGGCGCGCGGGCTCGTGGATGGTGCGGTCCAGTTCACTCATGGAACGTCATCCTCCGAAACCGGCGCGTTTTCGGCGGGGAGCCCGGATTGGACGAGACGCTTGAGTTTCCAGAGGGCGAACCGGCTATAGAGATGGCCGGAAAGGATGGCGGCGAGGCCACAGCCGAAGACGGACACGACCATGTCGAGCAGTTGCCATTGCCCGCGGAAACCGAGAGGGAAACCGCGGAGAAGGAGGAATGCGTGAAGTGCGTAGAGAACAGGCCAGAACCACGCCCAGAACCCGAGCCGCTGATAGAGAATCATGATGGCAAGAAAGGGAACCATGTAGGCGGCGGAAAAGGGTTGCATATAATGCAGGTGAAGGTATCCGAAGCTGATAAGGAGTGCGCCGATGAGATGGTAAACGACGAGACCCCCTCCGAGAGCGGTAATCCAGAGGGGCATGCTTTGGTTTGCGTGGGCTTCGGAGTAGGAAACGTATCCTTCGTTGCCGTAGAGCCATTGGGTGATCCGCCAGATGAGGTCGCTGCCCCATTTAGAAACGGAGAACCACGTAAGAGCGAGAATAGTGAGCCCCATGACGACAACGGAAACGCTGAAGAGGGCCATATTGCCTGACCGGTAGGCGATGTTGGTCAGGCTTCCGGCGACGCCAATGCTAAGAACCATGATGACGATGAAAACCCACTGCACCAGAAAGGAAATGGTGCGGCTTTTAGCGTAACGGCGGGCCCATCGGATCATCAGGCGCGGGTCGCCCCCTTGAAAACTGTCCACGTTGGTTGGCGTGTCCATACCGTATCTCCTGGGCTGTGCTTTATCGCGTTCTAACACACCACGCCCGTTAAATCAACTCCTGGAAACTGCTTCAATGGGGTGCGCCGAGACGCTCCTCGGCAATCCAAATTGCGGGATCGGGAGCGGGCCGTTGATAGAGCCGCCATTCCGCGAGGAGGCCTAATCCCCAGAAGAGACCCCCGCCTATCAGAAAGAGAATGCCGGTGAGCCACAGGGCAAGGGCCAGCAAGGGCCACCCCCCGCACAAGGCGAGGATGATGCTCGCGAGCGCGAGTCCTGCACCGGCTATCCGGATAAGTGCGCCGACTCCGCCGAAGAAATGGGCGGGCCGTTCGCGAAAGTGGGAAAGGAACCAGACCGTGAAGGCGTCAATCGCGCCGCGGTAGAATCGTTTGAAGCCAAATTTGGAGCGTCCGTGCCGCCGGGGGTGGTGTTCGACGGGAATTTCGGTGACACGGTATCCCATTTGGAGGGCGAAGAGGGCGATCATGCGGTGCATTTCGCCGTAAAGGGGGAGGCGGCGTGCGACTTCCATGCGCATGACCTTGAAGCCAGTGTTAATGTCGTGGAGGTTGGCGCCGAAGGCTTTTGCGATGGCGAAATTGAAAATCCGCGAGGGGATGACTTTGTGCCAGGGGTCATGGCGTTGTTTCTTCCAGCCGCAAACCATGTCAAAGCCCTCTTCCAGTTTGGCCAGGAGGGCGGGGATTTCCTTGGGGTCATCCTGAAGGTCGGCGTCCATGATGAGCGCGATATCGCCATGTGCGCGGGAAAATCCCGCGGCCAAAGCGAAGGGTTTTCCGAAATTTCTGCGAAAGCGTATTATATCGACGCAGTCAAAGCGCTCCCGCAAACGCGATAGAACATCGAACGATCCGTCCGTGCTGCCGTCATCCACGAAAATGATGCGGAATTCGTGCCCTTGGAGGTGTTCGATAATCCCCTCCGCAAGGGCGTCGAGTGTTTCACACTCATTATAGACCGGAATAACGACAGAAATTTTCATGGGTGTATTTTAATACAATGACCCCAGAAGTTGCCAAACGGGGGGATCAGGGATCTTTAGCGCCGTTTTTGCTTCCGTTTTTATGGCCATTTCCATTTCCATGACCATTTCCGTGGCCGTTTCCGGTTTTCTGGGCGGTGAAGCGTTCCTGGGCGGCTTCGATAATCATCCGCAACAGGTCGGCATAGCGAAGACCGCCAAAGCTCGCCATGAGATTCATTTTCCCGTCCCAGCACCAGCCGGGATTGGGGTTCACTTCCATAAGTTTAATTTCGCCCTTGGCATCGGCCCGGAAATCGAAGCGGGCGTAGTCGCGGCAACCGAGGCGCACAAACAACTGCGAGGAATAATCCTGGAGTTTCCGGAGGGTGTCTTCGTCCAGTTGGGCTTCCTGATAGGTGATTTGGGTCCAGTAGGGAGAATCGGGGAGCCATTTGGATTCATAACCGAGAATTCTGGGAAGCCCGGGCTGGAGCGCGCTGTAATCCACTTCGAGGGCGGGGAGAAACGTATAGGTGAGGCCGGGGTTCCCAATAATGCCAATGCTGTATTCCGCGCCATCCAAAAATTCCTGGATGAGGAGGGGGCGTCCGGGGAAGGCTTCCTGGAGCTTGCGCACGCTGGGGAGGAGTTCCTGCGCGTCTCGGACATAGGATTCGACGGTGATTCCAATGCTGCTGTCGCCGTAATTGGGTTTGATCAGCGCCGGAAAGGTAGCGGGGATCATGGCGGATTGGTCGTCGGGGTGGAAATAGGTTTCCAGGGGCACCGGAATATCGAGGGAAGCGGCGATGGCCCGGACAAGCGCCTTGTTGTAACAAAGACCGAGACAGGCGGGGCCGGCGCCGGTGTAGGGGATGCCGAGCATTTCGAGGTAAGCGGGCACATGGAGCTCTTTGAAGGCGTCGTTGTTGAACCCTTCGTCGCAGAAGTTGAGCACGAATTGAGGCAATTCATTCTTGAGCCGCGTAATCAGCGGCCCGTGTTGATCAACGTATTCGAAGGAGTAATCCTCCAATTCGGTGAGCGCGCGTTTCAAACGGTTGATGGTCTCTATGTCTTCTTCATTGAATTGGCCGTCGCGTTTGACCTGATCAGGCAAGCTGGGATCGCCCATGAGCACGGTTACTTTGGGGAAAATGACTTTGCCGCGTTTTATGGCGGCGGGCCGTTTCAGGATGCGGGCGGTGACAAAGATGCGCGCGGCCATCATGCCCAAATCCTGGTTGCGCCCGGATTCCGTTTCCACGGGGCCATGGAGGCGGATTTCCTCGAAGCCGGCCTTCTCCAGGAGTTGGATCAGGAGGCCGGGGGAATACAAACGTTCGGCGTAGAATTGATCCACGATGACGCCGCGTTCGGCATGTACCACAACTTCGCGGGAGATCAGGCGCTGACCATCGCTGGAGAGGGAGCGTTCCCGGCAGACAAACTGATCCTGATCGATCCATTCCCAGGAACGGCGGTCGAAGTTTTTCCGGATCCAGTCGCCGTTGGCGATGTCGAGCACGAGAACGCCTCCGGAGCGGAGCACGCGCTTGACCGATCCCAGCACCGCGAGGTCGTCTTCCACGCGGTCAAAATACCCAAAGGAATTGCCCATGATGGTAACGCACTGATAGGTGCTCTCCGGCAGGCGGAAACGCCGCGCATCGCCTTCATGAAAGGCAACCCGGAGCCCCATGTCCGCCGCGCGTTTTCGCGCGAGCCGGACCAGGTAGCGGGAGCGATCGATGCCGGTGACGTGTTTGAAGCCGCGCCGGGCCAGTTCAAGACAGTGGCGGCCCTGGCCGCAACATAAATCCAGGAGCCGGTCATTGGGCTCAAGGCCGACCGTCGATATAATCATATCGACTTCTTTTGCGGTGTTGCGTTCATTTTCCACGACATCGCCGTCGGTCTTGAGATAGACGGAGGTGAATAGGGTGCGCCACCAATCAGAGGGAAGGTGACGTTCTAAATCGGGTACGGGACCCAGGGTTCGAGGAAGAGGAGAGGAGGGAGGCTCCAATTTTTTGGCCATATACGGCGGAAGTCCTTCTGTAATTCGGCGTGCCATGCACATGCATGGAGGTTTTACGCGGCCAGCGGCAATATTCCATCCACCCGAGGCGGACAAGCCCCGTTACGCGCCGTTCATGCCCCGCGCAGCAAAATACTATGTAGCAGAAAAACAGTTTTTCTGCAATAAAAAAATATGCGCCGGCGGGAAAAAGTTCCCTATGGGGCAAAAATAGGGCTTTGGGGCGGCGGAACCGACCAAGGGGGGCGCCCCCGCCCGGTTCCCGGATTATAAGGCTCCCCGCCCTCGTGTGAAACGCTGATGAACCCATGGAACGCAGGTATTCCACTCCTGTGTATTTAGGTATGAATATCCAATATTGATTATATATTTCGGAAATTTCATGGTATACTCTTAAACGCACCGGAAAATGTTCCGGGGGATTTTGCTGGTAGAAAAAGCTATGGGAGGTTTTGTGTTTATGCGCGCATTATTGATTGTGTTGGGAGTAAGTTTTGTTTTGATGCCCGGCCTTTGGGCCGCAAGTATCGATTCCAGTAAAGGCGTGGACTCTCGGGTGGATTATGCATCCTTGGCCAAGTATGGACCATGGGATGACCGGAATTACAACCTGACGGCGGAGGACCTGGCGTTTCTGGCTCCGAACGAAGAAGAACTGAAGGATGCCATCCCTGCCTTTTTCCGGGTGGAACTGCGCAAGGAGCGTCCTAATATGCTGCGGATCGGCCCGTGCCAGTATCCGCGGTGCGCGCGGCAAATTTTCCGTTGGCGGTACAGCGGCCTGATGGTGGACGGGGTCATAAAAGCGCGCGAGGCCAATCCGGGAAAGGCGGATGTTCCGGTGACTGCGGAGATTAAACTGAATGATATTCAGGAGGATGCGAACGAGGTCACGGTGGAGATCAATCCGGTGCTGCCGCAACATGTGATTGCGGGAGCGAATGTGGATACGGGGCAGGAAATGTATTATTCGGATGATGGCGGGACGACATGGCATGTGGCGGGGGTGCTGGAGAACAGTTTTTGCGATCCGTCGGTGGGCTGGTCTTCAGACGGATCCATGGCGTATGCGTCTTCCTTAACGCCCGGGTCTATTGGAGTGGCGTTTTACCGCTCTACGGACTATGGGCATACGTGGGGGTCTCCCATAACGATTACGCCCAGCGGGAGCGACAAGGAATTTCTGCACATTGATATTTCGTCCGTATCTCCTTATAAGGATTACGCATATGTAACATGGCATGATTCGAATATAATGCAGTTTGGGCGGTCGACGGATGGCGGCCTGACGTGGACAATTTCGGAATTTCCGTCGGCGCCCAATGGCATTGGCAGCGATATCACAACGGATGCGGCAGGGAACATTTACTATTTTTATGGCGCCTTCAGCAACCTGAGCGTCACCATGATCAAATCAACGGATGGCGGAGACACGTGGGGCGCGCCGGTAACGGTGGCCAACACGAACGGCGAGTTTGACTGGCCCATTCCGTCGATGGAAACCCGCAATGCCTGGGTGTATGCGGCGGCGGACACCGACCGTTCCAGCGGGGCTTTTTCCGGTTCTATTTACTGCTCGTGGGCGGATACTAGCACGCCGGAAAGCGGCACCCCGGCGAACAACCACACGCTTGTATACGTGGCATATTCCCGGGACGGCGGCGCCACCTGGAATTATTCCCATCCCCATCCGACAGGTGATGTAAATACGGTGGACCGGTTCAACCAATGGTTGACGGTGGACCAGAACGGAGTGGTTCATGTGGTGTATTACGACACGCGGAACTCCGAGAACCGGACCGGGGTGGATCTTTACTATACCTTCTCCCTTGACGGAGGGGTAACATGGAATGATCCCACGCGAGTTTCCACCCAAACGTCGTCGAATTTGTCCGATGCTCAGGAATGGGGCGATTACAATGGCATCTCTGTTCTGTACGAACGAGTTATTCCAACCTGGACCGACAACCGGGACGGACCGCCGGATTCGAAAGATGTGTATGCGGCCGACGTGGTGAATGTGACGGCGGAGCCCACGTTCGTGATGGGGGCGGACAATTTGGATCAAACCCATTGTCTTCCCGCAACGCTGGACCCCATCCTTATCGACATATCGCCCATTCAGGAATTCGCGAATCCGGTGACATTGAGCCTGGAAGGGCTTCCGGCAGGGAGTAGCAGCGGCTTCTCAGTGAATCCAGTCACACCCCCCGGAACCAGCACGCTTACCATCAGCATACCGGATGCCGCTTCAGGGGAATATCCCATTACGATCACGGGCACGGCGGCGGATACCGATCCCCGGCAGGTGGTGCTCAACCTGACGCTTCAGGATACCCTGCCCGGCGGCGCCCCAACACTGGTCTCCCCGGCGGATGGCGAAGCCAATGCGGGAAATCCCAATGTGCAATTGCGGTGGGACGCATTGGACGGGGCCACGAGCTATCATATTCAAGTCAGCGAGAGCGACGGGTTCAGTTCGACGGTGTTTGACGAGACGGTTACCGGCACTAGCTTCCTGGCTACTGCCTTGACCGCCGACGCCACCTACTATTGGCATGTGGCCGCGATCAACGCCTGCGGCGAAGGCGCATTCAGCGGGGCGTTTTCATTTATTTCGCATCAAGTTCCCGGTCAAGGCACAGACGAATGCACTGGTGCGCCGCCCGTGTATGAAAACATTGCGGCCGTCGGCTCCACCACGGGGTATACCGGGTCAGATATCAGTTATTGTGACGAAGGAGTGACCAGCGATGTATGGCTGGTGTACACGGCGGTCGACTACGGCACGGCCACCTTCTCTCTTTGCGATAGCAGTTTCGATACGATTCTGTCCGTGTTTGACGCATGCGACGGGACGGAACTGGCGTGCAATGATCAGTATTGTGGCGACCAATCCCAGCTTTCCCTTTTTGTGGCCATGGGGAAAGAGTACTTCGTCCGGATTGCCGGATGGAATGGCGGTTCGGGCGACTACTCCCTGTTGATCACCCGCGAGGAGTGCGTGCCGGTTTCCGGCAATGTCCTTTTCTACTGGGATCAGTGCGATGGGGCCGATTATGTAAGTCCGGCGCTGGCCAATCTGGGGATCACGGACTACACCATGATAACCAGCCAGGATGAGCTTGCATGCAACGTGATCAAAGGTGCGTGGAACCTGGTCATTGTTGATTCTTATGGTTGGCGTGTACAACCCTATGCACTGGACGCGCTGGTAGCCTATTTTGATGGCGGCGGGAAAATCATTTTCTACAATTATGGCCTGGATGACGTTGCACCCCATGCTTTCCTGGATCGTGCGGGGGTCACTACCGTTGGATCATACAGTGAGCCATTGGCGGTGTATCCTTGGCTCACGACGCCCTTGTTCGACACGCCCAATGCGGTACCGGCGATTACCACCTTCATTGATTACTGTATGGTGGACGGTCAATATCTCGAACCGGTGACGGCCACGGCGCATGCGGGCTACACGGTCTCTGCTGAAGCCAATCAGGCGGCCATTACGATAGACAGCACGGGCAGTCTGATTGTAAATGCCTTCGCGCCGCAGGATGTGGATCAGGACGCGGACAGTGATGGCAAGCCCGACATGGTGGAGTTGTATGAGAACGAGATCGTAGCCACCGGCATTGTCGCGCCGACGTTTGTGTTGAGCGCCACCCCTCTGAATCAAATCCAATGCGCGCCGGCCACGCTCGATCCCATCGAAATCAACGTTTCTTCTATCGAAGGGTTTAGTAATCCGGTTACCTTAGCAGTATCGGGATTGCCTGATGGCGGCAGCAGCGCCTTTACCGTGAATCCGGTTACTCCACCGGGAAGCACCACGTTGAATATCGGCCTGCCGACAACGCCCGCGGGTGCCTATACGATTACTGTGACGGGCACGGCCGCGGGATTAGATCCACGGGCGTTTGACGTTCATGTGGTGGTTCAGGACGCCGTGCCGGATGCGCCGGTGTTGACGAGTCCGGCCGACGGCGAAGCCAATGCGGGCAATCCGGATGTGAACCTTGTCTGGCAGGGGAGTGCGAATGTAACGGGATATCATGTGCAGGTCAGCGTGGAGTCAGGATTCCCCTCAACGGTGTTTGATGAGACAGTGAATGACACGGCGTTTCTGGCGAGCGGCCTGATTGTGGATCAGACATACTATTGGCGGGTGAGTGCGGTGAATGCGTGTGGCGAAGGGGCCTTCAGCACGCCCTTCTCGTTTGTGGCGCACCAATTACCCGGCCAAGGCACGGATGAATGCCCGGGCGCGCCGGCGGTTGTTGAAGACGTTGCCGCTGTGGGCACAACCATCGGGTATACCGGCACCGATATTACCACGTGTGCTTCCGGGGATACCGTGGATGTGTGGCTCTCCTATACGCCGCCCGCTGACGGATCGGCCCTCATCAGCCTTTGCGGCAGTGACTATGACACTACGCTGGCCGTGTTTGACGGATGCGGTGGTGCGCAACTGGCCTGCAATGACGATTCCACCTGCGGCGTTGGTTCGCAAATAACGCTTGATGTAACAGGAGGAGTTGCCTATATGATCCGGATTTCCGGCTATGGCGGCGATATGGGGAATTACATCCTGCTGATTACACGGACTGGCGGGGGCGAAGGAGAGGGCGAAGGCGAAGGTGAAGGCGAAGGCGAAGGTGAAGGCGAAGGCGAAGAAGTATGTGCGGGCAATCTGGTCAACGATGGCGGATTTGAAGCGGGTAACGGCAGTGGAAACTGGGAGGAATATTCCACCAACTACGGCACACCGCTGTGTGACAGCGGCTGTGGCAACGGTGGCGGCACGGCCGGCGCTCATTCAGGCAGTTGGTGGTGCTGGTTTGGCGGAATTAACGGTGCGGTTGAAGAAGGGTACGTTTCGCAAGCAGTTCCCTTCCCCACAGGTTCAGCCACCCTCACGTTCTATTTGTGGATTGGTTCCGTGAATACCACCGGCAATATGTTGGTCTTAATTGATGGCAACCAGGTATTTGGAGTTACGGAAGCCGATCAAGGCGCCTACGCCAGCTACACGCTCGTGACCGTGGACGTTTCCGCGTACGCCGATGGCGGCTCTCATACGCTTCGTTTCCAAAGCATCACCAATGCGGGAGCCGGTTCAATGAATATCTCCCTTGACGATATCTGCTTGGTGGGTGAAGAAGGAGGTGAAGGCGGAGGCGAAGGCGAGGGTGAAGGCGAAGGCGAAGGCGAAGGCGAAGGCGAGGGTGAAGGCGAAGGGCAAGTGGTCGATAGCACGCCGCCTGAGATCACGTTGGTGGGCGCGGCCGAAAT